>PVBE011262363.1_pt1 | contig 43917 bp, 30 predicted proteins | sample 1631181 | NCBI WGS metagenome assembly PVBE01 (sample SAMN08397723, study PRJNA350692) | Marine metagenome, whole genome shotgun sequencing project. | isolation source: water | place: Pacific Ocean | collected 2012-04
CGAGCAAGTCGAGCGGCGCATGGCCAACTTCCGAATCTTCGAGGCCGGCCTGCGCGAGATTCCTGGCGTCGATCCGTTGGATTGGGATGAATCGATCGTCACTCGCCGGGGCTGTTACTTCCACTTCTTCAAGTTCATCAGCGACGAATTCGGCGGCATCCCTCGCAGCCGGTTCGTCGAGGCAATGGCGGCGGAGGGCCTCGGCCTTGGCAGCGGCCACCTGCATCCGATGCAGCAGAACCCGCTCTTCACCGAGCGGAACTTCGGCCCCGTCTGCTACCCCGACGGCATAGAGCCCCCGGACTACTCCAAGGTCGAGACACCCGTCGCCGATCGCATCCTCGCCGAGGAGGGATGCTCGTTGGGCCACTCTATGTTCCTCGGCCCGCCCGAGGATATGACCCTCGTCCTCAGCGCCATCCGCAAGGTCCGCGACAACCTCGACGAACTCGCCTGAATCGAAACGGGGAGCGCCATCTCGGCGCTCCCCGTAGTGTCGTCCGTGCCTGCGGCTCGCCTGACCCGCGCGTCCTGCCTCAGGCTACAGCTCCTTCACAAACACGTTCTTGAACCAGAGCGTGTTGCCGTGGTTCTGCAGCTCCAATTGCCCCGTCGCGTAGATCGGCTTGTCGCGCTCCCAGTAGTTCTCCATCGTCACGTGGTCCACCACCAACTCGCCATTCAGGTAGACCGTCACCACGTCGCCGATCATGATGATCCGGAACCGATTCCACTCGCCGACCGGCTTGTCGGCGATCCGCGTCGGGTTGCTCGGGTTCTCCGAATTGTTGTACAGCCCTCCCGAGCCGAGTTCCGGTCGCTCCCAGATCTGCACTTGCGGGCTGCCGCGCAGGTAAATGCCGCTGTCGCCAGCGGGCAGAATCTTCCAGTCCACTAACATGCAGAAATCGCCATAGTCCTTGGCGGTGCAAAGGCTGTCGCCCGTGCCGCTGAATACGAGCGCGCCGTGCTCGACTTTCCAGTTGTCGCGCATGCGCTGGTCGGCGATTTCCTGGGCCGCCGCGAGTTCCTCCGCCGTCATCGCCGCGCGTTTGGGCGGGCTTTGCACGAGCCCCTTCCAGCCATCCAGGTCGACGCCGTTGAACAGCGCCGTGAAGCCCAGCGGCGGAATGTTGTCGCCGCCCAGGTCCTTCACGCGCAGGTTTCGGAACTCAATCCGCGAGCCGTGCCCCATGAAGCCCAACCGACCCTTCGGGCTAAGGAGCCCTGGGCGACGCGCGATCGCCGCCGGATCCCCGACCTTGCTGAGATCCGTGTCGACGATGATCTGGTCATTGACGGTGACGCGAATGCGCGAGCCTTTGGCGTAGATCTCCTCGGTGTTCCACTCGCCAACCGGCTTCAACGCGCCGCGTTTGGCGGGCACGGCTCCGTAGACCGAGCCGTGGTACTGATATGGCGCGAGATTCGCGTAACGCTCGTGCGTGTTGTCGAGAATCTGAATCTCAAACCCCGGCCCGCCGGCTGCGGGGATACGCGTCGCCACGCCGTTGTTGCCGCCCGGCGGGAGCTTGAACTCGAAGCGGAAGATGAAATCCGCGTACTCTTTCTCGGTGAGCATCGTGCCGCCGCCCGACTGCGGGCAGACGAGGATTCCATCCTCCACCACGTACTTCGCTCCGATCCATCCCGTCAGGTCCTCGCCGTTGAAGATCGGCTCGAAGCCCGCTTCGTCAGCGGCGAATCCTGCGGTCGTGCCCAGCATCAATGCGACGAACAGGGCCGCCGCGACCACTCTTGCTTGCTTCATCAGTGCTCTCCATTCACAATCGCCGGAACGCACAACGGGCCCGGCGTTCATCACGCGCGTCTGTCGGGCGTAGTTCGCTAGGGAGGGCTGGGTGTACCTCCCTGGCGCCCGGCAGTGACGAAATGGTCCGCAATATCAGTGTTTTTCCGCGGGGCACCCGCCAAAAGAGGTGGATAGTCACGGATGCAGGAGAATGCGGTTCCCGCTAAACTACAGCTGGCGACGCGGGCCTGCACGAAGGCGGAGTGCTTCTACTGCTTTGGCAAGGGGACGGCCGTCGTGTCCGAGACCAGTGTGGACCAACAGGAGTGGTCGCTCGGGGCCCGTCGTCTCGCAGAGGCGTTGCGGGGCGCGATTGAACCTGTGAATGTTGAGACGGGCGACGCCGTCGTCTGTCAGGGCGAGGCGGGGCAGACCCTCTACCTCATCGAATCGGGCGCGCTCGATGTTGTCGTGACGGCCGACGAGGGCTTGCGCCTCCCCGTGGCGCGGCTTGGTCCAGGCAGTCACTTCGGCGAGATGTCTCTCCTCACGGGCGCTGCCGTGTCGGCTGACGTGGTGGCCAGCGAGCCCAGTCGCTTGTATGCCGTTGACGCCGGCGAGTTCGAGCAACTCATCCGCCCGAACCAGGAGCTGATGGAGTACCTCGCCGGTGAGTTGGCGAAGCGCCTCACGAGCACGAACGCCCGGCTGGCCGCCCAGGAAGAGCGCAGCGCTGCCCTCGGTAAGCTCATGGGCGCCTCACGCGGGCTGCCCTTCACCACCGATCTCCCTGGCTTCAACAAGAAGCTCACAACTGCCATCGCCGCCGCGGCAGACTCCGACGACCTGCTCCTCATCCGAGGCGAGGATGGCATCGGCAAGCGCTCGCTGGCTCAGCACATCCACTCGCTCAGCTCCCGCTCCAACGCCGCCGCGCTCGTCGTCGACTGCCAGGAACTGAATCCCGACACGGCTCGCGCGCACCTGTTCGGCGATGCGTCGCCAGACCACGTGACGCGCTTCGCGGATCGCTTGGGCTACATACAGGCGGCCGACGGAGGGACGCTCATCCTCGCCCACGTCGACCGACTTCCCAAGGATGTCTACGGCGATCTCGAGACCTTCGCCGCGGGCGGTCCGGGCCGGCGCCGCGTGTCAGAGGCAAGCGTCCGGCTCATCGTGACAACAACCACTCCCGAGGGGCGTTTGACCGGGCCGCTCGCGGAGGGACAGGCCGTCGAGCTGGCGCCGTTGCGCAAGCGGCGTCGGGATGTCATCCCTCTGGCCGAGTACATTCTGGGCTGGGCCGCGGGACGGGGCGACGCGGAGCCAAAGACCCTCGCCGAGGGTGCGCGACGGGAGCTGCTGGCCTACGACTTCTCCCTGGCGAACGTGGCCGAACTCCAGGGCGTCATGATACTCGCCGCCCAACTGGCTGACGGCGACGTCATCGATGCCGAGCATCTCTTCTTTGGGCCCGGAGGCGGGACCGAGGCCGCGCAGGCAGACTTGTCGGGGTGGCCTTGGCTCGAGCAGCACCTTCGCAGCGGCAAGGCGCTGATCGCGCTCCGCGTGTTCGTCGGGCTCTTCTTCGCGTCGATCGTGGTGGCTTGCGGGCTGTCGCCGGATACGATGTTTGGGTGGTGGGCGAATCTGCTCACCTGGGGCGTGTGGTGGCCGGTGCTGGTGGTCAGTCTGCTCGTGCTCGGGCGGGTCTGGTGCGCCGTCTGCCCGCTGGCGGGCGTCGGCGAACTGGCCCAGAAACTCGGGGGCCGAGGGATCGACCCACCGGACTGGTTGAAGCACTGGGCGCCGTCGGTGACCCTAGTGGGATTCGTGGCCATCATCTGGGTCGAGCAAGTCACGCACATGACCGAGTACCCGCAACACACCAGCGTCTTCCTGCTAACCCTCGCGCTGCTTGCCGTCGTGTTCAGTTGGCTCCTCCAACGACACGCGTGGTGTCGATATCTCTGTCCGCTCGGGGCAATGGGCGCCGTCTTCAGCGTGGCATCAACGCTGCGCGTCCGCGCTCAGCGCGAGGTGTGCGGTGGTCAGTGCGTTGGGAATGAGTGCTACAAAGGGTCCGACGTTGCCCAAGGTTGCCCAATGTTCACTCACGCTCTCTTCCGGACTCACGGACAGCACTGCAAGCTCTGCATGGAGTGCCTGCGAAGCTGCCCGACGGGCTCGCCGCGATTGATCCTCCAGCCGCCGCTACGCGATATATGGGGATCTGACCTCATCGCCGCCGACATGGCCCCGCTCGCTGTGGTGGTGGGCATGATGGCGATGGTCATGGCGGCGACAACCGCCAACTCGGTGACACCGGAAATGGCGCGATGGTTGTTCTCGGGTGGCTCCGCGGCGTCCGTCGTTTTGGGGCTTGCGCTCACGGCATTCTTGCGCCAGCGGCAGAAGACCTCCGGCAGCCGCGATGTTGGGTGGGTGGCTCGCGCCATCTACGCCTTCGTGCCCGCGATTGCCGCGCTGATGTTCGCTTTCCATCTCCGATCCATTCCGTGGTTGCCTGACATGTTGTTCAGATTTGGCACTCCCAGCGGAGATGTGGTAGGCTTCTCCCTGCTGCATTTCGGGCAGTGGACGGGAGCGGTTCTTGGCGCGGGGATGACGCTGTGGGCGCTCTGGCCGATCTGCCGCATGCGGTTCGAGCCGGGTGAATCCGTCAAGTCGGGGGGCGCTTGGATCGCGCTCAGCGGATTGGCCCTGTCGAGTCTCACGCTTGGGATACTATGGTTGGGCTGATCCCAGATCCGCCTGGATGGCGGGTGGCGGACTGGCACTGTCGAATCTCGCGCTTGGTACACTATCGTCGAGTTGATACAACAATGGACTACCGCCTTAGAAGCACTCTCGCGAACCTCGCCGTGCTCGCAATCGCGGCGCACAGCATAGCCCTGGGCATCTCAATGCTCAGCTTCCCCATGTGGACGCTCGGGGTGGTTGGGTGGGATTACTCGGGGGAGATCTTCTGGCCGAGCCAGTCCGGACTGTTCCTCATCATCCTCGGGACGGCCTACGCCTTCGCTGTTCGCCACCGCAGGATGGTCTGGCTCATCGTCGGCTCCAAAGCCACCGCGATCGTCTTCCTCCTGGCGCACGTCATCTGGCTGGACGCGCCGAAACTCGTGATTCTCCTTGGCTCCTTCGACGGCTTCATGGGGCTGGCCGCGCTCTGCCTTTACCTCTACGCGAAGGCCGGCGAGGAGCAACCAGAAGAGGCCGACGAGTAACGCGCCGTCGCCCGACCCGCGCTCTCAGCCATCCCCCAACGCATCATCCACGACACGCTTGAACTGCTGGTGATACAGCGTGGCGTAAAGACCCTCATTCGCGAGCAGCTCCGGATGCGGGCCCGACTCCACCACGCGCCCCTCATCAAGCACGACAATCCGGTCCGCGCCGAGGATCGTTGACAGCCGGTGCGCGATGATCAGCGCCGTTCGGCTCTCGAGCAGTTTCTCCAGCGCCTCCTGTATCAGGAACTCGCTCGTGGCGTCGAGATTGCTCGTCGCCTCGTCCAGGATCAGGATCCTCGGGTCCTTCAGCAGCGCCCGCGCCATCGCCAGGCGTTGCCTCTCGCCGCCCGACAGCCTGAACCCCTGCTCGCCGACGAGCGTGTCGTATGCATTCGGCAGTTCCTCGATGAACTCGTGGATGTTCGCCGCCCGAGCCGCCGCCACGATCTCCTCATCCGTCGCCTCGGGCCTGGCGTATGTCAGATTGTCGCGGATTGTCGCGTGGAACAGGAATGTGTCTTGCGTCACCGCCCCGATGTGCGCGCGCAGGCTGTCTTGCGTGACGTCGAGGATGTCGTGCCCGCTGAGAGTGATCCGCCCGCTGTCAGGATCGTAGAACCGGGGGATCAAGTAGGTTAGCGTCGACTTCCCCGCGCCGCTCGGGCCAACCAGCGCTACTCGCTCGCCCGGTCGGATCTCAAAAGAGACATCCGCTAGCGCCGCCCGAGGCACAGGCGTCTCGTCTGACGCCTCCGTCCCCGTCCCGGCGGGATATGCAAAGCTGACCCCTTCGACCCGCAGATGCCCGTCTGATTCCGTCAGGTCGATTGCCCCGTCGCGGTCCGCGACGTCCGGGTCGAGGTCCAGGTACTCGAAGATCCGCTCGAAAACCGCCATCGCGCCCTGAATGTTGACGTACACGTTCGCTAGTTGCCCGACCGGCCGGTAGAGGTTCGTGAGATACGCCACGAAGGCGATGATCGACCCGATCGTCAGCGCCTCCCGGATCGCGAGGTGCCCCCCGTAGAGGTAGATCAGTGCCGGCCCCGCGACGCTGAAGATCGTCAAGCACATAAAGAGCCAGCGCCCGACGATGGTCTGCTTCACCGTCAGGTCCATAACGTTTTGGTTGTGCCCACGGAAGGTCGCGGCCTCTGTTTCCCTCTGGCCGAAGATCTTCGTCAGGAACATCCCGCCGATGTGCAGGCGCTCCTGCATGAACGCCACCAGGTCGGCCTGCTCCTCTTGCGTCGCCTGCGAGAGCCGCCGTCGCACCTTCCCGACAATCCGCGTAGGCACGTAAAACAGCGGCACGATTACCACCGCCAGCAGCGCCAGCGATGGGTTCAGGCAGAAGATGGCGATAACGGTCGCGACGAGGGTGAACGCTTGCGTGAGGATCGTGACGACTGTCTGTGCCGCCACGGTCTGAACCGCTCCGATATCGTTATTCAGCCGCGAGACAATCTCGCCGGCGCGAGTCGTCGTGTAGAACCCCAGCGACTGTCGTTGGAGGTGTCGGTAGAGTTGGTTGCGGAGATCGAACATGATCCCCTGGCTGGCGACCGCGTTCAGCCACGTCTGCAGCATCCCGAGGAAGCCTGATACGATCGTCACGCCGACGATCGCCCCGACGAGGATGTGGAGCAACCGCGCGTCTTTGCCGGGAATCGCGTCGTCGAGGATCGACCGCACGAAGAGCGGCGGCAGCACGCCCAAGCCCGACATAAGCGCGATGCACAGCACGATGATCGACCACTCGCGCCAATATGGCTTGAAGTACCCAGCCACGCGCTTCAGGCCGGCTTTGGTAATCTCGACCGGGGCGTCCGTCCCGCCGCCCCACGGTTGCCGCTGCATCCCAAATGTCCGGGGCATCGCGCCCAGTGAGCGCCCCTCACCCATGCCTCGCATGAACCGATCTCCCGCTCCCTCATCAAGGTGACATCAATCCCGTTTTCGACCGGGAGGACTGCCCCTCCTCTAACGCGAAGCCTCCGGCATGATCGCAGCCATCCTCTGCATTGCATCCGTGGGCCACGCGTCCGTCGCGGACATGCGGGCCCTAGTGTCTGGTCGACCCGAACTCGTCTATCACTGGACCTTCGAGGGCGCCCACGCGAGGGAATGCCTGGCCGACAAGCGCAGCGACCTTCCCCTCCGCACCGTCGCGTTTCCCGGCGCTGCTGAGACCGACCCGCTGCCGATGCTCGCCGAGCACGGCGCCGACGAGAGCACGCGGGCCTTGCGGGTATTCCGGGAAGCGCCGAAACGCGGCCGCGTCGCGCTCCCGGTTCAGCAAGTGCGGTTTGAGCGCGAGGGCACGGTCGAGTTGCTCTTCAGGGCCGACGAGGTCCCGCCTGGCGAGTTCAACAAGGGTTGGATGATCTTCGCCGGCAATCGCGATGCCGGCCGCATCTACCCGGCGGGAGTCAGCCGGTTCCGCGACGCGCACGAGGTCATCGGCGGCTTCGGCGCCCAGGACCCCTTCCACGAGCGAGCCGAGGTCGTGGTCCTGCAGGGGAACGAGGCGGGCACTGGCTTCGAGTTGGGCATCTGGTACTACCTCGCGACCCAATACACGCACGATCGCCGATCCGGCCGGTTCACGATCAACACTTACATCGGCCGCGTGGGTGATGACACGCTGATCCACGCGGTCCAGGACGCCGTCCGCCAGGGCCAGCGTAGTCCCGTCGGCCTCCGCGACGTCTCAATCGGATGCGCAACCGGCGGCGACCAGATCCTCAACGGCTCGGTGGACGAGATCGCCCTCTACGATCGCGTCCTCTCGCGGGACGTGCTGCTCGCCCACTTCGGCGCCCTCAGCAAGCCGGTAGGCGAGCCCGTCCAGCTCTCGCTATCGCCCATGGCGCCGCTGTTTCAGGTGTCGGACGAGCTGGCGAAACGCCACGCGGACGCCTATACCGACGAGTGGAAGCGCACCAGCCCCGACACGGTCGTCTACATTCCCGAAGCGCGGAAGGGAGCCCAAACCGACAACCAGCATTTCATCGTCTTCCCGCTGCCGTCGGGCGAATTCTTCGCGCTCTGGACCACCGCGTTCAGCGAGAGCCACCCCAACCAGCACATCGTCTTCAGCAAGAGCGCGGACGAGGGCGTCACGTGGTCTGAGCCGGTCACCATCGCCGGCCCGACCGAGCGCGAACAGGACGGCAGGACGGTCTATGAGGGGATGGCGTCGTGGGCGTTCCCTATCTACGTGCCCGAGAAGAACCGCATTTACGTCTTCTACTCGAAGAACATCGGCGTCGCCGATCCAAACCGCGGTCACACGGGCGAGATGCGCTTCATCTACACCGAGGACGATGGTGGCACCTGGAGCGATGAGTTCACCGTCCCCATGCGCCGGACGGCGATCATGGCTCCCGATCCGAGCGTCCCGCCCAACTGGATCATCTGGCAGAGGCCCGTTGAGTTGGATGGCGAGATCATCGGCTGCGGAACGATATGGTCGAGCGGCCAGCTAGCCAAGGAGAGGCCGGATGCTCTTGGCGGCTCCGAGTGCTGGTTCTGGCGCTTCGATGGCATCATGACGGAGGACGATCCCAGCAAGATCAGCGTCACCATGCTCCCCGACGGCGACCATGGAATCCGCATGACCCAAGCGCAGGGCTCAAAGACCAGCACCGCAGAGGAACCCACCATCGTCCGCCTGAGCGACGGGCGCTGGTTCTCGGTCTTCCGCACGTTCACCGGATGCGTCGGCTACTCAATCTCCGAGGACCGAGGCCACTCGTGGTCCGAAGCCCAACGCCTGCGCTACCGCGACGGCGGAGACCACGTGCTACAGCCGACCGCCTCGTGCCCGCTCTACGCGTTGGATGATGGCCGTTTTCTGCTGACATTCCACAACAACGATGGCACCGCCAATGGCGGCAAGGATCCCTGGGATTGGAAACACAACCGCACGCCGGCGTTCCTCAGCATCGGCACGGAAAACCTCGATGCGGAGCAACCGATCTGGTTCACGCCGCCGATCATGCTCCTGGACAACGAGGCCCTTCCCTGGGGACCCGTCAACCGTGTCTCCGTGGCGGTCTACACCAGCTTCTTCGAACTCGCGGGCAAGCGCTGGTACTGGTACCCAGACCGCAAGCACTTCCTACTCGGCGAGTTCATCACCGATGAGATGGTCAACGGCCCGGGCAACTGATGGGGAGGTCGCGCATTGGCACAGCGGATGACGCGTCGTGAGGCGATTGGCAGGATTGGAGCCGTGACCGGCGGCGCGGCGCTGCTGGGCCGGCGGGAGGCGTCCGCGGCGTCCGGTCCGCCGAACATCATCTTCATCATGGCGGACGATCTCGGGTACGGTGACATAGGCTGTTACGGCCAGCAGCAGATCCTCACGCCTAACATCGACGCCATGGCCGCCGAAGGCATTCGCTTCACCCAGTGCTATGCCGGCAGCCCCGTGTCGTCCCCCTCCCGCTGCGCGCTCATGACCGGCTACCACGCCGGCCACGGCAGCGTTCCGGCCAACTACTATCCTGGCCTGAGCGCGGACGATGTCACGGTCGCGGACGTGCTCAAGGGCCGAGGCTACACCACCGGCGCCATCGGCAAATGGCATCTCGGCGCCACCGGCACCCCCGGCGCGCCGAATCAACAGGGCTTCGACTACTGGTTCGGCTACGACTTCGGCGCCAGGCCCCGCGACTACTACCCGCCCCTCCTATCAAAGAACGGTCGCCCCGTCCGCATCCGGGCCAACGAGGACGGCAGAGAGAACGTCTACGGGCCGGACCTCATGACCGACAAGAGCCTTGGCTTCATCCGCGACAACGCCGGCGGCCCGTTCTTCCTCTACCTGGCCTACAGCACCCCTCACGCCGACCACGAACTCTTCCGCAAGACCGGCAACGGTTACCCGGTCCCAAGCGATGCTCCGTACTCAGACCAGCCGTGGCCGCAGCCTGAGAAGAACTTCGCCGCCATGCTCACCCGGATGGACACCCACATCGGGACGATCCTTGCCCAGCTTGAATCCCTCGGCATTGCCGACAACACCGCCGTGTTCTTCTGCAGTGACAACGGTCCCGCCGACAAGGGGGGCCACAGCCCGTTCTTCTTCAACAGCGCCGGCCCGTTCACCGGGTTCAAGGGCGGCGTGTACGAGGGTGGCATCCGCGTCCCCATGGTCGCGCGCTGGCCCAGCGCCATCCCCCGGGGCGCTGTCAGCGACCACATGTGGGCGTTCTGGGACTTCCTACCTACCGCCGTCGAGATGGCCGGGGGAGCGCCGCTCGCCGGCATCGACGGCACGTCCGCCTTGCCCGCGCTTCGAGGACAAGATCAACCCCAACCAAGCCACCTCTTCTGGCAGAATTGGAATCCCACCGGTCCCTTCCAGCGCTCTCAAGCCGTCCGCTTTGGCCCGTGGAAGGCGGTTCGCCATGGCTACTCGGCCCCGCCTCAGATCTTCGACCTGCGCAGTGACGTCGGTGAGACGACAGACATCGCAGATCACAACCCCGAGCTAGTGTCCATGGCCTACTCGTTCCTGGCCGCGTCCTATGACGTCCCTCCGCCCCGGCTCGACTGGACCCAGAAGTTGGGGTATTTCGGCGACGGCGTCGCTCCGAACAAGGGCGAGGCCGACGATACGGTGTTCGCCTATGAGGTCAGGTTCATCGATCTCGACTCCGCGGAACCGACCTACGTGCGCGTCGTGATCCACCGCGATGGGACTCACTTCGGTACTCTTGACATGCAGCCCACCTCAACCGATGCGACGCTGCCGGGCCGCGTCTATCGCCACGCGATGTCACTGCCGCCGGGAAACTACGAGTACCGCTTCGAGGCCGCCACGGTCCATGGCCCGGCCGAGGGCGAGCCGACCGGAATGCGCGTTGGCCCGACCATGCCCGCGCCGCCTTACCTCACCTGGACGGGTCAACCGGGCTACCAATCCGACGGCGTCAAACCCGAGTCAGGCGACCCGGACGCGACGCCCTTCATGTTCAAGGTCGTGTACCGCGCCAACGACGGCGACATGCCGCGCTACGTTCGCCTCCGCCTGTACCGTGACGGGGCGTCGCATGATGTGATCGACATGGATACCAAGGAGACCCACCCGGACCCCGCAGCCGGCATCGTCTACCGGGCGACGACGACGCTGCCCGCGGGAAGATACCAGTACTCCTTCCGCGCCCGCAACAAGAGTGGCCCGGCCACGGGCGAGCCGACGAAGAGAGTGAAGCGCGGGCTGAAAGTTTGCGACGGTAGCGCCGTTGCGATCGCCGCGCTCTCGGCAGTGCCGACTGCGACGGGCGCTCAGATCAACCTCGTCCTGTCATCATCAGCGGCCATTACCGCCAGGATCACGAACATCGCCGGGCGACCGGTCGCCACCATGTGCGGGGATGCTCCGTGCGCCGCCGGGACGCGCGCGCTGCTCTGGAACGCCACGAGCGACAATGGCCTGCGCGTGCCCAACGGCACGTATCTCGTCGAGGTGATCGCCAGAGGCCAAGACGGCACCCAGGCAAGAGCAGTCACGCGCGTCGCCATCAGCCGCTAAGCATGCCCGAGGACACTGGCGGCCCGTTGGCGAAGCCGTGAACGCTCGCACTACGGGGCATTGGGCAGACGCTGACCATGCAGGACACGACCATCTTCGAGCATGACCAGATCGCCGAATGGGCGAAGCTGTGAGCCCGTCGCCAGGCGAACCAAATGATGCGCAAGGAGCGAGTTGCATTGACTGAGCTACGATTCCGACAGATCCACCTTGACTTCCACACCTCCGAGAAGATCGCCGGCATCGGATCCAAGTTCGATCCCGAGAAGTTCGCGCGGACATTGAAGGACGCCCACGTCAACTCCGTCACGTGTTTCTCGCGCGGGCACCATGGCATGATCTTCCACGATACCAAGTTCGAGCACGCCCGCCACCCCTACCTCGAGCGCAATCTCCTCGCCGAGCAGATCGAGGCCTGCCACGCGCTCGACATCCGCGTGCCGATCTACATCACGTGCGGGCTGGACGAGTTGAGCTACCGCGCGCACCCCGAGTGGTGCGAGATCTCGCCACAGGGGCAGATGCCCGGCGGCCCCCTCGACGCGCGCTATCACAAGCTCTGCCTGAACGTGCGCGGACCATACATCGAGTACGTCACCGAGCAGACCAGAGAGGTCATCGAGATGTTCGAATGCGATGGCTTCTTCTTCGACATCATCTCCCAGCACAACTGCGTTTGCCCGCGCTGCCTCGGCGGGATGCTTGAAGAGGGCATGAGCCCCGAGAGCGCTGAGGAGCGGGCGAAGTACTCCAAGATGGTCCTCGACGAGTTCAAGCACCACTTCACGAAGCTCTGCAAAGACGGCCACCCGGACGCGACCGTTTTCCACAACGCGGGTCATATCTACCCCGACTGGCGCCCGATTCTCGATACCTACACGCACCTGGAGTTGGAGAGTCTACCGAGCGGCGGCTCGGGCTATGACCACTTCCCGATCACCATGCGCTACGCCCGACGGCTGGGGCTCGACTGCATGGGGATGACCGGCAAGTTCCACACGACATGGGGCGATTTCTCGAGCTTCAAGCACAAGGAAGCGCTGGAGTACGAGGTCTTCACGATGGTCGCGAACGGCGCGAAATGCTCCGTCGGCGATCAGCTCCACCCAACCGGCGAGATCTGCCCCGGAACGTACGATCTCATCGGCCCCATCTACGGGCGCGTTGAAGCGCTTGAGCCGTGGCTCGCGGGCGCCGAGGCGCTCGCGGAGATCGCGATCTTCAACCCCGAGGCGCTCGGCGTTCAGGATGCCCGCGTCGACAGCTCCGCCGCCGGCGCGTACCACATGCTGGCCGAGACGCACCATCAGTTCGACTACGTCGATACCGAGAGCGACCTCGCGCCCTACAATGTCCTCGTCCTCGCCGACAAGATCCCGCTGGACGACAGCCTCGCCGCGAAGGTCAGCGCCTTCATGGATGGTGGCGGGAAGCTCCTGACGTCTCACGAATCCGGCCTCAACGAAGCCGGCGACGCCTTCGCTCTGGATCACCTTGGCGTTGAGTACGTCGGCGATGCCGAGTTCCAGCCGGACTTCGTGTTGGTCGGCAGTGAGATCAACGCCAACTGCCCGCCCGTCCCGCACGTCATGTACGACCGTGGCGTCGAGGTCAAGCTCGCCGGCGCCCGCGCCATCGCCGATACGTTCGACCCGTATTTCAATCGCACGTGGGAGCACTTCTGCTCGCACCAGCATACTCCGCTTGAGGGCAAGGCGACGCGCCCCGCCGTAGCGCTGACAGACAGGGCCGCTTACATCGCGCACCCGGTCTTCAGCATGTACAACCAGAAGGGCGCGCGCTTCTGGAAGGACCTCGCGGTCAACACGCTGGCGTTGCTTCTGCCGTGTCCACTCGTCAAATCCAACGCGCCGTCAACCGCGCAGATCACCGCCACGCGCCAGGACAAGGAAGCGCGGACGATGGTGCACGTGCTGCATTACATCCCGGAGCGCCGCTCAACCAGCATCGACACGATCCAGGACGTCATCCCGCTGCGCGATGTCAAGATCGCCTTGCGCTGCGACGCAGCCCCGAGTCAGGTCTACCTGGCGCCATGCGGCACCGAACTCGACTGCGAGTTCGCCGATGGCTACGCAGAGGTAACCGTGCCCGCCGTCGAGGGCTATGCCGTCATCGTCTTCGAAGACTGACCGCGGCTTCCGGGGCGAGGGCCCGCCTCCGTGGAACCGCCCGAGCCGCCCTCGGCGTTGCTGGAAGAGAGAACGCTAACGGAGGGCTGGGGATTCATGGCGCAGTACCTGCTCATCGGAAACGGAATCGCCGCCAACTCGGCCGGCGCCCGGATTCGAGATCGCGAGCCGGACGCCAAGATCACCATCGTCTCCGACGAGCCAGAGCCGTACTTCTCCCGCTGCGCGCTGATGTACTACGCGATGGACCACTGCAAGAAGTGGGACATCTACCTCCACCAGGGCAAGCACCACGACGATCTCGGCGCGCAACTCATCTACGACACCGTCGTCTCCGTGGATTCATCGGCCTCCACGGTCCAGCTTCAGGACCGCGGCGCCCTTGGCTACGACAAGCTCCTGATCGCATCAGGCGGCATCGGCCGCAACCTCGGCGTCCCCGGCGAAGACGCCGCGGGCGTCACCAACTTCAACACGCTCCCCGACGCCGAAGTCGTGATGGCGCGCATGGGGCGGCCAAGCACGGCGTCGTCATCGGCGGCGGGCTGATCGGCGCGGAGGTCGCTGAGGTCTTTCACGAGGTGGGATTGTCGTGTACCTACCTCGTGCGCGAGGACCTCTTCTACCCGATCTTCTGCAGCGAGAGCCAGTCACGCATCATCCAGCAGCGCTTCATCGACCTGGGCATCGACCTGAAGATGGGACGGGGCGTGGACCACATCGAGAAGGATGAGTCCGGCGGGGTTTGCGCGGTCGTCGATAGCGCGGGCGAACGCTATGAGTGCGACGTGGTTGTGCGCTCCATCGGCATCAACGCGAACACCGACTTCCTCGAGGGCAGCGGCATCGAGATGGGTCAGGGAGTTACGGTCGATCAGTTCCTCCGCACCAATGTCGAGAATGTCTGGGCTGCCGGCGATTGCGCGGAGATCCACCTGCCTGGCCAGGATCGCCCGACGACGCAGAAGCTCTGGTACACGTCCCAGCCTCAAGGCTGGACTGCCGGGGAGAATATGACCGGCGGCGAGGCGGCCTACGATCCCGGCCCCATCTACCAGAGCGCGATGTTCATGGATCTCGACTTCGCCCAGCACGGCGAGGTCCCCGCGCCGTGGAACGACCTCCAGGAGCTGTCGGTCGATTCACCCAACGGCCTCGACGCGTTGTGGCTTGTCTACGAGGGCGAGACGGTGGTCGGCGCGAGTTTCCTTGGCACGGGGCTCACCAAGGAAGACATCGAGTCCATGGTCGTCGACGCGTGGCCTGTTGAGCAGGCCCGCCTGGCGGCCGAGCGCATCCTGAAGGTCAAGCGCAAGCGCGACCGCGCGCCGAAGTCTCGCGTGGATGAGAAGCGCCGGTGGTCGCGACGCCCGCGGCTCTGGCCTGCCTGGCTCAGGAAGAAGGTGGTGTGATGCCACTCCACCGATGGCCCTACATCCCGATCATCGGCTTCTTCCTGCTCGTCAGCGCGATCTATCTCTCGCTTCTCTTTCCCGCTGTCTGGTTCGTGCCCATTGCCGTCTTTCTTATCCTCGCGATCGGCTTTCGGAAGTGGAAGGCGATGCCGTTCGTGGCGATGGCGCTACTGTTCGTCGCTTACGCGCTCAGCAATGAGTTCGGCCACTGGGAGTGGCTGGGGATGGGCGCGTTCTTTTGGTATGGAGTTTTCTACACGCTTGGCATCACGGCCATGGGCGCGCGGTTCTTGCGGCTCTACTGGAGCAAGGACGCGTACATGGTCAAGCGCACGTTCTTCAACATTGGCGCTCAGCTTTCCGCTGGGTTCCTGATTCCCTACCTGCTGCCGTTCACGATGGGCGGCGGCGCGCCTGATAGCCAGGGCAAGGGCGTCTTCTTCATGTACCTCTGGCCGCTCGAGCACTCGGCGCTGACCGTCGGGCGGATCGAGGGCCTGACGCTCGTGGTCAAGTGGTTCATGGCCTTCAACCTCGTCGCCGGGCTGATCGTGATGCCGATTCTCGTTTACTACTACGGTCGGCGGCCATACTGTAGTTGGTTCTGCGGCTGCGGCGCGCTGGCCGAGACGGTCGGCGATCCCTTCCGCCGGCTCACTCCACGCGGGCGGCTCAGCCGCAAGATCGAGCCGATCATCTACCCCTTCCTCGTCGCCGCCACGATCCTCACCATCGCCTGGCTTGTCATCCCGAAGGCGTCGTTCGAGGCGCTCGGCCACTGGAACCACTGGTACCTGATGATCGTGAAGTTCGGGTTCTCGACGCTGCTGGGCGTGGGGCTCTACAGTCTGATGGGCGCGCGCGTGTGGTGCCGCTACTTCTGCCCATGGGTTGCGCTTTTTGGCGTGCTTGCGAAACACGGCCGATATGCGATTCGTAGCCGCGGGGAGTTGTGCATGGGGTGCGGAATGTGCAATACTTACTGCGAGATGGGTATTGACATCCGAGGCGCGGCGATGGAAGGCCGACCGGTTAAGACCACGACCTGCGTCGGATGCGGGATGTGCATCCAGAAGTGCCCGCGCCGCGTCCTGAGTTTCACAACAGAGTAGAGGCGAGCAAGAGTGAATCAGAATCACCGACGGACCATCATGACCACGTACGCGATCATCGTCGCGGTGATCGTCTCAGCCGGCATCTACGCCTCACAGAGCTACAAGCCGCCGACGAGCGGCGAGGCGTGGACCGTGACGAAGGTGTACTGTGCCGGTGTCGGCCCAGGCGTCGTCGCGTTCCTCTGCAACGAGTCCGAAGGCGTCCACCGCATCCAGGTCTATGTCGAGGGGTTGGAGCCGGAGCAGGTCTACGCCTTGTGGTTGCGCAGCATCGACGACACGGGGCACATCCTCAAGCAGACGCGCGTGACGCGGAATTGGTTCGCCCCCAGGTCCGACGGTGAAGGGGTGTACCATCAAGTCCTCCGTGCCTTGGAGTGTCCCGTCGGCGAGTACAATGGCATCATGCTCAGTCCCGCCGCGAACGATCCATCCAATGGCGTGCTGTTCGGTAGGATCCCCGTCGAGCAACACTCAGACGAAGAGGACGAAGCCCCGGACGCGGCGGACTAGGCGCCTGTGTCGCTACGACTTCGACGCCCCCAGTTGACGTGCCTTCGCGCCGAGCCCTCGCCACAGCCGATGTGGGTTGGCTGAAACATGCTCCCAGACAAGCAGCAGCGCCAGGACCGTGTACTCAATCACCCGCCCCGGCGGGTCCAGCCCTGCGTCAAGGTAGTAGACGTACGATATCATCACCAGCGCCGTGAAGCCCAACCCGGCCGGCGACCGATGGATGCACAGGATCGGCAGTAGCCAGCAGACATACCACGGGTTGCAGACAGGCGAGAGGATCAGCACGGCGCCGATCAATAGTCCCGCGCGCCGCGTGATGTCGCTCTCGTCCCGCTCCGGCCTCAGCATCACGAGTCCGGCGATCGCCAGCCAGGCGAGTCCGTTCAGCACCTTCGCGGCGTCGCGCCCGAAGGCGAGTTGCTCCAGCGCGAACAGGCCGCTGTTGAACTCCCACGTGGCGGCATAGGCCCGAGTGCCATCCAGAGCCGCGGACTCCGCGCCGAGGAACGGGACGATCCCAGCCGCGCCCACCACGATCAGCCCGATGATGCCGACCCAGCGATGGCGTCGCAGGTAGAGTGGGAAGAGTACGAGCGTGTAGGTCTTGGCCAGTAGGCTAGCCCCCCAGAGCACCCCCGATCGGACCGGGCGCGCTGTCATCAGCAGATATAGGGCGAGCATCGTGGCGCAGACCGCGACGCTGTCAAGGTGCCCTGAGTTGGCAAACTCCTTGATCGGCAGGGGGTTCCAGGCGTACGCTATGGCCCAGTTGGCTGACTGGCCTAGCCTGCGGAGGATGAGCACGATCGGTACGAGCGTCAGCAGGTCGAACAGGGCGGCAATCACGCGGATTCGCCCGGGCTCGGGCCATATGAGATAGCTGACAGCTGATAACGCCTCGGTCAGAGGCGGGTAGATCGTGCCAATGTAGCGGTAGCTGATGCTATCCCAGTGCTCGTCGCGGAGATGCTGGAGGTCGGGCGCGTCCGGTGGGTGTTGGTACGGGTTGATGCCGTGGGCAAGCACCTTCCCGTCCCAGTGATAGCGATAGATGTCGTCGTCGCAGATGACTGGGCCCGCGGAGAGCACCCGGAAGAGCACGGCCCCCGAAATGATGATCGGCAGGCCGAGTTTTTCCCCAAGTTTCCGGGAAACTCCACAAGAAGCGGCGTAGAGAATGAAGGCCACGCCGGTGCAGCCAAGGAATACAGGTACTATTGGATCGCATGAGACGGAACAGACCCATAGACCCGCGTAGCAAAGCGCCAAGCAGACGCCAAGTGCGATGAGCAAGGTGGACGTCGCGGTCATCATCCCGGCCCTCGATGAAGAGCAGGCGATCGGCCGGGTGATCGGGGAGATCCCCCTCGACGCCGTTTGCGACGTTATTGTCGTGGACAACGGGTCCACGGATGACACCGTAGCCGTCGCTGAAGCCGCTGGAGCCCGCGTTGTCCGCGAAGAGCGGCGCGGCTACGGCAGTGCTTGTCTGAAGGGCATCACCGAGCTAGACGGGCCCGATGTGGTTGTGTTCCTCGACGGCGACCATAGTGATCACCCGGACGAACTTCCGTCCCTGGTAGCGCCTATTGCCGATGGCGAGGCTGATCTCGTCATTGGATCCCGCGCTTTGGGGCGGCGTGAGAAGGGATCGCTCACTCCCCAGCAAGTCTGGGGCAACCGGCTGGCGTGTTTCCTGATGCGGCTCGTCTACGGTCACCGCTTCACGGACCTAGGGCCATTTCGCGCTATTCGGTACGAGAGCCTGCTAGAGTTGGAGATGTGCGACCCGAACTTCGGGTGGACAATCGAAATGCAGATCAAAGCCGTTAAACGGCATCTGCGGGTCTTAGAAGTTCCTGTCAGCTACCGAAACCGCGTTGGGACATCGAAGATTTCCGGCACGGTGATGGGGTCGTTGCGGGCAGGATATAAGATCATCCTCACTATTTTCCGGTACGGTCGACGATGACAGATCATCTGATAGTATTTGCCAAGAACCCACAGCCAGGCAACGTTAAGACGAGACTTACCCCGCTGCTTTCGGACGTGCAGGCGGCACAGTTGGCCGAAGCATTCCTGCTCGACGTTCTGTCGATGTGCGCTGGGTTGGCGGGGCTATGGCGGACGTTGCAGTACGCCCCCGTCGGATGTCGCGCGCGGATGCTGGAGCTGGCCGGGCCCGACTGGCGCGTCAAGCTCCAGCGAGGCAACGACCTCGGCGAGCGGATGGAGCACGCGCTCGGAGTCCGATTGACCGGCGAGACGACTCGCGCGGTCATCATCGGCAGCGACAGCCCGCAGATCCCGCCGGAGCGCATCCTTGAGGCCTACGAGGCGCTTGAGGAGCACGACATGGTGTTAGGCCCGTGTGATGACGGCGGCTTCTATCTCGTCGGTCTTCGTCGCTGGGTGCCTGACATCTTCGCGGGCGTTCGGTGGAGCTGTCCGGAGACTCTCTCCGACACGATCCGCCGCGCCGACGAGCTTGGCGTGTCCTTCACGCTGCTCGAGGGGGCCTACGACATCGACGACGAGGCCGCGCTTCAGCGCCTCGTCGGCGAGCTGAAGGCCACGCCCAACGGGCACCTTGAGCAGACGCGGAAGGCGCTGGGCGAATTCGGGCTCGTGTAGCCAGGCGTCGCGGGCGGTCGAGGGGTCAGAATGAGCGACGAGCGGACGGGCAACTCGTCGGGCGGTCACGGGCGCGGGTTGCTCGCTTGCCTGGCGGCGCTCGGTGTTGCGTCGGCGTTCATCTACGGCTTCGTCTATCTCGTGAGCGGCGAGGGGAATCCCCCGCCGCTCTCTGCTCGCCTGGTGCTATACCCCGCCCTCTTTGCGTTCTACTTCGTTGCCGCTTACATGCTCTGGCTGCACCGCTCGGCCTCCCGTGCCAAGTGGCACGTCATCTGCGTGTTGGCTTGCTCCGTGCTGTTCAGGGGCCTGGTGCTTAGCGGACCCGTTGCCAAGAACAACGACACGTGGCGCTACCTCTGGGAGGGCCGCGTGGCGCTCGAGGGGATCAACCCTTACAGCGTTGCGCCCGGCGATGACGCCTGCGCGGAGCTGCGCGACAAGCTCGACGAAGCAGACGACCCCATCTTCGAGAACCTGCTCCCCAAGCTCAACACCGTTCGAAGCGTGTACGGCCCGATCGCCACCGGCCTGTTTGTCGTCCCCCACTGGCTTCCTCTGGACAGGATCTGGTCGTGTCGGCTGATCATGACGGTCTTTGACTTCGCCACCATCCTCGTGCTCATGGGCATGCTGCGGACGATGGGCAGGCCGACCGCGCTGGCGCTGATCTACGCGTGGAATCCGATGCTGATGAGCGGCTACGCCGACCGCGCTCACGTCGACGCGCCGATGGTCTTCTTCCTTGCTCTGGCGGCATGGCTGATGGTGGCCAAACGTCCGGCGTGGGCAGGCGTCGCCTTCGCGGCATCGATGCTGGTCAAGATGTCGCCCCTGTGGTTGCTGCTGCCCTTCATCCGCAAGGGCCGTCTGCGTTTCACTGTCCCGTGCTCTGTTCTCTGCGCAGTCGGCGCCATTCCGCTCATCGTGGCGGGTGAGGGGGCTCTGTCGGGGTTCCGCGAATTCGGCTCGCGCTGGCACAACATGGACTCCATCCACGCGCTGGTGTTGCTGGCCCTGACGCCGCTCAAAGCGAACATCAACCAGGAGGCAATGGCCCGAGCGCTGATGCTGGTGGCGATGCCGGCCTACGCGTTCTGGCGGACATTCGGTGACTTCGGTATCTTCTCGGGAAGCAAGCTCGCGCCCGGCGCTCATGAGCTGGATTCGCCGAACTGGTTGTTGCGCGCGTCGCGCGATATCGCCGTGGCGGGCCTGCTGTTGAGCCCGGTGGTCCATCCATGGTACACCGCGCACGCGCTTATCTTCTTGTGCTTCGCTCCAAGCGTGGGGATGGTCCTGTTGACGTGCGCGACGATGGCCTGGTTCCTGAAGTTCCTCGAGCCCGAGGCGGGCACGTGGCTGGCCGGGGTGTTCGGGAGCGTCAAACAGTACCGCGAGCCATGGCGATGGGTCGCCTACGCGCCTCCGCTTGCGCTGCTGATCTGGGAGTGGCTCCGCGGCTGGCGACGCCGAAGCGCTGGGGATGGGGCTCAGACCCCCGAGCGGGTCGTCGACGCGCCGCCGCCGTCGTAGGACAGGCGTCCTTCCCTGTCACCTTCACTCCGCGTCAACCCACGCCTTCGCGAGCGCCACCTTCAGCGTCGCATCCGCGGCGGCGGCGACGTGGTCCCACTCGATCGACTCCCATGTGTCCGTCGACTTGTGGAGATGCCGGTCCTTCGCCCACTCGAGCCAGACGGTCGGGATGCCGGCGTCCTCGAATGCCATTTCCTCGCTCCAGCGCGGTACGGTCTTCACCTCAGGCTTGGGCTCGCCGTCGCCGAGCGCATCCAGGACCATCTCCGAGGCGGAGTTGTCTGTGCCCTCGATGACGAGCGCGAGGAAGTCCGGACCGCGGCCGAGCTTGTCGAGCCAGATAGCGGCTCCCATGCGCGCGCGCTCGGCCTCCGGCATCTGCTCCATCAGCTTAATCGCCGAGTAGCCGTGGCCCTCGAAGCCCTCGATCTCTTCTTCCGCTCCGAGGAATACGAGCTGCAGCGGGATCTCCGTATCCAGACCGCGCTCCTTCACGAGTCTCAGAATCTCGATCATGCTGGCGATTCCGCTGGCGTCGTCATTGGCGCAGGGGCAGTCACGTACGGTATCCATGTGCGCCGCCAGTACCAGCCTGGGGCCGTCGGCCGGCGTTGCCGCTGTGACGTTCATGCCGGTCATCTCGCCCGGCAATGTGAATTCGGTAATCTCCGCATCATAGTCGAGGTCGGCCAGCTCGGCGCGAATCCATCTTGCCGTTCGCCGGAGCCCCTTCGACCCCGCCGGGCGCGGGCCGATCTTGGTGGAGATGTGGATCACCATATCGCTGATCGCGTCCATGTCCAGGTCTGTGCCATAGTCAGCGTGGACGACGGTGGTGGGCGGAGAAGTACTCTCGCCGGTCCCCTCGTCTAGCATGGCGACCTGCGTGCCTTCGCTGGCCTCGGTAGACTCAACCGATACGCCCAGAGGCGTCGCGCGCGTACCGGTCGTGACCTTACACCCCACGACTGCGAGCGCGAGTAGAGCTGCCATTGCCGCGTGGATTGCTCTCATCGCATGTATCTCCCTCTGCTTCATATCAACGAAAGCGCCCCCGGCAAATATCCGCCCCGGAGGCGCTAATGATCACATTCATATGGGAACTATCCGCCTGGCTACCGCCGCTCCGTCGCGCCCCAGTCGGCGGCCTGGTCGGTCAGGCGCCAGTCGTACTCGATGAACTCGATCTCCGCGCCGCCCTCCAGGGCCTTGGCGACGTCATCGTGCGCGTAGAGTTGCACCCAGGTGCCGATCAGAGGTTCCTTGCTATTCGCCTCGAGCCACTTGATGAAGTCCTCGCCATACCACTTGAGGATCGAACTCAGCGCGACTGAACCATCCTCGTTGACGTGGGCGTACCATTTGCGGGAGAGGAAATCGATGGTCACCGAGTCGAGCTGCATGTCCAGCATGTCAACCTGAAACGGCCATGGGGGCAGTGGCGGGCACCCGAGTGACGCGCAGTTTAGCGCGAAGTGTACGCGCGGCTCGGGAAACTGAACCCGGACGATGTCTTGCTCGATGTTGTTGAGCGAGAGGGTCTTGCCGCCGAGCTTGCAGACCGCCAGGTCAAACGCCGCGCCCTTCTTCTCCCCGATGTCGTTGATGCTGTCAACGGGGTAATGGTCGGCGACGATCTTCATGCACCACGCGTTGTAGGCGTTGAGCCAGTATGTCAGCGCCTCGTCTTCGGTGGTGAACATGGCGGCATTGCTATCGGGACTGTGATCCTCAAGTTGCGCGAGGAATGCGTCGAGCGCGGCGGGGCTTGCCTTGACGCCGGCGTAGTCCACCATGCCTCGCTCATCAACATACGTGTCCAGGACCGTCGCGAAGAGATCGTAGTCGACCGAACCCTCATCAGTCGACAGTAGTAGGATCTGCTGCGCTTCCGGGGTGGGGAGGGCTGGTCCGCGAAATACGAACACAAGCCCAACCACGCCGACGATTACGATAAGCACCATGAGGGTCCTGCCGAGTACAAAGCTCCCGGGGTCCCTCTCCTCAATCTGCATCTCGATCACTTCCTAATTGCAGCCATTCTTCGGGACGTATCCTGCTCTTCCCTGGGATCAACGTTACTCTCGCCTCAACTGCCTCACTTCTATCTGCAGGCTGTTCGACACCGTGCGCACGCGGTCTGTCACGGCATCGACGGGGGCCCACAGGTCGGACGACACATCCTCGTCGGACCGATCTATGATCCGCTCGGGATCATGGACGTCGCGGTGCGCCTCGACGTACATCACGTACTTCCCCGGCCTGAGCGGCCGATATATGGCCAGCGCATCGGCGAGGATTGTCGCCGTGGCGTCGCCAGGGAGGAGCGCACGTACGGGCGCGACATGCTGTCGACGACCATCTGCCCCATGCACGAAGTGGTCCGGCGGCGTAGGTCCAGGCTCCAGCGACGGCCCCACCGGGGGGAGCATGGCGCCACGCTCATCGAGCAATCTGACAACCCACGCCTCATCCACGAACAGCTTCTCATCTCCCGTGTACCCCATCGCGAGGACGCACTGCAGAGGCTCGTCCGGCCCGCACTGTGCCACGGCAGCGTTGATGGCTACTATGTGGCCTGCCTCGTCGCCACCGTCTTGCGAACGCAACGTGTTGGGGGCGCACAATACGCCAGCGGCCATCGCCAGACCAACAGCAATGGCAACTCTCTTCGGCCTGGGGCGCATGGCTAGACCTCCTTCAGTCAGTTGCTGTGGATGTAGATCATAACTCGGCAGTCATTCTCACCCTAATCTCGACAGGCAGCATGAGCATCCCCTGCTCATTCGTCGTCCGCCGTCGTCTCTCTCCCCTCGGGGAATGAAGAGGAAACTCGTCGTCTGAGTTGCCAAGCTTCCCAGGCGGGGCCCTAGGGCGCGAACGGGCACATGCCCTTCACGCAGGTTGGGTTGATCGAGACCTGATCGCACGGCGGGTCGGCCGTGCTCGTAACGGTCGTCGGGAGGAATTCGGCCGAGAGTTCAGCGCCGATGCTGAGCGCCAGGAGGCTCTCTCTGCGGCAGCACCGCGGCGCCAGGAACTCCGACATGCGGTCGAGGATCCGCGCGACGACGGTCTGCGCATACTTGCGCCCACGACTCTTGACCGGCGTAGCTTGTAGGATCGTCCCGTACGCGACCCCCAGCCCAAGCGCCGCCGAGCACCCGCCCCAGTACGCGCAGGTGCCACCGGGCAGCTTTGAGCCCTGGTCGATGGCTGATTCAATCGCCTGCGGACTGATTTCGCCCCCGCTGTTGCGGTATGCCACGAGGAACGCGGCGGGCACCAGGGCGTGATGCTCTGGGCCATGAAGTGGGAAGGGAAACTGCGACCGCATCTCGATGAAGATCTCGACCGGGTCGGTCAGCTCGCACTGGGCGACGTAACTGTGCACGAAGCGAACGTAATCGCCGCCGTGACATTGGTCGCAGACGAAATGCCCGTCCTCACACGCCGCGCGCGTCCGCAACTCGGTGCCGCAGATCTCGCAGTTCGAGTCCGTCGGTTCGGTCGCGTAGACCAAAGCCTTCCCGCAGACGATGCAGCCCTCCGCGTGTCTCTCCGGCTCAGCGTCATCGGGCGTGGTGTTGACCACGTATTGGGGCGGACCGATCTCCTCGGCGCGCTCCGCGTAGACGGTGTCGGAGAAGAACTGCACGCCCTCGACCTCGCGCCATTTCACGTGGTGCATGATCCTGACGTTGTCGAACCCCAGCTTCGAGAGCATGAAGAGCATCTCGTCCTGAGTCAGCGCGCCGCCGACGCACTCGGCCTTGAGCTGCGGGTTGTGCCTGACGTGCTCGGGGATCTCCTCTCCCGCGACGATGTCAGAGATGACCATTCGTCCGCCTGGCCTCAGGGCCCGACCGATCTCGCTGAAGACTCGGAGCTTCTCTGGCGACAGATTGATCACGCAGTTTGAGATGATGACGTCGACCGTGCCATCCTCAACCGGCAAGTCCTCGAGGAAGCCCTTCACGAACTCGACGTTCTCGTAGCCGAGAGTCTCGGCCACTTCGGGGATGGCTCCCCGCGAAACCTCCAGCATGTCCGGTGTCATGTCGACACCGACAACTCGACCCTCCGGGCCCACGAGTTTGGCGGCCGCAAAGCACTCGACCCCCACGCCTGACCCCAGGTCCACCAGCAGCTCGCCGGGCTGCACGTCGGCGGCGAAGACGGGGCTTCCGCACCCGTAGGTTCGCTCCATGAGGCTCTCGGGGATGTGCGCGAGGTCGGTTGCCGCGCCCTGCACCGGACAACATATCTCAGACTTCGGCCGCTTGGCAGCGTCGCCGTAGTAGTCCTGAACCAGCCGGCGCGAGTAGTTGACGACATCCTGGATCAGGACGCAGTTTGAGTGCGTGAAATCCACCTTGTGCGCGCCGCCGTTCTCGACTCCGGCGGTGATCGGGCAACCGAGCCCATCTCTACCCATGAGCGCGTACGTCACCGGGAGATCGTCTCGCACTCGCATGGCTGCCTTGCGCGCGGGGACGGTTTCGTCGATGGCGCTGAGCATCAGCTCTCGGTAGAGCGGCACGTAGGGATCTACCTGGTGGCCGCCGTTGAGCTGGCCAAAGAAGTACGCGTGTTCGGGATCGCCGCCGCCATGTAGGAATAGGAACGGATCCTCAGCGGGAGACGCCACGTCAATCGCGCTGCGTTTGCGATAGGCCTCAAAGGCGGGGGAGTCCAGCCAGGCGCGCTTGAGCCCAACCTCGGTGACGCTTTGGCCCTGATGCTCCGCGATCCCAACCAGCGCGGCCGACGGATAGGCGTGGCCGTCCGTGTAGACGGCCAGACTGTCCCAGCACGCGTTGGTCAGATCGCGCTTCACGCCCGATTGGCCGTTGGCGATCGCGCGGAAGTTCTCGAAGTTGTCGAGCGTGATTCCGACCGGGCCGGCGATGTCCTTCAGAGCGAGAGCACGTTGGATGAGGTCCTCGAGCTTCGCGCGACGCTCCTTCGCGCCGCGTTCGCGCACGTGCTGCCACATGAGGTGCTGATGTCGCGCTCCAAGTTCCGGGAGCAACCTCACCAGCGCGGGGAGATCGTCAAGGTTCTCCTCAAGCACGACCGTCGCGACCGTCACATCATGCCCCGCGCCCGTCGCCGCCCGAATGCCCGCCGTCGCGCCCTCAAATGCCCCAGGCGAGCGCAGGCGGTCATTCAGCTCCGGCGTCGAGGCATCGAGGCTCACCTGGAAGTGCAGCCGCTCACGGTCCAGAGCCTCAACGTCGCCCAGGAAATCCTCGCTCAGCAGGCTACCGTTTGTCAGGACGACCACATGCGCCTCAGGCTTGTCGAGCATTGCCTCGAGCAGGCGGGGGAGATCCTCGCGCAGCAGCGGCTCGCCGCCGGTGATGAAGAATGTCTCAACGCCGAGCACCTGCGCCTCGCGGATAATGGCCAGCAGCGCGTCCGTCGCCAAGCCCTCGCCGCCGCCCGGCCCGCATGAGACGAGACAGTGTCGGCAGGCGAAGTTGCACTCGTCGTTCACGTGCAGCCACAGCTCCCGAAGCTCCTTGGGGCGAACGTGGGCGGCGCGTCCTTGATACGCCTCAACCGGGCCTCCGTCCCACAGGCTGCGCGTCTCGCGGGCAAAGTGTCGGATGAGCGTCGCGGCATCATCCGGCTGCAAGTCGCTCGCCGAGGTGAGATCGACCGCGATGTCCGCCTCCGCGTCGCCTCCCTCAAGTCGGCGCAGAACCTCCGCGCCCACCGAGTTCACGGCGGCCCAGTCGGGGCGATCAGGGCGGATGGCCAGTTCAAAGCCAGTGCGGCTGTCGAAGACGAGCGGCATGGGTGTAAGTCACCAATTCGGGTCTCTGGGATCGTGTTGACGATACACTATACCAGAATGCTGGCGCGCGTGAGAAGAGTTCCGACGAAACTGTGGCCCGCGTGGCTTACGTCAGCGGAATCGACGGGCCGGGCCGTCCGGTGATGACCGAGATGACCACCCAGACTAGCGCGATGGAGTACTCGCCGAGGATGAGACCCAGCAAGAACGGGCGCGCTCGCCGGTACGCGCCGCGGCTGCCGTACCGCATCACCAGCGTCTTCAGCGTCCAGCCGATCAGGAACGCGAACCAGTACACGATCCCTGGCCACGCAGCGCCGATGGCATAGCCAATTGGGTTGAATGGCCACCAGAGGAAGTGGGTGCGCATCGTGTACATGCCAAGCGTCGCGATAAGCCCCACCGCGAAGAAGATCGGCGCCCGGATGTCAAACTCCGCCGGCGCCGAGAGCCGCCCCGCGCTCTCCCGGATGTACAGAATGGGATTCGCGCCAAACAGCCAGCTATTCATCCCGATCCCGCCCCGGCTGTAGATCAGCCGGAGCTGCACGATCATCGCCGTGGCAATCGCTACTACCGTCGCGAGCGCGAACGCTCGCAGCATCGATTTCCGCTCCAGCTTCACCTCATCGCCCATCTTCAGCCCGTCCATAAAGATCGGCATCAGGCTCCGCGGATCCCGAAAGAACGTCCCGTCCAGCAAGTTCAGGATGCTCATGTTCGAGACGCCCAAACTCCGGCGCGTCGTGAACACCGCCAGCACGTCGATCGGCCGGAACAGCGGTTGAAGCATCAGCAGGCCCATCTCGCCGACGCACCGGCTAAGCACGAGCATCACGAACAGGATGAACGAAGCAAAGAGGGCCGCCGCCACGTACCACGTCATCCCCGCGAAGGTCGCCCACGTGACCAGGCCGACGAACGATAGCACCGCGCCCCAGAACGCTTGCGGATACGTTAGCATCTCCGTGCGCCCGAGAGGATCGCCCGTCGCGTCGAACGCCGCCTTCTGCCTGCCCGCCATCGCCTGCCGGAAGATCGGCATCAGGTACGGCCGCGCCAGGTAGAGCAGGACACACGCCAGCGCCGCCGACGCGCCGACCGATTGGTATCCCACGAAGAGCTTCGCCGGATAGATCGGCATGCCATCCAGCCGCACGCCCAAGGCTGAGCCAATCGCCTCCTGGAAGCGCGAGAACAGCAAGAAGAATGGAATCGAGAAGCACACGTCTCTCGGCAGCAGGAAACTCAGACCGATCACGCTGAACGCGATCGTGACGAACGTCGCCGTCAGGTCGACCCACGGCTTCCCCGGCGGCAGAAACTGGTTCAGGTACCAGATGATCGGGATCTCGGGCACGAACGGGAAGTGCTGCTTCAGCCCGTTGATACTGTGTATAACGGCCGGAATCGCGAAGCCCACCCACATCGTCCGGCTCGTAAAGAACCTCCGAGCAGTCGTCTCCCGCACCATCTCCAGCGGCAGTTGAACCAGCGGGAACGTGAGCTTCTCATTGTCCACCCACTGCCGCCTCAGCAGGCTGACCAGGCAGAGCATCAGCGCGAACAGAAGTATCGCGGCAATGCTCCACACCACCAGCGGCACGAGCCACGCGCCCCAGGGGATCGGCTCGAAGTCGACGCCCTCGTAGAACAGCCGGCTGACGGGTTGATTCTCTTCCCCCGACGGGTCCCACGGCACGAGCCAACTCGGGATATGGGGGTAGAAGGTATCAGCCCACTTGTTCTCGGGCGTCGCGTAGTAGTTCGATCCGATCAACTGGGGAAGAAGCTGGCCCACAAACCCAAACGATGACACGATCGCCGCGATGCACATCATCGAGTAGATCGTGACGATCTCCCGCGGCTTCAGCTTCGTCCGTTTGGAGATGCTCCCTAGCAGCGCCCGCCCGATCAGCAGCACCAGCAGCGCGCCCATCGCGCCCGCCGGCATGTGTGTCGCGCCCAGAAGAATGGCGTAGATGCTCCCACCGCGGCTCACCACCAGCTCGCCATACGCCACCAAAACGCATACCCCGACAACAAGCACGGTGCCGAGGATAAGCGATCTAGCCGACGTCGGTTGTCGTCCGTCCGGGGTGTCGCTCAATGCTCGCCCGCAATCTGCCGTCCGTGCCCGCGGGTCGCAGGGAAACTCAGCGAGTTTCCGGACCCGCGCCGTCGCCGTCTCTAGTCGTACAGCAGATACTCCTGCCGCAACGCCCGAAACGCCTCCTCACCCTCTTCCCACTCGGCGCATATCTCCTCCGGCGGATCTTGATTCACGATCCCCTCGATCTGCCTGTCGGTCCCGAACAGATGCGCGCACCGCTCCACGTTGAATTCCTCACCCGCCAGCCGCCGGATGACCGATGCTATGGTGATGCTCGCCCGCACCGATTGCATCGCGTTGCGGTTGGTGGTGAACACGTAGCACCCGCCGCATTTCTGGCCCTGGTGCTTGTGTGAATCGGGCACGAACTCAATCGGCACGAAGCGCATCCACGGGATGTTTTCCGCGTTCAGTTCCGCCGCCAGCCGTTCCCCGTTCAGGTAGGCCGCCCCGAAGACCTCAAACGGCGTGTCCGTCCCTCTCCCGACCGAGATATTCGCCGCCTCGATCGGGCAAATCGCTGGGTACAGCGTCGCCTGATTCAGGTCCGCATGTTCGGCGAGGGATCGATCCACGGCAGCCCCGTCTCGTCGAACCAGCGCTCCCGCTTCCAGCCCTTGCACTCGATCACGGTGAGATCGGACCCGATGTCATACTCCTTGTTGCTGAAGAGCGCCAGCTCGCCCGAGGTCATCCCGTGGCGCGTCGGCATCCGGTGATACGCCGCCAGGTTTCGGAATGGCGGATCAAGCGTCGGTCCCTCCACGTCCACGCCATTGATGGGATTCGGCCGGTCAAGCACCACCATGCTCAGGCCCCGCTTCGCCGCCTCCTCCATGCAGTACGTCATCGTCGTCGTGTACGTGTAGAACCTCACGCCGACGTCGGCGATGTCGAAGATCAGCGCATCAATACCCTTGAGATTCTCGTCACTCGGACGCTGGGTCGTCGAGTACAGGCTATGCACCGGCAGGCCCGTCGCCTCGTCGACGCTGGATGGCACCTTCATCAACTCATCGTACTCGCCCCGCAACCCGTGCTCGGGGGAGAATAGCACCTTCAGCTCCACTCCCGCATCGCCGAGCACGTCGATGGCGTGGCGCCGGTCGTAGGTGATCGCCGTGTGGTTGCAGATCAGCCCGACCCTCAGGCCCTTCAGGTCGCCGATGCCCTCGCGGTCGAGGCGGTCGAGGCCCGTGATGACCGGAGCGTCCGGCTTCGGCAGCGCGATGTGAGGCGGCGGCTTGGCGTATGCCGCGCCGACGATGTTCGCGATCCCTCTCCGCGCGTGCATCGCCACGCCCTCGCGCGTCGGGTGAACGCGATTTGTGAGGATCACCACGTACGTCTGACTCGCCGCGTCGATCCAGATCGATGTCCCCGTGTAGCCGCTGTGCCCGACGCCTCCGGTGGGGAAGAGGTCGCCCCTCACCTGCGGCGTGTAGCCGCTGTCGATGTCCCAGCCGAGGCCCCGCGCGTCGCCCGGGTGCAAGCCGTGCGGCCGGATCATCCGCCGCACTGTGACGGGCGCGAGAACCCGCGTCCCGTTCAGCTCCCCCTCGTTCAGCACCATCTGACAGAATCCCGCCACGTCGTCCGCCGTGCCAAACAGGCCCGCGTTCCCGCCGATGCCCTCCATCGCGCGCGCGTTCTCGTCATGCACGACGCCCACGAGCACTCCCTCGGGCAGTTCCTCCGTCGCGGCGATCCGTTCCCGTAGCGATTCGGGCGGGTTGAACATCGTCTCCATCAGTCCCAGCGGCTCGTAGATATGTTCCGCGCAATACGCGTCCAGCCGCTGCCCGCTCGCCACGCCCACGATCTGCCTCAGCAGCATGTAGCCCAGGCACGAGTACGCGAAGTGCGAGCCCGGTGGCGTCTGCAGCGGAAGCTCGCAGAGCGCCGCGATGATGCCCTCCGTGTCCAGCCCTTCCGCCAGGTAGTTGTGGTACGGCTGCAGCCCCGACGAATGCGCCAGCAAATGCCGGATAGTCACGGCATCCCGCCCGTCCGCTACAAACTCCGGCAGATACCTCGAGACGGGATCTTGGAGGGAGATCTTCCCGTTCTCGACGAGCTGCATCACCGCCACAGCCGTCGCCATCGGCTTTGTCACCGAGGCGAGATCGAAGATCGTGTCATCCTCAATCTGCCGCCTCTCGGGCACCACCATCCGATGCCCCGCCGCCCGCGAATACACCGTCTGGCCCGCGTGCCCAACCCGCACCACAATGCCCGGGAAATCGCCCCGCTCCAGGCACTCATCAATCACTGCGTCAATTGCCGCCGTCTTGAGATAGCTCAGGTCTCTCTCTCCAGAAGGGCAGAATACTCGCTCGCGCGAATGATGCTCCTCGTAGCCGTCGTAGGACAGGCGTCTCGCCTGTCACCGTAGGTCGGATCTCCAGATCCGACGTCGTCCGCTGTCCCGAATCTGAACTCGCACCCATCACCCATGGCCCAGACCGCGCCCCCTCAGGAGCCGACCATCAGCGCCAAGACGCTGGCGGTCTCGCTGGTCTGCATCCCGGGCACGGTCCTGCTGATTCACTGGGCGGAGCTGGTGCTCGGAAGCGAGCGCGGGCACAGCGCCATGGCGAACACGTCGATCCCTGTCGGCGCCTTCTTCGCCCTCGCGTTGGTCCTGGCCTTTAACGGGATCATCGGGCGGATTGCCCCTAAGCTCAGGCTTTCCCGGCGCGAACTCATCATGGTCTACGTGCTCACCGCATCGTCGAGCGTCATCGTCAGTTCCGGCGGAATCCACTTCCTGATTCCCACGCTCACCGCGCCGTGGTACTTCGCCAGCCCGGAGAACAACTGGGCCGACTTCCACCAGTTCATCCCCGAGTGGTTCTCCCCGCGCAGTGAAGACGTCATCGAGGCCTATTACGAGGGCGAGTCGGCCGTCCCGTGGCGTTACTGGGCGACGCCGCTGGCGAGCTGGTTCGGCTTCATGGCGATCTTCTCCCTCGCCACGCTCAGCATCACCGCCATCGTCCGGCGGCAGTGGGTCGAGCACGAGAAACTCACCTTCCCGACCGTCTACATCCCCCTCAACGTCACCCGCGGCAAGGCGTTCTGGGGCGATCGGATCATGTGGATCGGATTCGCGATTCCGTTCCTCATGGGGACGCTCAACACGCTGAATCTCAACTTCCCCGCGATCCCCAAGATCGAGTACCGCAGCATTCCGCTTGGTACGTACTTCACCGACCGGCCGTGGAGCTACCTCCGCCCGCTCTCGATCTCGCTCTACCCCTTCGTGACCGGCATCGCGTATCTGCTCTCGACCGAGGTCACGATGAGCAGCGTCTTCTTCTTCGGCTTCACGAAGTTCGAGCGATTGCTCGGCGGGGCCACGGGCTGGAACGAGTGGGGGAGTGGCATGCAGTACTCGCGCTTCCCATTCCTCGAGTACCAGGGCGCCGGCGCGTTCATCGCCCTCGCGGCGCTGAGTCTATGGGTGGGGCGCAAGGAATACACGCGGATGCTCCGAGCCGCTCTGGGGCTGGATCGCGACGCCGACCCCGAAGACGTTTGGCCCATCCGCGCGTTCATCGCGTCCTTCGCGCTGCTGGTGGTCTACTGCCGGATCGCGGGCATGAGCCTCTTGCCCCCGGTCGCCTTGCTCCTGCTCAGCCTCACTTACATGCTCGCCGCCACCCGCATCCGCGCTGAGACCGGCAACGCCTGGCTCTTCGGGCCTCAGGTTGAGCCCAGCATCGCCATGATCGGCATCGCGGGATCGCGTAACTTCCGCGCCTCCGATCTCACGCTGATGTCGTATCTCAACAACGTCTCGAGTTACGACCTGCGCTGCCTATCCATGCCCCATCAACTCGACGGGCTCAAACTCGCCGACGAGTTGGGCGCCTCGCCGCGCAAAGTCTCGATTGCCATGATGGGCGCGCTGTGCGTTGCGCTAGGGTGGGGGATGGTGTCGGCGCTGACGATCTGGTACAGGTTTGGCGCGCTTGGCAAACTCGAGCCGTGGCGCACGCTTAACGGCAAGCGGCCTTTCGAGCGCCTGCAGAGCTACCTCCTTCAGCAGAGCGGCACGGACTGGCACGGTGTCAGTTTCATGGGTATCGGCGCGGCCTTAACCGTCGGGCTGCTCTTGCTGAGGGTCAACTTCCTCTGGTGGCCGCTGCATCCGGTCGGTTATGCTATAGCGGGCACCAACACGATGGACAAGGTGTGGATGCCGTTCCTGATCGCCTACATCGTCAAGTCGCTGGTCATGCGCTACGGCGGGCCCAAGCTCTACCAGCGGCTCTTGCCGTTCTTCCTCGGCCTCATCATCGGCGATCTTTTCAACGGCGGCTTTTGGACGCTCATGGGCTGCCTGTTCAGCAACTGGCACGTCTATCCGATGAACTGGTAAGAGTCTTGCAGAGGGACAGACATCATGTGGAACTGGGCACTCGCTATACCATTGATGATCTTCGCCATCCCGCTCGTTGGGGCGATCGGATGGTACGCGAACGAGCTGCTGAAGACCTATCTGAAGCACAAGCGCCAGATTGAGCAGATGCGCATCGAGGAAGCCCGCCGCATCGAGGCCCGCGAGGACCGCATTCTCGGCCTCTCGGACGTCGAGTCCGGCGCGGCGCTTGAGATCATCATGGCTCGCCTCGACGCCCTCGAAACCCGGCTCGACGGTCCCGTCAGCGAAGACGTCGAGCCCGAGCCCCGCACCATGACAGAAACCGACACCGAACTCGCCTGACCCGCCAGGTCCCATGCCGTCCAGTGGAACGCCATTGCAGGCGCGGCGTTGGTACTGATGGATGCAGCGCGCCAAGGGGAGGGCACAACCGATGAGGTGCTTGTGCGTGGTTGCCGTCGCTCTAATATGCTCCGCATGCTGGGCCGGAGACAAGGTCCGCATCGTCATCGAAGCCGAAAGCGCCGCAAAGATCGTATCCCCGCTCGTCGTCTCCGACCTCGAAGACGCGTCCGGCGGCAAGTGCGTCAAGGTCCCCACAGGGCGGAACGCCGGCGTCCCGGAGCCCGCCCCAAACGCCCGCGCATCCTTCCGCGTGCGCATCCCTCACGACGGGACGTACCGCGTCTGGGGCCGCTGGCAGGTCCGAGGGGCGATCTGCAATGCCCACTGGATGACCGTCGATGTCGACGAGGTGGGCCCCGAGGCGGACATCATCAGCGCCTCCGCCTACGCGCCCCTCCGCTGGTCGAAAGCCAAGCGCACCCACGCCCTGACTGCCGGCGAGCACACCATCCGCGTCCACCGATTCGCAACTGGGGTGGAATTCGACCAGATACTCATCACCAACGACATCCGCTACATGCCCTCACGCGCCATGAAGGAAACTCCCGAATACGTCGTGCCGCCCGAACCCGACTGACGCCCCTCGCCTCCCCGCCGTGGCCGTAACCCAACCTTGCCGTTCTTCGTGTCTTCGCGGCTTCCCGTTTTCGTTGCCGTCCCTACCCTCCCCAATCATCCCCCTCTTCCACCGGCGCAAAGCCCCGCCGCATCGTGTTCTCCGTCACCACTCGCGGATCCATGAAGTGCAGCAGATAGTCGTGCCCGCCGGCCTTCGTGCCTCCGCCTGACATCCGACTTCCGCCGAACGGTTGCCGATTCACCAGCGCCCCGGTGATCTGTCTGTTGAGGTAGAGATTGCCCACGCGGAACCGCTCCTTTGCCAGTGCCAAGTGCGCCGGACTTCGGCTTATGACCCCTCCGGTCAGCGCGAAGCGCGTGCTGTTCGCCCACGCAATCGCCTGGTCGAAGTTCTCGGCCCGCATCACCGCGAGCACAGGCCCGAAGACTTCCTCCTGCGCGATTCGATCTTCGGGCGTGATGCCGTCGACAATCGTAATCGGCGCGTAGTATCCTTCGCTCTTCGGTACCTCGCTCTCAAAGAGCAGATGCCCTTCCCGCTTGGCTAGCTCCGCGTATTCCAGCACGTCCCGTTGCGCGGAGGCGTCGACCAGCGGACCCATCACGTTCTCCGGAAACTCGCTGGGCCCGATCTTCATCGACCCCGCCGCCTTCGCCAGCCTCTCGATGAACCTCTCATACACCGCGCCCAGCACGATCACGCGCGAGCAAGCCGAGCACTTCTGGCCCTGGTAGGCGAGTGCCGAGCGCAGCACGATCGGCACGGCCTCATCGATGTCGGCGTCATCGTCCACGATGATGGCGTTCTTGCCGCCCATCTCGCAGATGATCTTCTTCACGTTCGCCTGCCCGGGGTGAACGACGGACGCGCGCTGGTTGATCCGCAGGCCCACCTCCACCGACCCGGTGAAGGCGATCACGCTGATGTCGGGGTGGTCGACGAGATGGTCGCCAATCTCCGCGCCCGAGCCGGGAACGTAGTTGAACACTCCCGGCGGCAGGCCCGCCTGGCTGAGGAGTTCCACCAGGTGATGGCCGATGGCCGCCGACTGGTTTGAGGGCTTATACACAACCGGGTTGCCCGTCACGATCGCTGCCGCGGTCATGCCGGTGCTGATCGCGAGGGGGAAGTTCCAGGGCGCGATAACGGCCGCGATGCCCTTTGGCTCATACATCGACTCGTTCAACTCGCCGGGAGCCGTTCCCAGCCGCCTCGGCGCGCCGAGATGCTCCATCTCATCGGCATAGAACTCCAGGAAATCGATCGCCTCCGCCACATCACCGTAGGCCTGATCCCACTGCTTGCCCACCTCCAGGATCTGCCACGCTGACAGCTCCACGATGCGCCTCCGCGCGACATCCGCCGCGCGCCTCAGGCAGCCCGCCCGCTCGCCCGGCGGCGTGTCGCGCCACGCTCCCGCGGCCGCCTTCGCCGCCGCGACGGCCTGGTCCACCTCGCGCGTTCCTGCCTGGGAAATGTGTCCCACGACCTCCGATGGATCTGCCGGATTCACCGACGGAATCGTCTTTTCCACTGCCACGTCCTCGCCGTCGATGTGCAGCGCATACGTCGCCGCGCCCTTGGCCCGCACCCCCGCTATCGCCGCCGGAAACGCGTCTCGGGTCTCCCTATCTGTGAAATCCGCCAGCGGGTGATTCGCAAAGCCCTCTGGCGCGCCGTCCGCCGCCTCACTCAACTCCCGCTCCAGGCGGGCCTGCGGGTCCGTCAGCAGCTCTTCCACGTCTCGCCCCTCGGCGAAGGTCTGCCGCAGGAACGATTCATTCGACGTGTTCTCCAAGAGCCTCCGCACCAAGTACGCCATGCCCGGCACCATGTCTCCGTACGGCGCGTACAGCCGGACCCGCTTCACCACATCCAGCAACCCCTTGCGCACGGGCTCGGCCATGCCAAATAGCACCTGAAACTCGTATCGATGATCGGGCACGCCGATCTCGCGGGCCATCTCCATTGTCGCCGCGATGGAGCGAATGTTGTGCGACCCGCAACCCATGTGACAGATATCGTGGTTCTCCAGGATCCGGCGCGCGTTGCGCTCGAATGCAAGGTCAGTCTCGGGCTTGTGCAGGTAGACGGGAATCGGCCAGCCCTTCTGCTTGGCATTGACGACCTCGAAATCCCAGTAAGCGCCCTTGACCAGCCGGATGCTGATGGGCAGCGCCTCCGCGCGTGCCCAGGCGATCAGCTCAGCCACATCCCGGTCAGTGTCGGTGAGGTAGGATTGAAGCACGATGCCAACGTGTGGGTAGTGCCGGAACTCGTCGTCCGCGCGGAGCCGCTTGAAGACCTCAATGGTGATGTCCTTGTAGTCGCGCGACTCCATGTCGATGCACAGGAATCCGCCCACCGCGATGACGCCGCGGTAGATCCGCTTCATCTGGCGGAGCGTGCCCTCGGCCGAGCCCTCGAAGTTCGCGGGCTTCGTCTGCGAGTAGAGCGCCGTCGGCTTCACCGACACGTTCACCATCGGCGCGCCATCCCCATCGCGTGACCCGGAGGCCTCGCCTTGCAGAGGCTCCCACTTGGCTTGCGCATCCCCGAGCGCCTGAATCAGCTCGACATTGGTCGCCACATACTCGTCCGCTTCATCCTCGCTGACGGTGGCCTCTCCGAGTACCGTCAGCACGCATGAGAATCCCCGTCTGCGAAGCCGCCCCACCCGCCTGACCGCCTCGCTCGCGTTGCTGCCGATGATGAACTGCTTCGCCATGTCGGCGATGTTGGCGCGTATTGCCCGATTGAGTAGCCCCGCGCCCAAATTGCCGCCGACACCCGTCTGGCGGGCGCCCCACTGAAACAGGGCCGGGAGATCATCGTCCGCGCCGAAATACTCGCGGATGTGCTGGGTCAGCATGTCAACGGTCGTCAGATAGGGGTAGACATCGACGAAGCGGAACAACTGCGTCTTGAAGTGCTCGTTGGCCATGCACCAGCCGAGCGCCTGACCAGTCCAGCGAGTCTTGCTGAAGACCGATGGCTTCTGGTCCGCGATGCTCGCGAAGAACTCTCTGCCGAGATCGGTGATGCGGGTCTCGAGGGTCGACTTTGCCATGGCGGCAATCCTCCATACCAGTCAACGCCCGTCGCCACGGCGCTGTCCGCCGTTCCCTCACTCCACCACCGTCACGCCCATTGCGCTGTGCGCCGGCACGACCAACTCCTCCCACGCCCTCGGCCCCAGCTTCCCTCGCGTCAGCTTCACCGTCTCAGGCTCCTCGAACGTGTTGATCGATTCAGCCTCAGGCCCACTCAGCAGCGTCGTCCTCGCCGTCTCTCCCTCGAATCCCGCAACATCCATCCTCACTCTCGCCTCCGCCGTCGGATGTCGGTTGATGAGAATGACGTGCAGCTCATCTCCATCCTCAGACATCATCGCCGCCGCATCGACTGCCGGCATCGGCGCCGCTCCGGGCAGTGCTAGCTCCGTCGACTCCACCTCACACGCCGCCCTCAATTCGCCGCCATGCTCCGCGTGAAGCTCGAACGCGAGCGCGTGAGGCGCCGACACTGCCTGCGTCCTGTTAGTGCGGACGGCGCCCATGACATTCACCGTGATCGCCATGTGCGCGCCCGGCACCTTCTCGCCCAGCCGCACCAGTGAGTTCAGTACCCCCACGGCGTACAACCCGTCGCGCAGCGTGTGGAAGTCCTGGTAACCCAGCTGCGTCCCCATGGGCGTCCACTGGTTCCATTCGTCGAGCATGATCGGCAGCGGCCTCGGCGAGTGGGCATTCACTTCCTCATGCGTCGCCGACAGCATCCGCTCGATGTGGATTGGCATGCCCACGATGTGCGCGTAGTCCTCCAGCGGCGACGATTCGACGCTTCCGTGGGTGTAGTGATGCGCGGAAAGGTAATCAACGATGTGCCCGGTCACTTGCGCCTGCGTCACGTTCCATGCGTCCGGCCCCATCACGCCATTCACGATCAGTTCGATACTGGGATCGACCGCCCGCATCGCCTCCGCGAACTCCACCGCGCGGATTGCATACTTCGTCGCGTCGAGGTGACCCATCTGCCAACCGCCATACATCTCATTGCCGATGCTCCAAAGCGGGCACGCGTAGGGCTCGGAGTGCCCATTCCGGGCCCGCCGTTTGCCCTGCGGCGTGTCGGCGGAACCGTTCACGTACTCCACCCACTCGGCCGCCTCGCGCGGCGTCCCCTCGCCGGCATTGACGCAGACATACGGTTCCGCTCCCAGCCGCTCGCACAGCCGGAAAAGCTCATCCGTCCCCACGTCGTTCGGCTCCCATTCGTCCCACGCCCGATCCCAACGTGGCGGACGTCGATCGCGCGGGCCGACGCCGTTCTCCCAGTGGTATCCCGAGACGAAGTTCCCGCCCGGGAAGCGCAGGCTCGGGATTTGCATCTTCCGGCAGAGCGCCAGCACCTCCGGGCGGAAGCCATCGACATGGCTGTCGGGCATTAGGCTCGCGCAGCCGATCCAGAGCTTCGCGGGAGCGGCCGTCGTGATGGCGATCGCGTCCATGCCCGCGGCGTCCGCCGCGTCGAAGGCGAACTTGATCGTCTCCCACTCAGGCCCGCGCACCGCCGCGTCATGCGAGGCGATCGTCGCGCCTTCGCGCAGGAGCGAGACGGAGATCGGCACGGCATCGCGATCCGCCCGCACGACCACGCGCCCCTCCACCCCGACGCCCTTCGCCAGCGCCAGTCCGCCTTGCACGATCCCCACCGCCTCGCCGCCTGGCGCGTCGATCCGCTGCGACTGAGCCGGCACGTAGTGGATCGCATTGTCGCGCGCGAACGTGCCCTCTCCTGCCGCTTCCCAGCCCTCGATCACTCCGTTAGGCGCGACCTCACCCGTGAACTTGCGGTTCTGAAGCATCTCCGCCCAGAAGCCGCCGTAGAACGTGTCGTTCATCAACTCCACGAACTGCCCGTTACGTCGCGGGTCCAGCGGCGCGGCATCGCCGGCATCGATCCGCACGGTCGCCGACACCGGCGGCTCAACATGCTCGCCCGGAATCGACGTGACCCGAACGTAATCGACGTCCAGCGCAACCGCCTGCCCGTCGCCGAATGTCTTCCCTAGGATCCCGATCTCCGTCGGCTCATCCAGCGTCCAGTACGAGTCCAGTGCCACCCAGTCCGCATCGCCCGCCCGCTGGATGAGCGTGTCGATTCGCCAACCTCGCCGCTCCAGCTTCATGCGAACATCATCAACCGGCGCCCCCGCCTTGCGGTATCCGCCCTTGCCCGTGGGCTCGATCCATAGTTCCGGCTGATCTGCCCCAAACTGCGGCGCCCGAAATGGGCCGATCGTCAGCAACTCCTCGATGTTGAACACCACCGCCAGCCCCATGTGGAACATGCTGTCAGGACCCGATTCGGCTAGCCCGATTCGCGCCTCGACGTCCCAATCGCCTTCGGGCAGCGACGCGCGCAGCAGCGGCGCTCTGTCCTGGCCGACCCAGTGGCCGAAGCCGCCCGGCCCTTGCGGCGATCTAATCCGCAACCAGCCGGGCCTTTCGGTCAGCGAGTACGTCGGACCCTCGACGGGCACGTGCCACTCCCAAGTCTCCGACAACTCGGCGCCGTCGAATGTCTCGTCAAGCACCACAGTGCCCTGGCTTGATACTGGGATGGCGACTGCAATGACCATCGCAAGCATATCCTGCGTCCTCTCTCAACTGTCTGTCGCCGTCCGTGGTGCCGTCGTAGGACAGGCGTCTCGCCTGTCGCCTTCTGCTCCTCGCGCCCACCTATACGTGCCACGGGCAGCCTGCCCGTGGAAGAACCACCCTCATCCCTCCGCCGTCGTCCTTCGCGCTCCTTGGGGGGGAACTCCTTGTCCGGCCTGGCTTGTTGCTCCCTGCGAGGGGTGATGATCATGAGGAAGCCCGTTCTCAGTCTGCTGGTAGCGCTCATCGCGCTGCCCGCCGCGAGTCAGCCCGATGACGCCAAGGCCAAGCGCAGAGCCGAGATCGTCGCTGAAGCCACCAAGGTCCTGGCCGAACAGGACTCCTTCGCTGCCATTCAGTTCATCGAGAATCGCGACGATCCTGGTGACATCATCACCTCCTACGACGCCCTCTCCCAAGCATCCTACTGGCAGCGCAAGGACCTGCAGCCCTCAATAGCGATGGCTCGCGCGGGGATACAATTTGGATTGACGACCGCGCCGAGTATTGATGATGAGAAGCTGGCGGCAGGCTTGCTGGGCGTGGCCAAGGCCCTCGCCTACAACGTCGCGTCCTTTACATGGCCGGGGTGGGATGAGCCGGGGATAGAGATCACGCGCTCGGACGTGTTAGTCGGCCTCGATGCTGCGAGGACCAACCTGCGCCTGGCCCAGGAGCTTGACAAGCCTGACATCGCGCTCTCCCGCGCGCACTGGATGTTGGCGGCAGCGCAACTGGCGCTCGACGAATACGAGCCCACCCAAGCGGGCTTCCTTCGAGCCGTCGACTTTGCCCGCAAGGCCGGCGAAGACATCGAGGCAGCCAACTCCGTCGCCTGCGCGCGTCTGGTAGCGCACATCGCCGATCCGGAAGACACCCGCAAACGCGAGGCCCTGGACGCAGCTAAAGTCGCCCTCGAAGCCGCCGGGGATGACGGCTTCTTCAGCGGCCAAATCGAAACGGCCGAGCGCGTCTTCGCGCCCGGCCGCTGACGTCACCGTTTCCGCCCGCTAGCCAAACGGCCTCACGACCGCGCGCAATACCAGTTCGTGGTCCTCGCCGCCCTCGTCGTACTGCAGTATGTAAAGCACCTTAATCTTGAACCCCCACTTGATCTTTATGTCGATGTCGGGGTTCTCCTTGGTCTCGCCGTCGATCTTGATGGTGGCCTTCTCGCCGATGGCCTTGCGTTTCGCGTCAACCTCGTGCGCGACGCCCTCGTGCTTGAACGTCGCCGGGATCACGAGGTTCTGGCTGGCGTCAATCTTCACCTTGCCCTTCACGTCGTCAAGCTTCTGCCCGTCCCACCGGCCCCCAATGAGCTTCCGGGCCTCCTTCAGTCTCTTGATCAGATCCGGTATCGACGTGATGGCGCCTGGCATTCTGACTGCCTCCCGTTAGTCGTTCTGCATAATAGTACTGACCACGGACTAGTGAGAGCCTTAACAGGCGGGTATGCCAATAGAGTTCCACAAGTACGTAGATTGTATTGATTAGATGTTGTTATTGGTCCCAATAAAGCGTGTGATATTCCCGTGGCGTCTTCACCGTGAGAGCGCCTCTATCAGATCATCCACGTCGCCTCGCGCCTCGATGATGCGCTCAGGGTCCTTCGTGTACGACGTCCAACTCTCCGAGACTTCCGGATCCACCGCCAGCACCTGTTCCGCCTTGGCGATGACCTCTGCATTGTCGCCGTTCGCCCGCGCCGCCTCGACCCGCTCCCGCAGGATCGCCAATGCCTCGTAGTCCTCGATCCCGTCGCGGATGTTCGCCAGTCGCGTGGAAGCCAGTGGAGTCGCGTCCGGCCCTGGATAGAACAGGATCCCGTCGCTGTTCGTGTTGAACGAGATGGGGTTCCACGGGACCTCGGGCCACTTGAGGCCGTTCTGGTTCCAGTTCGTCTGCGGCTGGTAGTGGTTCATCAGGTAATACAGCAGTCCCGTCGTGCCCGTCTGGAACATCTGCCACCCGAGCACGCGCGGATCAACGCCAGGGAAATCGATGAAGTAGTTGGCATACGGCTTGCCCGGCCCGCAGCAAACATACACCCAGACCTCTTCATCTTCCGCGCGGCGTTCCTCGGCCAGCTCGCCCCTGTATTGCTGCGTCAGCGGCGTCCAGATGTCGAAGAACCCCGCGTGCTTGTCCATCACCGGGTTGGCCGTCTCGCGTTTGATCATCGGGTAGTTCTCGCCGATGAACCCGTACAGCTCTCGGATCTGCGGATCGACCGTCTCCTCGTGATTGGCCCGCATCTCCGACTCATCGAAGCCGTGCACGTAGAACAGCACGTCATCCACATCGTGGGTCTCGATGTACTCCTTCCACGTATCCAAGTACGCCGCGATCTCATCCTGCCGCCCGCTCATCCACGCATCCACGTTCATCAGGCAGATCGCGTTCTGTCCGCGCTCGACGCAGTATTCCAGATCCTCCATCGAGGGCACCGTTCGCACCTTGCCGTCCTTCAGAGGCGCGTACAGCACGTTCGGCGAGATCCGATGCGCCAGCAGGAAGTCGTACATCTCAAGCCACTTCTCGTGCCCCAGCACGTCCTCCGTGCCCAGCGCTGAGTATCCGAACCCATGGCTCGGGTTGTCTCCAAGCCCGAGGCGTTCTTTCACCTCATCCGGCTTGTACCAGATCTCCCACATTCCCGCGCAGATGCAAAACGCGGTCTTCAACTGGCCTCGCACGGGCAAGTCATAGTCCCGCACGCGCAGCTTGATCAGGAACGATGACGACGGCACGTTCTCCGCCTCGATCTGCAGGATGCCCCGGTAGTTGCCCGCCGGCGTTCCAGCCGGCACGTCGACCGTCACCCAGATCGGCTGCACCTGCGCCGGTTCCACGCTCACCGGTCGCGGCAGGTTCAGCACGTCCGGCCACCACCAACCCGCTCGCCGGATGGCTGAGTTCGATTGCTGCGTCTGGATGTAGTCGACAACGTTGATGGCGACACGCTCCGCCGTTAGCTTCGCGCCGCCCGTCTCCGCCACCAGGTCCGACGCCGTCACCGTGGCATTGGTCAGCGCCTCCGCTAGCGGGATAAGCACCACCTGAAAACTCTCGCGCTCGCGTCCGGCGGCTGAGATCTCCACCTCTCGCGAGAAACGCCCGCCGAAGTCTGCCGCCTGGCGGAATACCTTATCCATCGCCGTCGCGACGCCCAAGATGTAGGGGAGACCCTCCTGCACTTCATTCGCCACCCGCGCGTCATGCTGCGTCACTCTCAGCAGCGTCGGGTCCTCCGGGGTCACCTTATACAGCCGGATGCTGTCCCAACGCGTCGCCGACTTTGTGTCGGTGAAGTCATTCAGCCCGATGGTAAACGCGTCTCCGCAGACGCCTTGCCACGCCGGCGCCATCCCCGCTAGTTGCTCCTCACCGTCGATGGTCCATCGCAGCACCGCCGACCGCGTGAAGTCGATAGTCATTGTCGTCGGCTGTCCCTCCGTCACTGCCGTCTTCGACCCGATCCCCGCGTTCAGCGTCGGCCGTGTTCCGGTGAACTCAACCACGAACGGGTTCCCGCTGTTGACGCCATTAATCCTGAGATCCGAGCCCCATCCTCCGAGCTTCATCGGCGTCAGCGTCCACTCCACCCGCACGTACGCGTCCTCGTCAAGCGCCGGCATCGCGTGCTCTCGCAGGCCCTTCAGGCCTTGATGCTCGCCATCGGGAACGCTCTCGGTCAGCAGGGACCCATCACCTGATAGCCTGACCTCGCCCTGCGTCTCCCACAGCGCCGCGTCGATCTCGTCGAATGTCTCCTCAAAGAACAGCTCCGCCTGCTCCTGCGTAGCCGCGCACGCCGCCAGTACGCCGAGTGTGATGAGCATCATGCCCTCCTTCATCGCCTGTCCGAGCACCCGATGTAGCCTAACTGGACCGCCGGGTTTCACCCGGCATCGCCGTCCTCCGTCGCCTCACTCGCCGTCCTCCGTCGCCTCACTCGCCGTCCTCCGTCGCCTCACTCGCCGTCCTCCGTCGCCTCACTCGCCGTCCTCCGTCGCCTCACTCGC
>PVBE012532800.1_pt1 | contig 43914 bp, 69 predicted proteins | sample 1631181 | NCBI WGS metagenome assembly PVBE01 (sample SAMN08397723, study PRJNA350692) | Marine metagenome, whole genome shotgun sequencing project. | isolation source: water | place: Pacific Ocean | collected 2012-04
CTAAGTAAAGCATTAAGACGAGATTTTGTCGTTACTGTTTCATATCCACAGGAGTCTAATTTGACTGCCTTAGTGTTATGATCTACAGTGGCAATATTATGACCATGTAGCGAAATAGTGGAACAATTAGAATTCTCGTTGTAGCAAACTGTTGTGTTTGCTTTGCTCCAATTAGTCTTGGAGATTACAGCGGAGTTCATTGCTCTTTCGATTTTACGCATTAGGTCTTTGTTTATTACTCTTTAATTATAATCCATCAGGGGTCATTATCAACCAAAAATGGACAGTTTGCGGACTGTCACACCTTATCTATTAACTACCGTTCACTCCTTAAGTATAACATTGTTTGCGAGTATTTGCAAGGCATTTGAGCAACTTAGTGGGTACGATTAGGGTTTGTCAGGTATTCACGACTTTCTTGCCATTTCCGAGGTTTGATGTTATAATGCACGCCAAGATACCTATAATTCGCTACATTTAATTCAGAAACATACGAAAGAGATAGAGCACACTAATACATTTAATTAACCCTTTTTAAATATAACTTAAATACATTACTTTTCCACAATACATACACTTATCTGTGGAAAACTACCTTATATAAGAGCAACTTAGTATAAGGTAATTACACGAGGCACGATATCATTTAGTAACCCTTATTGTCCTTCTGTAGATAATGAATTTTGTCTAACAGTTGGAGCAACATAACATAGATATTCCCCGACTCTTCTGCTACATTTACGTCATCATACTTATGAAGGTTTTCTAATACTAATAGTTTAAGGATTGATAGTTCCTGACTATTAAACTCTGAGACTAATAGTTGTTCTAAGTGATACTTTCCGTCAGGGAAGTTTCTCTCTTGGTTGTTATTAGGGATCATACGATTGATCCTCTAATTCTATTACATAACCATCATAAGTATTCTCTGTAAAATCATCATCAGAGTCACTTAATCGTTTAATGAAAGTATTACTATCTTCCTTACAGTTTGTCTTACTATCTGTTAACTTATCCATTACGATTGCCTCCGTTGTTTCTTACCTCGTGTGGCAATCTGTCCCAAGTTCTCAACATATACCTCTTTAACTCTCTCATTTAAGTTATCATCTAACTCAAGTAATTCCCTCCAGTTCCATTCACTTGGGGGAGTACAGTTAGTATCATTAACCGTAAAATCTAAAGTAACTCTATATCGAGTAACTTGCTTTGTTGATTGTGTTAGCGAGGACATAAGATTGAGGAGAGGTTGTTGATAGTTTATTCTAACAGATTATCTCTAATTGTCAACTCTTAATAGATCAATATTACGTTTCGTTAATGTTATTTAGTGGGGAACTTGTGTCAGTTCATGTATATTTACATTCGGGGGATCTTTGGTCGTTGATTTAAGCATTGGTACGGACGATTAGAGGTCTTAAGTGTTAAAAAAATCTGCGGCGTTTGACTCGAAGTGACTATTAGTAATGAGAGACAAATAAAGACGAGACAATGTTAATTAGTCTCAACAACTTCATAGGTTCTAGTATCACTTTCATCTATGTAATCTATATCCCAATCTAATAACTTCTCATCCATGATTAATGACTCATTAATAACGTCAGGAACCCATTTACGGGGTGATTGTTTACATTTAAGGGTCAAAGTGACCTCATAGATTTTATACTCACTCATGCGATTGCCTCCTCTAAACTAATAAACTGTCGTGGTCTTTTCGTGTTAATTGTAACAGCGAAACCATGATTATACATCCTATTTTGTATATCTTTGTCCCAATCGTTGATATCAATCACTTCTTTAATTATGGTTTGTTCGTTGTTAGTTATGACCTTCAATATCTTGTCTTCGATATTCTTTCCCATCCAATTCTTTGTTGGATAGTAGTCAACAACTGTTTGAAGATTAGGTGATGTTAATTGCATAATAAAAAGGGAAATTAGGTGGATAAAGTTAAGCATACATTTCAAGATCTTCCATTACTCGGTGTAGCGCACTAAGGCAATCTACAATATCAACTTTATAATCAGTGTGTTCAATTACATTATAGAACTTTGTATATAACCTGTAAAAATCATCTCCTTCAGTAACACTTCGATCCTCCATTTCAAATGGTAGATCATTAAGAACTGTTTGAAGTTCTTTAACACTTAGTTTAGTTGATTGCATAATAAAAATGTGAAATAGGGGTGGATAATAAAAAAGATATGTATCAATTACTGACACATATCATCAAATCTTTGTTGTGCAATTTCACCGACATATTGGTCGAGGATTGCTACATCTTGTGTCTCTAATTGTCTGAAGTTGGGTGTTACTAACTCCTCCCAAGTTTCATCAAATAAAGTCTCAAGAATTGACTCATTTTGAATGACTGACATAAGCATAACCTCATAGAATACAAATTAAAATACACATTTTAGAGGTGTATTTTGAGTGAAGTAAGTATAACTTAACTCCACTCTTTAATAATACACCATTTTACCTTGAAATGGGGAAAATGTGTGACAGTTTAACAACTGTCATTTAATTATACTTTGTTAACTCTTTTTCTGATATATTGTTAAGCATATCACGATAAGTTTCATCATCAAATGTTAACTCTATCTCCTCTTTCATTTCGATTTGATTATACTTATCATAATCATCTTGTAGAGTCTGGTATATAAATTGTTCCATTGATTTGTGATCCATGCTATCAATAATTGCATCACAATATTGATTCTTAAGTATCTGTAACTCAGGAGAACTTAATGTCCTATGTGTTACAATCACTTTTGCATCTAACTCACTATTTGTAGCATTGGGATTTGCAGTTTGACTGTAATTCATAACTAAACTCCTGAAAGTGGTTTGTGTAATAGTCTGAAATCATCCTCTATTGATGAGAAATAACACCAAGAAATGTCTTTGTAAGATGTTGACCAAGTAAGGTATCTTGCATCCTTAGTTGATAACTTCCTCCTCCACATTTTTGGACTTTTGTATTCAGTTCCGTCTGAAATGTAGTAGGTCTTCATGTTAAGTAATTGCGAAGAGTTCGGTAAGGTTTGATATACTCCCAAGTCTGACAATTTACTTCTTCATTATCAATGAAACAGTGAACATTGCCATCCTTGTTTATACTCTTGACTGGTGTAATATCTTTGGAATTGTTCCAAAAATCATCCCAATCTTTAGGTGAGTTAGTAACATTTTCAATCATAATCTTCATCCTCTTCGTTATCAGCGTCCCAGTCAATTAGGTCTTCTTCATCAATAGGAAACTCACTCAATTTGTAGTTACTAAGTGAACCTATCATTGTCCAAACTTTCTCACCTGATAACATATATTCATTGCATATATGTTCAACAGTATCCTCAACATATTCGAGAATTGTTGTTGCTTCTTGTTGTAATTGTTGATCCATTGTGTTAATTAGTAGAGAACAGTTTGTAATAAAAAAGAAGGGGGATTAAACCCCTTCTTTGATAAGAAATGTTGGAAAATACTTAACTTTGTTGATAAGAATGTCCATGCAATCACTATCAGGATACTTATCGTTGACTGCATCAATTACAGTCCTCCATTGATCCTCATTCATTGTAATTGTGGTCATTTCTTGAGAATTAGTAGACATTTAAGTAAGAATTAGTAGAGTAAAAAGTAAAAAGAACTAAGGGATTAACCCCCAGTTCTAGTCAGGTAAACCCTGAATCTTTGATTGAATAGATGATACTCTATCCTCTACAGAAATTCCACCTATTAGGTCTTCTGTTTGTGCGTCATCATCTTGATAATGAATGTAATCATCCATTGACGCATAGAGGGTTTCCCACTCACCTTCAGTAAAAAAACTTTTGATAGTTTGTAACTGATCGTAGGAATAGTCTCTCACGTTTGTTTGCATAAGGTTGTTCCCTTGTTTGTTACTCTCTTATTATAGGTCATCAAGGGACGATTTCAACCGAGAGTGTGTAGGTTGTTCAACTGTCACACATTTCTTTGCTCATTGCGTATTTTGTTGTTATAGTAGTTATCAACAATACCCTCCAATTTCTCGAAGATACTATCAATTTCCCTAACAACTAAACACTCTGTTTTATAATCTTTGTAACCATCAATTAGGGTTTCTAGTGTACATAAAATGACACCAATTTCACCCTCGGTTAGTGTTACATTGTGAGGACGATCTAGGTCTTCTTCAATGTTAGGAATGTGTTGTGATCTTTCCATGTTAATTAATACTCAGAACGTGCAAGAAATGGTGTAATGTTATCTATCTTGTATCCTATTACTTTTGCTTTAACGATCTTATCTTCTTCATCATAGTGATACGCAGAATTCAAATATGACTGTATTTCTTCACATAAATGTTCACCATTTACGTCATCTTCATTATCAAGAATGATGTTACAAGTGTAAGTAATTTGCTTCATTCTGCCTCCCTCAATTCATCTTCAATTAAATCACTTATTATCTCATTATTAATACTCCAATCTAAGTTTATAAACCGATCAATTACATGTTCTAATTGTTCATCATTAAGAGAAACTTCTTCTGATTCTGCTACACTTTCCACATCCAATTTAACATCAATAAATCTACAATGGAACGCATAATCATCTGGACATTCAGATAACCATTGTTCGAGTGATTTGGTTGCAGTTTGCATTAGTTTTCCTCCTCAATAGTGTAAACTTCGTAATCATCATCATCAATGAATTGCCAATCAATAGTATCACTTTCTATGATAGATTGCACTTCATCTCTACTCTCTGCCTCCACAAATGCAACATAGTTTGTTACTCTGGATGCACACAATCGGTATTCTTTCATTGTTAAGAACCCCATGTGAATTGTGGTTGATCGAGTATAATATCTCTGACTCTTTCTCTGTCTAAAGTATCACCATCACCCCATTGATATGTAACATTGTAATAGAGATTGTTGTTCTCTTTTGCTACATTTATGCGTCTGGAATACTCTTCAATAGCAGGGAAAATGTCATCCTTAGTTAAACCTTTAATCGGATAAAGATCAGATTGTGGGTTATAGAAATCCCACACATAGTCAATAAACTCTTGTAAATCGTTCATTAATAACTCCTATAAGGGTGAATAACATTGCTGGCACTATCTAATACATTAGAAGTGATAATTCTTGCATTTGTTCTTACATTTAATGTGTTAGTAAGTAACATAAATGCAAAGATGATTAGACCCAATTTTCTCATTATGCTAACCCCATTACTTTGTAATGATTAGCATTTTGACTAGGAAATTGATGAACTGAAGATACTTCTTCAACAGCAACAATCTTCCCAGTTTTGTTATAATAATCATCCGCAATTACGTTTGCATAAGTGTAATCATCTGCAAACTGAATTGGATCACTAAAAACAATAAACTTCATAGGAATAAGTTGCTCCAATAAATGTGAAATGTGGTCTTGTCTGTTGCTCCATAAAGGCAGAACTTGACCACATTTATATAATACATGAAAAAAGACCCCTTGTGGGGTCTTGTGTGACAGTTTGTTTAGTGTCTACTTTGGTACTGATTTAATCTCTAATATAGTATAATGACCTTTATTCTTTACATCTTCTACTCTGTAATCATACTCGCCATCAACATCAACTGTAATAAATGCCTCAGGATTGTATTCTTTAAGGGCATTAAGTAACTGTCTTACGAGCATATTAGTCTCCAAAGATTGAACCGACTAAAACTTCATATTCTTTCACTTCTTTATCATTTAGTCGGGAAACTAAGTCATCTAATAGTTCACCAAGAAGATGATTATCTTCTTTAATGGCATAACCAAGATCTTGAATTAGATCCCTTCTTTGTTGTAATTGAGAGTCAGTCAACATTATTTATATCTCCAAATAAGGGGAATCTGTCTCGTGAAAGTTAACACCAACAGGTGCAAATTCATTGCGAGAAGTGTCATATAATGTTACGACTTTGAGCAACTTATCATCATCAAAGTTCTCAAGTTCTGTAAGCAAATCGAGGTAAGTCATGGTCATAGTTAGCGAACAACGTATTCTAATTCGCCATCGGCGATGTCTGCCTGAACACCTAATTTCTTGATAATTGTTCTTACATTGACGTTAAACTTGTCGGCACATTTATTAATAGAACCGACTCCGCCTAATATATCAATCAAGAAATCACACTCAGGCGATGTTAGTTTAGAGTCTAACATTGTTTGAGGTTTCATGCTACAACTGCCTCCTTTTCTGGATTTGGTATTAACGCAGGGATGACATTTGTGTCTACTATGTTATAATTATCATCATAAGAATGATTGATTGAATAACACTCCCATTTTGAATCTGTGGTGAATACATACACATACTCCTCACAAGCATTAGCATTACTCACATAATCATCAAAGTTTAAATCTAATCTAGGTTCAGTATTGTCACCTCTATCATTATAATATAGAGGGGCAGTTTCACCTAATTCTTTTCTATCCCAGTCGTCATTTGAGTCGCAAGATGACATATCTCCGCCATCAATTAACTTCTCTATCTTATCTCTAGTGTTGAACTTTGCTTTTAAAGTAACACCTAACCACTGTGGATAACCATCCCAATGATGATAAACAGAGACGATACTTCCGTTGTCTAATTGTAAACCAATTCGGGATCTTGTTGCCATGATAAATGTGAAATAGTGAAAAAAAGAATGGGACAATCAAAATACAGATTGCCCCGTTGGTTGTTACTTAGTTACCAGCAAATCCATCAACGTATGCTTCAATAATTTCTAGCAATTCTGCACCAGTTTGTGCTTCTTCTAGTTGAAATAGTACGTCGTTGATTGATGTTGAAACAGGCATTTGTTTAGGGTGATTAACAACTACCCAGTTTAAAGTCATTTGGCAGGACTATTAAATTTAATTTGCAGTTGATAGTTTCTGATGCAAATCGTATGTAATATAGTTTCTTATATCACTAAATTGAGGATCAGTTCCTTCAGGTTGTTTTGCAATACTCTTTTGGAAAGTATTCAAACGATCTGCAATAATACCACTAAGAGCATCAAACTCTTCATTGGTAAATGTGATTGTTTTCATTGAATTCCTCCATTGATACTAATATAACAGATCCACCAGTGAATGGCGGATTTAGTGGACACTAATCAAAGTGTCACATGGTCTAACGTTTCCAGTCCTTTTTGACTGTAAAGTTTGCATAACTGAATTGTTTACGGTTAATTAACTTATAAGTACCATACTTATTAGTCATAACATAACCTTCATGTTCACATTTAACGTCCTTAATATAACATTCAATTTCTTGATCTGTTCCTATTGCTGTCATTAATGTGAGTTTAATATCTCTGATAAAGTTATACAAATGAAATAGATTTGCATGAAATCCTGTTTCTTTTGCAAGTTCATTTGCATTTAACTCTCTCTGTTCTCTGATGAACTTGTTAACAACAATCTTAATTTGTTCACCTTGTTTCTTATCAGGAAACTTAACAAATCGCACCGCAGTTTGAGCAAGTGAGATCTGTAAATCTACTGAGAATGGTGTAAACAATAGGTTGGCGTTAGTTGATAAGAACTTAACCTCTTCTGCTGCTGCATCTTTATAGTTAAACTCTGCAATCATTGATTTCAAAGTATTACCAACATACTTAGTATGTGCAGCAAAAACTATATCTTCATCTACATTCTTATCAAACTTATAGGTAATTGTGTTGGGTGTATATACATTACCACCACCAAATCCTATGAAGTCACCTTGATAAACTCCCTTAATTCTAGGTAGTTTCTCATAACATAGGTGAAGGATTGATGCAACGTTAGCATTATCTCCATGATTCAATTCTATATCATAATGTGTATAATTAACCTTGATCTTTTTCTTATTAAATACACTCTTAGTACCTACAAAGAACTTATCATTTTCTGGGTTAATTCCCCACACTATAGCAGGCGCACCATCATATTTTACTGATAGTTCGCTATTCTTTTCTTTAAGGAAGTTAAGTACATTTAATGCACCATCTTTTCCCTTATTGAGAATAGAATCTTCAGGATGTTCTAAATGAGTGTTTTTGTTTGTCATATACTTATGATACCATAAAAAAAGACCCCTCGAAAGGGGTCTTGTGACACTTTGTAGAGTGGTTAGGCAGGGACTTTAAGAGTTCCCAAAACCTTCAAAAGTTCTTTAGTACCTGCCTCAAGGAATAGAAATGGAATAACAATGACTGAAAATCCATCTAATTCTTGATATCTTTCAACCCAAGTCTTAGTTGATACATTAGTTTCAACTTTTGGTGCCTCTGCTTTAACTTCTTCCATAATCTTTGTGACTGGTGTAGTATTTAGAGGGGCAGACTTAGGGGCGGTTGCTGTTACTTTGCGAGTGCGTCTTTTGCGTGGAGTTGTTGTTCTCTTTGCGGTAGATGCAGTTGGCATAGATTAATAATGCGAGTGTGAATAGTGTGGAAGAGGTTCGCCTTAAAAGCGTATTCTACATAACTTAATTGAAGGTCTCCGCTACCCTTGCCTTCCACTCTTATATAATACCCGATATTACAACCAAATGGGGGATTAGTGTGCCACTTTGTTAAATGTCACAGTCCGCCTCTGGTCTTATATATTTTCTTGTTACACTAACTTTATGTGAGTTACTATCAATTAAGTCTTCCAATTCTTCTATACTATTTCCTACATCTTTCTCCTCAGAATAGAAGAACAATGCTTCACTTAGTAAGTTATATTGTTCATCAGATAGATTTACTTTGATTTCGTACATTATAGTAAAGGTATATTAAAGGACATAATAGTTCTAGGTTTAGTTGATGATTGAACTGGTGCTTCATGTAACAATAGTGAAGGAAATGCAATAATATTGCCTTCCTTAACTGGAGGCGTTGCCTTACCTACTGTACCATAAAAAGGATTAGGAAATGGTGAATAAAATGTTGTTGGTATATGTTCATTTTCATCAAATTCAACATATAATACACAACTAATATTCATCATTCCATGATTATGTGCTCCATGATGTTGACCATTAGTATATCTTTGTGACCATAATTGCCACGATTCGAGCGACTTAAAGGGACATTCTCCTCTATATCTATCACTCAACCCCTCTGTATATTCATTCGCAATGTTATCAAAATCATCCTTCATTATGTCCACAAAACTATCAAAGTATGGTGGTCTTGTACCATACTTAAAGTAATCTGTATAACACTCATTGCCATCTACACATTCATCATCAAAATCAATCAGTTCGAGCAACTTAGGTTTCTTATCCTCCCAGTTGATAACATCAAACTTCATAATGCCAATGGCAAATAACATCAAAGACTGGTTCATTTCTTCTTATAATTCTTTCGAGATTTGCGTTTGTTTGATTGCATTTTAGTGCCTTTCTTATCTTTCTTTAATTCTGCTTTAAGTTTCTTCAGAAACTTTAAATGATTAGGATAAACTAACTGTTCTATATGTTTCTTATCTTCTCTCTCTTGTTTACTCATCATCAACAGTTTCATTTAGATCTTCAAAGAAAATACCTTTCATTTCATCAGCATTCCACTCAGTTAAATCATCTAAGAATAAATCTTCATCATCTTCTTCATTGCCACTATACGTCATTTCGTGCATAATTGACTCAGCATCTTCAAGACGCATTTTATCAACTAACTCAGTCATTCTATAAGCATAATGATTATCAATTTCTTGCAGGCATCGTTGACGAATCTTATCAATTTGTCGCATACCACTGCCTCCATGATTTCTATTATACTATCTAGTCTACTTTCTGGCAATAGACACTTGTGCTTCACCTTTTGTAAAGATAGTGTCCACAACTGAGTTTAGACGCCTCTCTGTACCTATACCAATGTTAGAATATACTGGTACAAACATCTTACCAAATGGTTTATGGTATCCCTCGAAATTGCCTGGTATTAACGTACCAGCATCAATATGTTGTTTGTCGTTATCATGTAGACGAATAACTCTACCAATAGTTTGTGCCATTGTGATAAGATCTAAGTTTCTAAGTAATATGCAACCAGTTAATCCTGATACATTCATACCTTCAGATAGTATAGAATGATGAAACATAACAAACTTCTTAGATTCATCCTTACCCCACTTATTCATAATATCAAAGAATACTTTCCTTGATACTTTCTTACCATTAATGATAGCACCAAACTTAGAAGTGATGTGCATAACATTATATCTCATTTCATGGCATATTGCCATAAAATCTGTTTTGGTAAGTAGTTTATGAATATTAGTGGTAGATTTGGCAGTGACTAACACTTTAGTCATGTGATCTTCATTCTTAAGAGCATCTAAGATGACCTCTTTATCAATCAATTCTGTACTCTGATAGAATCCACAGTTATATTTCTTTGCCCTAACTTTTGGTTCTAAAATATAACCTTGCTTAACCAAGTCTGGAGCAGGTACATCAACAATTCTCTTACCAAATATACTCACATCATTCATAGCAACTCTACTCTTAGACTCTTTAGGTGTAGCAGTAAAGAAATACTTTCTATCTGCAATATTAGATAAGTGAGTAACTGCCTCAATATAGTTCTTCTGAACACTATTATGTGCCTCATCAAAGTATATCGTATCAACATCAATCGTTGATCTCATTACTTTATGAAGTGACTGATATGTTGAGAAGATTAATTTGTGACCATGCGTATTCTTATACCAAAGATATATTTCATCTTTCTGTGTTGTTGTTTTGTATGGAGTCTCGCCACTATGTACATGCAATACATTCTTATCAGTAAGCATAGCACCAGTAAGAACTTCCATGAATTCTTTACATAATTGTTGTGCCAATAGTATTCTAGGAGCAACAACTACTATGGTCTTGTTATCTCTATTACCGAGATTAAATAGATGCCTTTCAGCATCTTTTATCATACAAATAGTTTTACCACCGCCAGTAGGTACAATGATTTGTCCCTTACTGTGTTGCTGCATGGTATCAACTATCTGTGATTGATGTTCACGCAGTTTCATAGTTTTGTGTCAATAATAATATTATACATGAAAAAACCCCTGCTGTGCAGGGGTATGTGACAGTTCTAAAACTGTTTCAACAGTTTCTCTGTCTCAGGGTCAAACACTTCCTTCACTCCTTCAATGTTGCTTAACCAGTCATCCTCATTAGTATTAGACAACTGTTCGAGGATCTCGTAACCAACTTCAAATTCATCCATAAATCAAATTCATTGAACTGATAGTATTATGGCATGCCCTGTATCACAAGGCAACCAGCAGTGGACACCTATCCAACTGGTGGCGTTGGTACTGGTGGAGCATCAGGATGTTGACCAACTTGAGCATCCATATCAAACTTATTTGCTGCTGTCTCATACTCTCTATTACCTTTAAGTACATTAATGTCAGCAACTAGACCTAAAATATCATCTTGCTGTTTAAGCAATGCTGCATTAACCATTGACTCTATTGATGTTAATCTTTCATCAAGATTACCAATAGTTTTCATAGTTTGTTGCAGTTGCTTCTCTAGTCTGCCAAGTTTACCTGACTGAACTTCTGCATTTGCTTCAGGAGCATTGAGTGAATCGTAACCCATAGTATTGTCAAATCTGTAGTATTTAGAGGATCATTTGTATGAATTTTGATGCGGATACTATCACCATAAATGATAACATTGCAACTACATCATACGCCTTAGTTCTTACAAAGAACGGTATGCTTAATAAGCATGATGTGGCATGTAACATTGTACCATAAAGTACACTAACATGCAATACAATAAAATAGGCAGATACGACCAAAACTGATCCTATCTGCCTGCTAATAGTTACTGTTCTCATCTTAAGTAAAGATAACCACCTGCCCAATCGCAGTTGGCATACATTGCCTCACGTTGGTTAATAATCCTCATATCATATCTAACAATAGCAGCAGGAGACTTCCAAGAAGCAGGTTTGTAAACTTCACCTGTATTCTTATCAACAAAGGCATGAACTGAACCATCCCTGTACTCACCATCACGGCAGTCTTGTTGGATGATCTTATAATATTTCCTACCTTTTTGGATTCGGAACTTCATTAGATCCTCATCATTCTCAATCTTCCTTACTCTTTCTTGAAGATATGGTGAAGGTGTTTCACCTTGATTGTTTCTAATTGCAGAGCGTAAGGAATAGTCCTTATACTGTGCTTCCAAACAACGGCATAAATCAGTTGTCCATCTTAACACTAATACTTTCAACTGTGTTTCAGTTGGTTGAGTGTAATTTTCTGGCACTTTGATTGATGACATAGTTCACATTATATAAAAGAATGTGGTGAGGTGTCTACCGTTTAGAGTCCTTACATAGCATGACTCCCCTCCACTTCTATAATATAGTCTCAAACGTCATATATTTCAACCACCTTTGTGCCAGTTTCCTGACTGTCCTTATCCCAGTGTCTTATAACACCAGCAACAATAAAAATATTGGTGGTAAGATAAGTAAGCAGAATAAGACTCCTAATAATACAGACTGTATTATCGTACTTTGCAGTTGTATTATCCGAGAAACTTCCCAAGGCATACTTCCATATCCTCCAAATCATAAATCCGCTGGGTCAGATGGCATACTATTAGGTATAATATTAATTCTCAATCTATCAACAACTGCGGGAACCAGTTTGCTACCATCAAATGAACAAGATCCATCTGCTTGTTTATTACCAAGTGTTTCACACAATGCTTCACCTACCATTTCATATAAGAATGTAGTTATTTTAGGTGATTTGGTGATATATTCTATAACTTCAAGAGTCATAGCATCAGCAAGTTTGTTTACTGTCTCTTTAGATAATGTCATTATGCTGGATATAATACAATTTCATCTGTTCCAAATCTTGATCTTGCCTCCAATAAGGCATCTCGTCTAAATGCACTTAAACTCTCAAACTCTTTTATGAAGAGTTTACCATTCATTTTAATCTGGGCAGTCCAGAGCATGACAATTCATAGTATAGGGTGAGGAAAACTTTACCTGCTTTTGCATTAACCTTGCCCTAGTTAGCATAGGTGTAGGTAAGTTTCCCAATGCCATTATGGCACACTACTCAGTATTTGGCAACTCACTCATACCATGAGGCGGATTTAACTCCTGATCCATACCCCAATGATCCGCTAATCCCTTGCGGGCATTGAATGCCCTCTCTCGTTCTTCTTGTGTTAGATTGACAACTCGCCAACCATAGTCGCCATTAGTTAATACTGTTGGCATGAAGTTCATTGCTATAGTAACTCTATTCTCACCTCTATTGATATTATATCCATGTATTACTTGTGATGGAAATAATAATAACTCTCCTTCATTTGATATAACTTTATTATCCTGATTGTAATCTGTATATTTAACTGGTAGATTGATTAGTGAAGGTTTATACTGTTGATATAAACTCTCAGAGTTACTAAAGTGTGTATTTACATGACCTTTTGTATCATCATAGTTCACATAATATACACCACTTAGATAAGAATTACCATGACAATGTGGATGTTGGTATGCTCCTTCACCTGATATATTAAACCAACTATCTGTTACTTGAATGTGTTCTTGTATATAATCTCCTTTAACATCTCTGGCAAATATTAATGCCTGTTCTTCCATCCAACTCCGCAATCTTCCATATTTTTTATCATCCATTAGGACAGAATAGTGTCCTATATGTTTCAAATTACCACTATTAACATTATATCCTAGATCATTAACATTCTCACTAGATATATGTTCCATCACAGTTTCTTTCACCTTATCAGCAAACGGGCAAGGTATGATTGCAACTGGAGTAGGTAAGATACTTAAAACTTCCATGTTATTCAAAATTAGGATTGTCCCACAATCTACTTCTAAATGTAGTCATGGCAGTGTGTCTCTCGTTATTAGTTAATGGTTCAACTTTAAAAGAATTAATATATCTAGGCATCAGATTGCTGGATATAGTAATTCTATTATCTGTATGGTTAGTTCTATAACCATGAACACAATTAGCACGCCAAAGTAATAGTGATCCTTCTAATCCTACCACTTCATTGACTTCATTATACTTTGTCTTCTTATCATTTGTCAACATATATGGTAGGTAATCTGGATACTGTTCGCTATCATTAGGTCTGTAGAAATATGTTGGTGAGTGATACAATTCATTGAAACTTACATAATATAAGGCACATACAACAGAATTAATATGATAGTGTGGTCGTTGATAACCACCAGCATCACATACATTCATCCAACTATCTGTTAATACATACTCAGATGTATCGAAGTGAAGTATATCTCTGGCATATATCTCTGCCTGTAATTGTATCCACTCTCTAAAATCTTTATACTTATCATTAGATAACGGTGAGTAATAATCGAAATGTTCTAATGATTTCTCAGTAGAATCTCTTTTCCTATGTTCGTATTCCTTACCATGACTGTTGATTTCATCTATAATTAACGACTTAACTTTCTCATGTTCAGGATATAATACCACGCCAAGTTTGACTGGTAAAATATCTTCAATCCTCATGCCCTTTGCCCCATACTTTCTCTACAAAATCCGAGGGTAATGTCTTAGGATCGCATGAAGATGTATTAAAACTAACTGTCCATCTCTCTTTACCACTCATATTAATTCTACTACCATGCTCTAACCACGATGGAAATAAGTATAGATGATCTTCTTTAATTGGTGCCTCGTGTTGATACTCATTATAAGGGGCATCTTTTATATTATGAACACACATCATGTATGGTTGTAATGGTGATACCATATAGAAATTACCACTCTTATCTGGTAAATCAATATAAAATGCACCACTAATTACACTAGACTCATGCCTATGTCTCTCTGTAAATCCACCATGAGGCAGTATATTATACCAACTACCACTAATTACACAGGGAAAGTTACCCACTTTATCAGCATAATGATTAACACACTTCTGAAATGCAATCAATATTGGTTCAGATTTTGGATCTCTAAGTGGATCCCAACCACCATGAGATGAGACTCCGCCTACCGCCAATGAATGAACATCATGTTTGCCACTAGATTTAATATGTTGTTTGAATTCTGCAAGACCTGGCGCACCAGACAAATCATACTCTTCAAATAATACTGGGAATAAATCCATGTTACCACTTACTATAATCTATGTTAAGAACGACTCTTAAGTCAGCATCAGTACATGATGTACCAGCATGTAATAGATCGCCTGGAAATATCACTGCTCTGTTTTCTTTTGACTCTACCTTCTGTCCATCCTCAAAGTATGTATATCCATTGCAATCATTGAAATATATCACACAAATAGTATAATTTGGTATGTTCTCAAATGGTGGATCTGGCGTCTCAGAAGGACCAGTAATGTCTATATGTAATGGTTTCTCTTTTATCTCAGGAGTTCTTGCTGTTGCATTAAACTTAACACGCCTAATACCAAATGGATTGATTGTAGCAAATACTGGACGAATCCTATTGAAAACATCACTTATAGGAGCACAATCAGCATAACAGGCATGAGAGAACTGTGGACAACCATCACCCTCCTTTACAGAGTTAGGAGCATAATACCATGGCATTTGCCCACCAAGAACATAGTCCTTGATGGGCGTATATACCTCCTCTGGTAAGAAGTTATCATAAACTTCTATGTTCATACTAGAAACTTCTTCTCATATTCTATAAACTCTTCAGGCAAATGGACTAACTCAGTTAATATGTTAGTTGTAGGTCTTGCCTTATCCCAATTTTCCTTATCTTCCTTCTTATATAACTGAATACCCAAATGATTATATTTCATATGTGATGGTTCTTTTATTTTAAATATACCATTTCTATGTTTTGTTAATGTCCTGAGTAGAGTATTCTCTCTAGCAGTAACTTGAATTGTCGTTAATGCTATACGGAATAAAGGTTTAAACTTACCCTCATAGTCCTTTAGATATGGTTCAGCATTATCCATAACATATCTGCCCATGAATTGTGGAGAAAAACAGTGATCTGTACATGTCTCCTCCCTATTATACCAAGCAGCAAGTGCATCCTTACTAATTAAATTAGTAGGAAATGGATTTCCACAATCAAATACAGGTTGATAGTAATCTCTTGTAATTGATCTATCCCATACATGGTCGCCATTTCCCCACTCATGTAGGTTGGCATTCAGATTGTTAAAGCATTTCTTACAATTAACTTCTACTTTATGACTGAACATGAGTTACCTCCCATAATGCAGGATCATATGCTACACCATCAGTAATACATGATTTTACACAGTGGCGCAACTCATTTGGCAACTCCTTCAGATATCTTTCAAACTGTTCGATACCAAGAATATTCTCCTCATTAAAATCTCTATACCATTCATTAAAACGAATCAACAAACGACAACAAGCAGTCTGTATTGCCCCTACTATGAATACAAGAACCAGTCCATGAATCAAAAGGAACTTCTTGGAATTCTTCAGAGTCAAAATACTGAAGAAGTTGTTCCAACTGGTTTTCATCACAGATATTAATACAACTTAGTAGCATTATATCTTTTTGAGTAGATCTCTTATCTGGAAATATATCTTTTAGTTTACTACAATATAGATCCCACTTACCCTTACCAATATAATATGAAGTATTAGTCTTCGTTAAAGCATTCTGCATATTAACAACAGACTCATCATATGCGAAATCGGCATCCTCTTCAACTGCTCCGAAGTCTTTCATAGAAATACTGCTTTCAGCAAAGAGTTTATCAAGTTTTATTTTCTCTGGAGTAAGTGTACCAGTCTTCTTTCTCATTCTCTCTTTATCTGCCTGAGTTAATGCTTTTCCCTCATCATTCCTACTCATCATATAAGCACACTCTCGCTCATTCATTTCTTCATCAGTATCATCCATCCCATGTGAAGAAACAATCGATCTGCGAATCTCAGGAACATTACATAACCATGCAAGAATTGATCTGTGCATAGCATCTACTGTGATGTCAATATTATATTTTGGACAATGAATTTGATCTGCAATGGTCTTCTCATGTAAGAATCCACCATACTGTTTTAGTTTATCAATGAGATATTGAGCATTGATACCCTTTACACGTTGAGAATCTTCAGATACATAGATTTTTGGGACTTCTATGAACCCACCACTCCAACCCTCAAATGGTACATCTAGTGCGCCATCTGTCTTTATCTTGGGGTGTGGTGTTTCTTTCCAAGCAATTAGTGAAGGTGCATACTTCTCTACAACTTGAGGTATAGTCAGGAATCTTTTTGGAAGTTGAGTCATCACGAAATTTAATATGAACCTATAGTACCAAAACCAACACTGGGTTGCAAGTGGGGTTGTGACACTTATTCAGGTGTCCCCTTCTCTGTTTTCTCTGTCTCAATGATCTGTAACATTTCAAGAGCACCCTGTACCTTGAGGAATTCCTCTTTCTTCGCTTCAAACTGTTTTTGGATTGATACGATCTCCTCATTTAACTCTTGCGCCCTCTTCTGAAGTTGCTCTTTATGGTCTGCCATTGGTAGGTAGTAAAATATTATATATTATACCACCAATAAATAAAAGTGGCACGTAGTATAAAATTTATGGACTTGATTAACAACAGTTCTCAGCAGTACCATACGGAGGCAGAGATAGATGCAAACCCAGAACTACAAAGAACTGAAGGTAACCCTACTGTTGCTCGGATAGTCATGTGGCATCCCAAGGTATATAAATCCCTTGCCACACTTGGAGACTTTATGTGTTTCGTATGGTACTATGATAATGATTATGATCCTCTAAGGTCATCGCCAGGATCAAAGAGAATCCATATAGTGCCATCTGAAGAACATAGAATAGAAGATGAGGATAAAATCAATGAGTATTTCCATGTATCTCACGATAAATGGTCACCTGAAGGAGTAATATATGTAAATCCTATCATTAGACGTAATGGTACTAAGTTCTCAAGTAATAAGGACTTAAAAGACTGTGTAAAGTATTTCGCAGGTGTCGCTGCACATTATGGTGCAGATCCTACTAAGATTACTGCCATTGACCAGTGGGATAATGATGCCATGTATGATATGAGTTATGATCTCACATCATCTAGTGTATTTACTGACGTATCCAATAATGTTCTGTCTGACTTTACATCAGGTCCCGTAGGTGGCGGCAGTCTATCTAAGAGTTATGAATATGCTTTCCCTTCAGGTCAAATATCATTTAGTGACATCAATAGTAAATTCGGTGCAGGATACTCCCTCAATAATTACTATAGAGGACAAGGAATAGCAGACCTACCACAAAATAGTCATGTACCTTTATATGGAACCATATCATTCAATAATCTTAGAGGTGTTGTAAGTAAAGTAACATCTAACTGTAATGGTAACTGGGCACATGCACAAGCAAGATGGGAGATATTCTCTCAAACTGAGTGGGATTCAGGTGTTCAGAAAGTAATCAATATGAATTACAACACTGGTTCCTATGATACTGGAAACCCAGCGATAAGACTCAATAATGGTGGTCAAGGAAGTATAACTCTCAATATCAATAACTCTGCTGGTGGAGGTGGTGGATCAGGTGGACCCGCAGTTAGAGGTCATGCAGGATCAAGAGGTAGTGCTAACAGTGGTAATGGTGGAGGTGGTGGTCTAGCATTACATGTTGCAAGTCCAGTTAATATACCATCAGGTCACTTCAATAGTCGTATCGCAGCAGGTGGCGGCGGTGGCGGAGGCGGCGGCAAAGGTGGAGCAGGTGGTGGAGGTGGTAATAATGGTGGATATAAATGTTCTGGTTGGTTCTGTCACTCACAATACCGTTGGTGTCATGGTAATGGAGGTACTGGAGGTGCAGGTGGCAATGGCGGACAAGGTGGACGAGGAAATGGATATTATTGGGACGGCAGTAATAACTGGTGGGTTGACTCCCATCATGCAGGGCAAGGATCTGGACTAGGAGGTTCAGGTGGTTCTAATGGAAATAGTAGGGCAGGAGGAACTGGAGGCACAGGAGGAACTGGCGGGTCAGGTGGCGGACACGGCAGTGGAGGAGCAAATGGTAATACTGGTTCAACTGGTAACAATGGAGGCGGTGATGCTGCAGGATGCGGCGGTTATCCAGGCGGACAAGCAGGCAAGGCAGGAACAGGCGGTGGATCAGGTGGAGGTGCAGGCACCAAATACACTACGAGTCACTCTGGAAGTATAAATCTAACTTAATATAAACAATTTCCTATTTGAGTCTGAATACCGTAGGCAAGTTCTGAACTAACTCCTGTTCCATCAGCAGTTACTACAAGTTCAGCAAGAATTGCCTTGGGTTCATTCTCCCATTGACTTATTTCATCTGCCCAGTCAGAAGATAACCAATTTCTATTCTTAGACTCACCTGATATAGTGGCAACAGAATCCTTATGTGATTCATGTCTCTCACTATACTTTACAAAATCATCATGTTCAGTTGTATTATGAGTGGCATCTTTCTTCCATCTTGGATATATGCCATATCCTAAACTCTTAACCAAACCTGTTGCATTGAATTCAATATACATCTGAACACTATTCTTTTCCCAGTCATCCAATAGGTTGTCTAAACTATAGGTCAATCCTTGAATATTCTGATATACCTTTGTATTTGATCTAGTGCCAAGATACTTAAATACCTCATCTGACACTGAAACTGAGGACATCTTATCGAATCCTATTCTAATTGACTGATTAACCTTACTGAATATCATAGTAGATATTTCATAATCATGTTCCGCTGAAGTAATATTCTCCAACACATCCAATAGTCCTCTCAATGAAGCAGTATCACTATTCCCTGTAACCTCTGTAGCAAGTTCACATAATGAATCTATAGTTGGGGCAAATAGTGGTATTGGTTCAAAATCAACTAACTCAAAGTCAAATACACTATTCTGAAAGAATATACACTTAAAATTCTTTAGGTATGTGAATACCTTATTCTCAGCAATAGAACCATCAAAGAACTGGTATTGATTTATACCTGTAGGTATCTCATATCTGAAACCATATCTATTGCCTTTCTCTGTACTATTACTTAATGCACAACCATTATCAAAATTACTAGAAAACATATCAGGATAGGTATCTATAATACCTCTGATATTATCCACATCAGAACTATTGAACAAGTTAGGATACTTGCCCGTATTAGCAACTGTAACTAGATTGTCTAAATCAACCATTGTTTCCCTTTTTGATAACTGAACCAAGTAATAACAGAGTATCTCGTTCCTTTGGTTACTGGTTTAACTTCGTGCATGAATAGATGATTGCTTGGAGAAACGTGCATAGAGTTTGCATGTTTTTCTACATCATGTTCATCCCAAAAACAGAGTTCTCCACCATCATAATCATCATTTATATTATATGATATAGTTACTGATCCAGCATCACCATCAATATCTGCGTGTTTACTTAGGTAACCACCTTCAGGATACTTACACAACCAGTATCCTGAGTATTTATCGTATATGTCTGTTGGTAAGGTTTCAGGGTAATCTTCATATATCTTAGGCATTATCCTAAGATGTGCCTTATGAATCAATCTGAATATCTCTCCATCTTCAGGTTCTAATACTACATGAGATCTATAACCCTTGATATGGTAGTTATGATCTGGTTCTGGCGTATTATATTCTGGAAACTCAAACTCTTCACATAGTTCTAAGAGTCTAGAGTGATCCTGTGGAGATACCACATCCCTATGATGAAAGATATAGTGAAGTAATTCCATTGAGTCATCCACCCAACTCTTCCAGTATATATTTGTAAGCACTCATTATATTACCCTTCTCTTTTCTAAACAAATCCTTATCAAAACTCTCACCATCTCTCCATAACCTCATGCCATCAGGTGATAGTTCATCACCCAACACCAAATTATCATTGGCATCATATCCAAACTCCAACTTGAAATCAACAAGTGTCAGATCCATCTGATTAAAGATGCCTGACAATACACTATTAACGTCTCTCGCTAACTCATCCAACTGTTCTATTATCATTCCATATCCCATTAGGACAACACGATCATCTGTAAGTAAAGGATCATCCTTCTCATCATCTTTCAGATAGAACTCAACTAATGGATGTTCAAACTTAGTACCTTCCTCAATAGTTGTCTGTCTAACTATAGATCCTGCAGCAATATTCCTGACTACTACTTCAATGGGAACAATATCAAGTTTAGTACAACACATAGAATTACGTGTTGGCATAGTAATGTAGTGTGTCCTTATCCCTCTCTGTTCCAATACATTAAAGAGTATTCTGGATATCTCACAACATACTGCACCTTTATCCTCTACCCATAGTTCCTTCCTACCGTTACCAGCAGTAACTCTGTCCTCATACTGAATAGTAACCTCATTAGGATTATCAGATTCATATACGGTTTTTACCTTACCTTTAATTAAAGTCATGAGTGATCTATATCTACATTTAATGTTTCGGCATGAACAAATCCAGACATTGAAACTCTTGGATTGTCCTTATACCAACCATTTCGACATACGGCAGTATGCCACATATAAGATGGATATATAATCATTCTATTAAACTGCATTGGGATGAAGTGTTCCTCTTCCCATACATCTTCTATTAAACTAATATCATTATCTATCAACTCATTTGACTTATCAGAGAAATCATATATCCATTCTTTTAAATTCCAATACTCTTCTGTCCTTCTAAATCCAGTATAAACATTCTCCATATTAGTTAACCCAGTTGCCTTATGTCTAAAGAAGGCAGTACCACCAGGCAGACTACCATTAAGAGCAGTCTCTGGATTCAAATATAATACTGTTGCAAATATTGCTGGATCAACGTGTGGTTGAACTGAAATTCTAGGAACCTGAACATCACTCATCATTGCATTGACTTGATAACCCATCCTAACTTCTTTAGGATCAATGTTAGTGAAATCAGTACACTTCTGAATGAAATGTGCGGTGAGATATGTTAACTCTGGCAGATTTAATCTGAGTTTTGATTGATAGCCTGGGAACACTTCATCTTCAATGTCCATGCTATTAAATTGCATTGGAACTTTCTGTACCACATTCTCTAAGAAATCATGTGGGTTCTCCAATACATTGTCTATAGTTATTATAGGATGATTCTCTATACGAGTCACCTCATAATTTAACTCATCATTAACCTTATGGGTCTTATCATCTATGATATTCAGTTGCATAACAAGAGTCTAATTAAAATTATTTAGAGGGTTCATTGTAGTTGTAATCAGCAATCATACTGAATAACATCGTATGGATATGTTCCAAATACCCTCTACTTTCTTCAGGGATACTCTTAGCAATCATCTCATTTTTGAGATATTGATTAATAGTATCATATAATATTCTACACTCATCTATACCCAGAACGGCACGACATGTCCAGTCACCCTCTTTGAATTCCTTGGGTATATATTTGGTCATTATGACTTGTAAATCTTATCTACCTTATCCTTTCTTAGTTCATCAATCTCTGACTTAAGATCTTTAACTGCCTCAACAAGAACAGCAACTATATTTGAGTAGGCAAGAGACTTAATACCATTGTCATTATCGTGAACAAGATCAGGAAGAACCTTCTCAACCTCTTCAGCAACAAGACCAATGTTATGTTCGCCACTTTCCTTATAGTCAAACTCAACACCACGAAGATTTAATACCTTAGAAAGAGCATCAGTGATTGTCGTGACATTATCCTTCAGAACCATAGATGAGTAAGCAGTAATGTTACCACCACAAGTTAAGTTTGATCCATTAAATGTTAAGTTACTAGATGTAGTAGTATTATTAGTACTACTGTTGTAGAGAACCCTACCACCTGTACCTGTAACATTGTCTGCCCTACCAGCAGTAGCACTACTGAGGTTGGCACTTAAAGTACCATTAACTGTCAAGTTTTGAACGGTCATCGTAGTACCGTTAAACTGTAAGTTAGATGAGGTTGTAGTTACATCAGTAGAACTATTATAAAGAACTCTCTGTGCAGTACCAACTACATTAGTTGATGTGGTTGCAGTCAGAGCATTACCCTGTAATGTACCAGTGGCACTAAATGCACCCGAAACTGTTAGTGATGTAACGGATGTTGCACCAAGAGTTGATGTACCAGCAGTCAATCCTGTAGGGAACGCACCCGTTCCACCTTGGAATAGAGTACCATTGAAGTTCCTTGCATTAACATCACCATTACTATCTCGTGCCATGATGGATGCACCAGAAGTCCAGTTATTGTCCTTCATAGTCAAACCATCAAGTAAGTCAGCGTTCAAGTTAACACACTTGGCAGTAGATGATGTCTTGATAGGTGGAACAGTTGTTGCAGTTGATTCAAACTGGAATGACTTAATCTGACCAGCAGAACCAGCATCAATGGTCATACTACCAGTTGCACCAGCGTTCAGTGCGGTAATAATACCAGTGTTGGCATATACTTTAGGAGCACATAGACCATCACCACCTGATACCATGTTGATTCTATCTAAGGTAGCAGCGTAACCAACGATACAAGTGTAGATACCAGCGTTAGCACATATCTGTAACTGATGAGCATTGTTGCCTGGAGTTACACCGTACTTACTACCAAGATATCGAGTAAGAGTACCATCAGACTCAACATCATTAGAGAAGTAAGCATCGGGACCTATAAGGTCATCTGTAAATGTGATGTCCTCAGATGTCAGAGTCTTAATGTTACCAATCTCAATATCAGCATCACCAGTGGCAGGAACAACCAAATTGGTTATAGTACCATTAGTGATATTGGCATTAGCAACCGTTGCAGTATTAGATACCGTTAGGTTAGTAGCAATACCAGTGTAGATATTGGAGGTTGTTACATACTCTGTCGTTACATGAGATAGAGTTGTGATACCGATATCAGCATACAATCCATTGGTTACAACACCAACAGTGCAATGCATATCAGTAATGATACCTGCCTTTGCATATAACCAGTTAACTGCCTCAAGGGTTCCAAATGAACCATTAGTTGCATTAACGAATGTACCGTTGAATGTACCACCAGTACTCTCTAAGTTACCTACTTTAAGTGTTCCAGTGAATGTACTTACCCCAGAGAAGGTAGACTTCATGGGACCTTCAATCAATATCTGCGATGCAGGTTTGAATGAAACGTAAGTACCAACAGTCTCTACATCATATAGTCTAGATGTACCTGCCTCATGTGTCTGAGTATAGTGTCCATGATCTGCCCAAGGAAGACCATCAGGAGATATACCACCAGTGGTATTGTATCCCCAGAAGTTGGCATTCTTCTTGATAACCAATGTGTCATAAGACACACCAGCGAATGACTGGTTAGCAGCGAAGGTAACGATACCAGATACAAATAGGTCTTTGATCTTGGCAACACCATTACATTCAAATGAATCTTTGAAGTTAAATATACCAACACCAGACTGACCAATACCAATCTGATCTACTTTAATAAAGTTTCTATCTCTCTCTTGTGATATAACACCGAACCTTCTCCACTCACCTTCTGCAAATATATGACCTAAGAATCCACCAGCGTTAGGAACACCAATATATGAAATATCACCTGATCTTGCCGCTTGAGTAGGAGTAGATATACCAACAGTGAATAGTTTACCCTGTGGTGCATCACCTCTAAGTGAGAAGTTTACAGTTTCAATACCATCTTCCGAAGTATTGGTAAGTTTCTCTGTCATGTTGACAGGACCATAGAACTGTGTAGTTCTATTGTTGTTGTCTCCACCCTCAACTGTTAGTGATTCTCTGATTAATACTTCATCGAATACTCCAGATGCCCTCTTAATTGTCTCTGCCTCTGCATCATCACCAACATAGGTGAATACAGGTGCCTCAAGAACCTCTTCCTCACCAGTAATAGAGGATAGTTTCTTATATCCAGTGAAGAAATCACCAGAGTCGTTCATACCAGTGTAAACAACAGTACCACCGTCTAGTTCTTTCTTCTGAGCAACGAGTGATTCTGTATCTGATAGAACTCTATCTTGTTTCTGTGGTAATGAGGTTGAATAGTTACCTGAACCATATCCAAGGTACTCAAAGGTATGACCAGATGCACGAAGAATAGAAGGTCTACGCAATTCCATTGCAAGAACATCTATTTTCTTAATAGTAGTACCAGTAATGGCAGATGATGATAACGTTCCAAACTGACCACGAAGTATGTTGTTGATGTTATCGTTAGTAAATCTAACAATCTCAGCATTAATCATACAGTAATCACCACGTTTGAATCCTTCAGTAGATGACAACGTGATAGTAGTATCAGTTGAAGTCAGTGGAGCATTGATTGTAGTTGATATACCTGCATAGAAGTATGATCCTCTACCACCAAGATTGTTCTCACCAGCAGTTAATGGTTTGCCGTTAGCAGATATACCACTACCAAATAGTCTAGTATCTGCTACAAGGTAATCTGTTGCAATACCAGCAGTTATGATACCTACGCTACAGACGACACTCCTTAAAGGTATATCATCCTCTACGCTATCTACAATGAGTTTTCTATCATCGAATAGTGTATTCTTAGTTCCTTGGATAACGAAACCATTACCAGCAGTCAGTGCATGGTTGTTATCTGTTCTAATAGTGGCAATACCCAATTCACGGTTTACATCAATATAAGTAACACCAACACCAACGTTTGTTAAATGGTAAGTTGGTTTCCTTCTATCGTCTCTGTCTATGAAATATGGTTGAAGATTTCTTGAAGTTCCAATCTCAACAGAAACAGACTTAGATGTAGGAATATCTACAATCTTAAATGTTCCATTCAACTTAGGATCTTCAAATCCAGATAGGTTAAGTCCATCACCGATATTATTAAAGATACCAGTAACTTCAACAACACCTGATACACTAGGAGCACCAGCAGGGAAGGAAGATACTGTCATAGTATTTCCTATGCCATATCCACAACCACCATCAAGTAGTGATACACTAGTAATAGTACCAGCAGCAGATACATTGACCTTAGCAGCAGCGTTCTTACCAAGTAATGCAGCATTCTCTAAGTCTGCAGCATATATTACTGTTGCAATACCAGATCCATTATTGTATCCAGCGCCAGGATTAGTAACACTAAGACTCTTAATCTGATTGAATCCATGTTCTACATCAGTATAAAGAGTAACAGTAGTATTACCCGTACCAGTGATAACAGCACCCGTAGCAGCGAAACCTACTTGCTGACCCTGCATAAAGTAAGAAAGAGATTCCTTAGTAATAGATCTCTTCTTATCACTTGTAATAACTTCACCAACAACCTTAGCACTAGAGTGAGTAACAGTTGGTTCTGGATCAGACTCATAGTTATCTCTATCCTGTTGTGGATATAGATTCCTAACATCCTGAGAGAATGTCTTCATGGAGACACCAAATCCAAGGTCTTTATCCAGTGGAATTGATGCACAAGTTAGAATTATATTATAAACACCATCTTGTCCAGCAGTGCCAGGAACATGAGGTTTGTTCTCTTGAACCCTATAAACTGCGAAACTATCACTTGCCTTAGATCTCTGAACAGTAGGTAGTGCCTCTACCTGTTGTTGTGTAGTTCTCTGGTTGACCTGATTGAGGAATACGCCTGGATCAGTAGAAATACCAGCAACAGCAAACTTCTTAGTTGATATAACATTAGATACTGGATGAACACCGTTGTATCCTAACTTGAATATACCTGTACTATTATTGGCACTATCAATATTCCTGATAGTTACGATATCATCCTTCTGTAATCTGTGTGCTTCTTCTGTAGTAAATGTAAGAGTCTGAGCACTATAAGATGCCGTCTTAATGATCTTGACGTTCTTAAGTTGAGTTGGGTTACTTAGGTCAGCACTCAAGAATGATGCACTACTTACACCAACAGTCTTAGATTCCTGTAAAATATAACCAGGCTTAGGAGCACGAGCATTTGTATGTTCTTTAGGTATAACATATCTTGCTCTGTAAACTCTATCAAGTAGAGATCTGTTATCTACACGACGTTTAATGAATGTAGTACCAGTCTCTTCGCCAATAACACCTACACCTATAGTATTAAGGGCAGGGAATATAGTGTTGAACGTTGTACTTGGGTGACCTGATAGATACCAACCACCAATAGTATTAGGTACACTATTAATAGTATAAGTACCTTCGTCAAACTGCATTGGATGGCCTGGATCGCCAGGATTCTTATCAGATACAGTAGATCTAACACTTAACTTACCACCACCATTTGAGATACCAGTGATAGGTCTACGTGAAGCAGCATCATTAAAGGTAGATGCCAACTGAATTCTATCTGCAGCAAGTGTACCACCAGCAATAGCAAAGTATATCTTATCATTAACAATACCAGCAGGAGTTTCACCAGTATTACTGAATACTCGAACTTTCTCACCATTAACTAACTGGTGATTAGTCTTAAACTGGATTACGTTAGAAATAATGGCATTAACACCAGAGTTTCTAATAACCTCATACTCCTTAAGAGATGAAGTTCCAATACCACTAGGAACCTGCATCAAGATTGGAGATGTATATGTCTCCTGAACTGCCTGACCAGAAAGAGTATTAACCAAACTTAAATGAAGTTGTTCATCCTTTCTAGCACCAATTCTGAATGAATCGATCTCTGCTGGAGGTATGATCTCTTCACTATTATATCCAAATAGGTAGAATCTATCAGTAACACCAATACCAATAGTCTTTCTAGTATCAATAGTCAACCAAGAAACTGTAGAGTCTTCTCTTGTAATCTCTCTTGGTGGAATAATATGAGTAATATAACCAGTGTCGTCTCTATCAAATGATTCTGGTCTGAATCCTGATGCCTCAAGACCAGTCTGTCCGAAGTTACTGTTAGAGTTAGTAATAGATGCGTCACCACCTCTCTCTGCATGGAAGTGACGAGCATATGCAATAGCGAAAACAGACACCAACTGAACAACAGCGTTGTTCCTAACTCTCATGTGAGATGTCTCATATGATGGCTTATAGATTGCCCTTGAGTTAGAGTGTAATGGTTTGTCCGACTCAGATACAGTAGTAGTATCGTTAAAGATTGCAGTCGAAGGATTATATAATACGAAAGCATTATCATCCTTCTGGATTGAGATACCAGTGAACTGGGCACAAACCATAGATTTGAAACCAGTTGCCTTGTCACCATCACAATCTAAACCATTCATACCGTAAACAGAACGGAGTGAGCAGTTAAAGACGTATGGAGATGCAGATCCTACAGTATCAGACTCAACTATAACAGATGAGTTCTGAATTTCTTGTGCAGTAGGTAGTGCATTGCCAGGTACATTAGAAGTCTGGAATGTAAATTGATTATCATTTAAGACTTCATCTACAAGGAAAGAACCATTGTAAGAACTAATTGCAGTAGTAATACCAGCAATTAGAACAGGAGTATCCTTGAATAATCCGTGTGCCTTACTTGTATTAACAGTAATAGTTGCAGTAGGAGTATTACCATCACCAGCCTTAATAGATGTAACACCAACTGGGTCTGATTGTAAGTCTCCAACAATTCTAAATTCGTCTACGTTAGGTTCAAAGTCACTAAAGGTAGGATAATCACCAACTGGGCGTCCAGATGAATCTCCATAGGCCTTTGCAACCTTGAAGTAATACATGTCAAGGTCAGTCAATGTGCTGTCTGTACCATCAATCAGCACATTATTCATACCATCAGCGAATGAGAATGTCGCTAGTTTATGGTGTGAGAATGTAGGTGTCTTGGTATTACTATCATAGTCATAGTATGCAGTCTTCTGTATATCTGCATCAAAGATAGTAAAGGCAGTAAAGTAACAAGTACCAGTTACACGAAGTACACCAGCGTACTCCATGTTATCATCAGTAGGATCTGGTACATATAATGGTCTTAATTTAGTCTTACGAAGGTCAAAACCAATAATAGAAGTACCACGAGGCATGATAGCACCACCCTCGGTACTATTATACTTGTAGAGTTCGTTATTAGGATCTAATATATCAAAGTTACTTTCAGTAGTAAACTGTGTTAATGAAGTATTCTGCCATCCTGCGTTCTTTCTCTGTTTAAACTGAGCACTACCACCATTGTTTGTAACAGTAAATCCTGGCCTGTTATCAATATAGTGTACGCCTGGATATGCAAGTATAGTTGTTCTGTCTATCTTATCATTATTCTGTCCTGTCTGATATGAGAACCTTGCAGCCTCTATCAGTGCCCTCTGTATAGTTTTAAAGGGACGGGTTTGTGAATTACCTCTGTTCTCGATACTGTCAGTAGCATCGAAGTCGCTAGGGTTCACATAGAGTATGTTACCCTCAGCATTCTTCAGAAAGTTTTCTAATCTTGATAGAGGCATTGACCTTCAACCTATAGGATTTCTTCTAAGTCTATTTAGACAGGCCAGAATGACTATCTATAAAAATATTTTCTGTGTTATTCTTGTCTTATCAGTAAAATGAGCAGTTTGCATGATTGGAGCCTGCAAAATATCAGCGGGAAGTATGACTGCTCTGTTAAATCTCATTCCAAAAGTCAACTCTCTACTCCATGTAAATTTAGTGTCGTATATATCTTTTCTTATATCAAACTTCTTCCATTCTCTATCCTTATCAGCGTACATATTCTTTATATCTTCCATAATACTTGTCTTACCAGCAAAGTTCCAAACATTTGTTCCACCAAAACATTCGTCAGGAGGATTCAAAAATATTTCTATAATGAATTGGAATGGAGATGGGTTATGTTGATACCATACTTGGAATGGCACAAGTGCTAGAGGATCCTTATCAATTACATCTTCATCCATATAATCAACAAGGAACCACATCAATGACATATTATCTTTTATCATCTTCTTATCAGTCGGTCTTCCCCAATGATCTTCATCACTAAGAAGTTCCTCCCACATTTTTTCAGTATGTCTCCTCAATTCATCAGTCTGCCATGCTGCCCTTACACCATCTCTATGGTTTGTAAGAGGTATATCTTTCTGTCTTGGTATTTTTAATGAAAGTTGTCTAACCTCTTCGGGATTCTCGTAGAAGTTATCAATGACCATAGCACTTCTATTGTCAGGGCCGATATCAACAACGGCCGTAATATCCATTTCAGGGTTTAACTCAAACATTTGTCATTCTTTTCTTGTACTAATTTCTCAACAACAGATGCTACATGATTCATCGCATCCCTAACCTCTGGTTCTTGTCCAGAGACCTGATGATAATCTTTACCTTCAGGTGCGTAGTGTTTCGTATATAGTGACCAACGCCACAGTTTCATGTCTCTACTATACCAGAATTGTAGTCGCATGGGTGGAAAGTTTACCTTTATATAGGAGGGGCATCTCACCCCTATGTGTCGATTGGGTAACAAGGACGACCTAAACCCCGATTGCCCCTTAGGCAGTAACGAGTTCTTCGTTAGTGCGGGCAAATTCTCTTGTCATAAGACGAGAGAACGCTACGATGTTATTCGCAGCAGTGTCGATGTTATTAGCATCTGTGGTTTGCTCTCCGAGCAGGTTTTCAGTCATGTTCCTTGTACCCTGTCGAAACCATGGCATCCCCGTGACTGCTCCTGCTGGGCTCGAACCAGCGACAAATTGATTAACAGTCAACCGCTCTACCAACTGAGCTAAGGAGCATTGGTGGAGATGAGGGGAATCGAACCCCTGTCCAGAATGTAGGTGACATCACCTATCCTCAAAAGAGGATGCCTCCAGACGGATTTGAACCGCCGACCTTGGCTTTACAAAAGCCCTGCACTACCGCTGTGCTATAGAGGCTGGTGGGCAAGGTTGGATTTGAACCAACGTAGGCATGGCCAATGGATTTACAGTCCATCTCCTTTAACCACTCGGACACTTACCCGACGGGATAGATGGGATTTGAACCCACAACTTCCTGCGTGACAGGCAGGTGCTCTAACCAGTTGAACTACTACCCCATTATGTTGGTGAAAGGAATACGTTACCAGCAATGGTAGTCCCCGTACCACCGCTGAGAACATAATGTTCTACGAACGATGGAAATATTATTATATCACCTTTATGTAGTTCTGGTCTATAGTCCATCATGAAATACTCATCATACATCGCCATCTGCGATTCGACTCTAAACCTATATGGATTGAGGAATACTGTTCTGGATACATCCACATCCTCATAAATGATAAAACTCCACTGTGAATAACAATGGATATGAGGATCTTGGAAATCCTGATTAGTATAAGTATTCCTCCAAATCTCATCTATCTTAGCAGAACCATACTTAACACCAAGAGTATCAATATTTCTACTGATAACTTCAGACAAGTGTTCTATAGTCTCATTACTGACTTGTTTATTAGTTCTGAGACTGGTCATCAACCCTGCCCTAAAGGTGGGTTGTTGACTCTCATCTATAACTGTGATCTTTTCTAAATCTACCTTATCAGTGAAAAATGGAACAGAAAAGAAATCATTTCTCATCTGTCTTGTGACTATGCAATTTCTCTAATGCAGCAAGAACCTCTGGTGTCTCATCCCATTCCCAAATTTGACTATGCTTGTCGTTCTTCTTCTTTATCGTGTGAGTGCGTTTTGACATTTTCAATCTCCTCATGTAATAGTGAAACTTCATTGTTCAGGCCAAGGATCTGTCTTTCATTCTCCTCCACCGCTCTTTCCAATGCTCTTACTTTATGATGCATATCAGAAATGGCAACCCCAAATGCATCAATGTTTTGAAGTAGTAACTCATTACCAAATGCTGTTGGGTTACCCTTTTCAGCATAGGCAGTATCCTCTACCTCTTCGCATTTCTTTTTATACTCCTCCATGTCCATAAGTTAATTCCTCCTAACAGTAATCCATGTAAATGTTACCAGAAACGGTAGTACCCTCATTGCCTGAGTTAACCAAGTGCATTAAGAACGATGGAAATATAATAATACTTCCTGGCTCTAGGTCGGGTTTATAATCTAAAGGAAAAGCCTCTAAATTATTACCCATTTGATTCTGAATCAAACCCATTGATGGGTTTAAAAAAGAAGTCTTGGGACGGAGATCAATATAAATGATGAAACTCCATTGACAATTTGGATGAATATGTGCATCTTGATAGTGATGCTTATCATATCTATTATACCATATATGCCCGAATTTGGGGTTTGCACCCAAAAGATTTCCATCATATAAATTTTGATTAATTATACTAGATAAATGTTCAATGGTTCCATTGTCGAGAACCATTTTCTTAGCAAAAGTAGATGGAACACCAGCATCCCATGTGGGTTCGGTTACCATCTCTGGTATATTAATTTTGTCAAGATCAACCTTGTCTTCAAAGACAGGAATAGCAAAGATTTCTTTCTTCATTACGTAATTTCTTCCCAGTTAAAGTCTTCTATATCCTCAGCCTGTGCTAACTGTCTCTTACTTTTGGCGTTAAGGTATCCTATTGCTTGTAAATATCCCCAAGCCTCAGTCTCATCCTCATTTCTCAATTGTCGTAAACTGTCTGCACCACTTATATAGTGATTGATTTTTGGTACTGCGGCAGCAATAGTATTATTCATTTCCTCTTCTGCCGTTGCAATTGCGGAATCATAAGCTCCACAATCGCCTGGAATGGCACCGCCAGGAGGAGTATTCTCATAATCCATAGTAGTATTAGCAGTTCCACCAACAGAAATAATAATCTGATGTCCTTCTGCAGCATATATTGGATCTACTGAACTGCCTTCTGCATTATATGGATAATACACAGGCCAATTAGTAGTTCCTATCCAATATTCCACTCTACCATTACCAACAGCAGGTTCTGGTTCCTGTTTAATCTCACTCCAGTTAGCAACAATATCAGGATCACCATTATTAATAAGAACCAATTTATGTCCTTTACCTATCTGAGCACCCTTCGCACAAGCTATCTCTACTGGATCTATTGGGTTCTTAGAAGATTCAAAATCTATATTTGATGTATCGCCTGGTCTTACGACAAGGAATGAACTGCTAAGTCCTGTTGCACTAGCCGCTGCACTCAAATCTAACTTATAATAAGTTGATACAACACCAACATAGAATGATGTACCAATAGTCGAAGCAATACTTGCACTAACTGGATTACTTAAAGTTGCATAGTCTAGAACAACACTCATGGCACTTTGAATACCATTAGAAGTTGTATAACTCACAATACCTACAGCAGTACCAAATCCAGTAATTGTAGTATTGTTAGGTATGACTCCAGCTCCATACTTGTCAGAAGTTCCATAGAATGAGTCACCGATAGTAAACTCTGTAAGGAATCCTACTTTCTGATCACCATAAACTTTATTATCACCTGATGTACAGAATCCAGATACAGCATAAGTCTTAGCATCATAACTCGTAGTTCCCACACCTGTAACTGCTGTCGAAGAACCAGATTGATATATTACTGCAAAATCTAATGAGTCTGTGATAAAATCTCCGACTTTAATAGTGGGTGTAGCAGTTGTGGTGGAGAGTCCAGTCATATCTCCAGCATCTTCATCCATTAGAATAAGAGATGTACTACCCACAATAGCATCTGCATTATCAATAATCTCTACTACATTGGAACCATACTCCCTATTCTTAGGATACTTCCAATATTTTGCACCATAATATCCCAAGAACCTAAATGTGGCAGGATCTTTTACTACCTTATAAATTTGAACCTCTTGATTACCACCACCGAAACGACGATATGATGTCTGTGTATTTTCCTGAAGTTGCCATACAAGGTCACTTCTACATCCATGAGAAATCCTATTATGATAGGCAGTCTCTACTGCCTTTATCTTAACATTAATAGGTGCAATAAGAGGAGGTATCTTATCATCTAATTTATTAATTAACTCATCATACTCATCAATAATAACATCCTTAAGAGCCAACTGTTCATTAAGAACCTCAGACTCTTTTGTTGACTGATCTCTACTATCTCTTAATCTCTTAGCAATTGCTTGTGGGTCAGCCATTATTTCCTCCTTCTTTTAGTAATTTTTCTCATATCATCATGAAGACGTTCAGTTGGTTCTGTGATTTCATTCATTTTTAAGAAGTCTTGGCCTGGATAATCTCGTGCAGAAGTACCTTCATACTCAGTAATAAGTGGTTCCAGATCCTTCCTCATGCCATGTATTAAGTAACTACAGTTAATTCCACCACCCCTTTCATTCTTTACTTTAACCTTGGTTCCCCAATCTAATAGTTCGTAAGTCAATTCCTGATATACTTTCTCGGAGGTGAGTTGTACTGTTATTGTATCAGAATCCACCAAATCTGTCCAGTAATCAGGCAAATCAATTAGATTCTTACCACCTTCAAGTTTACCTCTAACATATACTCCCAACTCTGGGCCTTCTAAACATCCATACCTCAAACGCATGTTATCCTTAGATGGATGTTTAATATCAAATGACTTTCCAGGCAATGCTCTTGCAGTTGCCAACTGACCACTCAACCATGCACAAGCTATTGCACCACCAACAGTTAATACTCCACCAACATTACATGTACCTGCAATAACATGGTTAGCATTGAACTGGGCATTAGCATTAGCAATGTTCAAAGCATTCTTGGTATTGATACCGTTGGTTATACTTGTTGAGTTCCTAATTGTAGGAGCAAACTTAGTACATAGACCAAAGTAATTATTCAGAGTAAAGAAATTTACGATACCAGTTCTAAACTGAGATATACCATCAACCTGTAGTGTAAGTGGAGTGGGAATACCCATAGGAGGTCCCATCATTACTGTTGCCTGAGGTATTCCAATATTAGGAACTAGTCCAAGGTACACAGGACCATTAGATACCAATGTGCCAGGAAATACCTTTGGTATGCCTGGTAAAAATGAGGTATCTAGTGCTCCGATGACTTGCTTGTCACCGACCATCATTATCGAAACGGTCTTTGCCATCTATAAGAAATCCTTAAATTTATCAAAGGCACTGATCAACATGCCAAGAAATCCACCCTGAAACTTGTCAGTTTGTGTACCTTCTTCTACAGATACACCACCACTGACTTCAATAAACTGAGCACCCATTGATAGATTCTTCCTCCCAAGAATATTAATATTAGTTGCTTTCAAATTCATAATCGCACCATCTAATAATATATGTTTAACAGACTTTAATGTAAGTTCTTCCTTAGCATCAAGTCTTACATTTCTTGCCTTTAATATTATATCACCATCTTGCGCTTCTAGAACAATATCTCCAGTAGAAGCACAAATTACCTTTGTTGGTTCACCTGCCTTACCATCAATTCCAACAGTCTCATAAGAAGTACCATTAACAACTAACTTATGTAGACCATTCTTATAGAATGAAAATCCTTGAAGTTCGTTGCTGACCATCTCAAAGTCAACATACTCATCCTTAAGATCTCCATCAGGAATCTTTATACCAGAAGCAATCCTAAAGCCAGGATACGTTCCATAATATTCCTGAGTCGTGGTTTGTTGTATATCTAACTTAGAGTCTTCAGCCATTAAGATGTTACCCCTCTACCTGTAAGTGGTTTACCAACACAATCAATAACATCAATAACCAATACCCTATTTCTATCGGGTTTTTCACCAATGTCAGAGACATAATCAGGACTATATGATATCACAGGTAACAATCTAGCACCAGTACCCGTTCTTGTATTTATTTTAACTTCTGGGACTGACTTATGTTTGTCCTTACAAGTAATATTCCGAACTCCAACAACAGATCCAGCAGGAGTCAATAATAGATTAAAGTAACACTCACCCACTACGCCAATATCTCCATCAGTATATCCAATACCAGGCCTGTATGGTATAAGAGTTGTCACAATACCAACTGCCTGACTACCTATTCCAGCAATTCCTCTAGTAGTAAAGTTATAAGTATCTGTCCGTGCAATACCAGCAAACTGGTTATTATTCATATCTCTAAATGAACCCTCTGCCATTGAAACAAAGTATTCAGTATTTAATTTAAGATCAGTTGCAGGATCTATCTTTATAATTCTATCCGATAAGAAAGATATCCTCTGGTCCTGTACAGGAATCTTCTCATGAACTGCATTAGTTAATGTCTCAGTAAGTACAATATTACCTGCACCCTTCAGTACTGGTTCATTGAAAGTAATTGTTAGATTCACAGCAGTCTGAACTCCAACTGCATCATCAGCAGGAGTTGTAAATGTAATATATGGAGCAACATCATCTGTTCCTTCAATAAGATCAGGCCCCTCAGTAACAGGATATTTTGGAGGAACTACATTAGTAGCCTGACAATATCCAGATCCAACGGTAATCATGTATATGTCAACAATTCTCCCACTGTCATCTAATATTGCTTGTGCTTTAGCTCCACCACCATGACGAGTCTTATCGATAATGGCAATAAATGGTGGTTCTGTATATCCAAATCCTGCATCCAATATCTCCAATGTCAATATACTACCATCAACAGAAGATATTATAGGAAGAAGAACAGCAGTCTTAGTACCATCTCCATGAACCTCTATTTTAGGAGGAATACAATCAGCCCATATAAATCCTGGCGGAATAGAATCTCCCAGATCATCCTGATTCTTGGGATTATTTGTTTTCTCATTACAATCAAATAAATCAGGAACTCCACCTCCTAGTAAACTTAGAAGAGAGAACCTATCCTTAATACCCAGATCTGCAGCCTGATCTAAATTGTTCATTATATTCATACTACCCAACATACCTTCAAAACTCACTTTAGGTGGATCAGTTAAGCCCATACCCTGTGACCAATCCTCATATTCCTTACATTTTAGATTATCACAAGACAAGAAGGACATTAACATATTAATATATGATGATACTTTACCCAGTAGACTACCAATACCACCTATAGCACCAGTCAACCAATCCAATCCCATTGTAATTGGTCTTAAACCTTCACTGATTTTATCATTAACATCTGCCATCAATGAACCAACTGCCTGTTCCACAGCGCAAGCAGTACTGTTTAAGGCTCTGCCTATCATACTCTTAAGCATATCCAAGATATTCTTACCTAAATCTATACCAAGTTTATCAAAGATACAGAAGATAATATCCATTATCCTCTTAAAAGCATTTACTATTGGAGATTTTTGTGGTTCTGGAACTAGTAACCCAATAAAGTCTCTGAATCTCTTTCCAAGTAAACTTAATATCTTATCTCTAATATTATTAATAATCTGTTTGACAAGTCCACTAATCAAACGAGCAGCCTTACCAATTATCTTATTAATATCCTTTATCATATTCCTTGCAGTGTCAATATAGACACCAGCAAACTCTGTGAGTGAATTTACTGTCTTAAGGAAACTTCCTATAACATGTGTAATATCACTAAGAGCATCATTCTCACATGCATTATTTCTTGTATGAGGTCCTAAATTTATGTTTGCAAAGGCAACATCTGCTGCTCTGGCTTTACTAATACCTTCTCTTCCTCCTTCTTTCTCACCCTTCTCAGCAGATCCATCAGATTTCTTTAATTTCTTTTCTTCACCAACTTTATTTTTAGCGTTTTCTGATGGCGTTCCTGCTGGTTTTGCATCTGGTAATGGTTGCGTAGTAAGTCCATCTACACCAGCTCGTCTTCCAGATAAAATACCAAAAGCATTTTCTCTCTCAACGTTATCTCTATCATTAAAACTTGTAGGGCCTTGAGGAATTAAAAATCCATCAGAGTTCTTAGCCCCCAATGGATTTACATTCCTAGCCAATGCACCAAAGATGACTGGCTGTTGTGCCTCTTCTCCGTCTAAGAAGAAACCGAAGACAGTTTCTCCTCCTACCATTCTAGAACTTTCACCTAAACATGCCTGTCCACTACCAGAAGTAGCATCAACTAGAACATGTGACCAAGGTAAGTCTTCGTCTGGTAATATACTATCATCGAATGGATGATAACCTATAATTCTAACTCTACACCTAAATGCCCATCCAGCATCTGTATCGGTTGACTCGTCACGCCAAACTTCTGGTTTAGCAACTCGGCCAATCCACCATACAAATCCATCTCGGCCAACAAAGTTGGTCTTTAATAGGGCACTGTCTAGCATTATTCACTAATCGTCATAAATCAAGCACTCTGGCTCGTCTGGATGCTGGTCGCAAAAGAGTTCGATGCAATTAGGATCGTGGTGATCTCCTGCAACTATCTCGTCATGATGATGTTCTTCATATTCAACTAAATCATGAAGTTCTTCCTCAATATGTCTCCTCGTTTGAGGATTTGTCTGAGGATTGTCAAGGATTTCTCTGTCCTTTTGGATGTGTTGTTCTATAGTTTCCATAAGTTGTATCCCAAATGTTTTTAATTAAGACCAAATGAATCTCGAATAAGATTGAGAGCAGTAACGTTTTTGCCCTCTGACAATTCAAAATGATGCCTTAGACTACGAATAATGTAAAATCCACTAAGTTGTTGATCAACTTCTTTTACATCAGATGAAGTTGTACCACCTTCATTGTTAGTTGGCCCAGATTTGGGAACAACAATGTTGATAACTCCTCCAGCACGTAATCTAATATTACATGGTACAGTTATATTTAGTGACTGTGTGAAGAGTAATGTGTACCTAGAAAATGCTCTAGCCATGTCTTCATCTTGTCTACCAGAACTTGCTACCTGATCATCGTCATCTTTTTCTTTCAAAGATGGCCCCAACATACCCTTATCACCAACTCTAACTAAAAGTCTAGAAGCATAATCAGTGATATCACCTGCAGGGATTGGAACTTCCGATCCAGCAGACTTCATACCATCTCTATTCAACTCTTCTTTTAGTTTATGATGGATTACGTTTGTAGTCCAATCGTTTGGATTAAAGAAATATGTCAAATTAGAGTATAGTCCAACTCTTAGGTTTTTTTGTAGATTTGTTGTCTTATCCGTATAATGATGAATAATCTTATAGTTATTAGCTTCAGGATCACCAGATTCAGTAGCAGTTGTGAAAGTATATGTCTCTATTGGAGGAGGAGTACCTCCTGAAGAAGACTGGAGTAATTTAGGATCAACATCCTCAGTAGAAGATATTATACCATCAACTGATCTAAACTTATATCCATCATAATCCTCATAAAATAAGAATCCAGAAGTACCACCAGCTCTACCAGTAGTTGCTGGTTGAGCCTTAGGACATAACCAAGTAGCTAGATAAAATGGTTTTCTAGTATTACCAATAAACTCATACTTAGTGATACTCTTCTCCACCTGCATCCTATCTTCTGGTACTTTCAATACCTCTTTAAGAAGAGTCTCTATATGTGTACTAATCTCTGCACTCTTATATCTTTGCTGACATCTAACAGTTTCATTCATTAAATTCTGCAATGAACTCAAACATATAGTGAAAGTTTCTTGGTTCTCATTCTTACTGACATCTTCAATACCAGTAATATACAAAGGGTTATCCTTCTCCTCTCCACTAGTAAACTTCATGTCACCATTACTAGTATTAATAGTCATATCAACTCTCTCATATCCCCGCAATGGAACTCTACTGAGAATATTTGTAGTATCAGATACCTTCAGATAACAAGTAATTGCAGGAGATAATATATCCTCATAATAATCCATCTGATATACTTTATCAGTTATACTCTCAGCATCTGTTCCAGAACCAGAATTATCAGAAGTCTGACCCTTAACAAACTTAACGTTCTGATCAGGAGTTACCGTAATACTCTTAAATTCTATCTTATTAAGACTTGACATTAGGATGCCCCCAAACCTTGTATTTGCAGCATAGCCATAACAACACCACTATCATGGCCAACAGGAATAAACTGAGGTGGTGGTGAATCCCCTCCACCACCAACTGGCGCTGCTGGAGCTGGTGTCACTGGCATCGCAAAGAACTGATGTCCACCACTACCACCTTCAGCTGAAGCAATCTCATATTCTGGATATTGTTCTGGTGCTCTCTTATCTATAGAAGCTCCTTGAACCTGAGATGCATCACTCGTTAATAATGGATTTTGAACTGCACCTCTTTCTAATTGTTTTCCAGATCCATATTCAGCAAAGAAAGCATTATCTTGATATCCACCCCTATCCACAACATCACTACCCTCTACTTTACCACCAAGAAACTCTGTTCTACCACCAACATGTTTTGCAGCCTCTGACTGTAATTCTGGATTCTGTAAATCTGCTGCTGTCTTATCATACAAGTCCTCCATCTGTTTCTTAGTTACATCTTGTCCTCTTCTCTCATAGTAAGACATCATTGCCACTACTGCACTCTTCCTATCTGTGATATTCTTAAATTCCTCAGATGTCTTAGTACCAGGCCCACTGGATACATTAGGATCCTTATATGCAGGTTGATATTGACCATCAGCAGTAACTACTTCCTTAACCGTTCCGCCATATGTACCATCAGCCTGTCTATTATAGATTGACTGTGCAACATCTGCTCTTGATTGAGAATCTCCACCTTCCAAAGCAGAAACAGCAGTTAAGGCAGCAAAATCCTCACTCCCAGTATCCATAGATCCTGTAGTACCAGATTTCTTCTGCCCCATAGCATCTTCTTGAGGTTCTGCCTTGGTTATCTTTATAGGAACCTCAGTAACCTCCTGATCTTTATTACCTTCTTTCCTCTTTTTATTTTGTTTATCAAAATCAAATGCATTGAATGTGAGTGCATCTAACATTCCAGCACCCATTCGTTTCACTTTTTCGCCAGGAGTACCACCAACTACCTCTGGTTTACCCTCCATAAATGATCCAGCCTTGGTCAACTTCTCAAATCTAGCAACCAATTCACCAAAAGTATTGGTATCCTTAACAGTTACATCAAGTTCTCCAACATCACTTGTTCCTGATACTGCTTCTATCTTAGAAGGTTGTTCTTGTGATAGGGCTTCCTGATCTTCTGCAACTTCTTCTGGTTGTTTCTCTGGTGGTTGTTTACCTGCCTTCTTATCTTTGTCTATATTCTTGACATTATCAATGGTATTTTTACTCACCATCTGACCTTTATCAGTAGCCTTATCTAACTGATCTTTGGTTTTAACCTTTGTTTGTTCTGCTTTTTGTACATCTTTTTGAACTGCATCACCATCACCACCATAAGCACCCATGATATGTGAAGTAATATGCATTGGTGTGGCCATTGCTCCTTTAGCCAATAACATCGGGAGTAATATCAAAGCACCAGCACCCTTCAAGAGATTACCAAGAAGTCCACTACCCTTAGTAGCAGGTTCAAACTTGTTTATAAAATTCTTTGCCCTCTGTATTTTATTAGCATTAGGTATATCCTTTCCTACTTTACGACTCTGTAAGAATTGTTTAAACCTATTAATCTTAGACTCGGCCTGATCAACAGACTTCCGTGCCTTTGAGTGGACTCTTAATGTAGATACTGAAGTCTTCATTATAATGCATCCACTATATTAAAGGTAGACTTAGCATAAGGAGTATGAAGATTCTTCATATCCATTGCCAATAATGAAGGAACTTTGTTTGCAGGAGATCCATCAATATGTTGACTTTGAACAGGTGGTCTCTTCCCCATCATAGGTAACATACTAACACTAGCACCTCCACCACCTTGACCTCCACCACTTTTAGGTGGTTGGGATATTGACTTTGCATTATCTTGTAGTTTCCCCCTAGCGGTATCAATCATTCCTTTTATTCCACCACCAATCCATCTTCCATAACCGCTGTACCAATAAAATTAGGATCGAAACCTCCAGCTTCAATAAACAGATTTTTAGTTAAACTGAAATTTCCTCCAGGTGCCCATTCACATTCACCAGATTTATCCGTATCGAAATTTTTGAGTGTTTTTCCATACCAAGTAATCCAACCTCCTATAATTGATCCTCTCTCTCTAAAAATAGTTGTTTCTTTTTCAAAAACACGTCCTCCAATACAACATTTATCTTTTTCAGGATCATTAAATAAATTAATATAAGAATGAATTAAATCCGAATCGGGAATGCTATCATCATCAATGAAAACCAGAATATCACCTTTTGCATTTTCAACACCAACATTTCTAGCATTTGGAAGCCCCGTCTCAGTTATTTTTAAATACTTATACTTAAAAACATTACTTTTAAAATTTTGTAGTTCATTATTATTTGATTCTGTTTGATCAACAAGAATTACTTCAAACCCGGATATAGATTGCTTTATAAGATATTGTAAAGTCTGTAAGGCAATCGCCTGCCGATTATAGGTGGGAATAATTAGTGAAACCTGATTAGGTGAAATCATGCCTTAAATTTACGGTTAATCGATTCAATGATATATTCTAAGTAGAACCGAATAGGAAAGTAAGACTCTAGAGTAACATTATTTTGCAATTTCAATTAATTTCTTCGCAAAAGTATTTGCGGAATTCCTACCTTTAAACGCTAAAGGATAAACTCAAAACCTTTCTGAGCGACTTAGCCAATTTTCAGAATATCTTAAAATATCTTGCAAGACGTCTATTAGTTTAGATTTGGTCGTTAATGTGGTGGATGAAAAAACCATGTCTTAATAATAGCTAAGTTGAATCTGAAATAAACAGTCGAATAATATATCAAATCATATATGCCATTCTGGTATTAATTATATCCAAATAAGTTGAAATAACAACGCTAAGATTAATCAAATTTGTATCTTAAGCTTAACTTTTAAAGCTTTCCAGGTATTTACTACAACGTCTAAAATTGGTTCCGGAAAAATGGAAAAAATAAGATATAGAAAATTTATTATCTTGAACGGGTTAGATAAGATTGATTTTATAAAATATACCCGGCCCTGTTTCATTATCCTTCTTGTGAAGCAGGTTCTACCGCAATAAAAATAGTAATTGCTATCCGTGATTCTCTTAAAATTCATTCTATTATTAATTTGAATGCTGTTTAATAAATTGAGTGGTTCATTATTACCTTGCTGTCTGGCATCAAAACATTTTCTTGCAATATCAGCGTAGGCCATCTGTATTTTTTTTGTTTCAATAGTAATACTATTCCTGCTGACTGTTCTTTTATAAAGAACTTTATCAACATTTGCCACCATAAACCTTTCAGAAATCCTTAACCATAGATCGTAGTCTTGGGCTTTTATAAACTGTTCTCTAAAACCCCCGAGATTTTTAACAACTTTTGTATTTAACATTACTGAGCCGTGACAAAAACCATTTTGAAAAGGAAGGTGTTTTTTCAATTCAATATCGGTTGTTGGAAATTCAATATCACCTAAATAGTTTCCGGATTCAGAGTATTCACTAATCCATGTTCCAACCAATCCGAATTCGGGATTATTATCGAAAAATTCGATTTGATATTTTAACCGGTTTAAATCGGAAATATCGCCGCCATCCTGTCTTGCGATATAACTACCACTAGCATGATTTAAACCATGGTTCAATGCCTTCGTTAAACCCAATTTTGGAATATCGATCAACTTTATGCGGATATCGTTATATTTAGATACAGTTTCAACCACACCATTGTCTGTCCCATCATTAATAATAAGAAACTCAAAGTCTTTATAAGTCTGTAATAAAATACTATTTATTGTTTCACTCAATAATCCATCATCACGATTGATGGCCATCAAAACAGATAAAGAGTGATTATGAGACATTTTTCCGATCTAATGATGAAAGTGAGCTGAAATAAAAATAAATATCATGGATTATTAACTAAGAATTAGCTTATTCATTTTCTAGCAATAAATAATAGCCATCTTTCTTTTTGTGGAATGACTTCAACTTCATTAAATATTTCTAACAGAACATTTTCTAATATCTTCTCTGAATATAAATATAAATGAAATGGGTCAATTGTTCTCAGCGTCAATAAATTA
>PVBE011699123.1_pt1 | contig 43878 bp, 41 predicted proteins | sample 1631181 | NCBI WGS metagenome assembly PVBE01 (sample SAMN08397723, study PRJNA350692) | Marine metagenome, whole genome shotgun sequencing project. | isolation source: water | place: Pacific Ocean | collected 2012-04
AGACCGTAGTTGTTCTCAATGCCTGATGGCTCTAAGCGCTTCGTCCACGGCCTTTTCGAAATGGTCGATATCGCTATCTGAAGTAGCCAGATTCATGCATCCCATTCCATACGAACTGAAGTAGACCTCACGTTCAAGTAGCCGGTGCTGCAACGACTCCATCAATGCAGCCTCATCGCTATCTAAATGTGCGTCTCGGTAACTGTTGACCAACCGTTGGTGCGGGTGAATCCGAAACAACGAACCGGCACCTGTTACTTGCCAGCCAAGTGAATGCGCAGCAAAGAGGTCTGTTAGTCGTCTACGGATCTGCATCCCTATGTCGGCTAAACGGTCGAAACTGGATTGGTCAAGTTGGCTCATGCACGCAAATCCGGCCGTCATGGTGATCGGATTAGCTGTATAGGTACCCCCTGAAGGGACAGCGGCTCGGTTTCCGTGGACAGTGGCAAAAACGTCCATCACTTCGGACTTGCCCCCTATTGCTCCTACCGGAAAACCTCCGCCGATGATCTTGGCCATCGCTGTGAGGTCTGGATCTATGCCGTGGACGGCTTGCGCTCCCCCTAGCCCCAGCCGAAGCGAGATAACTTCATCAAGTATCAATAACGCCCCGACCTCTCGTGTTCGGTTTCTTATTGCTTCAACAAATTGTGGGTCGAGGGGCGGCATCCCAACCCTCGAGGGCATCGGATCTAGCAACACCGCAGCTAGTCCAGACCCAACTCGTTGGATTGCTTCGTTCACTCCTGATGTGTCATTGAACTGAACAATCACGACCTCCTCGGCCAAGGAACCGGGCGCACCTGCAGCGTAAGGAATTGTCGCCGGGCGATTCGGTAACCCCCAATTGGAAGGATCCGACCCAAGACTGGCTTCTGCATGGTCGTAGGTTCCGTGGTAGCTGCCTTCCACTTTGATGATGGTGGGCCGTTCAGTGAAAGCTCTTGCTGCTTTAATCGCGCCCATCACAGCTTCAGTGCCAGAGTTACAAAATCTAATTTGTTCACAGCCCGCTACCCGGTCACATAGGAGCTCCGCCAGCTGAATTTCTGATTCTGTCGCCATCGAAAAAGCTGTTCCGCTCGCAAGCTGCTTGCGGACCGCAGATTCAATTCCGGGATCTGCGTGTCCGAGAATTATCGAAGTGAAATTGTTGTTGCAATCTAAATAACGATTGCCGTCGACATCGGTTACCCATGCCCCTTGGGCGTGATCTACATAGATCGGATGAGGTCGGATTATTACCGTTGATCTAGACACTCCATCAGGTATCACAGACTTACCGCGGTCATGTAGTTCTGCGGAGCGAGAGGTCGCTGCGGGGTAGTTGCTTCCCATTTCCATAGTCTCGCAGGTCAAAGCGCGCGATGATCAATACCTATGAGTCTGTCTGAATCAAGTTCGTTGCCAATGAATAGGCCTGTCGCTCCCTGGCGCATTGGGGTTGATGTCGGGGGGACTTTTACTGATCTCGTCCTCGCCGATTCCAGTGGCCAAGCCTGGGTCGCCAAAGTTCCCTCAGTTCCTTCAGACCCAAGCGAAGGTGTACTCGCGGCGGTTCAAAGAATCTCAGTTGATTTAGGTTTGCCGAAATCGGAGATCTTAAGCAACTGTTCACTTTTCGTTCACGGGTCGACAATCGCTACGAACACGATGCTCGAAGGCAAAGGCGCCAGAGTAGGCCTTGTTGCTACCGAGGGCTTTAGGGACACGATAGAAATTCGACGAGGTTTGCGCTCCGATCAGTGGAACCATCGTGAACCATACGCTCCAGTTCTTGTTCCTCGTCATCTTCGTCGCTCGATACCCGGCCGAATAGACGCAGACGGTGCCGAGTATCAGCCACTCGACGTTTCATCGATCGACGAGATCCTTGCTGACTTCAACGATCAAGAGGTTGACGTCATTGCGGTTGCCTTAATGAACAGCTTTATAGACGACCGTCACGAACAGCAGTTAGCTGACCTCATCCGTCAGAAATGGACTAAAGAGTGGGTGACCTGTTCCGCAGAAGTTTCACCTCTTATGGGTGAATACGAACGAACTTCTACAGCTGTAGTAAACGCCGCCCTCTCACCTCGGATTGTTAAGTATCTCCGTTCTCTTGACGCCGAATTAACCACTGAAGGTCTTCCGCGACCAATTCTGTTGGTCCAATCCAACGGTGGTGCCGCTTCTGTTGACCAGTTGGCCAGTAAACCGGTCAACCTCTTGCTCAGTGGTCCCGCTGCTGCGGTGGGTGCGCTCAATTTGTACCGTCGATCGGTTGATCAGGCCGGTGTCGCCGAGGAGAACAAGGGGAACCTCATCTCTATGGAGATCGGAGGTACCTCATGTGACGTGCTCCTGATGTCCAACGGTGAGGTCGCGACCCGTGACGACATTGACATCGCTGGCTACCACGTCTCCACACCTGCTATCGACATACACACCATTGGGGCGGGAGGCGGAACCATCGCTGGGGTCGATGACGCAGGACTGCTATTCGTTGGCCCTGAAGGCGCTGGCGCCGATCCGGGACCCGCTTGTTACGGAAGCGGAGGAATGCTTCCAACAGTCACTGATGCTCATTTAGTTCTTGGCCGCTTACGACCTGGCAAATCAGCCGGCGGGACTCTGGACCTGGATCTCGACGCCGCCCGGAACGCCATTGACGTCCATGTTGCTCAGAAATTGGGAATGTCGATCGAAGATGCTGCGGCCGGAATAATCGAACTTGTCGAACAACATCTGTTGAGTGCTGTCGAACATATCTCAATTGAACGAGGCCACTCTCCAAGAAGGTTCACTCTCGTCGCAGCTGGTGGTGCTGGACCAATGCATGGGGCAAGTGTCGCCGCCGGATTGGGATGCGCCCGAGTACATGTACCTCGCGATGCAGGTGCCCTTTGCGCCATCGGGATGCTCCACGCCGACGTCCGGCAGGACTTCACAAAATTCTTGCTTGGTCCGTTAGATGAATTGCCGGTTGAAACTCTCGTTGAAGGATTCAACGCTTTAACAAAGCAAGCCCTTGCTGTGATGGCTGAAGAGGGATTCGATGAGGGCGAGGTAGCTCTTAACTATGAGCTGGAACTTCACCATCCGGGGCAACTTTGGAGCATACGGGTCCCAGTCGATGGTCATGACTTCGACCCCCGGCTCATCCGATCAGCTTTCGAAGCTGAATATCGGCGCCTGTATGGTCACTCCCAAGAAGAAGGAACGATCATGCTTTCTTCTTTGCGGTTGACGGCTCGCGGGTCGACCGGAGAAGTTGAGATGGCAGCAGGCGCTCCATCTCAGGGTGTTCCCGAGCCCATTGACAGACGTTCAGTGTGGTTTCCGGGTACTGGTTGGACCGAAACAGCAATACACGATGGGTCGCTGCTTCATCCTGGCGACAGCCTTGAGGGTCCAGCCCTGATTGAGGAAGCAACTACAACTGTGGTTGCGCGACCCGGTGACCGCCTGTGGGTTGATGATTCCGGCGACTTCTTTGTCGAAGTCGCACAGACCGAAGATTCCTTGCAGCATCATTCCGGTGAACTTGATCCAGTGGTGTTAGCGCTGATGCAAAATCGTCTTGATCAGATCAGCCGCCACATGGGCTGGGTAATGACCCGAACTGCTCGGAGCACGATCTTCAGTCAAAGTCATGACTTCAGTTGTTTCGTAACGACCCCTGACGGCACGCTGGTCGCAAACGCTGATGGCATACCAATTCACACCGGCGGTGGAGGCTTCGCTGTACGTGCGTTGCTTGCCAAATATGGTCATGATCTAAAAGTCGGAGATGTGTTCCTGTTATCTGACCCTTATGTTGCCGGCGGCAACCATCTTCCTGACTGGGTAATCGCTCGACCTATTTTTGTCGGTTCAGATACTCCTGTATTGGCAGGTTTTTGTTGCAACAGAGCTCACCAGTCCGATATCGGAGGAGGCCTCGCCGGTACATATAACCCTGAGGCCACCGAAATCTGGCAAGAGGGGATCCGTCTACCCGTCATGCGGCTCATAGAGGAAGGCCGCGTCCGAGAAGACTTGTGGGAATTATTGCTGATCAATTGCCGTACCCCTGAATTACTTGACGGGGATCTCCTAGCGATGCTCGGTTCCACCCAAATTGGAGGTGAACGGGTAATAGCGCTTGCCAGCGAACTCGGACTCGACGCGTATCTCTCTTATTTAGGTGGTGTCCTAGACCACGCTGATAGACGAATGCGTGCAGCCATAACGGACCTACCTGACGGCGTTTACCTCGGAGAAGATCACACTGATAACGACTGCTTCCGAAAGGTTGACATCGCCGTAAGAGTAAAACTGACGGTAAGCGGCGACGAGATTGTGGCTGACTTCGCAGGAACCGATCCTCAAATCGAAGGGTTCAAGAACAGCTCGATCGCCAATACCTATTCCTCGGTGTATCTAGCTATTTCATCGTTTTTCGATACCAGCATTCCAAGAAATGAAGGGACGTATCGCTGCTTAACCATAAAGGCGCCCGAGGGGTCAATCGTTAACGCGCTACCACCAGCACCAATGACGATGAACACTGTTTACGTGGCCCATGAGATCGTCATCGCGGTCTGGCAGGCATTAGCTGCCGCAGACCCCGCGAGGGCTTGCGCAGGTTGGTCAAAGACCATGCATGGGCACGTTGCCGGCAAAAGGGAGGACGGCACGACGTGGGTGATGTACCAGTGGCACGCTATGGGGACGCCGGGAGCTACCGCTGAACGGGACGGCTTTGCTCAAATGGGTAACCTCATAAGCTTGGGCGGTCTTGATATACCCAACCTGGAATTTCATGAACAGCACTACCCCGTCCGATATATATGTCACGAACAGCGTTGCGATAACGCCGGGCCCGGCCAAATGCGCGGGGGCACAGGAGTTCGCTACGAGGCGGACATTCTCGAACCTGCTATTTGGTCATTCCGAGCTGAAGGCCTCGACACTCCCAGCGGCCACGGCGTAGAAGGAGGCGGAACCGGCGGCGTCGGATTGGAATGGATAGTCCCAGCCGATGAAGATGTTGACGGCGCAGCCTTCATTCCACCCAAGTACGGGGTAACCAAGCTTGGTCCAGCCAGAATGATCGCCGAAACACCCGGAGGAGGAGGTTGGGGAGACCCATTTCATCGAGACCCCGAACTGGTTCTGCGAGATGTACAAGACGGCGTAGTTTCACCCGAAGCCGCCCGGCGAGACTATGGAGTCGTAGTAACGCAAAGCCTAAAAGCCGTTGACGTCGTAGCTACCGAAGTAGTTCGAGGCCGCAAAAACCAGACTGCTACAAATCCATGACGGACCCGGTAATAGAAATACTTGAAGAGCTAGCAGCCGATTATCAGGTAATCGAATGCGCACCCGAACTGGCCGACACCACTCAATTCTGCGAAAAGTACGGCTACCAACTCGATGAGAGCGCCAACGCGATCCTGGTCGTCGGCAAGGCAGAGCCTCGCCTATACGCCTTATGTGTGGTTTTGGCCACCACCCAAGTTGACGTAAACAAAGTCGTCCGGAAGAAACTTGAAGTGAAAAAGGCGTCGTTTGCGTCCCCCGAAGAAACCGAAGCAACAACTGGGATGATTCTTGGTGGTGTAACCCCATTCGGTCTACCAAAATCACTTCCCATATGGATCGACAGTCGAGTGCTGAATTGCACCAAAGTCATCGTGGGCGGAGGATCACGCGATCGCAAGATCTACGTCACCCCTCAAACACTGGCCGCGTTGCCTTCATCTGAAGTGATCGAGAACCTGGCCAAAGAACGACCCCCTAAGCCATAGGTTGGGTTTACGATGCATCTCACCACAAAGGAGTGCCTATGACAGTCGTGCTAATACACGGCAACCCCGAAACAGAGGCCATCTGGGGTCCTCTGCGCACTGAACTGGGGCGGGACGATGTCATCGCTCTTTCCCCACCCGGTTTCGGTAGTTTGCTTCCTGAAAATTTTGATGTCACCAGCGATGGATACCTGGAATGGCTCGCAATTGAACTCGAACAACTCGACGGTCCAATCGATTTGGTTGGCCATGACTGGGGTGGAGGCCACGTCATGCGTTTAGCTATGACTCGACCAGACTTAATTCGGTCATGGTGCACCGACATAATCGGAATTTTTAATCATGAGTACGTATGGCATGACGCCGCCCAGAGCTGGCAGAGCCCGGACGGGGAAACTGCTGTGGGATCGATGACCGACTTATCCGATACAGAGAGAACCGCACTGTTCGCTCAACTGGGGATGGGCGAGTCGGTAGCTGAAAAGGTCGCTCCTTGGGTCAACGACGATATGGGCCAAGCGATTTTGGGGCTCTACAGAAGCGCAGCCCAGCCAGTTGTAGGAAATTTAGGTGACGATCTTCCGGCCGCGTCTCAGCGGCCTGGCTTATGCATAATCGCCACAGAAGACACCTACACCGGCGGTGAAGAACTCCACCGCCGAGCGGCAGAGAGATGTAAAGCTGAAGTCGCTGTCTTAGACGGGCTTGGCCACTGGTGGATGTGTGAAGATCCGACCCGCTCAGCCGATCTACTGAATACCTGGTTTGCAAGTCAAGATTGACTCTTCAGAACCCATTGGGCGTAGCAAAAATGTTCTCAATGGCACTTGGGGTGGCGCCTCGGTGTAGTCTCGTTGCTGCTCCGAAGCACGCACGTCAAATCAGGGGATAATCATGGCCGCACAAGGCTCGATTTTAGGCAACGCAGTTACTCGCAAAGAAGATCCAGGGTTACTAACTGGCGCTAACGATTACGTAGACGACCTAGACATAGATTCAGTTCAAATCGTTTTTGTTCGCTCGACCATGGCTCATGCCTCACTTCTTGGGGTTGATACAAGCGAAGCCGTCAACATGCCAGGCGTAGTAGCCGTCTACACCGCAGACAACTTGAGTATGGACGCTGTTAACCAATCAGAGTTCATGGATCCGTCCATGAACCGCCCACCGCTAGCGGTTGGTCGAGTACGTTTCGTCGGCGACATAGTCGCGGCGGTAGTAGCTGAAAGTCATTCACAAGCAGTTGACGCAGCAGAACAAGTCATCGTTGACTACGACCCGCTTCCAGCAAACGCTGACATTGAAGCAGCCCTTGGCGACGACGCTGACGTCCTTTGGGAGGGCGCCGAAAGCAACGTCTGTTTCGCAATCGGCAACGAGTACGACGGCCCTGACGTGAACGAAGGTGCTGACGCTGTAGTGAGCCAACGAATAGTGACGCAGCGTCTTGCAGGAGTACCAATGGAGCCAAATGGGTGCGTTGCTATCCCTGAAGGTGACTCCATGACCTTCTACGCCTCAACCCAGGCTGCTCACGGACTTCGCGACGGTCTTGCCCCCAGCATTGGTTTGGAGCCAGAAAATCTACGAGTGATCGCTCCATGGGTTGGCGGCGGTTTTGGCCCGAAGGCTGGTCTCTATATCGAACAGATCCTCTGCGCTAAAGCAGCCCAAGAGCTCAACCAACCAGTCAAGTGGACTGAACAACGCGGCGAAAACATGTTGTCGATGGCGCAAGGCCGAGCAATGGTGATGAACGCCGAACTGGGTGTCAACAACGACGGTTCTATCGTCGGGCTAAAAGCGAGAGTCGTAGCAGACGCCGGCGCCTATCCCGCTATCGGTGCGATTCTTCCAATGCTCACGATGCAACTCAGTCAAGCTGTCTACAACATCCCGGCTATAGATTTCTTTGCTCAGTCAGTAGTAACTAACACAACTTTCATCGGGGCCTATCGCGGAGCTGGGCGACCAGAAGCGACTCAAATGGTCGAAAGAATTCTGGACAAAGCAGCGAACGCTATTGGCATGGACCCTGCAGAATTACGTCGAAAGAATTACCTACAACCTGACGCTTTCCCACTTACAACCCTGGTCGGCGCCAACTACGACTCTGGAGAATATGAACGCTCCCTAGACGCAGTCCTGGAAGCCTCCGGCTACGCAGATCTACGCGCCGAACAAACGCGACGCCGAGAATCAGATGATCCCAAGCTGCTAGGCATCGGAGTCTCTTCATATGTTGAGGTAACCGCGCCGATCGGCCTGCACGTTGAATACGGAAGTTGTGAGATTAACGATGACGGTTCAGCAACCATCAAAGTTGGAACGAGTTCCCATGGACAGGGTCACGACACTGCGTTTTCGATGATCGTCAACGATGTTCTTGGTATACCAATGGACGAAGTTAACCACGTCGATGCTGACACCCAAGAGGTCGCTAGAGGAGCCGGAACTTTAGGGTCCCGCTCTTTGCAAGCAGGCGGCTCAGCTATCTACGAAGCTTCACAAGTGGTGCTGGAAAAGGGCAAGCAGCTTGCAGCCAGTTTGTTGGAAGCTAGCGCCGAAGACATCGTCGTCGGTGAAGGGGCCCTCCAAGTCGCTGGAGTTCCGGCAAAATCCATTAGTTGGGCTGATCTAGCGAGCGCTGCGGTAGAGCAGGAAGTTGAAGGTGGACTCGCTCACGAGCTTGATTTTGATGGCACTGACGCAACATACCCGTTTGGTTCGCATGTGGCGGTTGTAGAAATCGACCGAGAGACCGGACACGTTGAGTTGTTGCGACACATCGCAGTTGATGACTGTGGCACCATTCTCAATCCCATGTTGGTCAACGGACAACAACATGGCGGTATCGCTCAGGGAATCGCTCAAGCATTGTGGGAACACGTCCAATATGACGAAGACGCCAACCCCATAACAGCGAGCCTTATGGATTATTTGATGCCATCAGCGGCTGAACTGCCTAGCTTCGAAGTTTCCAACACCGAGACCGCTAGCCCACGAAATCCACTCGGTGCGAAGGGCATTGGGGAGTCTGGCACTATCGGCTCCACTCCCGCGGTACATAACGCAGTGTGCGATGCTGTCGCCCACTTAGGTGTGGAGCACGTGGATATGCCCTGCACTCCACAGGCAGTGTGGCAGGCCCTTCAAAGCGTCTAAGGCTCAAATCAGCGACTGGAAACCTGACCACAGGTTTGTTCACCGATTTTCCGTCTAGTTCGCGGCGCTCAAAGTTAAACCTCTACAAGCAACATCAGGGCAATAGCAGTCAACGACGCTAGAAGTATCACCAGCGGCAGTTGAGCCGTTACGTCATCCTTTTTGCGCAATGTCGCAAGTGCCCGGTCATGTCCAACCATGACCCCAGCAAGATGTCCTCCGATTATTCCGAGCGCCTGAATTGCTGCCAGAGCCGTCGGTCCTACAACCCGATAATTGATGTATCCGTCAGCGCTTCCGAACAAATTCCATCCGCGATCGAAAGGGTCACTCATTTGTATGAATAACTGTTGACCTTCAAAGACAGCCATTCCTATGTAGTGCGCAATGGCGTAACCAACAGCCACCGGAACCAGTGAGAGCGCAAACCCATCTTCAAAATCGGCGTCATCATTGCCATCTCGTCGTTGCATCCATCGAACGCAACCCAAAAACAGTGCCGTAACCAACGACATCGAAAACAGCAACCCCACAGTATTGAAAGCTGTGGCGTTCCAGCCGGTACGACCTCCAATAATGTCACCCCACCAACTCGTCCTTGACAACCCGTCAAATGAGGTACCTCCGAGAACTACGAGCACCACTGCGGCAACACCCTTTTGAACCGGTATTTGACCTAGCCCCACCAGAGGACGTCGACACCGCAATGAGTTGTCGGAAACATGGACCGGCGACATGGAAGCCACAAGTCGAACAAAGACAGCTAACGGGTCATGTGATCGCAACCAGTCGCGGCCGTTAACACATGCCCCAATTCCACTCCACGCGGTCCACACGAGCAGCAGCACGGTCAAAGGAGTCCTACCGGCAGGTCGATGATAAGCCAACTCCAACCAAAGAAACCCTGCCAACAACGTCGCGGCTGCATGCAGATTCCACTCTCTGGTCCCACCATCGCCAGATCGACGATCCCCCAAGCCTGCCAATATTTCAAACGGGCTCATCCAACGCCACAAGTCACCCACAAAGGCTGATCCAACGGGAACAAAGACCCAGAGAGCTACAAAAACTATCCGCGGTGCAATATTGACCAAGGTGTCATCCGCAACCCAAAAACAAGACGCTAAAGCCGTACCTAGTAACGAAACACCCAGTGTGCGACCAACAACCACGCCAACTCTTCCACCCACAGAATTAGTCGTCAGCAACGAACGGCCCGATCCCGCTTCTGGGAACTGCGGCTGTTGCCACCCTGACACCAGGGCTGCGAAGGAGATCATGAGAGCTGCCGCTGCCACCAACCCTAGAGTCGTTACCGACATCGGCAATTCACCTACTGGGCCGACGCCATGAGCGTAGATGGGCATATTCACTGAGTTGATGGTAGAGGTAGGCAGACAAATAGGCATTTACCTCCAAAGTGGGGGTAATGTTTCCCAAGTCGCTAATCCTGCATGAAGGGACCCAAATGAGTACCGACGCCTCGACCGACCCGGTCATAGTTGCAACCGCCCGTAGCCCGATTGGTCGAGCCTTTAAAGGCTCTATGACCGAGATCAGGCCCGACGATCTCAGCGCTCAAATCGTCAACAAGGTCTTGGAGCAAGTCCCCGAACTTCCTCCCGAAGAGATCGAAGACCTCATCATGGGAACCGGATCACCTGGCGGTGAACAAGGCTTCAACATCGGGCGAGCTACCGCAGTACTCGCGGGCCTTGGAGATGTTCCAGGCACGACCGTTAACCGCTACTGCTCTTCTTCACTCCAAACCATCCGTATGGCTGCCCACGCCATTAAAGCGGGTGAAGGCGACGCGTTTATCGCAGCCGGTGTTGAGTGTGTTTCTCGTTACGGAAAAGGAAACGCCGACAGCCTCCCTGACACCGCTAACCCAATATTCAAAGCCCCAGGTGCACGATCAAAGGTACGCGCTGAGGGAGGACACGGAGATTGGACTCCCGCAGAGGGCCTTCCCGACCTGTTTATCGCTATGGGTCAGACTGCCGAGAACGTAGCTGAACTCAAAGGTGTTAGCCGCGAGGCAATGGATGAATACGGAGTGATGAGCCAAAACAAAGCCGAGGCTGCAATTAGCCGGGGCTTCTTTGAAATGGACATCACACCGGTCACCATGCCAGATGGAACCATCGTCTCTACCGATGACGGTCCACGAGCTGGAGTCACCTTGGACGCGGTATCCCAGTTAAAGCCCGTATTCAGGCCTGACGGCCGCGTCACTGCCGGCAATGCCTGCCCACTTAATGATGGAGCCGCCGCCGTTGTGGTGATGAGCCGCAAACGCGCTGAAGAGTTAGGAATCACTCCCCTGGCTCGAATCATTGCCAGCTCAGTGTCAGCTCTCAACCCTGAAATCATGGGACTGGGCCCAATTGAGGCAATAAAACGTGTTCTGGCTCGGGCAGATATGACTATGAGCGACATTGACCTAGTCGAAATCAACGAGGCATTTGCTGCACAGGTCATTCCGTCAGCGGATGAATTGGGAATCGATATGGTCGATCAACTCAACGTGAATGGCGGAGCAATCGCTCTTGGCCATCCGTTCGGTCAAACTGGGGCCCGGATCATGACGACGCTGCTCCACGGCCTCGAGGACTCCGACAAAACCTTCGGGCTGGAATCCATGTGTGTTGGTGGTGGCCAAGGAATGGCAATGATCGTTGAACGGTTGAGCTAACCGCACTTCATCAACAGTGAACTTTGGCGCCCACTAAGTGGGCGCCAAAACTTTTTTACTCAGCTACTGCGTATCCACCCTGAGACAACTTCGACGTGGCTCGTTTGGGGAAACATATCTACAACATCGACTTGGTCGAGTTCATATCCCGCTGCGATCATCAAAGATGCATCTCTTCCAAGGGCGCCAGCGTCACAAGAAACGAGAAGAACATGCGGTGCCTCGGTCTTGCGGATCTGGTCAACTCCTTCGGCTCGTAGTCCGCTGCGCGGCGGATCCGCTATTACTACATCGGCAAGTTCGGGAACCCACCGTTCAACTTGAGTCCGATGGATAGCTACATGCGGTCCGAGGTTGTGCATAGCGTCTTTAACAGCCGAAACTGAAGATTCAACTGCTGTGACTTTCTCAAACCAGTCACCGACAGTGCCAGAAAACAAGCCCACCCCGGCATAAAGGTCAACTAGAACCTGTTCACCAACGTCGTGCACCGTCAACCATTCTGCAGCTAGTGCGGTCAACATCTCAGCACCCTCAGGAGAACTCTGGAAGAACGACCGGGCGGAAATCTTCCAATCAATTCCCGCGGCCTCCTCCACGATGTAGGCACTTGCGCCTTTACGCGCTTGGTTTCTCCCGACGATCTTGACGTCATCCGGTAATCGGAAGTTCTTCGCGTGAGGTTCTCCCATGACCAATCGATCTCCGGTACGTGATCCAACTCGAATCGTGACTTCAGCGGCATCTGCAAAGAAGCCCTCAGCCAAGATGTCTTCCATCAATGGATGAGCAACGAAGCAGTCGTCAATTTGGACTAACTCGTTCGAACGCGACCGCCTGTATGCGGGTCGTCCATTCTCAACGGCGACTCGCAAGGTCGTCCGGTAATGCGACTTGGCTGGACCGGCGACATATCCGACGTCCGGTGCAACGACCGAACCAAGCTTGACGAGTGAATCTTCAACGGCGGAAATTTTGGCATCCGCCTGAGCGTCTTCGGTTAAGTGCTGCCAGTCGCAACCGCCACAGCCTCTGTCGACATGCTGACAGGAGGGTTCGCGTCGACCTTCTCCAGCCGAAATTATCTCAAGAATGCTCCCTCGCGCATACCTACTTTTCTCTTGAGTCAGCTCGACCTGCAGCTCATCGTTAACTGCCGCGCCAGCCACGAAGACGATTCGTCCGTCCTCTAGACGGCCTACTCCTTCGCCTCCAACAGCTAGATCGTAAATGTTGACCCTTTTAGACATCAATCCCAGACTACGGTCCACTACATGAATCGCCCTATTCAGATCGTTCCTTCTGTACTACCAGCTGACTTTTCCCGACTCGGGGAAGAATGTGTTGCGCTCGAAGCTGCCGGAGTTGATCGGATTCAATGGGACGTGATGGACGGAAACTTTGTTCCCAACTTGACGTTTGGACCCGACGTCATTGCAGCTTGTCGAGAACATGTGGATGTCATGTTCGAAGCTCATTTGATGGTCACAAACCCTGATGAAATGCTTCCTAACTACGTTGAGGCCGGCTGTCAGATGGTCATAGTCCACGTTGAAACAACTTCCCACCTTCACCGGACTCTCGGACGAATAAGAGATCTTGGATGCAGCCCAGCTGCGGCGCTCAATCCCTCCACTCCACTGGATTCAGTTGCTTCGGTTCTCGACATGTTGGACATGGTGTTGGTCATGACAGTCAATCCCGGGTTCGGCGGCCAGGCCTACATTGCAAGCATGGAGTCCAAAGTAACGGCGCTGCGCAACCTCATAGACAAAGGCGGCTACGACGTCGACATCGAGGTGGACGGCGGAATTTCGGCTTCAACGATTTCCGGAGCTGCGGCTGCGGGGGCAAATGTATTGGTTTCTGGAAGTGCTCTGTACAAGTACGAAGAAGGTCTTGAACACGGAGTTCAAGACCTTCGGCGCATAGCTACAGAAGCCCAATCGGGGTGACAACAACCCTGCGCTGTGCTGTCGCTATCGTCGCGACAATAGTTGTTACCAGTTGCAGTACTGCGAGCCAAGAGGCCTCATTTTGTGAAGCTTCAGCAGAATTACAAAAAGTCGATGCACTTAGTGCAGAAGTCTCCCCTTCAGATGACGCTGCGACCAGAGGCGCTTTAACTCAAACTGCGGCACAAGCAGCGCGCGTAGCCAAAGAAGCACCTCATGAAATCCAAAGGGACGCGGAGCTTGTAGCGGCTTTCCTATTGGCGTTAACTAACGCGGTTAACAACACCAAATTCGAAGACTCATTAGAGCGATCAGCCGCTATTGGAGCCGCTCAACAGGAATTCGAGGATCAGTTATCTGACTCCGTAACAAAGCTCGCCGCATTTGTGGCTCGCACCTGCAGCCCTGCTCCATAGTCAGATTTAGCGACGCTAAATTATCTCGCCTCGTTTAACGATCACATGATCGCAAAGTCCGTACTCTTTGGCTTCTTCAGATGTAAACCAGCGGTCCCGTTCGCTATCGATCTGAATTTGATCCACATCTTGGCCACTGTGTAGAGCTATTCGTTCAGCCATTAGCCGCTTGATATACGCCATCTGTTCAGCTTGGATCGCTATATCTGAGGCCTGTCCTCTCACTCCACCTGAAGGTTGATGCATCATCACCCGAGCGTGCGGCAAGCAATATCTCTTGTCTGCTGCCCCGGCCGTTAGAAGGAACTGGCCCATTGAGGCTCCCAGTCCCATACATACCGTGGCGACATCACACGAGACAAACTGCATCGTGTCGTATATAGCCATGCCGGCAGTAACAGAACCACCGGGACTGTTGATGTACAACCAAATGTCTTTTTCTCGGTCCTGGCCCTCCAAGAACAGCATCTGGGCACAAAGGATGTTTGCTATTTCATCATCGACTTCGGTACCAAGAAAAACGATTCGGTCATTAAGTAACCGGTTGTATATCTCACCGGGGCCAGCTGGGATTCCAGTGGACAGCGCACTAGCGGAATGAAGCTCTGACATAACTTGGAGGTTATCTGCTGTCAGCGGCGGCACCTTGGTCCGTCGTAGGCTCATTGCATGCATATTGATGAGCTTCCGACCCCAGCTTTGTGGGCGGACGTTGATGTCCTGCAATCCAACATCGCTGAGATGGCTAAGCGATTGCCAGGAAATCGGCTGCGTCCGCATGTCAAAGCCCATAAGACAAGCGCTCTGGCTCGACTTCAGCACGACGCAGGTCATCAAGGTTTTACGTGCGCTACCAGTCGCGAAGTCTTGGGTTTGGCTGAGGCGGGCCTAGGCGACGATCTACTTCTAGCAAATGAGACAGTTGACGTAAGCCGGCTCGCAGCAATGGCAGCTACCAACGCGCGGATAACAGTTGCAGTTGATAGCGACGCAACTATCGATGCCGCAGCCGAAGCCGGCATAAGAGAATGCGTCATAGATATCCGTGTCGGATTTCGCTGCGGATGCGAAGTTGACGAAGCTGCTCAACTCGCCGACCGGGCTCGCGCTTCAAATATCGCGGTTCGTGGAGTCATGGGTTACGAAGGACACGCTATGGGCGTAGTAGATATCGATCGTCGTCACGAACTGGTGAAAGCAGCAATGGAACGACTTCTAGAGGCTCACAGCTTGGTTGGTGGTGAACTAATAACCGGTGGTGGGACTGGAACTCATGCAATCAACACCTGGGTCAATGAGATACAGGCCGGGTCCTACGTACTAATGGACACTGCGTATACCGAACAAACCGATCAGCCCTTTAGTCAAGGTTTATTCTTGCAATCAACCATTGTGTCAGTGGCTGAAAAGTTCGCTGTCTGCGATGCTGGTCTGAAAGCTCAAGGAATGGACCACGGCAATCCGAGTTGGGTAGACGGAGAAATCCTATTTTGTTCTGATGAGCATACGAATCTTGTTCCAGACTGGTCATTAAAGGTTGGAGATCGGGTTTCTCTAGTACCGGCTCATATCGACCCAACGATGGCGAAGCACCAAGTGCTTCATCTGGTCTCAAAAGGCGAAGTCGTAGATCGATGGGATATCGATTTACGCCACTGGTAATCAGTCCTCCAACATCTTCGCTAATGAACGAAATGCTCTACCGCGATGGCTAATGATGTTCTTCGCTTCTGGTTCCATTTCAGCAAAGGTCAGCCCTTTGCCTTCGTCTGGGACAAAAATTGAGTCATAGCCGAAACCGCCGCTGCCACTGGGGCTCGAGGTAATGGTGCCTTCTACTACACCGTGCGCCAAAATTTCGTGCCCGTCAGGGAATACCACTAACGCCACAGTGCGGAAACGTGCCGTGCGGTCACCATCGGGAACTTTCCGCATCTCATCTAGCAGCTTTGACAAATTTTCGACATCGGTTGCTGACTCTCCCGCAAATCGTGCGCTCCGCACCCCTGGGAGGCCTCCTAACGCATCAACCTCAAGGCCTGTGTCGTCGGCAACTGCTGGAGAACCAGTTTGGTTGCACACCGCAACGGCCTTGAGTCGGGCATTACCTTCAAGAGTTTTTTCATTTTCAACGATGTCTCCTAAATCATGAGGCCGTGGCTGTATGTCATGACCAGCGAGGATCTCGGCTATCTCGATAGCTTTGTGAGCGTTGGCTGAAGCCATGACCAAACGCACGGCTTTCAATCTGCGTTTTCGGAAAGAATCGACCGTTGAAGATCGATGATCTCGTTAATGCCCTTTTCTGCCAAACGAAGTAAACCATCTAGTTGCTCGCTGTCGAACGGTTCTCCTTCGGCCGTGCCTTGCACTTCAACGAATTTTCCAGAACCTGTCATTACTACGTTCATATCAACTTCGGCGCCCGCATCTTCGACGTATGGCAGATCCAAACAGAGATCTTCTCCCACTATGCCCACCGAAATCGCCGCGCAATAATCAGCCAGTGGATGCTCGTTCAAGGTTCCGTCATCAACCAGTCGACTAAACGCGTCATGGAGAGCTACGTACCCACCACAAATTGATGCTGTTCGGGTACCCCCATCTGCTTGGAGAACGTCACAGTCAACAGTTACTTCGCGTTCACCCAGAACCTTCATGTCGCAGACAGCTCTCAGGGCTCGTCCGATGAGTCTCTCTATTTCGAGTGTCCGACCTTTTTGTTTTCCTTTTTTCGCTTCACGGCCAACGCGTTCTCCGCTAGATCCAGGAAGCATCGCGTACTCAGCGGTAACCCAACCTTCCCCGTTACCTCGCATCCATCGTGGAACATCGTCGTCAATAGACACCGTGCACAGAACTTTGGTACGGCCGAAGCTCACAAGCACCGACCCTGGGGTCTGGTCGGTGAAATTACGTTCAAACGAGATGGGACGTAAATCATCATTGGCTCTGCCATCGACGCGCATTGAATTTCCTTTAGTTGTTGGTGGTTGAAAAGGTACGGCCTGTGGTTGCCAGTTCAACCCTGCCCTCAAAAACAGCTGATGCTTCCTCAAGATGTTTCGACGGGTCTGATCCCGGTGGGACATGGGTAACGATGAGCTGTTTCGCTCCCGCTTGGTTCGCCTCTGCTGCCAAGTGTCGGCAGCTGATGTGTGGGATAGCCGGATCAGCCGTGCCATCCAACAACGTGCCTTCCCCCAAGACGATATTGGCGTCAAACCCTAATTCGGAAATCGACCATTTCTGACCTGTATCTGAGGTGTACACAATCGATTCCTCTCCGCAGCTAAACCGCATAGCGAGAGTCTCCACTGGGTGGTCAGTCTGAGAGAAACGGATTGAGATGTCTCCTACTTCAGAGACCGAACCATCGGCGACTATTTCCCAATTAAAGAAATCACTGCTATCTCCATCAGGTTGAAATGCATCAGTGACACGCTTCACATCAGATGTCGATATCACTCTGATCTCGGAAATAGATGTGAAGTACTTGTAGGCGTTGTACACGACCGGAAGCTCCGCACAATGGTCAGGGTGGTGATGCGAGACAACGATGGCGTCAACTTGGTCCAGTTCAATGTTGTGTTGCAAGTTAGCAAGGGTGCCAGGGCCACAATCGACCCACAGATTCGTCTCGGAGGATTGAACGAGGTATCCGCTACAAGCCTCGCCTGCAGCTGCGTAGCTTCCAGAACATCCAAGAACAGTTAGCGAGAGTCCCGTCACATAGCTAAGGCTACGCTCGTCTAAGTCTCGGTGGGAGCGATGCTAAGAATTGTCTCTCTGACTTCAAACAGTGCCCCAGCCTCATCCGAGAAACAATTGCAGTTCGACTTAGCGGGCTTTGCGTTACCCGCCAGCTACCGCCGGCAATATTCGTACCTCGTCGCCATCACTAAGTTCTGTCTCCAAGAACCGTAAATCGCGGATATTTGTTTCGTTTCGGAAAATGGTTATGAACGAGTACAGCATTCCATGGTCGTCAAATAAATGGGTTCGAAGCGCAGGATAGAGACCAACCAATTGGATCAAAATCTGATCCACATTTGAGCCACTCAACATGGCACGTGATTCACCTCCGGTATGCACACGAAGGACAGTGGGTAGCCATACGCGAACTTTCATTTCAGTATTCATACGGTGAGGTTTCCCATTCGTTGAGAGCGTAGTTACCAGTCCTGTGCTTCGGCGGCGATTCAACACCGGGCGGTGTACCGATACCCTTCTTCACATGAGCAGTAGCGACGATGGGGATCGGAAAATTGTTGCTTCCAATAGACGCGCCCGCGCTAACTACGACCTGCTTGACACTTACGAGTGTGGCTTAGTACTCCAGGGCAGCGAGGTGAAATCGCTCCGCGAAGGGTCGGTACAACTAGCTGACGCTTTCGCAAGGGTACGAAACCGTGAAATGTGGATTCTCGGCATGCAAATCTCGCCTTGGAGTCACTCTTCTGCACAAAATGGTCATGTTGTGGACCGTCCACGGAAGCTGCTGTTGCATCGCGTCGAGATCGATCGCCTACGGGCACGAACTGAGCAAGAGCCGCTTCAACTTATTCCCCTATCTGTCTATTTTCGGGATGGTCGGGCGAAGTTGGAATTAGCTCTCGCAAAAGGCCGCCGCCAATACGACAAAAGGCAGGCAATTAGAAAACGCGAAAGTGACCTTGAAGCTCGCCGAGCGATGTCCCGCCGAAACCGCTAAATCGCCCTGTCAGGATTAGGCAATAAGAAGTTCGCTCCAACGAGCACTTCTCACTTGCATCTACTGGGGGACTCTCGCCGGTACGATACTACGAAGGTCCAGGCCCTGATCTGGACAGATCACGGGGGTGATCGGTTTCGACTTCGACGGTTGATATGAGAGAAGCGAGCCGTGGTCTCCGGAGCCACGTTAAAGAGCCGGAACACTTACAAACGCCAATGTCAAAACTAATGACCTGGCGCTCGCTGCCTAATTTAGGTATCGGGTAACGGCCCCACTGCCTCAGCCTCTCGGGTAGCGGTGGTCCTCATTTGAGAGGCTTGCCTTCAGTCATCTTCGGTGTGATTGCGGGGACTTTTAGCCGGATACGGTTGTTTGGTCTGGGGTCGCTACCAGCTTTCAACCCGACAACTCTCAAAGCGACTGCGCTCGGAGAAGACTCATTGAAACGCCGGGGGACGCGGGTTCGATTCCCGCCACCTCCACTAACCACGAGTAGTGACCACAACCGGCTCTATTCGATGTTTAACCCTGCATACCCTTCCTGAGCTTCTTGCTGTAACCGGTCGACGTACTTTGGTCCGCCACCGTTATAGATGTTGTAGCGAGTCTTGCCATACTCATGTCCATCTAAGTTTGAGTTGTAACCGGTAATCCAACTCTGGGCCTTTCTCAACAAAAACGGTTCATACATCTTTACGACATGGTCAAACCAACTTTGCTCTGCAGCCATGGTTGCTTCAACCCGAGCCTTGTCTGAGCTCCAGAGATGTTCCAACAATTCGGTTGCCCAGTCCACAGCTAATTCAGCTCCGCGAGGAAAATTTGTCGCCGCGGTTTGAGGGCCAGAAATCATAATCAAATTCGGGAAACCATGAACCAGCAAACCCAAATAGGTGACTGGACCATCCAACCATTTATCACGCAATGATTGCCCATCAACTCCGCGGATGTCGATTCTGTCGAAAGGACCAGTAAAGGCATCGAATCCTGTTGCATAAACGATCACATCACACTCGTAATGGTGATCACTAGTTTGGACACCGGTCGCTGTGATTTTTTCTATCGGGGTCTCGCTGCCGTCTACAAATTCGACGTTGTCTCGGTTGTAAGCCTCAAAATAGTTGGTTTCCAAAGGAACACGTTGTATCCCAAACCCATGGTCTTTGGGAATAAGTTTTTCGGCCAATTCAGGGTCATCAACGCGCTGGCGAATTCTCTCAGCGATGTAGTTAGAAAATTCAGCATTCGCGTCTTCGTCCATAAAAATCTCGACAAAGTTTTGGAGCCATATCCCAAAGCCCGGTCCTTCATAAAGCCGATCCCACAATTCGCGTCGTTCCTCTTCGGGAACGCTGTAAAAGCCTCGACGGTCCGGTTCATGTTCGAAGCCGCCAGGAGTTCGCGCACAAGTGGCAAAAATTTCTTCGTACCGTTCCCGAATTTCAGCCATCTCTTCTTCAGAAATCTCACTGTTGTTTAGCGGCGCCGCCCAATTAGCCCTTCTTTGGAAAACGGTTAAATGTTCTGCTTCTTTAGCAACTTCGGGAATTAGTTGTATGGCGGTTGCTCCCGTTCCAATCACCGCAACCCGCTTACCTTCAAGGTCAAGCGGCTCATGGGGCCAATCAAAGGTGTGGAACGCTCGACCCGTATAGTCATCCATTCCCTCCATACGCGGCAGGGTTGGTGCGGAAAGGACACCGATGGCGGTCATGACGAATCGACTCGAAATCTCTCGACCATCTTTGAGATACAGGGACCAGACACAGGCATCCTCATCGAAAACCATCTTTTCGACATAACAATTGAATTGCATGTGGTCACGTAATCCGAATTTGTCCGCAACAAAGTTGAGATATTTGAGAGTCTCAGGCTGTGGGGAGAACATTTCTTTCCAATGCCACTCGTCAAGGACTTCTTGGTCCCAGGAGTACCCGTAAGTAAAACTTTCGGAATCAAATCGGGCTCCCGGATAGCGATTCTGATACCAAGTGCCTCCAAGGTCAGGGTCTCCTTCGAGAACCGTGGCATTCACACCTAAATCGACTAGCCGTTTAATTTGGTAGATACCACCAACCCCCGCTCCAATCACCACGACTTCGTAATCGGGTTCTTCGCGAGTAAGAGTCGAACTGCTAGTTGACTGCTGCACAACTATTGGGTTATTCATCAACACTTCTCCCGAGGGTCAATAGGTTTCCTAAACCGCTACTAATACAGGAAGGGTAGTCAGATGACGTATTAGCTGCCGCGGAACAAGTCTTAACATCCCAAGGTAAGGACCTAGGTCCTTACCGAAGAATCACACCACGATGTCGACTATTTCAAGGACGCACTTCGTAGTAACTGTTCATGGCATGAGCGATATCTAGCTGACGGAAACGAGTGAACCCCGCCTTTTCAGTCAGTTCTTGCATTGCCGGTGCCGGGAGACCAAATACACCATGGCCTGCTCCGCCGGGATCACTCATTGCTGACTGCAGACATCCAGCTACTGATGCGGCATATCCAAATACAGCGAGAGGCATCTTTATGTTCTCCTCAAGGCTCCCCTTACTTGTGGGGTCAACTATCAGCCATCGGCCATCTGCTGTCATCGAGTTATAGATAGCGGTAGCTAATTCGTCCGGCGAGGTCATGTCATGGACGCAATCAAATGTTGCTACAAACGAAAAGCTGTTGTCTTCAGGCAACTGCAGGTTGTTGACATCATGAAAGGAGGCGTTTGTTACCCCAGCTTGGATCGCGTTCTCTCTACAGCGGTCTAAAGCCAGTGGGGCTATTTCCCATCCGTGGAAGTCTGATTCTGGAAATGCCTCAGCCATCGTTACGACCGCGACACCACTCCCGCACCCCACGTCTGCTACCCGCGCACCCGCGTTTAGTTCCTCGACTAAGCCATCAAGTTCTGGCAACACTGCCTGAACGAGCACCTGCTCATACCAGGGACGTAGCAGCCGTTCCATCCATTGGACTCGGCCTGAGGTGCCTCCCTTTTCCACGTCAGACCATGAGATCCCGATGCCCGTCTTGAACGATCGAGGGATTTCTGAGAGGAGAGCTGTTCGTTGGGGAAAGTTATCGAACCAGCGTGCCATGGAGCGGAGCTCATCTTCCTCAGCAAGCAGAAGGCCCGCTTCGGGCGATAAGTAGAACAGCCCATTTCCTTGGTATTCGATAAGACCTGCAGCTGCCTGGAGGGATAGCCACTCTCGAACGAAACGCTCGTGAAGTCCGGCTCGCCCAGCGACCTCTTCGCTCGCGATCGGGCCCTGTTCGTGCATGGCTCGATAGAGACCCATTTCGTCACCCAAATAGACCATCCCAGATACGAGGGCACCTTCGTAAGCGCCCATTATTCGTTTCGATAATTCGCTTAGTTTGTTGTCGTCCACTGCATTCTCCATGATCAAATCTTTTGTTCTGGACTGAACGTTGTGGATTATTTTCTCATACGTCCGCAGGTTCGAGTCGAAAAAAAGAATTTGGTAAATTCAGTTCGCTTCGTTCCATGCAGAAAATCCTCCAACAAGGTCCGACACCTGAGTTTCGGGTAGTAGAGAACGAAGGACACTCGCTGCAATGGAGCTCCGGTAACCACCCGCGCAATAGACAATAACTTCATCCGCTAGGGGTACTTCACTTACGCGTTGCGCGAGATTAGCCAATGGAATATGTGTGGATCCTTCAATCAGACCCTCACTCAATTCTCCAGGATTTCTAACATCGAGAAGGGTGACCGTTCGGTTGTCCATCTCAAGGTCCCTCAACTCCGAAACGGTCAGCCGTTTCGTCTGACTGGTAGCTGCACAGGCATCTGAATTAACTGGGACTGCTCCTATCACCTGGTCATATCCAATCCGTGAGAGCCTCATCCGCGCTTCAGCGATCTGTTTCTCGTCGCCGCACAAAAGAATGGGTGTCATAGGGTCGATGACACTTCCAGCGAATTCGGCAAAACGTCCCTCTAGTCCAACGTTGAGAGCTCCTGGGAGGTGTCCATCTGCATAAACGTCTGGGTCTCGAACATCCAACGCTGCAGCGCCATCTTCCATTAATGCTTCTATCTCGCGTGCAGTGGGCTGCTCTAACGGCGATTCGTCCCTGGTCGGTCGTAGTTTGCTGTTGAGTTCCGCGTCATACGCAAAATACATCGGCTGCGCTGGCTGGCCATCTGTTATCGACGCAACAAACGCATCCCGATCATGGATGCAAACGCTCAGATTGTCTGTTCGCTGAGCCCCGATAGTGGACCAAGTGTCACTCGAAAGATTCTTACCGCAGGCGGACCCCGCTCCATGTGCTGGGTAGACAATTGTGTCGTCGGGCAAAGGGAGCAGCTTTTCGTGGATTGAGTCATACAACATGCCGGCCAGTTCGATCTTCGACCATCCCGAGCTGACAAGAAGATCTGGGCGGCCCACATCCCCCACAAAAAGGGTGTCTCCTGTGAGGACGGCGTGTGGCTGTGTAGATTCAGGGGTTTCGTATATTGCGATACTTATCGATTCTGGGGTGTGTCCAGGAGTGTGGAGTACTTCTAGCGTCACCTGCCCTAACGAGTACCTTTCACCATCTTCAAATAGGTGTGCAGGAAATTCTGGTTGAGCAACGGATCCATAACCGATTTCAGCGCCGCGCTCGGCAAATTCCAGGTGGCCGGAAAGAAAATCTGCGTGAAAGTGAGTTTCCAAGACCAGCTCAATGCGAACTCCTAGTCGTTCGGCATCGCGCAGGTATTCCTCAATGTCTCGTCGTGGGTCCACGACAACAGCTCGACCCGTTGTTTCATCGCCAATCAAGTATGAGGCCTGGGATAGGCACTGCAGGTAGTACTGCTCCAGAATCATCTGCATCTCCTTGTGTGTGTTATCCCTATCTAGCTTGTGTCGGGGTCGAGGCTTCTGGTCAGCTTATGGGTCACCGGGCATCGGGCTTGTAGATGGTAGGTCGAAGGTTAGGTCAGCAGAACCATTATTGCTTTACCGGAGCTCTGCAGCTGCCGGAAGAGACCTAACATGGCGCCGTGGAAAGTCACATAAAAGTACAAAAAGTAGATGGTCACGTAACAGTAAGCGTCGGTGAGAGAACCGTGGCTCACTCTTCATCAGTTCGGTTGCTCCTAGAGGGGAACCTTCCACCTCGACATTATTTCCCTCGCAACGATGTCGACATGGAGCTTCTAATCCCGTCGGAAAGTGTGACTCACTGCCCTCATAAAGGAGATGCTCGCTATTGGAGCATCGAAGTCGATGATCGTCACTTAGAAGATGCCGTTTGGAGTTATGAGACCCCTATTGAATCGATGTCTGCTATCAGCGGGTTGCTGTGTTTCTATGACGAACGTGTGCAACTCAACATCGAAGATTGAGTTCTTTGGTCTTTGAAATGGACCGGTTCGACGTTTGAAAGTTCGTTAGCGAACGAGGAGGGACACGATCAACAACTGCTACCGGCCCAAGAACTCTTTCCTCCCTCAGAAGCCCAACCCGTTACGACACCTTCAAAGACAGAGAAGTTGACTCTCCCGGCTACGAATTCTTCGGTAACCATCAAAGGTTCGCAGTCTCGCTCAATGACTCTGTGGGGAAGTTCTAACGAATCTAAGAGCAATGTCAGTTGTAGTTCAGTTAGCCCTACAACGTCGATTGCCTCGACAATCTGTTCGCAAACGTCTCCCGAATCAGGGTCGTAACACGCTAAATTCTTCGGACCTAGGGATTGTTTCAGGCGAAATAGTTGGAACACTTGGCCTATGTCGGCGCCAGGCCTTGACGCAGCGGAATCCCAAGCATCTTCAAGTTGTATCAATTCGGGTGGTTTCGCAACCATCGTCGATTCCGTTGGTTGCGACTCATCTGTTGCTGCATTGCCAGAAATTGTTGTTGTCGTCTGACTATCCCCTGCTCCAGATTTCGCATTCGGTGCAGAGGAACACGCTGTTAACAAAACCAGTGAAAGCGTGACAATGAAGAACCTTTTCATTCCATGACCTTATCGGTCGATTCGGCGGGACTTGGATTGCCCCTGATCCGTGTGGATGTCGCCTACACAGTCGAAAAGTCAACTTTTTTGGGCTTTGACCGGCCTCTCAAAAGACCTGTGACAGCGGTTGATGTCTCATTGTTGTGAGCGCGTATACGGCCAGTACTTCTGCTTGATACATCTTGCATGCAACTAGACGTGTTTCTCCTCGACGATGAACGACTTCGCTGGTGACACGGAACGGGCTCTGGGTAATAGCTTCGAAGTAATCAAGTCGCATATTGATCGTCGACTGAAATCCAGGCGTTTCTTCAACATCGCTTTGTGCGGCACAAAGCGAGGCGATGTCTACATATGCTGCGGTAAACCCTCCGAAAAGTTGTCCGGCCGGGTTGAGAGTCACTTCGGGGAGGTCGCACATCACTTCGAGCTTCCCAGTGCTTTCGTGAATTACCGACCATTCGGACGCGTTAAGCAAATCAAATGGTGGGAGTCCAGGGTTGACAAGTCGCCCAGGGGGCACATTCTCTCGCCATTGAAGTAGCTTTTCGATTTTGTCGTCGGTCATTGCGCCCTCCCCAACAGGCATGCTCCGATCGCTCCAGCAGCCTCACCGTTTTCTGCCGGCTTGATAGAAATCAAACTCCGCTGATCCGATGCAACCAGTAACTCATCGAATGATGCGCGAATTTTTTGTTCAAAAAGATCCCATTCGGTGACTAGTCCACCACCAACAATAATCAGTTCTGGGTCAAGCAAGGCAGCACAATTGGCTAATCCGACCGCAACCCATCGAGCAAATTCATCAATCACTGCGACTGACTGAGCGTCACCTTTTTTTGCTGCTCGCGTAACATCTTCACTCTTTATTTCTTCAAACTTTCCCCGCACTGCCTTGCTTATCTCTTCTAAGCGGCCGCTTTCAGCTCGTCTAATAGCTAGATTGCGCAAACCTGTAGCAGAGGCGTAGGCCTCCCAGCACCCGTTCATACCACAGGCACACATCGCCCCATCCGGATCAACGACCATGTGACCTGGCTCGCCGGCCATTCCAAAAGCACCTCTGTAGACCCCTCCGTCGACGATTAGCGCCCCTCCAATACCTGTGCCAAGCGTCACTAGTAACGCATTTTGGGCGCCCATGGCCGCGCCGTTTTCAATTTCAGCTAGAGCCGCGCAATTAACGTCATTGTCCACATGAACTGGTACCTCAACTTTCGATTCCACCAGTTGCTGAATTTGAAGTCCATCAGCATTGACCAAATTTGGTGCTCGATGCAGTCCTCCGCTGACGTTGACGAGACCTGCAATTCCAATTCCTAGGGACGAAACATCAAGATCGAACTGAGTCACCTGTTCCTTTAAGGAGTTGTACACATCGACTGTATGACTAGCGATATCGATGCCTTCGTGCGTTGGCTCAAGAATTTTCCCAAGTATCTCTCCCGTATGAGTCCGTGCGATGGCGAGGGTTTTAGTTCCTCCAATGTCGATACCGATGAGCGCCTGGTGTTCGGCTAGTTCCATGTACAACAAAATAGGATTTCAGGCGCTGAACTACCAGGGCAAAGCAATTCTTCTTGGTCGAAGTCACCGAAAAACGACAATCCCAGCACGCTGTTCTCTGTGCTGTAAAGATAACCAACCATCGACGAAAGGTTCGAGATGGAAAGCGTCATTTATGAAATCAAAGACCGCATCGCCTACGTCACTATTAATCGACCCGAGGCATACAACGCCTGTGATCAACCAACTTACGATCGCTTGGCAGAGGTGTGGACAGACTTCGCCCACAATGATGATGCTTGGGTGGCGATATTGACGGGGGCCGGAGACAAAGCTTTCTGTGCGGGGAGTGACATCAAGCAGAATTTCAATTCTGTACCTGAACCAGCGGACAGCTTTGCTGCAGCTGGGCGGGGTGACCTAATGCGGGGACTGGAAATATGGAAGCCCGTAATTGCAGCGATTAACGGCCACTGCAACGGTGGTGGTCTTGAACAGGCTTTAGGGTGTGACATCCGAATCGCGTCGGCAAATGCCCAGTTCGGTCTTGGTGAGGTCCTATTAGGTTTGCTGCCTGGCGGGGGTGGGACTCAAAGACTCCCTCGTTCAATTCCGCTGAGTCACGCGTTGTGGATGTTGTATAGCGGTGAACGCATAGATGCCGAGGAGGCTTACAGGTTGGGTTTGGTAAACAAAGTGGTGTCTTTCGAGGAACTCATGCCTACAGCTCAAGCGATGGCGCAGAAACTTTTGGAGTCGGGCCCACTTGCAGTGCGCGCTATAAAACAAGCCGCTATTCAAGGTATGAGCATGCCGTTGGAAGATGGTTTGCGTTTAGAGCAGCACCTCTTCCGTCTACTCGCCACCACCGAAGACAGCATTGAGGGCACTCGCGCATTTGCAGAGAAACGCCAGCCACAGTGGAAAGGTCGATAGGTCCACGGTGACTGAAAAGTTGTACTTGGCGGATGCCTCAATCGAATGCTTCGACGCGACCGTTCGATCGGCAGAAGAGAATCGCGTCGAATTAGATCGAACTGCTTTCTACGTGACCGGTGGCGGTCAGCCGCATGACATTGGTCTGCTCCGATGGACCGGAGGGGAGAGTTCTGTCGATGATGTTCGAACAATCGGCGGACGAGTGTGGCATGAACTCAGTGGTGACCTACCTGAGCAGGGAACGGTGGTGACAGGCTTTGTCGACCAGGTCCGTCGTCATCAAATGATGCGCACCCACACCGCTATGCACATTCTTTGCGGCGTCATGTGGCAGCGTTGGCAAAGAGTCGTTACGGGCGGCAACATGGCTGCCCTCTCTGGTCGGATGGACTTCGAACTGGATGAGTTCCCACATGGTTTCGCAGAACAAATCGAGGAGCTTTGCAACGCCGAAGTGGCTGCCAACCGCCCAGTAACCGTTTCGTTCTTGCAACGGTCGGAAGCTGTTTTAGACAGGGATTTGATCCGAACAAAGGTCAATCTCATTCCTGAGAACGTTGACGAAATTCGGGTGGTTGACATTGTCGGCTTGGACAAGCAGGCAGATGGGGGCACGCACGTAGCTTTTACCGGTGAAGTGGGCCGAATCGAAATAACCAAAACCGAGTCAAAGGGACGCGGATTCAAACGCGTTAGATTCGTCCTACACGACAAGTAGGAGTATTTCTCAGTCCATCCACTTTGATGGATCAAGATCGTCTGGCACCAAAAGAAACAGTGTCACCGCGTTTTCGGGACGAAAAGACGATTTGTGACCTTGACCTGAAAGGTCGTCAGCGAGCAACGCCATTCCGGCAGTGACCAGCCGAACGTCTCCATCTCCTGTTTCGATCTCCACCTCACCCTCCAGCGGGACCACTATCTGACGCCGCGGCGCATTGTGATACCCCATTTCCACCTGGGGCTGAGACGTTCGAAATATCGCTCCGTTGATCGGCAAGATCGGTGTCTCACAACCACGAACTTCTTTGGTGGAGGGAATTTCGAGATCCTCAATGACAGTCTTTCCATTTTCAGTTCGCATCCATACAAGGTGCATCTTGGGTTCCTTCGCTCGATCTGGATCGGTGTTTAGACGAATAGCGGAGGCGCAGCCAGGCCCCCCCTTGCTCGCTCATAAGCAGCTGATATCTGTAAACACAGGCCCTCATTTCCGCCAGCGCAAGCGACTTGTAGTGACGTGGGAAGCCCTTGACTCGAAACCCCTGAAGGGACCGACGTCGCGCACATTGACAGGTAATTAATTGCTCGAGTGAAACGGGCAGGAGTTGACTGTTCGTCAGCCTCCGCCACTGGAGGCGGCAACATTGGCGTGGTTGGAGTCACTAATGCATCGATGTTTTGTGTCGCCGACGAAAAGCTTTCACGATCACTATCGCGTTGCAGTAACGCTCCCACATATTGCGCTGAAGAGATAGCTGCGCCTGCCACGAAACGCGACCGAACATTCTCATCCACTAAAGACTCAGGATTGTCCATAAGCGCACCGTGGTGAAAATAACCTTCAGCAGTAAGAATCAACGCTGCTGCTTCCTTCATTTCTTCAAATGGTTTAGTTGGCTGGAACTGAACAACGTCTGCCCCGAGATCGGCCAGCTGGTCAAGAGACCGGTCATATGCCTCAAGTTGTTCAGGGTCTATACCTACGCGCTCTTCGTCGGACAAAGAACCTATACGGATTCCAAGAATTCCTGCAGATAGGTCAACATGCAATTTTTCTGTCGACATCGCATCAAACATGATGGCAGCATCGGCCACAGATCGGGCGATGGGGCCCGGTGTGTCTAGTGTGTGGGAAAGGGGAACGATCCCATCGGTGGGCAACAAACCTTCCGTAGTTTTTAGCCCCACGATTCCACAAAAGGCCGCCGGTAACCGAACCGAACCACCAGTGTCTGTTCCAATGGCGCAAGGAACCATCCCAGAAGCTACAGCTACTCCAGAGCCACTCGACGAGCCTCCCGGAGTTCGCGCAATATTCTCATCCCACGGATTGTGCGGGGTGCCCATCCTTTGATTCGTGCCCCAACCACCAAAAGCGAATTCGACCGTCTTTGTCTTTCCTACAAGGATTCCCCCCGAGTCAATCAACCGCTTCGCAACTTCTGCGGTAACAATCGACCGACGATCTTTCCACTCAGCGCAACCTGCGGCTGTGAGCTTCCCTTCAACTTCAACTATGTCTTTCAACGCGAATGGCACCCCATGGAACAGGCCTTTTCGTCTCCCGGAAGCTATGTCAGCGGTGGCAATTTCGGCGGCGAGCCGAGCTTCTTCGGCGTAAACCGCTTGCCACGCCCCTACCACCGGGTCCAAAGCCTTGATGGCCTCGAGACATTCATCGACTACCTGCGTGGGAGTAAGGGACCCATCCGTGTACTTGTCATCTAGCTCGATTATTGAATAACTCACTGTTCCTACATCTCCTGCATTTCATAGCTGCATCTCATTGGCCCATATATTCATGCAACACTGGTTTGATGTCATCTGCTCCGATCATAAATGTCGATCCCGCTGCTTTCTCAGAGGATCCATACCCGATTCTGGCCGAAATGCGCAGTTCCGCGCCCATTTGTTATGTGCCCGAGATCGGAGCAACGCTTATAACCCGTCGAGATGACATCCATACATGCGAAAAAAACGTTGATGTCTTTTCGTCGGATCAACCTGGCGGGCTGATGAACGTCCTAATGGGGCGAAACATGATGCGCAAAGACGGCGAGGAGCACCGAAAGGAACGTTTCGTCTATTACCCCACAATCTCGCCGAGAAAAGTGGAACAAATTTGGGCAGAACTCTTCGTGGAACTAACCGACAATGTTTTGGATGGATTTCCTTCATCAGGTTCAACTGACCTTGTTCCGCATTACGCGACAGCAGTAAGCGGAGAGGCGTTGAAAGCCATCACTGGGCTTACGCAGGTCACCTTCCAGGATCTTGATTCGTGGAGCCAGGCCATGATCGATGGTGTAGCCAATTACACAGGTGATCCTGATATCGAGGCCCGTTGTGTAGCAGCAACTGAGGCTATCGACTTCGCTATCGACCAACGTCTGCCTGAGATTCGCCGAGAACCTGACGCTAGTTTGCTTTCGGTGATGACCAGTGCAGGGATGCCCGATGAAATGGTCAAAGCAAACATCAAACTCACGATTTCAGGAGGCCAAAACGAACCCCGTGACGCTATCGCTGGAGCGATATGGGCGCTTTTAACTCACCCCGACCAACTCGACCTAGTACTGACCGGAGCGGCGTCTTGGCAACAAGTCTTTGAAGAATATTGTCGTTGGATAGCCCCAATCGGGATGTCACCCCGACGTATAGCAACAGAACATTCCTTTGGTGACGTTGAATTCGTACCTGAAGAACGGGTGTTCTTCATGTTCAGCTCAGCCAATCATGACGAAAAATATTTTGAGGAACCAGAACGTTTCGATATTCAACGTGACACCACCGCGGCTCTAACCTTCGGCGCTGGTCCACATTTTTGCGCTGGTGCAGCAGCCTCGCGAAGTTTGGTGGGAGACGTAGCGTTGCCCAAAATTTTTCAGCGCCTAGAAAGTCTTGAATTGGACCAAAAAGCTGAAACTGTGCAATTCCGTGGCTGGGCGTTTCGGGGTCCACTCAAGATCCCTGTCACTTGGGAATAAACACAAAGTGAGGACTTAAGTCCCTCCTCTACTACTTCGTACCAAGGCACCATTCACTCATCTCATCATCATTGGAGTGGAATGTGCCCCAAAGAAGGCTCTTAATTGTCCTCGCTGTCCTGCTCCTTTCAGCACCCAGTTGCAGAACTGGTACCTACGACACTTCGGGGCGACCATGGCCAACAACTTCGGAGGTTCCGACCAAATCTGAGAACACCGCATCGACTACCGCGTCGCTTGATCTTGCTGAGTTTTCCATTAACGGTGAACTTCAAGTACCAGCGGGACCCGTGGTCTTAACTCTCCGAAACAATGGAGTCATAGAACACAACGTTCGACTTGTCGGCGGGCCTGTAAGCGAAACGCTGCCAGCTAATAGCACTTCGCAGTTTGACGTAGGCGAATTAGCCGCTGGGACCTACGAGCTGATATGTGAACTCCCCGGACATCAAGACGCTGGAATGATCGCGACACTCACCGTTGTTAGGTAACTATGAAGGCGCTGGTCTCGGATGCTCATAACAACAATTACTAATCCGACCTATGCTTGCGCACAGCAACTGGATTTAATTGCAATGTTCGAATTTCCCCAAAATGGACTTGAAATAGCAGCACGAGAAATAGGCACCGATACAGCAGGTCTTGCTAAAGCTCTAATCGAAACGGCACCTGACACGGTGGCGTTGGTAAATCCTCAAGGCGTCATCGTCTATATCAACCATCGGATCACAGACCTTCTGGGCTACAACGCTGACGAATTGACCGGCATGAGCGTCGATACCCTTCTGCCCCCTGATCTCCGAGGGGCCCACGTCGCACACCGACAACGCTTTCAAACAGCGGCAGCGACTCGCCCGATGGGAAGCAGTCTTGATCTCAAAGCTTTACATAGCGACGGCTCCCTGGTCCCAGTCGAAATCTCACTTAGCCCATTACCTGGAAACGATGGGCGAATGTGGGTTATAGCTGTAATCAGGGACGTCACTGCTCGAAAAACCCTTGAAGAACAGAGTCGCGCGACGCATGCCCACCTGCTGGTCTCCAACGATCGGGAACGGATAGCAAGAGATCTCCATGATTCAGTCATACAACAACTCTTCGCCTGTGGGCTTACGCTCCAGGCAGTTGCCTCTGTATCTGATGGTCATGTAGTCCAACGAATTGAGTCCACCATCGACGATCTTGATGGAACAATAAGTGTCCTCAGAGATGCCATTTTCGATCTTCAAAGGCACAACGAAGGACAAGCCCACTCAGTAAGGATCCGCAACACCATCGAAGCAGCTCTGCAATCTTCGAACGCTTCAATGGCTGCACTGGAAGGAACAGAACTCCTTGATCAACTTCCACAAAGTCTGGTCTCTGACATTGACGCAGTTATCCGAGAGTTGATCACCAACGCCATCCGGCACGGCAACCCACGGCGAATAGCCGTGTTAATAAACGATTCGGATGGATTAGTAGTAGAGATTCGAGACGATGGCAGGGGATTTTCATTCGAAAACCCCGAAGGGAACGGATTACCCAATCTCCGAACGCGAGCGATGCAGTACGGAGGACATTTCAGCGTAAGTCGAGACATATCTAACCTTTGGACCATCGCTCGCTGGGAAATTCCTGGGGGGAACCATGCCTAACTCAGAACCCACCCGAGTCGTATTGGTGGATGATCACGAAATCGTTCGAAAAGGCCTTTCTGACCTCCTAGAAACAGAACATGAGTTTCAGGTGGTAGCTGCCATAGGTTCCATCAAGGAAGCCTTGCCCCTATTGAGAGGTCTACGTCCCCATATAGCGGTAATAGACGTGCAACTCCCCGACGGCAACGGCATCGATTTAGTGAAACGCGTAACTCAAGACCTTCCCGAAGTCTCTTGTGTCGTCTTAACTTCCTTTGGCGATGATGCTCTATTAGTCGATGCGTTAGACGCAGGAGCTGCTGCCTTTCTGGTGAAGGAAATCAGGAGCCTCGAGTTAACCAACACTCTCCGTCGCGTCGCTGCCGGCGAGCCTATCTTCTCTGAAGCTCAACGAACGGAAGAGATACAGCGCGCCCAAACCCGAATAGCAGCACGAGATGGCACAGCCACTCTGTCACCTCAAGAACTGAAGATCTTCGAACTCATCGGTCAAGGATTCACTAATCGGCAGATCGGTCAGGAGCTTTTCATCGCAGAAAAGACCGTCAAAAATTACATAACAAGTCTCTTCAGCAAACTGGGCATACGGCGACGATCAGAAGCAGCTGCTCTAGCTGCGCGCCGTGAAGAGAAATTTTGGAAACGTTCTCCATAAGTCACTGTTAGAAACCAACTATGACCTCCGCTCAGGTATGCCTCTTTCTATGGAAGAGACATACCTTCTTTGAAGTGCGAGAAATTCGATTGGCCGCAACGAAAGTCTTTGCTCCGAGCCGTTGGACAAGTTGACACAAACAGGAAGTTAGTCCCTACTGAGATCTTCTTCTAGCAGCGAAAATTGGTTCCGTTGAAATTGAAACCTGGTCAACCGAACGGAACCGACAATGAGAAAGCTGCCCTTTCCAATAATCATATTTGCCGCCCTGTCACTAATCGCATCTGCCTGCGCTTCATCGGATTCACAATCAAACCTAGGTTCCGAAGCTGATCAGATCGCCTTGGAGAGATCCCTCAGCGAGGCTGACGTGGCTGCCGCATTAAAGACCTACACCCCTAGTGGCGTCATTGACGAATACTTGATGTTTTCGTCAGGTGGACACGGGGGTCAAGTATTCGTCATCGGTATTCCCTCAATGCGAATGCTCAAGTCGATCGCTGTTTTCACACCTGAACCCTGGCAGGGCTGGGGTTACGGTGATCAACACCACGAAGAGCTATTTGCGGCCGGTGCCGTTGGTGACGAGGTCCTCACATGGGGAGATACCCACCATCCAGCACTTTCTGAAACAGGTGGAGATTACGACGGCCAGTATTTGTTTATTAATGACAAAGCAAACGCCAGGGTCGCGACCATAGACCTCCGCGACTTCGAAACCAAGCAGATCCTCAAGAATCCACTGTCAGTCAACGACCACGGAGGAACATTTGTCACTCCCGATACCGAATGGGTAATTGAAGGCGGACAATACGCCTCTCCACTTGCTTGGGATTACGCGCCAATTGACGATTACTCAAGCGAATACAGGGGAATGATCACCTTCTGGAAGTTCGATCGATCCATCGGCCGAATAGACCCCGAAGCATCCTTCGGAATGGAATTACCTCCCTACTGGCAAGACGTATGCGACTCAGGAAAGGCTGTTTCCAAAGGATGGATTTTCTGCAACTCCTTTAACGTCGAGATGGCCACAGGACTTGACCCTGATGATCCCGATAACACCGAATATTTTGAATCTGGAGTAAGTGCAGGCGAAAACGACTACCTACATATCATCGACCTAGACGCAGCTGTCGCAGTCGCCGCCTCCGGTCAAACAGTTCAGGTCAACGGCTTTCCTCTAATAACAATGGATACAGCAATAGCCAATCAACTTCTGTACTTCACTCCTGAACCAAAGAGCCCTCACGGCGTAGACATAGCACCTGGAGGGGATTACATTGTCGTTTCCGGAAAGCTCGACCCACACGTAACGGTTTACTCATTCGAGAAGATCCAACAGGCCATCGCCAAGGGCGGTTTTGAGATCGACCGGTACGGAATTCCACTGTTGGACTTCGATGACGTAGTAGAAGCTCAAGTCGAAGTCGGATTAGGTCCCCTCCACACTCAATTTGATGACCAAGGGTATGCCTACACAAGCCTATTTCTTGACTCAGACGTCGCCCGCTGGAGTCTCGGGCCGCCATACAGGCAGGATGGGTGGAAGTTAGAAGGAACCGTCGATATTCACTACAACGTCGGCCACCTAGTTACCGCTGAAGGTGACACCGTTTCTCCCGACGGCAAATACCTAGTTTCGCTGAACAAGTGGTCCCTTGACCGTTTCTTCCATCCAGGCCCTCTCTATCCACAAAACTTTCAGTTAGTTGATATCAGCGAACCAGGGCCCAATATGCAGCTGCTGTATGACATGCCCATAGCCAACGGTGAACCCCACTATGCGCAGATCATAAAAGCAGACAAATTAGACCCTTGGACCGTGTACCCCGAAGTGGGTTGGGATCCCGGTTCCATGACAGTCAAACCCGATGCACCCCAGATCGGCACTGAAGGAGTTAGCCGAGATGGCGACAAAGTAACTATCGATATGACCTTGATGCGCAGCCATTTCACACCTGAACGCGTCACCGTCAAACAGGGCGACCATGTCACCTGGAACCTGACCAACGTCGAAACTTCAGAAGATGCCACCCACGGATTTGCGATCCCTGGTTACAACATCAATCTCAGTCTTGAACCCGGAGAGACAGCAACTATTGAGTTTGAGGCCAAACATGACGGTGTTTTCACCTATTACTGCACGGAATTCTGTTCGGCTCTTCACCTTGAAATGGCTGGATATTTCCTAGTCGAACCAAATTGACCCATAGCCATCTCAACCCAGTTCAGAAAGGAGGCAAATGTCACCCGCGCGAATTAGGAAAGTGCTCGGCCCTCGAGTTCCAAATGATGTAGCCCAACAAAACAGGGAAACCTATCGTCGGCCAAAACGCCTCTTAACGTTGTCATCCATCTTGCTGGGCTCATCAATTTTTCTGCCCTATTGGGAACTCAAACTCAACGCGCCCCAGTATCCAGATGGGTTGAGAGTCACAGCTTGGGTCAATCGCCTACGCGGAGATGTACAAGAGTTAGAAGGACTCAATCACTACATCGGTTTGCCCTCCTTTTCCGACGGCGCAGTATTGGAAAGAAGTGTGTCAATCGTAGGGATCATCACACTCGCAGCCCTATTGCTAGCCGGTCATTACGTCCACAGCCGTTGGGCACTATGTCTTGCCGGACCTGCAGTCCTATTCCCATTTTTCTTTCTTGCCGACCTTCAATATTGGCTCTGGAACTACGGACACAGCCTCGACCCTAAGGCTCCCTTGTCTCATGCAGTCGGCGAATTCACACCTCCAATCTTTGGAACTGGCACCATCGCCCAATTCGACACCTTTGCGTGGCCCGGCTGGGGATTCCTAATGGCTCTAACCGCTTCTTTTCTCGCCGCACTGGGAATGGTCCTTCATCGGCGCGCCTACAAGCCTCTCGCATTGAACAAGGACGTCCCTAACACCGCGACGGATGTAGATAAATCGGTTGTTAAGAAAAAAGCAGCCCATACCGCTCTTTGTGTCACCGGATTAGCGATCGCTGTGACCGTCGGAGCGGACATTTCAGCGAACGCTTCGCCCGTCCAGTTAGAAAACCAATCAAATGATCTTCAAAGGCTCATTGATCAAGCAGAACCTGGGGCAGTGATCGACCTCGAGGCGGGTGTCTACACGGGCGGAGTCTCAATCGACAAACCGTTGACCCTGCGCGGAACCAACTGGCCAGTAGTAGATGGTCACGGAGTCGGCTCCGTCATCAAAATTCAAGCTCCAAATGTGACCATAGAAGGCCTAATCATTAGAAATAGCGGTTCACGACTGGACCAAGAAGATGCAGGCATCAGCTCCAACGCAAGCCCTCGAATAAAGATTCGGGCAAACCGATTCGAGAACGTTTTGTTTGGCATGTTCCTGCGTCGTTCGAATGAAGCCCACATTCTCGACAACCAGATAGAAGGTATGGACCTCTTCATAGCACGCAGAGGCGATGGCATCCGGTTATGGCAAAGCTCTGACGCAATCGTCGAAGGAAACCATCTAACTGGTGGTCGGGATGCTGTGTTCTGGTTCACCGATCAAATCACCGTACGCCGCAACCATGTCGAAGACGGGCGCTATGGGCTCCACTTCATGTATTCCGATGAGGCAAACGTCCATGAAAATCTGCTGGAAAACAACTCGGTAGGTGCCTTTCTCATGTACAGCACCGATCTCGTAGTAACTAGCAACACCTTCAAATCCAACAGAGGGCCGAGCGGTTATGGACTGGGAATCAAAGACGTCGATGGCCTTACAGCACAACAAAATTGGTTCGTCGGAAACCGTTCCGGCCTCTACGTCGACAACTCACCAAGCAAAGTTGGCGAATCCCACACAATCACCCACAACGTGTTCGCCTTCAATAACGTCGGGGCACTATTAGGGTCAACCGTCGCCCGCAACACTTTCACCCAAAACGCTTTCATCGACAACGGCGAACATGTCAGCTCCGACGGCACCGGAAACCTCCAAGCCAACAATTGGTCAAAAGATGACATAGGTAACTACTGGAGCGACTACTCAGGATTTGACGCCGACAACAATGGGATAGGTGACATCACATATAGGGTCGACAACCTTTTCGGTGACCTCCGAACCAAATACCCGAACCTCGACTTCTTCTCCGGAACTCTTGCCGCGACCGCCATCGACATGGCTGGTCAAGCTTTCCCGCACTTAAGACCCGACCCAATCCTTACCGACTCCGCTCCTTTAATTGCACCTCCCAACCTCCCCCCCATTTCTTTCGAACACAACGACAGTAAGAAGGCGACATCGATAATCACCTCGGCGGTCCTATTAACGACCGGCCTTGCTGTCATTCGTCGTTGCCGATTCGACAACGAAAGAACCGCCGACACGAGACACTCATGATTGACGTCAAACACCTCACCAAGAGCTACAAAGGCCTACCAGTAGTCGACGACCTCAGCTTCAACGTGACACAAGGACAATCAGTCGCTCTCTGGGGGCCAAACGGGGCCGGCAAAACGACAATCCTGCGTTGCCTTCTGGGACTGATCTCTCATCAGGGCCATATAACCATCGACGGTTACGACACAAAACAAGTCGCGGAAAAAACAAGGTCATTCATTGGCTATGTACCTCAAGAGTCAAACCTGTACGGAAATCTCACAGTCAACGAAACTCTTGCTTTGTCGTGTCGGCTTCGAAAGATCCCGCTAACTCGGGCACGAGAAATTACTACCTCGCTGAATCTCGACGGCCTCGGTAAGAAAAGAGTCAAAGAGCTTTCAGGTGGCATGAGACAGAAGCTTGCCATCGGCATTTCCCTGCTCAGCAACCCCCCGATCCTTCTACTTGATGAACCAAGTTCTTCTTTAGATCTAGCCACACAACATCAAATCACTTCGCTTCTGCAATCAATAAAACGCCCGGATCGATCCTTCATCCTTACCTCCCACCGTGTTCAAGAGGTTGAAGCGTTAGCAGATCGAGTTATAGCTCTAGATAACGGGCGAAAAACCCAAGACTGCCCCGCAAGAGAGTTTGCGTCATCGTTGGGGCTTCAAACCTGGCTCCAGATAACCCTGCCTCCTCACCAATGTGCCCCAGCTCAAACTCGGCTCGAAGCAGCTGGCTTCGACGCGCAACAACTGAGCGGAGGGGTATTGCTTAACCTTCCCTCCAACCAGAGGGCTGCAGCCCTGTCGTTCCTTCACAATGCCCGATTCGATGTCCTTGACTTCGAGGTTCGGCAATGACCAATCAACTTGAACGAGTTCCAAATCTCCGACGTTTCAACTTTTTCAACTATTCGGCAATTGTTATCGCATACAAGGTAATTCACGAAGGTAGACGCGACAGGTGGTTCTGGAGCTTCGCAGGCGGCTTCACTCTCCTAGCAGTAGCCATCACTACTACCACTTCACAAAATAAGACGTTCGGCAGTATTCGCGGATTCGGACCTACCGCTGCATCTCTAGTGGCATTGGTTCACCTGCTCATAACCCTCATGGCCCTAACCCTTGGGGCCCGCCAACTTTCTTCTGAACGTGAGTCCAACACACTTGCATTTCTGCTCTCCCAGCCCGTTTCTCGCAGCAACGTCCTCTGGGGAACCTTTATAGGGCATGTAGCAACGATGTCGGCATCAGTCTTTTTAGGATTCGGTGCAGCGGGCATTTTCAGCACAATTCGGGGGAATTCAACCGATGCCCTTTTGCTGCTCCGTCTAACTGGACTCACATGTCTGCTCGTAGCGGCCATGGTTGCGCTGGGAGTTCTGATAAGCACCGCAACTCAAAAAAGCTCCTCTGCTCTCGGATTTTCTGTCTCTGTGTGGTTCCTGATGGTTTTTCTAGGTGATCTCGGACTCATGGCAGCAACAGTCACAACCCAGCTATCTGCCAAGACTTTGCTCCTGCTCGCGCTTCTCAACCCCACCGAAGCGTTTCGGATCACTGCAGTCGTGTCACTAGGCGGGTCGATCGACGCGTTAGGACCAGCCGGAACATACGCAATAGATACTTTCGGCGCAGGAATCATTGGTCTCACGCTTGGTGTTCTCATCTTGTGGATCGCAGTTGCTCTCGGCCTCTCACTAATGATTTTCAGCAGAAGAGACCTCGCCTAATGACTCGCTTCGCTAACTCCCTAATCGGTTTTGTTTCTCTGTTGCTCGGGTTCAACGTCGTTCTCTTGGCTTGCAGTAACCAATCGGCTGCAGAGCCCCCTCAGATTATTGAAGGTCGGTCTTTGTGCTCTGAATGCCACATGAGTATTGATGACCTTCGATTCGCTGCTGCGTACAGACTGCCAGACGGCACCGAAGGTCTCTTCGATGACATAGGAGACATGGTCAAACAGCAGCTCGAAGACAACAAACTGCACACAGCCTCGAGCTGGGTCTTTGATTTCCTCACAATGAAGCCGATTCCGGTCAACGATGCCTGGTTCATTCAGTGCGAACACATCACAACTCCTATGGGATCAGGTATCGCCGCCTATTCCTTGCTGGAGAACGCGCAAAAAGCTGCCACTGCCCACGAGGTGCGGGTCGTCAACTGGACGGATCTCGTTAACCAACAAACCACAGGCCTGTCCGGCCTGACTAAAAACCAACACCATCACTGAGACAAGGAGACACTTTCATGAACCCTCGAAACACAGCGTGCAGCTTGGTCCTCATGGCGCTACTACTTAGCTGCGGTAGCGGAGGATCACAAGAAGCAACAGGAGACGCAACGACCCTAACTTCAGAAGACCGTGTTCCAGAAGACGGGCAAAATGGCGCCGAGCTGTACGGCAAAAGCTGCGCATCGTGTCACGGGGCCGACGCGGCCGGTGTGGAAGGTGTCGGTAAACCTTTAGCCGGAGCTAATTTTATCACCGACAACGACACTGACTTTCTGGTCCAATTCATCACCACAGGTCGAAGTACATCGGATCCAGCGAACACCACCGGAGTCTTCATGCCGCCCAGAGGAGGCAACCCTTCACTAAGTGACGCTGACCTGCGACACATAGTGATCTACCTAAAGTCCTTGAGATGAGCCTTGACCACCTCAACATGCCCTTGGAAAGGCTCCCGTTCGACTACTGACTACCTTTAACAATTCACACGACCTCAAAGTGCTTGCACCACACCATCGGCTGCGGGGTCCGCTCCCCCGTCTAGTCCTTCACCAGTAACTCTTATTCCGTGAACCCACGCGAAATCATGGGTACGTGGACTGCGAATAACCTCATACCCCTCTTCCTCCAACGCTTCTGTAACCATCCATGGCACACCATTTGACACATCGATGGCGTCACTTGTACCAGACACACGAGGAGCTGAAACCGCTTCGAGCATATTCATATCAAAATCAATGCTGTTCAAAAGCACCTGGGTGACTCCCATAGCGATTTGAGTGCCACCCGGAGCTCCTATGACATAGTTCAATTCATCGCCATTAAAGACCATCGTTGGGCAAAGCGAACTGAAGCGACTCTTTCCCGGCGCCAAAGAATCTGCATTACCGGGCCGAGGATCAAAGACAGCCATGCAACCGTTGTACATGAATCCAAGTCCATCGGTAATCACGCCTGAAGGCATACCTAGCGAGTGAGTCATTGAGGCGGCATTGCCATCTTGGTCCACTACGCACACATGAGTTGTGTCTCTAGATTCATAAGTCATACGTTCCACACTGGCTCGTTCCCCTGCCCGAATCTTGCCAGCGTGCTCTTCTGCATGATTTTTCGAAATCAACAAATCCAGTGGCACATCAAAGTGTGACGGGTCCCCAACGAAACTGTCCTTATCAGAAGTCGCTCTTTTCATAGCTTCAGTGACTGTCCGAACGTATTCGACACTGTTGTGTCCCATAGAAGTCAGGTCAAAATGTTCGAGGATGTTGAGCATTTCAAGCACCATCACACCTCCACCCGGAGGATGGTTAGTTGCCACGTCAAGTCCTCGATAACTGGTTTGTATTGGCTGGTTGTGAGTCGTCTCATATTCGGCTAAGTCACGGTCGTTTAGCAAACCACCGTGGGCTTCTATATCTTCGGCTATCCGGCTTGCCAACTCGCCCGTATAAAACACGTCAGCACCTTCAGCGGCGATTAATCGCAACGTCTTCGCCATGTCAGGGTTCGCGACGCGATCACCAACACGTTTGAGTGACCCATCAGATCGGAAGTAGATCTCGCGACCTGTCGCCGATTGCCTCAGACGTTCTACATTGTCTGCTCGACCCATTGTTGCTCCCTCGGCCCACCAGCCAGCAACATGGGGACGCACTGCGAAACCCCGCTCTGCCCAGCCAATCGCTGGAAGCACAATTTCTGACCAATCTTTCACGCCCCATGTAGTTTGGGCCTCAAAGTAGGCCTTGAGTGACCCAGGTGTAGCTATCGACTGGTAGCCGACATCGTTTACATTGCCTTCCAGAACAAACCCAAAACCGTCCCTAGTTTCGCCGATGATGATGTCGGCCCACTGGTCGGCGCTGGTCGCGAGCGGAGATTTTGCATGAAAGTCGATGCACCGGTGAATTCCTTGTTCGGGCAAGTAAACCTGCAAATTTCCAAAGCCCGCAATGCCGCACATTTGGGGGTCAACGACGCCAGCGACAAGCCCACAAGCAATGGCGGCATCAACTGCATTGCCACCGGCTCTCAATACAGCTGCACCTGCCTCAACCGCTTCCGGTTGAGCTGCAACGACCATCGCAGTTCCATTTTTTTTCACGAGAAGCTCCAGTTCTGGGTTATTACCGATACTCGGGTTTAGCTCCTGGCACCTGGAGAGGCGCACATTCCCAACTAAGCAACTCCGGCAAGCACCGGTCAGCGAACAAACGCATTGAGGACTCTGCATCCTCAAAGGGCATGCCGCCGTAGCTGAACCCCGGCATTATCGCGTTCATCCCGATCATTTTGTTCATGTGAGCGAACTTCTCCAGAACTTGGTCGGGAGTCCCCCACGGCATCAAATCGACAAAATCTTGTGCCGCTCGATCCGCACCTTGTTTTTCTATATAGCCGGTAATGCCCGTATAAAATTCGTAGCCCTTGACACCTTCATGCGGGGCCTTCTGAAACTCGTAATGCCTCATGACGCTTTCATAGTTTGCGCCAATATATTTGCGGGCCATCTCTTCAGCTCGATCTGCGCTCTCATCGACGAAGACTGAACCGCCACAAAATGGTGGAGGCCCCGGTTCTCCATTGACCTCCTCGTACACGCGGTTGTATTCGGCGAGGTCTTCTTGTACTACCGTCCATGGTTTTTGCGGAATCACGAGAACTCCGTACCCAAGTTCAGCCATCAAGGGCATCGACTCTGGCGAAACAGCTGCGGCATAGGCTCGTCCCTTGAATGAATCCTTAGGGCGTGGTCGAATTTCCCGTAAAGGTTGGGTACCGAACTCGTTGTCGTATTCCATTTTTCCTGACTCAAGGGCCTCGAGCACTAGCCCGGCGTATGACACGAGTCGCTCACGCGACGAGTTCATGTCAACCCTGAAGCCTTCATACTCAATTCGGGCCAGTCCTCGGCCGATCCCTAAGATCATTCGTCCTTCAGACATGGTGTCAAGAAGAGCTATGTCCTCGGTGATTCGTAACGGGTCATGCCATGGCAGCACTATGACGCCTGAGCCGAGCAGCACATCAGGGTGTTTGCCCGCCATGTAAGACAAGAACTGAACCGGTTCGGGACACATGGTGTAATCATCGAAATGGTGTTCAACCGTCCACAATGATTTGAAACCGAGTTCGACAGCTAGATCACATAAACGAAGTTCTTCGGCATAAACCTCGTGGTCTGGCAACCCGTTAAACGGGTTCTGGAAAACAACTGTGTAGCCGGTGTGCATTAGGTACCCCCCCCTAGATTGGCGACACCACGAAGTTACACCGCTTCGCAAATCTGGTGCTGCCCTCGTCTCGGTGGACAAGTTCTTCTCAACTTCAGCAGCAATGAAATGACAAACTCTCCCTATGGCTCACCGCGTAGGAATCATCGGACTCGGGACAGTCGGGTCAAGATTCGTCGAACAATTCAACCTTCATGACGCCTTCGATCTAATCTCGGCTTGGGACATAGACCACGAAGCCTGTTCCTCCCATAGAGATTTCGTCAGAATTGCTTCGAGCCCTGACGAACTAATCGCTGAATGTGACCTGGTCTATGTAGCAGTACCACCATTGCATCACCAGCAATATGTTCTTGACTGCTTGTCACATAACACTGCGATCTTTTGTGAGAAGCCTTTGGGTGTGGATCTGCAGTCCAGCCGCGAACTGGTAGCTGCGGTCAACCAGAGCGGACTTCCAGCTGGGGTCAACTTTGTTTTTAGCTCCGCGCCCTCAGCCGTAGAGTTACAAAAAAGGCTCGCTAACAGAGACCTAGGGGATCTGATAGGGGCAGACCTTAGGTTGCACTTCTCTAAATGGCCGCGAGGGTGGCATGAGAAAGCACAGTGGTTACGTCTACGTGACCAAGGGGGTTGGGTTCGCGAAGTCGTATCCCATTTCATTTTCTTGACGTCCCGAATTTTGGGCGAAGTTACCCTCGAGAACAGTTACATAGATTACGAAGATGGAGCTGATGGTTCTCTATGTGAACAAACAGCGCTGGCTTTCTTCTCATCGCGGTCCATTCCACTCACCTTGGCAGGAACTAGTCGTGGCCATGGACCAGACGTCGTGGACCTGACCTTTCGAGGCACCAGTGGATCTTTGCGTGTTTGGGATTGGTACCAGCTCCAAGCT
>PVBE012086795.1_pt1 | contig 43878 bp, 45 predicted proteins | sample 1631181 | NCBI WGS metagenome assembly PVBE01 (sample SAMN08397723, study PRJNA350692) | Marine metagenome, whole genome shotgun sequencing project. | isolation source: water | place: Pacific Ocean | collected 2012-04
ACGACGCTTAATCTCTCTTACTTTTGATTTGACACTTTGTTTTTTAGTTGCCATAACTTGAATTTTTATTGGTTATAAATTTATGAATTCTGTCCATAAAGATTTAAACCAATCTGTCCAAATTAGGGTGAAGACTTACACAAATAGATGAGGACAAACTTGTAATACACGAAAACGTCAGAGGGTTATGTGAATTACTTGGATTCGATCCATTATATGTTGCCAACGAAGGTAAAGTAGTTATGGTAGTGGGCCATGAAGATGCACAAAGTATTCTCGATAAAATGAAAGAAAATCCCCTTGGAAAAGAGGCTTCTATTATTGGTGAGATCAGTGAAGACCATAAAGGAATGGCTTGGTTAAACACAGCTGTAGGTGGTAAAAGAGTAATTGAAATGCTCTCTGGTCAGCAATTACCCAGAATTTGCTAAGGGAAAATTAGATGTACCTTAATTATGCTACACTAGTCTCCATATTCGTCATAAAATCTGGCAAGTTCATCTGACAGATCACTGAATGCAACATAATGGTTTGAACAACCTTTTCTGGAACAAATGTTTACCCTTCCTCCTACTAGCATATCAAATGACACCATTGGACCGCCACAAATTTTACACTCTTCTTTTACCAGTAGTTCTTTATTACAACTTGGACAATAAAAATCCACGATAGTTTTGTCCCTAATATCAATATTTGCTTCATGGTCAAAGCACTCATAAACCGAGCATATGCGAATTATCCCTTTATCCTCAAGTGTATTTATATTTAGCTTAATAGAAGGGTATCCCTGTATTTCATTTTCCGTGTCCATTAAAGAAGACAAACAATGTGGACATTGAACATTAAGGGAAATTTGGTTCTTCATTTTCTTACAGTTTCTTGAGTTATAGTTAGTGCTAAATTAGGAAAAATATTTTGTCTACATCAATACGGTACTTATTATCTATTCGAATAGTCGATTATTATTAATATTCATTTTAAAAGTTTTGATTTTTAAATAATAATTTAATTGAGTTTTCACCTGTTTTGGTATATTGTTTATTTTTGAACAAAATCAATACCATTGAACCTTCTATTTATTGATATTCGTTTCTTAGACCTTGTAGATGTATTATTAGTAGCAGTACTTCTTTACACACTCTTCAAAATGCTGAAAGGTACAGTCGCAATTAATATCTTTTTCGGGATTGTTGCTCTATTCCTTATTTGGAAACTAGTTGCTGCACTTCAAATGGAACTTTTGTCTGAGATTTTAGGTGCTTTTATAAGCGTTGGTTTAGTTGCACTAATAATCATTTTTCAGCCCGAGATACGACAATTTCTATTGGCTTTAGGGACACCTAACTTTTTAAAAAAATATGGGAAAAAATTTAAAATATTAAATACAGTTTTCAGAGACGTGTTTGATTTTGACATTTTCCCAGTCGTAGTAGCTTGTCAGCATATGGCTGAACAGAAAACTGGTGCACTCTTGGTTATTACCCGCCAAAATGAACTTAATCAATATGTTAAAACAGGTCAACTAATTGATGCAGGCATTTCTTCGCAGCTAATAGAAAATATCTTCTTTAAAAATAGCCCTCTCCATGATGGAGCGATGATTATTACGGGCAATAAAATAAGGGCAGCCGGATGCATATTACCTGTAACTAAAAAACAAATTACTGCTCGCACTGGTTTACGACACAGGGCTGCTATTGGCATTAGTGAAGTTTCTGATTGCATTGCTATTGTAGTTTCGGAAGAAACTGGTAAAATTTCATACAGCATTAAGGGGCAGATTAAATACCGGATTTCGCCTCAAAGACTTCAGTCGATGCTTAGCGAAGAATTAGGACTTGACGTAGAGACTAAATAATATAATCAACTACAGCAGCTTTTTCCATTACTTCCTTTAAATAATCAAGCACAACAACATGTTCAGGGTGTACACGATACATGTTAAGACCGTCAACATTGTCAAAATCGGCAATTAACACAATATCCTGGGCCGACGCTTTTGTACTTATATTGAGCCCAACCTCTATCTTTAGTAGCGAATCTATAGATTGTTCCAGGGCTTCTAATAACACCTTAAATTCATCAGAAACTAACCTGACATCAACATGATCTTTAAGTTTTATCATTACTATATGTCGTAACATCGCAATTTTATTTGTGAAAATGTAAAATTACATGAATTAAAGTTAGTCAACAACCATCAACTAATTAAGTCACTAATAATTACAAACATTCGGCACTATTTATTGCACAATAAAAAATTAAGTAAATAATTAACAGCTCTTATATTTACTAACAAAATAGATTTAATAAAAGAAGAAATTATTATTCAGAAAAAAATTGTCGTTGAATAAATTGCTGTATATTTGCACACTTTTTTGAGAAAACCACTCATAAAAACTTAAATCGATGAGCAAGAACGAATTAATAGAATTTGTAGACGACACAGTTAAAGTAAATAAGTTTCCAAAGTTTAAAGCTGGGGATACAATAACTATAACTTATAAGATAAAAGAAGGAAATAAAGAACGTTTACAGAAGTATCAAGGTGTTGTACTTCAGCGTGTTGGTAGTGGCCCAAGTGCCACATTTACAGTAAGAAAGATTTCTGGCAACATAGGTGTAGAAAGGATTTTCCCTGTTGCATCACCATTTATTGAAGAAATTGTTGTGAATAAAGTTGGCGTTGTTCGCAGAGCCAGAATTTTTTATTTCCGTAATCTCCGTGGTAAAAAAGCCAGAATTAAAGAAGCTAGAAGATAGTTTATATCAAATAGAAGCCATAACAAAAAACTCCGACAATAATTATCGGAGTTTTTTTTATGTTCTAAATAACTATCCTACGATAAACTTCTTTGTTTTACAGCCTCATAAAGTAGTACACCTGCTGCTACTGACACATTTAACGAAGCTGTATTACCAAGCATAGGAATCATAATTTTCATATCAGAGCGCTTTAAATACTCACCACTCACACCTTCACCTTCTGAACCCATAATAAAAGCTAATGGTCCTTTCAAATCAGCTTTATAAAATAACTCACCATCTTTTTCGGTAGCGGATATAATTTTCAATCCACTATTTTTTAAAAAATCTATAGTATTCTTTAAATTATCGCTTCTGCAAATCGCTATATTATAGATTGCGCCGGCTGAAGATTTTATAGTACCTGAATTAAGTAGAGCAGAACCCTGCGAAGAAAAAATAACTGCATTAACACCAGTACTTTCTGCTGTTCTCAATATAGCCCCAAAGTTTCGAACATCAGTTATTTTGTCCAATATCAATATCAGGGGTTCTATGGCTTCTTCATATAAAGTCGGAATAATTTGTTCAATATTTCCAAATGATATTGGTGAAATATAAGCAATTACACCTTGATGATTTTTCCGTGTAATTCTGTTGAGTTTAAAAATTGGTATAAATTTATGCGGTATATTATCCTGCTTTATCAAGTCCATTAATTCCCTGTACAAATCACTCCTTAAACCTTGTTTAATAAATATCCGATCTATTTCCTTTCCTGCGTTAATAGCTTCTATAATCGGTCGTATACCAAAAATAAATTCATCTGCATTTTCTGTGCGATTATTCCTACTAAAGTTCATTACAACGATTTCTTCAAAAGTTTAAAATGAAACTACTAAAATATCAATTTAATTTGATTCATTAAGGGTTGAATATAGTTATTTATTTGTATTTTGGTGCTTGTTTTAGTGATTTTCGATTTACAATTAAAGATTAGTTCTATGTCGATCTTACGGCCGAGTATTATCGGATTGTTCCTTATTTTATGTTCCTATTCTGGGCTTGCTCAATATACAGAGCTAAAGCCAGTTATGGGGCCAAAAGCCCTGAAATCTTTTTTGAAACATCATCTGGATTATCCAAAGGAAGAACTATTAAGTAATACTCAGGGTACTGTTGTTATTGATTTTACAACTGATCAAACCGGTAAAGTTATTAATTACAGCATAAAAAAGAGTATTTCTGTGAAACTAGACTCATCCGCAATATCGATTTTTAAGTTAATTTTATGGAAACCTGCCAGAATGTATGGAAAACCTGTAAGTGGGAGTTCAAACTTTGAATTGAAGTATAATATTAAGAGCTTTCGAAAGCTAAGTCGTAGAAGAGGATATGAACACATTATTCTACCTTTTGAGCCTGTTGACATCTCCGGGAATATTTATACTCTAAAACAGGTTGATACTATTCCACAAGCAATCCTTGATCCTGGGTCAAAATCTGTTTCTGAATTTATATATAGCAAACTTACGTACCCTGATGCTGCTGCAAAGCTCGGTCTTGAGGGAGAAGTTGAATTATCGTTTATTATAGAAACGAATGGACTTCCCTCAAACATTATAACTCTTAAGTATTTGGGGGGAGGTTGTACCGAAGAGGCAACGAAAATTATAGAAACAATTAGATGGGTACCAGGAAAAGTAGAAGGTAAAGCTGTAAGAACCCTTTACAATATATCTGTTCATTTCAAAAAAAATGAAAAGAGAGACAGACATATTCCGAATCAATCAGGAAGCGGTATGTAATGAAATGAATTTTATGATAAATTAATATATTTGATATTTTTACAACTTAATTGGCTTACAATTCCTACTCAAAATTAATTAAACTTAATCATGGATCAAATTGACAAACTTTCGGAAAAAGCATCTGGTATAATTCAATGGCTTTCGGAAACAGGCGTAAATTATGGCTTGAGGCTATTCGGTGCTTTAATAGTACTAATTATTGGTTTATGGATAATTAAACTTGTCACAAAGAGGGTATCAGCTGGCTTGTCAAAAACCAGCATTACTCCAGCTCTTAAATCTTTCATTAGAAGCATTCTCAATGTCACTCTAAAGATAATATTGATTATAAGTGTACTTGGGATGATAGGGATTCAGATGACTACTTTTGTTGCAATTTTAGCCGCCGCCTCACTTGCGATTGGATTGGCATTTAAAGATACTCTGTCTAACTTTTCTGGTGGAATAATGATATTATTTTTTAAACCCTTTAAAATTGGTGACTATATTACCGCACAAGGTCATGCAGGTACAGTACGGGAAATACAGATTTTCGTTACTAAACTTACGACTCCTGATAACAAAACTATTATTCTACCAAATGGAACATTATCTAATGGTAGTTTAACTAACAATAGTACACAAACTTCTAGAAGAGTAGACTGGACCTTTGGTATTGGATATGGTGACGACTATGATGTTGCTAAAGATATGTTGATGGGCTTTATTAAAGAAGACAAGCGGATATTATACAAACCAGATGAACCTTTTATTGTACTTGGAGAGTTGGCTGATAGTTCGGTCAATATTGTTGTACGAGTTTGGGTTAACCCTGCGGACTACTGGGGTGTATTCTATACAATGAATGAAAAATTCTACAAAAATGCCGGAAAGCATGGTATAAATATTCCGTATCCACAAATAGATGTACACCTTGACAAATAGATTTATAAGACAGAAGAAATGAAAAAGATCGTTGTTATTATTCTTATTATGTCTGGATCTTTGTTGATGGCCCAGTCTGATACCGCTAAATATTGGAAGATTGAAAACAAGGCAAGTCTAAATCTTACACAAAGCTATTTTTCTAATTGGTCAGCTGGTGGTGAAAATACTCTAGCCGGCACTGGAAAATATACTTCAAACATTCTTTTCACTAAAGAAAAGCATCAGTGGTCTAATTGGTTGAATTTAGCATTGGGATATTCATATATTGGCAATCATAAACCAATGAAAACAGATGATAAACTCGAACTTATTTCGTCTTATGGTTATAAAATTCATAAAAAGCTTTACGCAACAATATTGGTAACTTTTAGGTCCCAAATTGCGAAAGGTTATAATTACAAAAAAGATTCAACTGTTTTCATATCTAAATTCATGGCACCTGGAACAATTGATATAGGTCCGGGTATCGAATGGGAACCAAATGATTTTTTTTCAATTAACTTTTCACCCCTCACTGCTAAATGGATAATTGTAAACGATCAAAGGTTAGCTGATGCAGGATCATTTGGCCTTGATCCTGCAGTTGTTCACTCATCTGGTGTTATAATTGAACATGCCAAAAAAGTTAAAACACAATTTGGAGCAAAGGCTCTTATGGTATTAAAGTATGAGATCTTCAAAAATGTGGATTTTAGCACTAAGCTGGAACTCTTTTCTAATTATCTTCATAATCCACAAAATATAGACGTTAATTGGCAAGTTAACATAACTATGAAAGTTAATTCATGGCTGAACGTAAATATCAACACTGAATTAATTTATGATGATGATGTGATTTTCCACGATGCAAATGGAAATCCAATCGGACCACGAACACAATTTAATGAAAATATGCAGATCGGATTAGCTATAACTTTCTAATAATGAAATGTATTGGCCTTATTTCTGATACGCATGGATACATTCATCCACGAATGTTTTCATTTTTTAGTAATTGTGATGAAATATGGCACGCTGGTGATATTGGTAACACAGAAACTATTGATAAACTCAGATCGTTTAAACCTGTACGGGCTGTTTATGGAAACATTGATGACGGAAAAATAAGGCTTGAGTATAATGAATATGAGGTTTTTACTGTTGATGGATTAAAAGTAATCTTAATTCATATTGGAGGTTACCCTGGCCGATATACAAAGTTAGCATGGCAACTTATCAACAAACATAAACCTGGATTGTTTATTTCAGGACATTCACATATATTAAAAGTTATACCTGATAAGAAAAACAATCTGCTTCATATAAATCCGGGAGCTTCAGGAAATTCAGGCCAACATAACTTTATAACCTTTATTAAATTCAGTATTAACAATAGTGAATTAACTGATCTGGAGATATTTGAAGCCGTCAGGTAATTCAGTAATCTGTTAATACATCGAAATTATCTTACCTGTAACGACCACATTATATTTGTCTAGCGTAATCTGTCGGTTGAGCGCACTAATTTTTCATCATTCGTTATACCTCTTGCAGCCATAAACAGTAACATTGCCGAAACTAATGGAATTATAAATATAACTGTTGGTATTTCCATTCCTGTTTCCAGTATCGGAACACTATACTGATAAGAAGCATAACCCCCACTTTGATTTTCAAGGATATCAATATAATAGAAGAAATATACTCCCAAGTAAATTAATAATAGAAGAAGCATAAACCGCACTAAAATCAGCTGAAGCTTTCTTTTTTTATATAAGAAGATAGTAACAATTGAAATAATTACTATTAATGTAACCGAAATAAGTAACGGTAAAATAAAAAATGGAGTAAACGGAGAACTAAAACCAGGAACAAGAGTCTTCACCTGGTAGAGATATAATACTAAAGAATCCTTTTCTCCGATAAAAGAAGACAAGGGCACAAAATATGTGATGCATAATAATGCTGCGGCAAAGAACAGATAAATTGATTGTTTACGTTGAATCATATTTTATTCATTTTTTTACAAAAATAGTCAATTACATAAAAAAATTAATACCTTTGCAGCACTTTTAAGATAAAGTCAAAGAAAATTCCAAAACTAGAATCAAAACTTTTATAATTTTTAATTATTCAATTATTGTAGTTGAATAAATAACAAAATCCCAATCTATGTACGATATTGTCGAGCTCAACGGTAAACTCGTTGCAGATATAAGACAGATAGCTAAGGAGTGTAATATTCCTAAAGCTGAAAAAATGCTCAAGAAGGACTTGATCTACAAGATTCTTGATCACCAGGCGCTTAATCCTTCAAAAGAAGTGTTGGACGCTGAGAAGAAAAATTTTGTCAGAAAAACAAGAAAAAGGATTCCCAATCCTAAAAAGAAAAATGAGCCAATAACATCTAAGGAGAAAGAGGGTAACAAAAGTTCTAATAAGGCTGAGAAACTGGATAAAAAAGATAATACAGTGAATAAAAATAGGCAACGTACAGAACTTACTCCAATTGCGGACGAAAATATCTCTACTCAGATTCAGAATAGATCAAATTCGGTTAAAACAGATGTTAAGCATAAAGAAGAGCGAAAACATCACCATAAGAATGAATTAAATCCCTCAAGAAAGCGTAAACGAATTGTTGAACATGATAAACCTGAAAAAGTTATCCACTCAGAAAATACTAAAACAGAAACTACCAAGGATGAATTAGTTGAAAAGGGAGCGAAAAAAGAGAATAACAAACTTGACCAAACTACCGACACCAAAGCTATTTCAACGGACCAACCAGAAAAAAAACAGAGACCAAGATATTCATTTGAATTTGAGGGAATTGTTGAAGCAGAAGGAGTCCTTGAGATTATGCCTGACGGTTATGGATTTTTAAGATCGTCAGATTATAATTATCTTAATTCACCTGATGACATATATGTTTCACTTTCACAAATTAAGCTATTTGGATTAAAAACAGGTGATACAATAGAAGGCCAGGTACGACCACCAAAAGAAAGTGAGAAATACTTTCCGTTAATTAAAGTAACAAAAATAAATGGAATGTTGCCTCAGGATGTTCGCGATAGAGTTCCTTTTGATTTTTTAACTCCTTTATTTCCTAATGAACGATTTACGCTGACAGGACATAAAGGTGAATCAATATCAACCAGGATAATGGACATGTTTACTCCGATTGGTAAAGGACAACGTGGACTACTTGTTTCACAGCCAAAAACAGGTAAGACAGTATTACTCAAAGAAATAGCTAATGCTATCGCAGCTAATCACTCAGAAGTTTATCTTATTATTTTGTTGATCGACGAACGTCCAGAAGAGGTTACCGATATGGCGCGTAGTGTAAATGCAGAAGTTGTAGCTTCAACATTTGACGAACCTGCTGAAAAGCACGTGAAAATAGCAAATCTAATTCTAGAAAAGGCCAAGAGACTTACAGAATGTGGACACGATGTTGTAATATTACTGGATTCTATAACAAGGTTAGCTAGGGCTTATAATACAGTCTCACCTGCCTCAGGCAAAGTATTGTCAGGTGGTGTTGAAGCTAACGCCCTTCAAAAACCTAAACGATTCTTTGGCGCTGCACGTCAAATTGAAGATGGGGGTTCACTTACAATACTTGCAACTGCCCTTACCGACACAGGATCTAAGATGGATGAGGTGATTTTTGAAGAATTTAAAGGAACTGGTAACATGGAGCTTCAATTGGACAGGAAGCTTTCTAACAAAAGAATTTATCCAGCTATTGACATTGTTGCATCAAGTACCCGACGTGAGGATCTTCTTGTAGATAAGGATATGCTACAAAGAATTTGGATATTGAGAAACCATCTCGCTGACATGAATCCTACCGAAGCAATGATATTCCTTAAAGATAAAATAAAATTCACGGCTACTAATCAGGAATTTTTAATATCAATGAATAGCTAGTAAAAATTAACGAAATACAACTAACCTCTGTTTATTCATTGCATTGAACAGAGGTTTTTTTATGGTTAGGAAAAATTCGAACTGAGCCATGAATACCTAAAATTACTAATGGACTAGCAGGATCATTAGAATGTACCAACACAGATTGATGTTGAATTCCAACCCTGCCATGAGTATTAATCTTTATGCGCAATATAGCTTTTTCATCGGCAAGTATAGGCTGAGTAGGCCTATCAACTACTTTTATTCCCTTTGGTGGATCAATTTCAGTAATATATAAAGGTAACGAACCATCATTTGAAATCAGAAAAGTATGATAAAGATTCTTGCCTCGTACAAGATGACCATAATCATAATTATAATGATCGAAAACCATATGCGGGACACTATCAAATAACTTTTGATTCTTGCTTCCAGCAATGCCTTCTTCAATATTAACCAATAGATTCAAGAATTTGTATGGATTTCTTTTGTCGCTGCTAATGATGGATATTTCAGCATGAAACTCACCAAGATCTAGCTCAATATCTGCATTGAATTCAACGATCATCTTACCACTCATTTGTGGCAACAGTATTTCTGGTTCAAATTTTTGAGTTACAAAGTTATTAGATTTTCCATTTATAAATTTCACTGGATCTCTACCAAAATTATATATTTCCATTTCAAAAGTAATTATCTCACCACGTGGTATATTACCAATAACAACATCCATACTGTCGGTGGCAAATCCAATGTTACCAATTACCAAAGGAAAATTCTTCTTTAGTAAAGAATCCTGAGTGATGTTCTGTGATATTACCACATTAACAGTCACAAACAAAATCAATAATATTAGATATCTAAACTGTATCATCCTATTGTCATACGGAGTTTCAAGACAATAGTTGCATTGCTCGATTATCGAAGTTAATTCCGTCAAAATTACCAGAACTCATCATTAAATATACTGTATTTGGTTTTTTAATCATATTAAGCCAAGCCATCATATCTTTCGAATTAACAAATACTTTCAAATCATCTCTCTTGAAAGCTTCTACCACATCAATGATATCAAGGTTAGGCAAACGTTTCATGGCTAAAGTATGCTCATTAAAATATACACATGCATGATTAGATGCATCAAGTGTATGGTTATACTCAGCAATAAACTTTTTGTTTAAGCTGCTAAAAGTGTGCAATTCAAGACATGCAACAAAATTCATAAGTGGAAATTGTTCCCGTACAGCTTCAACCGTAGCATGAACTTTTGAAGGTGCATGAGCAAAATCTTTATATAATCGGTTAGAACCATTTTTCATAACCAATTCAAGGCGATTGGCAGTACCCTCAAAACTACTTACTGCTGCAAAGAAATCCTTATCATCAATTCCCAGCTGATTACATACAAGTCTGGCTCCATTAATATTCATCATATTATGCTTTCCAAAGATTTTGAGCTCTACTTCGCCATTATCAGTAATCATGTAGTTTATCCCATTTTGAATTTCATATTTTGGAATTCTGTAAGAGACAGTACTAATATCATTTCTTGCAGAAGCTAATTTTTCAAGAATCTTATCCTCAACATTATAAATTAGTGACCCATTTTTATTTATAAGTGAAATGAATTTTTCAAACTGTTCAATATAATTTTCCCAAGTTGGAAAAACGTTAATATGATCCCAGGCAATACCACTTAGCAGTGCAATATCAGGAAAATACCAATGAAATTTTGGTCTGAGATCGATTGGTGAACTAAGGTACTCATCACCTTCAAAGATCATTATTGGAGCATCTTCACTCAATCGTACCATAACATCAAAATCTTTGATCTTAGAACCAACCAGGTAATCAAAATCATAATTCAGTTTGCGAAGAACATGCATTATTATTGCAGTTATAGTTGTTTTTCCATGACTACCCCCAATAACTACTCGTTTTTTATTTTTAGAATGATAGTAAAGAAACTCAGGATATGAATAGATCTTTAGCCCTAACTCTTTTGCTCGTAACAATTCAGGATTGTCAATTCTTGCATGCATACCAAGAATTATTGCATCAATATCTTTGGAGATTTCTTCAGGATACCACCCATACCTTGCCGGAAGTAAGCTATTATCTGATAACCTGCTTCGTGAAGGTTCAAAAATTTCATCATCCGAGCCACCAACATCATGCCTATTATTTTTCATGGCAATAGCAAGATTATGCATAGCACTTCCCCCAATGGCGATAAAATGAACTTTCATCAGTAAATGCGTGAAATTTTCTGGGTAAAAATAGGTGATAAAATGAAAAGAAATTGAATTTTACAGTAATATTCTTTTTTTTATAACTTTACAGTCACTTCGGACAAACATATTATGCTTAAACAAAATTATAGGAATTAACAACAAAAATTATTAAATATGCAAACCATACTTATACCTGTCGACTTTTCTGATCATTCAGTTTCTACTTACAAATTTGCCATTAAGATAGTAGGAACTGTAAACGAAACAAGATTATATTTCCTCCACTCTTATAACGATCAGCTTCTAATCCCCGATTCAGGATTAAGCAGTGGATTTGATAACGATGTATTTATGAATATGCAGCTTATTGAAGAGTTTAAGCAGTTGGCTAAAAATAATATGAAACAACTCAAGAAAGAAGTTGAAGATTATATAAAGGCTGAGAAATTAAATAACTTTAAAGTAAATACTATGGTTTCTGGTGGTGATCCGGGTTGGGAGATAACTGATGCTTCTAAGGATATACATCCTGATTTCATTGTGATGGGTACGCAAGGCATCGGTAAAAAAGGTATACTTGAGGGAAGCATGGCGAAAAAGATAATGAATAAAGCAGATGTTCCTGTAATTGCTGTGCCTTCAGGCGAATACGACCATGACAATCTTAGAATAATGTATGCCAGTAATAACCATGAGAAGGACTTCGTTAAAATCAAACTTCTTTTTAAACTTTTTGAAAACCTTCCATTTAAAATATTCACGGTTCACTTCCATTTTGAAGGTTCCAGCCATGATAATAGTAATCAGTTAAATGATTTGAAAGAAGCATTTTCGGCTGAGAGAATTAGTAAACAGATTAATTTTTCATTGATTGACACTAATAATAAAGATAATGCTTTAGAAGCTTTTGTTGAGCACAATAACATTAATGTTATTGCATTTATTGCTCATAAGTCTAACATATTCAAATCGTTATTTCGACCAACAATAACAAAAAAAGATTTTTTCAAATTGGGGCTGCCAATGATCGCACTTCACGAATAGTGCAATCAGTTTATTTTAGTATTATTTGGAAGCTTTTGTGTATAATTCGCACAACATCGTACCTATTGATTCCGGCGAAAACTCTATTTGTGCTTCTGATTTAATTTTATCCATATTAAAAGACAAACCACCATCTAAGAATGAAATTAAATTGGCCAACAATTGGTCTTCATTACCAGCTTCAATCAACACTCCATTTTCGTTATTAATTCTTTCCGGAATCCCTCCTACCTTGGTTGCAATTACAGGTACTCCGAGGGATAGTGATTCATTTATTACAACAGGAAGATTCTCATAATTACTAAAAACTATCAGCATATCTGCAGAAGCCATTTCATTGACAAGTTTTTCTCCTTCCAACAATCCTGTAAATATTACTTGTTTTTCTGTCAGGCCAAGTTCAGAAGCAAGATTACGTAACCAATCCTTATCCATGCCGTCGCCTACAAGCTTGAAAATAAAATCATTACGAATTTCAGATAGATTACTAATAGTTCTTAATAAACCGCTTATATTTTTTGATTTGTCTTCAAAGCAGCTCACATGAATAAACACAATGGGATCGTTTTTTAGCAACGCATTATCCGGTTTGTTTAAAAAAGTATTATCGACAACATTTGGAAGTACAACATAATTATCATTTAGAAGTTTATGCGATTTCATTGCTTTTGCTAGATTATTCGTCACTGTTGTTACAGATGAAGCATGCTTTACAATGACTCTAGTAATTAATTTTCTAAAAACTCCATTAAATGAGCCAGTCAAATCCAAATACCTCGACCAATGCTCACTTATAAGATATGGAATGCCTTTGAATAACTTATAATACAAACCCAACAAACCAAGTCGAGTTAGTATGTGAATATGAACTAAGTCAAATCCACCAAGTTGCTTTTTCATAAGCTTTAAACCTATCATGTTTGCCCTGAAAAAGCGATATATATTAACTAATTTATTAAAGTGAAACAGTTTAATTTTTGAAGATAAATAATATATTTTGGCTGTAGGAACTTGATTCTCTTCATTATAGTCAATAACATATATCTGTTGTTCACAGAGTCGTTCATCAGTTTGATGAGCATAAACAACGCCAACATCGCAACAGTTATTTGCGGATTCGGCGTGGCGCTGAATAAAAAGTCCGGGCATCGGATCCCATCGATTAGGATACCATCTAGTAAGATACAGTACTTTTAATCTCTCGTTAATTTTAACTCCCATCTTTCAATAATTCATCAACAAAATTAATTGCATTTTTAAGACGCTGCTCACCCTTTTCTTTAACAACTCTATAATTACGATTATTCTGGTCTAATTCTTTAACAAACAAATTATAAATATATTGTCTGTTATGAGGATTACTACGTAAAGGATCCGGCTCCCAGTTTAAGTCAGGATAACATAGAAGGTAGAGATCATAGCTATTCTCTAGAGTTTGTTTTTCAATCCAGCCAGGCACAGTACCAAATACTTCTTTCGACCATATTTTCATAACAATCAGTTCAGTATCGCAAAAAATAATTCTTTTTGAACTTGAAGCGATAGCCTCCTCATTATTCATTTGACCAATTGCTATTGCAACTATGTCCTCTAAAGTATATTCGTATTTCCTATGTTTAAAATACTCACGCGCATATTCATCTACCTTATTAGTATTATAATAAGCTGCAAGCTCACATGTAAGCCATGATTTTCCAGACGATTCGGGACCGATAATTGCAACTCGTTTAAGCAATGTTTTTTAATTTAATCTGGTTTCGCCACTCAATGTAACCCATTATCGCCAAGACTAAGAAAATAGAGTATTGGATTCCTGTAAAGCCATATCCTTTAACAAAATATAAAGGAATGGAGACAACATTACCAATAATCCATAATGTCCAGCTTTCTAATTTTTTATTAGCCATTAGCCACATAGCAGCAAAGAAAATTCCGGTAGTAAAAGTATCCAGAAAAGGAGTGGCATCTCTAAAATCTTGCAGGTTACCTGAAGTGATATGATTCCATGCATAAGCTGTACTTTCAACAAAATCAAGTTGGTTAGGCATAACATTGTAATACCTGTAAACAACAATTACAAAAATGGATGTAAATAAGAAGATACCAATTGCCTTCAATTTATCAACTAAATTAGTTCTTGTTATTGAAATGTGATGATTTTGATTGTCTATTACTTTACGCCACATATACCATCCATAAATACTCATTAGCGTGTAATAAACATTGATGATCAAATCACCGTATAAAGTCCATTGTGAAAGCAAATAAACATAAATACCCGTACTGATAATTCCAGTTGGAAAAACCAGAATATTTTCTTTCCAGGCATAAAGTACACTTATAACACCTAATAAGGCTGCTATAAATTCAAGGACAATATTGAATGTTGTTGCTGTTTGGTAGGGTTGCAAAAAGAAATTTACAAAATCGCTCATCAAATGTTATTAGGATGTATCTGTAAATCAGCATTAATAATCTTCAACACAAAAACTGAATGTGGAATATTCATGGATTCCTTTATTTCTTTGGTAAGAATATCCATTAGTTCAGTATATTCACCAAATACCTGTGTACTAATACCATTGGTTCTAACAACAATGTTATTATACTTATTTAATCTCTCAATAAAGCTCTTAATTGGAGGTATAAATTCTTCCTTTAATGGGTAATAACTAATGTCGACAGTTGCATTCATAAGAACAAAAATAAAATTTAGAATTCAAAGGTACATTATTTTGAATTTAGTATTTTAGCAACAATAAATAACCTAAACAATAATTCAATATGACAAAACGATTTTTGATAACAGTAGGTTTGATGGGTGCTGTGGGTGTGTTATTAGGTTCTTTGGGAGCCCATGTACTTAGTGGTAATATCCCACAAGAAGACCTTGACTTATTCGATGTTGCTAATGAATATCTTATGTTTCACGCCTTGGCTTTATTGGGACTTGCATTTATGAGTAGGTATGTTTCACGGTCATATTTGAATATAATCTATTACCTTTTTGTAATTGGAGTTATATTATTTTCAGGAACAATTTTTATAAGCTCGCTGAAAGAATTAACTGGGTTTTCTTTGGGAGGACTTAGCATGTTAACACCTATCGGAGGTATTCTTTTGATTGCGGGATGGATTGCAATTATTCTTTCCGGGATTAATTATAAGCATAAAAAAAGGTATCATTAGGAGAATGGACTTTTTTCATAATTCCTGCCTCTTATTACATTATTCTCACCTCATATCAATAACCTCAACATCAGGGTAACTAGCATAGTCGAATATGAAAGTTCCCTTTGGAAGATCAAGGTCCGACTGTAGGTCAATTATATGGTAGGTAAAAACATTACCGTTTACATCGTAAACAGAAAAGTTCTCCAAGCTTAGCTTATTAGCATTAACAATTACACTAATTTGTTCGAAATTTTTACGATCCTTTGGCCTTAGACATATTTCCTTTAATTTGGAATTTTTATATTTATTGCTTTGTCCAAATTTTGCTTTATAGCTTTCATTGTACTTCGTAAGAATTTGTGTTGGAGAAATGCTTTCTTCATTATCTTCAACATTACTTACCATAACTTCTTCCGAATCTTCAAGATAAGTCCATATTGTAGTACCATCAGATATAATTATCTGTCCTTCCATTTCAATCCTATAGCTATCGCCCTGAACATATATTACACCAGATTTTTTCTCATCAATACCCATATCAACATTAACCATTGTATACGACAAGTTGGCTTTAAAGTTTTTGTAAGATGATGTGTGATTTATAACATCTTCGAGTAGTTTTTCAGCTTCTTTATCGCTCTGCGCCACAATGACTCCCGAAATGAGTAAAGAAATTATCAATAATATATTTTTCATGTTTTTTAATTTAATGTGTGAATGTTTGAATGCGTCAATGCTTAAACTAGTCCATGCTTAAATACGTAAATAGATTTTGAGTACATTTATATTATCACTTTATCATTCTATCATTTTATCATTCACTTAACCCATCATCCGAATTCAAATCCTTCAAATACTGTTCCAAAGCCATTTCACTATTAACTCTCACCTCACGAGCTTTGCTACCTTCGAAAGGACCAACAATCCCAGCAGCTTCCAGTTGATCAATAATCCTTCCAGCTCTGTTATATCCAAGTTTAAGCTTACGTTGCAGTAATGAGGTTGAACCTTGTTGAGTTTGCACGATAATTAAAGCGGCATCTTCAAATAATTCATCTCTTTCCTTTGGATCATATTCATTTTTCAGTTCAGCTTCTTCATCTTTAAACTCAGGAAGGTATAACGCATCTGGATAGGCTCTTTGTGAACCGATATAACTTGTAACTTTTTCTACTTCAGGAGTATCAATAAAGGCACACTGTAGCCGGATAAGCTCACTTCCTGTGGAAAATAGCATATCTCCCCTGCCCACCAGCTGATCAGCACCACCAGCATCTAGTATGGTTCGAGAATCAATTTTTGAAATAACTCTGAAAGCTATCCGTGCAGGAAAATTCGCCTTAATTGTACCTGTAATTATATTTACTGAAGGTCGTTGGGTTGCTATTATCAGGTGAATGCCAATTGCTCTTGCCAATTGAGCCAAGCGTGTCATTGGGGTTTCTATTTCTTTTCCTGCCGTCATTATAAGATCAGCAAATTCATCAATTACGAGTACAAGATAAGGTAAATATCGATGACCATGTAATGGGTTTAACTTACGGGCAATAAACTTCGTATTGTACTCTTTTATATTACGAACCTGAGCATCCTTTAGTAGTTCATAACGGTTATCCATCTCAATACCAAGAGAGTTAAGAGTTCTTACAACCTTACGTGTGTCTGTAATAATTGCTTCTTCTGAGTCAGGAAGTTTTGCAAGATAATGCCTTTCTATTCGTGAATAAAGGTTGAGTTCCACCTTTTTAGGATCAACAAGAATAAACTTAAGTTCAGCTGGGTGTTTCTTATAAAGTAATGAGGCAATAATAGCATTGAGTCCAACCGACTTACCCTGGCCTGTAGCTCCTGCCATTAACAAGTGTGGCATTTTTGCAAGATCGGCAACGAAGCTATCGTTTGATATGGTTTTTCCGATTCCAAAGGGTAAATCAAAATTATTGTTCCTGAATCTGTCAGAAGTCAGTATCGACTTCATGGAAACAATATTTGGGTTTTGGTTAGGTACCTCAATGCCTACGGTGCCCTTACCCGGAATAGGAGCTATTATCCTAATGCCGATAGCTGAGAGACTCAGGGCAATATCATCTTCAAGATTTTTAATTTTTGAGATACGAATTCCAGGTGCAGGTACAACTTCATATAATGTAATTGTAGGACCGATAGTTGCCTTTATCTTTATAATTGAAATCGAATAATGATTTAAGGTTTCAACGATCCTGTTTTTATTTATTTCAAGCTCCTCTTTAGTAACCAGTATATTATCACTATCGTAATCTTCAAGTAAATCAAATGTAGGTAGTTGGTAGTCGGCAAGTTCAAGTGTTGGATCAAATTCTGTATCAACACCAAAATGCTCCCCTGGTTCCAACTTCGTTTTCACATCAGTTTCAACCTTTGGTAATTCTACGGTGAGTTCAAGTTCATCATTGTTATCAGGCTTTTCAATCAAATTACTTTCGCGCTCCTTCCGAATAGAACTTTCTTCCTCTACTTTAAAAGTATTCCCGCTTCCTTCCTCAGGCTTGATAAAATCTGATTGATGATCATCTGTTTCATCATCAACAGCAAACTCAACAGTATTATAAAGTTCAGATTTTGATTTAACTGTTGAATCCATAGATTCATTATTATCTCCACCCCCTTCTGACTTTCTCTTCATCCAGTTAAACTGAAATCTAAAATCAATAAGTGAAAAAATTACGGGAATAAAAATTATCAGCAATATAAGTCCTGCATTACCTAAATATGCTATTAACCAAATATTTAACTGACGGCCAGCCAGTCCGCCCAATAAATTTTCGGGATGGTTTGAAAACAATAGGTTAAAAGTTACAGGTATCCAAATAAAACTGACTATAAGAAGTTCAAACCACCTCCATAAACTAAATAATTTTATTTTAACTAACAGACGTAAACCAATGGAAATAAAAAATAGTGATATGAAATATGCTCCAATACCTATACCCTTAAATACTAGATAATTAGATATTAATGAGCCCAGTCTGCCAGTCCAATTCGTGACTGTTTCTGTATGATCCTTAAATTGCTCAGCGGTTGTCTTTAATGCATCAGCAGAATCAGCAGCAAACCAGTTAATAATAAAAGTCGTGATTGCTAGTAACAGATATATCCCGGCAATTAAAAATAAAAATCCTATACTCCTAATCAGTCTCGGATCGGACAATCTAAATCGTGATTTACTACTCTTCGCTCTCTTCCTTTTAGCAATTTTCTTTTTCTTATCGTTCTGCTTGGCAGTTGGTTTTGGTTTTAACTTATTTGATTTAGGAGCCATTAAAGAACAATTTAGACAAGTTCATGACAAAAGTAACAAATTGGCAGTTGGTTCTTTGAGGAAAAGGTTAATTTGTTCTTCCCGGATAAACTTTTAAAGCTTCTTCAAGTACTTTTACCGAGTTGTTAAGATCATCCACGTTTAGCACATAACTGATTCTTACTTCATCCTTACCCATTCCCGGAGTAGAGTAAAACCCGGAAGCCGGAGCCATCATAACTGTTTTATTTTTATAGCTATAATCCTCTAGTAACCATTGACAGAACCTGTCAGAATCATCGACAGGAAGTTTAGCAACTACATAAAAAGCACCTGCTGGTTTCGGGCAAAAAGCACCTTCTATATTATTTATTCCATTAACTATGGTATTTCTTCTAGCTATATACTCCTCCATAACTTTATCAAAGTATTCATCGGGAGTATCTACGGCACCCTCTGCGGCCACTTGTCCGAAAGTTGGTGGACTAAGACGTGCCTGGGCGAATTTCATCGCTGTAGCCATGAGTTCCTTATTTTTTGATACAAGCCACCCAATACGAACACCACAGGCACTATATCGCTTTGACACTGAATCGATAAGAATTACATTATTTTCAATCCCTTTAAGATGCATGCATGAAAAATGTTGCTTACCATCGTACGTAAACTCACGATATACCTCATCAGCAATTAGAAACAAATCATATTTCTTTGCAATATCCCTTAATGTATTAAGCTCTTCTTTTGAATAAAGATAGCCAGTTGGATTATTAGGATTACAAACCAATATCGCCTTGGTTCTGGACGTAATATTTTTTTCAAACTCTTCTATTGGGGGCAACGCAAATCCTGTTTCAATTGATGAAAATATTGGAACAATTTTTATGCCTGCATTGGTAGCAAAACCATTATAATTGGCATAAAAAGGTTCAGGTATTATTACTTCATCCTCAGGATCCATTATCGATTGAAAGGCAAACAGTAAAGCTTCGGAAGCACCAGCACCTACAATTATTTCATCTGCAGTTACATCAATATTTACCGATCTATAATATTCTACGAGTTTTTCTCTTAATGATAGCATACCAGCCGAATGACTGTATTCAATAACTTTCTTTCCGTATGTATGAACTGCATTTAAAGCTACTTCAGGTGTCTCGATATCAGGCTGTCCGATATTCAGATGATAAACATAAACACCTCTTTTTTTTGCTTCTTCAGCGTATGGAACCAATTTCCTGATTGGAGATTCCGGCATTAACTGCCCTTTTTGAGAGATATTTAGCATACTATTTATTAATTTGGTTGAAGAAAAATCATACTGATTAATTCGAGAATTGATATAAGAAAATTATGAATTACACAGATAATCGTAGAGACGAAATAAAATTCGTATTACTTATTAATTGGAGTAGCACCAGCACTGTTATTCTTTTCAGGGAGTGCTTCGTTTGGTTTTTTTTCTACTTTACCCTTGATTCGAAGTAGTGTGGTTGATTTTTTCTTTGAATTTGAAAATACCGTAACAGTTTTATTAAAAGCACCACTTTTATGGGTGTTATAAGTTACTTTTATTTTGTTTGTTTCACCAGGTAGAATTGGTTCTTTAGGCCAAGATGGAACAGTACATCCACAAGATGACCTCGGTTTTGAAAGTATTAGAGGTTCATTACCAATGTTTGTAAATTCAAAATTATAAGTACCATCGCCGTTTAAATCAATTGTACCATAATCATGTGTAGTTTTTTTAAAAAATATTTCAGGTCCGTTAACTTTTGCTTCATCTTGAGCGTCTGCAATAACAACTGAAAATACTAGAGCTATAATTATTACAAAGTTTTTCATTTCTAATTTCTTTTATTTTAATATTATAATCAACAAAAATAATAAAATTATATCACTGATATTTTTATCGTCAGTCAATTTAGTTAATAATAGTTAGTCTGTGTTATTCTTTAGATTGGTTCGTATAATTCACCGAAGAAATTAGATAATGTTTGAATTGGAGATTAAACAATTGATTAACTAGCCCAAATACCGATACTTACATTAACAACTATTTGTACTTTATAATCGTTTATCTCAAAAATTAAAGTTTCTCAGCGCATATTTTACAATACGTAGCATCATCATCATGCAATGCATACTGACAGTTTCTACAAACCTGTGTGTTTTTGTGGGGTTTCATTTTTACAAGTTCGCTTCCCACAATGCTAGTAGGAATTGCAATAATTGCAAATCCAACAATCATAAGCATAGAAGCAATTATTTGTCCTAGTACTGTTTGAGGAGCTATATCACCATAACCAACTGTTGTAACCGTTACAATTGACCAATAAATTGAGGTGGGTATGCTTGTAAACCCTGATTCTGGCCCTTCAACCAAATACATTACAGAACCAGTAATAACTACTATAATTAGGACTACTTCCAAAAAGACAACAATTTTTCTTCGGCTATTAATAAAAGCAACTAACAATATATTTGAGGCATTTACATATCTAGCAAGCTTAAATACCCTGAAAACTCTCATTAACCGAAGCATCCTAATAACAATTAAGAAATGTGTTCCAGTTACAAACAAACTAATATAGGTTGGTAGTACAGACAAAGCATCTATAATTCCATAAAAACTAAATATATACTTGCGAGGCTTCTTAACGGAATATATCCTTAGAAGATATTCTATCGTAAATATTATGGTAATTATCCATTCAAGGAATAAAAATACATCTCCATACTTAAGGTGTAATGCTAAAACACTATTCAACATTACAATTACTACAGATAGTAATATTGTTACAAGAAGTAGGATATCAAAAAGTTTACCTGCTTTTGTATCTGCTTCAAATATTATATCGTGTAATTGCTTTTTTAGTTTTTTCTCTTCCATACCAATTTTCAGCTAAATTAAGAAAGTCCTTCAAAAACGCCCATTCCAAATAGGGCAAAATCATACTTAACAGGATCATTCGAATCAAAAGTACGCAATTGACGAGTTAATTCTTCAACTGCCTTCCAATCATTTTGTTTCCGGATAAGTAAGCCTAATTTTCGGGCAACATTACCCGAATGTACATCAAGTGGACACATGAGGTGGGATTGAGGGATTTCCTTCCAAATACCAAAATCAACTCCATGGTTATCTTCTCTCACCATCCATCGCAAATACATATTAATCCGCTTTGCAGCAGAACCAGTTTGCGGATTAGCAAGGTGCTTCTCCGAGCGTACTAAATGATGTGTTTGTAGAATTGCATTGCGCAAATCAACTATCACATCAAGAACTGAATTATTATTATTAAATGCTTTATTGACAATAGTTTCAAGACCATCATTATGTAAATAAATATTGCGCAATGCTGTAATGAGAAACAAACAATCATCAGAATTAAAGGTACGATAAACGAAACTCCCAAAGCGTTTGAACTCTTGTTCACTTGATTTTGTTAAGAAATTGTAAGGCGAATTGTCCATCAACATCATCAATTGTTTTGCACTTTTAATAATTGCAGTTCTTCTCCCCCAGGACAATATTGCCGTTAAAAAACCACTGATTTCAATATCCTCTTTACCTGTAAACATATGAGGAATACTAACAGGATCATTTTCAATGAATTCTGGATTATTGTATTGAGCTACTTTCTTGTCTAACAGAGTGCGAATATTAACTGCCAAAATATGTTATTTGGAATGAATATAAATAATGTTTACTTTTGTAACTGAAAATTATCATAAATTAAAATAAAACTATGAAAAATCTAGTTATAGTTGTTTTAGTAATTGCAGTAAGTCTGAGCTTACTATCAACTACAAAAGTAGAAAACATCTCCGTTAATTTGGACACCAAAGATGTTATTTCAGACTCAGAAAATGCTAACTCTTTTGAAACACCAGATAATATTCAAGCAATTATTGATAACTCGTGTTATGCTTGTCATAATAATGAAAGCAAGTCGACAAAAAGTAAAAAGAAACTAAATTTCGATAAACTAAATGATTTAAAAGTAAGTAAACAAATAAGTAAGTTAATGAAAATCACTAAAGTTGTTAGAAAAGGGAAAATGCCAATACAAAAATATATTGATAAATACCCTGATAGAAAATTAACCAGTGACGAAGCAGTATCATTATCATCATGGGCCGCAAATTCAGCGGAAAAACTTGCGGGCGAATAATTAATTATAAATGTCGTTTTTGTAATTTCAATAATATTTAAGTTTTACAATGATTCTAAGAACTACAAGATCATGAAAAAAGCAATATACATATTTGTTGCCCTGCTAATTATAATTCAATCTATTCCTGCTAACTTGCCTGAAGTTTCATCGAAAAACCCTAATGACTTGATTGCGAATAATAGTGATATTCCTAAAGATGTTAAAATGATTCTCAAAAACTCATGCTACGATTGCCATTCAAACGAGACTCATTACCCTTGGTACTCCTATGTTGTTCCTGTTTCATTTTTAGTGAGCCGTGATATAATAGCCGGTAGAGAAGAATTAAATTTTTCGAATTGGGAAGATTATAAAAAGACTGAAAAAGCGGAAATTTTAGATGAAATATCTGAATACGTTTCTGACGGAAAAATGCCAATGAAAATTTATACATTAATCCACAGAGATGCTGTACTAAGCGATGATGAAAAAGAAATTATAGTAGTTTGGGCTGAAGAATTTGCTGAAAGTTTGTTTGAATAACTAGGCACACAAGAGATTAACACTCAAGCAGTTGGGTTCTATAAAAATTAAGAGGACATTACTCAACTTTAATAATGTTTTTTAATCCGATTTTAATTGCTTCCTCGTTAAGAGGCAGAAGTTTATGATACCTTTCATGAAGCGACTTTTTTAAACCAAGCATAACATTTTCAAGCTTTACAATAGGTTTTACACTAAGATAGCTTCCCAGAACAACCATGTTAAATATTTTGGTATTACCCATTTCGGCCGCAAGCTTCGATCCTTCGATTGTATAAATCTTAATGTCCTTCCTGGTAGGATGTTTTGAAATACCATTAGGGTCATATATTAATATACCCCCTGGTTTAACAGAATCTTCAAACTTGTCCATCGATTGTTGATTTAGTATAATCGCTGTATCGAATGCAGTCAGTGTAGGTGAACTGATTCGTTCATCACTAACAATAACAGTAACATTTGCAGTTCCTCCACGCATTTCAGGACCATAGGATGGCATCCAGCTAACTTCCTGATCTTGCATAATTCCGGAGTAAGCAAGAATTTTTCCCATAGACAATACGCCTTGTCCGCCAAATCCTGCAATTATAATTTCTTCAGTCATTTTTGTGTAATTTTTTTGTTGACTACTTTTCAATCAAAGCACCATCCACTTTAATGTCGCCCAGTTTATAATAAGGAAACATGTTTTCCTCCATCCAAATATTTGACTGTACAGGTTCCATTTTCCATCCTGAATTACAGTTAGATACAATCTCAACAAATGATAAACCGGGTTTACCATCCAATTGATTTTGGAAAGCTTTTCTAATTGAGCGCTTTGCTTTACGCGCTGCAGCAGGAGTATGAACAGCTTGACGAGTAACATAATAAGTCCCCGGTAATTGGGCTACTAACTCAGTTATTTTCAATGGGTTCCCCATCGACTGTATATCTCTACCATATGGTGATGTTGATGTTTTCATGCCAGGCAATGTGGTTGGTGCCATTTGTCCACCAGTCATGCCGTAAATACCATTGTTAACAAAAATGATAACAAACTGTTCACCTCTATTGCATGCATGTATTGTTTCTGCTGTACCAATTGCAGCGAGGTCGCCATCACCCTGATATGTGTAAACAACTTTATTCGGCCATAATCGTTTGATACCAGTTGCAACAGCTGGTGCTCTACCATGTGCTGCCTCCTGCATATCAACATTCATAAACTCATATGCCAAAACTGAACAGCCAACTGGAGCCACACCAATGGTTTCATTTTCTTTACCAAGTTCCTCAATAATCTCCATCATTAATCTATGAGCAGTACCATGACCACACCCAGGACAATAACTGAGGGCATTATCCGTCATTAATTTGGTTTTTTCATAAACCAGATTCTCCGGCTTGATAATATCTTGAATAGCAATTCCTGACATAACTTATCCTCCTATTAATTTTATTTTAAGAGCATCCAATACCTCTTCTGGCGAATGGATAACACCACCATAACGGCCAAAATGTTCAACTTCAGTTCTTTCTCTTACAATTAATCTAACATCCTCAACCATCTGTCCTGCACTCAGTTCAACAGAAAGGAAGCCCTTTACCCCTTGCTTTACTAATTTCTCTATTGCATCTTTTGGAAAAGGCCATAATGTTATAGGTCGTAATAGTCCAACCTTGATACCTTCTTTGCGAGCTAGTTGGATTGATTTTTGAGCAATTCTCGAACTTGAGCCATACGCAACAATAATGTAATCAGCATCTTCGCAATCAATTAACTCATATTTTACTTCATTAGCTTCTATTTCCTTATACTTGTCCTGAAGATGAAAATTGTGTTTTTCAAGTATATGCGGATCGAGATACAAAGAAGTAAGAATCCTGCGTTCCTCACCAGCAGGTTTGCCATTTGTAGCCCAAGGATAGAGTTTGTATATTTCTTCATCAGTAAGTCTTGGCATTTGCTCAAAAAGTTCAACTTTTTCCATCATCTGGCCTATTAAACCATCAGATATAATTAGGATAGGAGTCCGATATTTGAAAGCAAGGTCAAATGCTAATGGGACAAAATCCGACATTTCCTGAACAGAAGCCGGCGCAAGAACAGGGAGATTATAATCGCCATGACCTCCTCCTTTTACCGCTTGAAAATAATCAGATTGTGCTGGTTGAATATCTCCTAATCCAGGACCGCCTCTCACAACATTAGCAACAACACATGGTATTTCGGCTCCAGCCATATATGATAACCCTTCTTGCATCAAACTAATTCCAGGGCTAGATGAAGAAGTCATAACTTTCTTACCTGATCCTCCAGCACCGTATAGCATATTTATTGAGGCAACTTCACTTTCTGCTTGCAAAACAACCATTCCAGTTCTTTCTTCAGGTTTTTCGGCCATAAGATATTCTATAACCTCAGACTGAGGTGTAATGGGATATCCAAAATAGCCATCACATCCAGCACGAATTGCCGCTTCTGCCAATGCTTCGTTACCCTTCATAAGTCTTAATTCACCCATTTTCTATTTTTTTGAATGCTTATTCTTTTACTTTTACTCGATAAACAGCGATTACCCCATCAGGACAAACCAAAGCACAATTTGTACAACCTGTACATGCTTCGGGAATTTCCATATATGCATAATGGTATCCTTTACCATTCACCTGATTTGCCAATAGTATAACATCGGTCGGACAGACAGGAACACACACTCCGCATCCCTTACAACCTTCAATATCAACAACTATTGCACCACTAATCTTTGCCATATTAGTTTTTAATTTTTAATAAAAATTGGTGAGCGAAGATACAATCTTTAACCGTATTTGAGAGTGTTTTTTACAATAAAAATAACGCGACAGTCTAATTTATAATTGATTTAAATATTTTAACAAAAACTGAAATACTACATTTAAAGACTGCATGAAATAACCTGTAAAAATCAAGTACCAATCCCAAATTAATTACATTATTAGTTTCCTAACTACATCAGAAATAACCTGATCAAGTTTTTTTCGTCTGTACTGCATAACCCATCTGGGATGAGGCAAGGGTATTATTTCATCAAAAAGTTTTAATTCAATATTTAGCATTTTCAAATAATCATAATTTTTGCCTTGCCCCAAACAATAACATTTTCGCACATTAATACCCAAACCTATTTGTTTGATAAGATTTGAAATGATAAAAGGTTTCAAGGCCACAAGCAACTCCTTTGAATCATAATAATTGAAATTTTTTCCATCACTAACAAAACCCAAAGGACTAACCGAACCTATATAAAAATGTCTATAAAAATGAGCAGGACCTCCCATTGAAGTAATTAAACGATAAATGAAATCAGAACTAATCTCACCTCGTTTAGCAAAATTATTTTTTATACCACATTCATTATCAAGCCTTACGGGGTCAGTAAAAGGTATCCCGGTTATTCCAGCACCAAGCCTCCCCGGGTTAATTCCAACTATAAATATCCTACCGTCGTTATCATTATAGTACTTATTGTAAAACTGCCAGCAGACATTCATAACCTCATCACTGCCATATGGATTTAATACACTTATTCCCTCCGGAAGATTAGTTTCAATTTTAAGATTACTATAGTATTTTATTACTCTTTCTGAGATATTCATAGTTGAGCGCAGCTATTTGCGACGACACAATGTTAATAAATATAAAGGTCCGATTTCTACTTATCAGGATTTTATTTCCTTTTTTTGCAATTTATTTGTTGCAATTAAAATTTAATACAATTATGCAATAGCTCATCATGATTTTTTATTCAACAAGCCTGACACATGAATATACTTTTTAATACAAAGTTCTTAAAACACAATGAACAAAGCACTGAGGAAGGTCCTTATCGGATTGATCAATTTCCCGATAAATACAAAAACACAGATGCCGATGGTGAAGAATTTATCACACTTGTGCATACCGATAATCACAAGAAGCAAATTTATGATGCGTGTATGAACAGACACACAGCTGCAGAAGTTGAATTAACTCCCAGTAGTTATGAGGCAGCAATTTCGGCAATAGGATTAACTATTAAAGCTAGTGAACAAGGTGATTTTGCAGTAGTTAGACCACCCGGGCACCATGCTGGCATAGAGCGAGCAGCCGGATTTTGCCTTTTTAATAATATCGCAATTGCAGCTCAAAAACTTGTTAATGAAGGAAAAAAAGTATTTATACTAGATATTGATGGCCATCATGGTGATGGCACTCAGAGTATTTTCTATAATAGCGACAAAGTTCTTTATTGCTCCGTTCATCAGTTGTATGCATATCCATTTTCAGGATTTCCAATTGAAAAAGGAAAAGACCAAGGAGAAGGATTCACTTTGAATTTACCCTTGTTGGAAGGCAGTGGAGACATGGAATTTCTTGCTGTCTTGAAAAAAGCTATTAACGCTGCAATAAAAATCAAGCCTGATGTAGTTGGAGTTTCAGCCGGTTTTGATGCATATGAAAAAGACAGATTACTTTCATTAAAATACACAAAGAAAGCCTACTATGAATGTGGATTGCAACTCCGCAGAGCATTCCCAATTGTTTTTGGAGTACTGGAAGGAGGTTATCACAACGAAGTACTTGACTGTGTTGAATCTTTTGTTGAGGGTGTTAACATAGGAGCACGTCCGCGTAATAACTTGTATGATTCGGATATGTCGATTGGATAGAAGACTGCTATTTCACATTAATTATGGACATAGTAAGATTTCGATATTTTGAATCACTAACCAGTTTAAAGACATATTTCTAGAGTTGTTCTGATTCTATGAAACTTCTAAATTAAAAATTGGTGTTCCATCTCATTACAGAAAAGTATTCATTAATTTAATTCCGTGAAGTAATGCTATAATTGAACACCCAACAAGGATTAACGAATGAAGATTTTAGATTTGTTATGAATCTATTATAGTTCTAAAATCAAAAATCGGTGTTCCTTGTTCGATATTCAAAAAAAAAGTTTAATTAATCTGCCCCACTCCTAGGCCTCTCGTTGTATCGGATTTGGTGGAATTCATTTTTTGAATTTCCTCGGTACAACCAGATTAAAAAAACCTACACTAGTATGTTACTATAAAGCTACCTTGAGTGATCTGTTTGAAATTGCCTAAGTCTTGATTCCAAATCCGTAAACTGATCGTGTTGAATCAACGAAGTACAAGCTCTTATTCCCTCAATCCTCTCACTCCCAGTAATAAGCAAGGAAATTGCACTGATACCATAATAAATTAACTCATTAAGCAACTCTTCCGCACTCATTCCCGGATAAGAAAATGTGAAATAAAAACCATCAGCAATTGGTTCGTCAATATCAGTATCATACACTATCTCAAAACCATTATCAGTAAATAACTTTTTCATGATTTTGGCCTTATAACCATAATCAGTAACCTGCTCAATAAAATTCAAACTACCTTCATTTGCTGCTACCAGCATAGCTTTTAATGCACATTGAGCAGAATGTGATGCACCAGCGCTAAGAGAATAAAGTGTATTAAAAACCATAGCATAACCAAACTCAGCTACTGGATAATATTCCAATAAATTATCAAAACAACCATTGAATAAACTATCAGATATAACCATCATACCGATACGTTCACCAGCATAACTAAATATTTTGGAGCTTGAAATAAACAGGATATAATTATCTGTATATTTCGCTACAGTGGGTTGATATGGCTCTATGCCAGGTTGTGAAAAATCTTGACGGAAGTCCATACCAAAATAAGCCAGATCTTCCATGACAACAATATTATACTTTGTTGCCAGTTCTCCAATAGTTTTCAGCTCATCTTCAGTAAAGCATATCCAGGATGGGTTATTTGGATTGGAATAAAGTACAGAATGAATTTTTCCTGAACTAAAATATGATTCAAGCTTCTCTCTAAGTTTCTCCCCACGAAAATTATAAACATCAAAGCTTTCAAATTTTAAGTTCTGTATCTGATGCTGCATCTTATGTACCGGGAAACCCGGATCGATAAATAGCGTTGTATCACGCTCCTTATGTAACCTACTAAGCATTAGAAATGATGCATAACTACCGAGCATCGATCCCACTGTTGGGATACACCCCTCCACTCCAACATCAATATTCATAAAGAGTTTAACAAATCTGGATATTTCGGCCTTTAGCTCCGGAATACCCTGTATATCAGGATATATGGATGCAACACCATCTTTCAGTGCAGCTATTTGACCCTGTATACCAACTTCAACAGGTGGCAAACCCGGAATTCCCATTTCCATTCTGATAAACTTTTCACCAGTTGTTTTTTCTATTTCATCAACAAGGATTTTTATTTGACGGATCGACGCAGTTCCAACAGATCGTAGTCCACTTAATTTTATCTTCTCCTTAACTATATCAGAAGGAATAGGTGTCTTTTTCATTTTTTGTATCTATACTTTATTAAACCTTTCAGATCGGAATGAATCTGAAAAGTTTAGTATTTTAATTTATAATTTAAACTCTTTGCATTCTTTCCCATCAAATCAGCAATGGCAAGTATTGTTCCTAAAGCTATACCAAGTAATGCTGCAAATAATACCCTTAATTCGGCAGGCAGCAAAAATGTTATTGTGTGTGCCGGTATCCAGAAAAACGGTATTGTTTTTTTAAAAACAAAATTCCACTGAACATCCCAGTCCAAATCTACAAATAATTTCCTAAATTTTATTGGAGTGAAGAATCCTTTCAAAGTGCCGCCGTTGTTAACAATATGCATATCAGTAATAGCATGAAAAGTCATCATAACCGGAGCATAAATCACGTTCAAGGCAAAGCTGATGCAAAATGCAACTAAAAGTTTTTCAGGACTAAAATTGTCTTTCATTATCAATTGTGCATTTTCCAAACCAATAGATTCAAGAAAAGCCGGTGTGCCTGAAGCAAATAATACAAATGCTATTTTGATTGTTACTCCAAGAAATCCCCACACTATCATTCGGGGTATTATTCCAAAACCTTTTCTTAGGTAGTTCCCTGTTTTTATTCTCAAACCAATTACATCGCCAATGGTTGCAAGTATGGCAAACTTTATAAAAGCCGTAATTAATTCGTGATCTTTATTAAACTGAATGTAGAAATCAAAGACCTCCTTACTGATAACAAACGGTAGGAACAGGAGTACTACTCCTGCAAAAAATATAATATCAATCTTTTTTATCATTCCTAGTGGTTAGTTTGCTATTTCTTATAATCTTTAACTTCTCGAAATATGTATCCTTGCGTCTACGGCAACAACTTCGTTTTTATTACCCAGCAGAGGATTTATGTCCATCTCAATTATCTCGGGAGCCACCTTCACGAGAGAGGATAAACGGACAATTATATCAACAAACTTCTCTTCGTCTATCGGATCCATTCCTCTTGTACCTTTAATTATACTATAACCCTTGAGTTTTTTAATTTCTTCCAATACTTCAGTTTCACTAACTGGTGTTAGTACTGCCCTAACATCTTTAGTTACTTCAATAAATATTCCGCCAAGTCCGAACATGATCAAATGCCCAAATTTATCTTCCTTTTTTACTCCGGCAAATAGCTCAATACCTGATAACATTGGCTGTAACAAAACTCCTTTAGCACCATCAATTTCCAGCATACGTCTCATTTCACTAAATACTGTTGAGATATCCTTTATATTTAGAGAAACACCTCCAATATCTGATTTATGAACAGGTCCGACAACTTTCATTACAAGTGGAAAACCAATCTTTTCAGCAGCACTTTCGACAACATCATCAGAAGATACAATCAGTTCATTTGCTCTTTTAATCCCTGCAGCAACCAAAAGTTTCTGAACTAGGTCTGGTGGCAGGTAACCATCATCAGAGTTATCAATAATGTTTCTGATCTTGATGTGATCAATCTTAATTTCTATAGGCGATATTGACGATGGTTTCGGAGTATTATTAATCCTAACTAATGCATTACCAAGTGTTACTTCATCAGGAAAATAAACACCGCCTCCTGCTACAAAAGCACCAATCTCGTTTTTAGTTGTTAACACGGATGGCATAACGGGATAAATTGGTTTTTTTGATGTACTTATCTTTTTTTCCAGAAGCTCATAAACATCAAAAATCTCAACCAATCCAGGTGTACCGAATATCACTACCATTGCATCGATATTATTGAATTTTTCATTAACATAATCAATTATGATCCCTAATTGCTCAGTAGTGCCAGTAGCTAAAAAATCTATAGGATTCGAGACTGAAGAGCCGGGGAACAGCTTTTCCTTTAAACTCTCCGCATCTTTACCACTGATATGAGGTACAACTAATCCCCCAACTGATAACGCATCAGTTAGCATAACTGCCGGACCGCCTGCATGTGTTATAACAGCAATATTTTTTCCTGATAACTTAGGATACATAAAAACAGATGCCACACTTATTAAATCTTCACGTCCGTAACATCTTACAATACCAGCCTTTCTAAATAAAGCATCAACTGCTACATCAGAACTTGCAAGTGCTCCTGTATGTGATGAAGCTGCTCTACTGCCAGCCTCTGATGCTCCAGCTTTAACCGCAGCAATCCTGCAACCCTTTCTAATAAGTGATGAAGAGTACTTTAAGAACATTTGAGGCTTATCGATATTTTCAAGATAAAGCAGCTTAACCAATGAATCAGTATTCATGTTAAAATTCTCATCCATATGCCTGAGAACTTCTTCAACACCAATCTGAGCAGAATTTCCTACAGAATATACATTTGCAAATTGCAAACCTTTTGCTATCCCTGATTCCATGATAAAACAAGCTGTAGCACCCGATCCTGAGATAAAATCACATCCTTTAGGATTTAATTTTGGAATAGGTTTTGTGAATATACTATGGTGCTGTGGTGTAAGAATACCTGTGCAATTTGGACCAATTAACGATCCACCTACTTTATTTACGATGTCTACCACCCTGTTCTCCAATTTCTTTCCTTCAGGTCCCTCTTCACTAAATCCCGCTGACAGAATGATAAATGCTTTGGTATGCTTGTTCTGGGATAAAAACTTTATAATGTCTGGTGTATAGCTAGCCGCAATAGCTATTATTGCCAAGTCAACATCTGGCAATAGTTCAGGCTTGCGGTAACTAACAATCCCTTGAACTTTGTCAGCTTTAGGGTTTAACACATACAGGTCTCCGGTAAAATTTCCTTCAATCAGGTTCCTGATAATACTTCCTCCAGGTTTATGTATGTCTTCCGATCCTCCAACAACAACTATAGAGGAAGGATGTGTTAGTTCCTTTGTTATCATGTCTATTTTTTTCGGCGCACAAAATTAATGATTTCCTATTTGTTATTGAAGAAAAACAGGTATTTAGAATCGATAAAAGGAATAAAAAATATAATCCCTAATAAGGAAGTGTTTGATTTGTTTACTTTAATTTATTATCCTTTTTATACCATTCTTCAGTACTGTCGTTTGAAAATTGAAAAGCAAACCAAGTTTATAATTACCCAGTCTTAAATATGTAAGAACTTGAGCAGTATGAACATCATTAAATATTTCAACAGTTTTGATTTCGATTACTACCTTTTCTTCAACTAATAAATCGATTCTGTATCCATGATTAAGTTTCACTTCTTTATATATAATTGGCATAGGTTTTTCTTTTTGAACTTTTAAACCAATCTGCTTTAATTCATAATACAAGCATTCTTGATAGGCGGATTCTAATAATCCAGATCCTAATTGTTTATGGACTTCAATGGCGCAACCAATAATCTTTTTTGATAATTCATTTTCAATCATAATATCTTTTTTTCTTTGTGAAGCTTTGAGTTTTCTTCGTGGTTCTTTGTGCAATAGCTATATCACAAAGTTACACGAAGAAGGCACAGAGTTACTCAAAGGTACAATAAACACAAAATTATCTCCTATTTGTAAAACTAGCTACTAATAGGATAATATTTAATCTAAGTAGGTATATAAGAAATTCATAATGTAGTGGTCAAAAAGGTTTAAAAAGGAACTTGAAATCCAACTACAATCCTATACGAAGTTCCCGAAAAAGTGATGAAGCTTTTACGATGGCGATAGTTCCCAAATCTTTATAAAGATAATCTGCTCTTTCGATGAACTCCAATTCATGGCCATCTTGCACATCTGCCATTCCAAGGAAAATAAGGTCAGCATCTGCTGATTCATTCTTTATTATCTGATTAACAGGTTCTTTCTGCTCATTATTGATTATCTTTATTTCAGCGCTCATACGCATGTAAGCAAGCACTCTCTTTGCGTCCCGTATTATCTTAGATTCCTTCTTTCTATCATTGTTGATAATCATTAATCTAATTACTACGTTTCTCCATTCGTACGAAAGGCGAATAAACTTAATTAGTGAAAGGACCAAGTTTCCATTATTTGAACCACCACGCCACCAAATATCAATTTGCATGTAATCGCCAAACCCCCTTACGGTATCATAATCTAACATCACAATATTCAAATCCAGATCAGTCATATATTTAAGCATCTGTGCAAACCCAACGGGATCATCAGTTTGACGAGCCCAACCAAGCAACACAGTATTGGGTTCTACTCCTGAAAATCCATAAGTAGCCGCTATACTTTTCATTCCAGCATAAATATTGCTACACTCCTGCCTCCTCGAGAACACACCTTCATCACTGCCTTTTTCATCCTCAGGTATAGCCTGCTTATGCTTTGGAAATAATACTTTAGAAGTAGTATTTAGTATAAGATCAAGGTTTGAAATCATACCATGTTGCCCTACAAGGTATTTAGCAAACTCAATTAAATGAGGACGATAGCTATTTCCTCCACTAAACAATAGTATGTTAGCTCTCCAATTGCGTTCTACAAGCTGTTTTTTATCGAGCTCTGTAAGCATCTTGCGTAGTATTGATGCCCGTACGCTCTGCCAAACATCACCCATTGCTAAACGTAGCTGTTTTTTTCTTATCAGGTAATAAATCAGTATAAGAACCACCATCGCTCCCAACATCGAAATGACATCCAGTTGTATCATCACAAAAAATGTAGCCAGAAAACCCAGTACACCAACCCACATAGGAATTCTGAATGATGGTCTGAAATCGGTACTTGCCCATTTTTCGAGAGCAAAAGCTATATTTATGAAACCATAGGCCGTTAAATAAAACATTGAAACAATACCTGCAATTATGTTCAAATCACCAATAAGAATTCCCAACTCGGCAAGTATAAAAGTAAGAATAAGGGCATTTCGAGGCTCCTTATTGATTCCATGACCTCTACTAAATATTTTTGGAATAATCTTATCTTTTGCTATAGCCTGAATTATTCGTGGCCCTCCAAGTATTCCGCCAAGTGCTGAGGATAAGGTTGCTCCCCATATTCCTGCAACCACAAGAAATGGAATCCACGCTACTATAATCAAAAAGTTGTAATCATTGGCTAGTAATTCATGATTTACGAAAAAATAAAATAATAAAGCCATCCCTGTATAAACAACAAATCCTGTTAGAATAGCAAACAACGTACCTCGGGGAATGTTTTTCTTCGGATCTTTTAAATCACCAGACATCGCAACCCCAGCAGTAAAACCAGTAACGGCAGGGAAAAAAATAGCAAACATTTCGACAAACGAGAACTGCCTTGTTGGGGAAGAAATTAATGTAGTGGCTGGTACCGGATCGCTGCTAAAAAATAATATACCAATCACAATCGACACAAGGGACAGTAAAATTGTACCGAGTATTATAAATTGTGTTTTTATAGCAGCATCAGTACTGATAAGTGCAATCACAACCAGTAACAACAAAACTACCGTTCCGGTTATTCTAACGTGGTATAAACTAACCTCAGTAATATTGAATAAATTCGAAACGTATGACAGCGACAAAAAAGTATCGGTAAACCCGACTATATAAAGTGCTATACTAAGAGCAGTGCCAATGAACAATGTAATTCCAATAGAACCACCCATCGGTAAACCCAAGGATCTGGAAAGAAGATAGTAAATACCGCCAGCCTTAATCTTTTTATCAGTAGCAATGGATGAAATACTCAAGCCAGTTGTAACTGATATTACGTGAGCCAAGATAATAATTGCAATAACACCCCATAATCCGGCAACACCTGTAACCCACCCAAGACGCAAATACATAATTACACCCAATATTGTTAATATTGAAGGTGTAAATACTCCTGAAAAGGAACCAAATTTTTTTGCTTTCACAGACATTTGTTATTGGATATTGATCATCAGTCATAGGTTATTGGTCATTAATCATTGGTTAAATGGCTGATAAATATTTACTAATTACTTTTAACCGATAACGTTTAACTATTAACCAATAACTTTAACCATTCACGATTAACTAATAACGTTTAACTTTTAAATATATTCGATATTCGATTTGTAGTTTATTCCTCTTTCCTTAAGTCCACGAAGCATAAAGTTAACCACAGATTCATCACTTACCATCATTTCCCCAACGCTGATTCCTTTTGTAAGATACTTATCTTCAGCTAACAACCTTATAGCTGTTGAGGCAGTATACCCTGTTGTTCGTGCCATTGAATGCACTTTGGTTTCTTTATCAAATTCATCGTAAAGCTCATAATTATATCGAAGCTTTTTCCCTGATTTCATTCCTTCAACCGTTATTCTCATTACAGTTATATCTTCTTCATTTTCACCAAGTTTCCATTGATCGAAAAGAAGTTTCGAAGTTAAGTCAAGAGGCGAAACAAGCTCACCCGCAACTTTAATCTTTTCCGCGTTAAAAAATCCATTATCGCTGAGAAGCTTTATTTTGTCAGCATATCCTGGGTATCTGAGTGTTTTCTCACGCATATTATCAGCCTTAATTGTAAATAACAGCGACCGTAATCCATCACTGTTAAAGGCTTCCAATGTACCAACCCTATCAAACTCCAGATGTTCGATCTCGGTTAGTGGTGGCACTGTAACTATTTCTCTGTTTCTAACAATTCGAGCCGGTCGAGTATATTCTTCAATTATATCAGAAGGTGAAAAAACTGCCTTGTATTCCCAAGGCTTTGTGCGTATTTTTGGTAACCCACCAACATAAATATCCGCTGTTAGCACGCTATCAAGTTTAGAAGCTATATATCCCACCAGCAGATTGCTCATACCTGGAGCTACACCCATATCACTGATGACTCTGACATTTTTTTGTTTAGCCAAATCAGATAGCTCAAAAACATCCTCAGGATAGAAAGCAATATCAACTATATCTTTTCCTGCATTAATACAATTCTTAAGGCATGTAAATCCCATAAAACCAGGCACTGCGACAACAACTAGGTCGAATGGCGAAATTAGAGAGATAAGTTCAGAATCATTTCGTAAATCAGCCTGAATCTTTTGTATCCGTTTGTCACCGACATTATTAAGCTTTTCCTGACTTAAATCAGCTACAGCAACCTCAAAGTTTGTTGTATTTGCCAGATCTATAGCAATTGGTTTCCCAACTAATCCGGTGCCAAGAACAATTATTTTTTTCAATTTACGTCTTTTTAGTTTTGTCAAATATATAGTAAATCTTAACAGGTTATATAGCAATATATGTTTAGAAGTAACAATGACAATTGTTCACTTCGTTCTTGATCAGTTTAAATGTATTTTGTTTGTAATCTATGGTCTGTTTTCTTTTTCACTTCAAATAACCTACTAGCTTTGTAACTAAATAAAATAGAACATGATTGCCTTTTTTAAATTAATCCGCTGGCCAAACCTGTTGATAATAATTCTCAGCATGAGCTTAATTTTATTTTTCATAATAGCTCAGGGATTGGGTATTAATGTTTTCTCAGATGGATTGAGTTTAGGAGAGTTTATCCTTCTTATAGTTTCTACCATACTCATTGCAATTGGAGGTTATATTATAAATGATATTGCCGACGTTAACACTGATTCTATAAACAAACCAGAAAAACACACAACTGAAAGTGCATTTTCGATTGAGTTTGCAAACACTGTATATTGGATTACTACCACTATTGGTGTTTTGTTAGGTGTATTTTTATCATATCTGGTAAGTCAAATAAATTTTGGATTAATATTTCTTTTAAGTGCCGGACTACTATGGTTTTATTCACAGAAATACCAGTGCCAACCTCTTGTTGGAAATATAGTAATTGCTTTCCTGAGCGCATTATCTTTCGGTCTTGTATGGCTATTTGAATTTTATGCATTGAGCAATAATCCTGAAGTATTTGTTGCAGTCCAGTCTAACTTCAGCTTAATAAACCGGTTTGTAATTATATATATGGGATTTGCTTTTATAGTGAGCCTCTTCCGTGAAGTGATTAAAGATATGGAGGACTATAAAGGTGATAACAGGTTTGGATGTAGTACGTTTACCGTGAAATATGGTATCAGTGCTTCCAAAATTTTAGCACTGGTTGTTGCATATATTGCACTTTTAGCTACCCTATACGTTCAATATGGTTTTTTAAATTCAGGCCTTAATTTGTTATTTGGAGCATTTTTCATAATCGACATATTGTTTATAGTAATAATCAGCCTCTTACACAAGGCATCATCAAAACTTAACTATAGCAAAATATCTTTTCTGATCAAAATCCTAATGATTTATGGGATACTTTCAATGATTTTGTTTTACTTTGAAATATAGTTCAATAACGCTCTTTAAAATAAAAAGTGTTAATTTTACTCTGAAATAATTAAAGGATAATTATATATTAAATTATTGTTATCAATTTATCAGGTTTACTTACTAATGCAAGAATGACAATAACTAACTTTCAATATAATGTTACTGAGTAAGTTAGAATCGTATGAGATAATACTTTCTTCGGCTTCACCAAGAAGAAAACAGCTATTGGAAGAACTGGGCGTTAAGTTTAAAGTTCAAACTAAAGATGTGTTTGAAGATTATCCTGATGGATATCCCGTTGAAAAAGTTGCACAATATATAAGTGAAGTGAAAGCTGCTGCATTCAATGTTAGAGAAATGAAACAAAATACACTGATAATAGCCGCAGACACAATAGTTACACTTGGTCACAGCATTATCGGAAAACCCACTGATAAACAACAAGCTATAAAATCTTTAAAGATACTTTCTGGTAAGAAACATCAGGTAATAACTGGTATTACTCTACGTTCACTAAATAAAAGACATAGCTTTTCTGCTAGGACCGATGTGTACTTTAAAAAACTTACAGATGATGAAATAAATTATTATGTCACCAAATTTGAACCTATGGATAAGGCAGGTGCATATGGAATCCAAGAGTGGATAGGCCATGCTGCAGTTGAGAAAATTGATGGGTCATATTTCAATGTAATGGGTCTTCCTACTCACAAACTTTATGAAGCCCTGATCAGATTTGTTTCAAATGGATATTGAAATACAATTAACCCCAAGTAACCAATTCGTAAACTAATTTCATTTCTAATCATTTCGTAAAGAATATCACAAACTTTTTATAAGAAATTTTTGCTGTTTGTTTAGTATTTCTATCCATTTCCAGAAGAATCTGCAAAAATACCCTTCAAAAATATTGCATATCCAATTGACCTCAATCCACAAATATTGAGCTTGTTATAGATTTCCGTAATTGATTTTCCTACCATTTCCAGTAGGTAGCACCCTACTCTATTTAGCTGTTGACTTTCAAGGCATTAGTATTAAGTTTACCAAAAAAAGTTCTTACACATAGTATCTGATAAGCTGTTGTTGATCAGACATACTAAAATGGAATATCAAAACATTAGTTGACCTGCTAAGAACGCAATAGTTCCAAACCCAAAGGAACGCGCGAGGTGCGCAACATATTAGAAACCCCCAAAAACTAATAGCGCGCTTTGCGAATTGCGGATTAATTATAAAGTCCTAAAAGATATACAATATGTATATAGCTACACTAAGCCATTATATCAAGAATCCCTTAGTTCCAACTCCTTTGGGGGCGTACAGGTTAATAATATCAATCAAAACGTGATTATAACAAATAATGCAATTAACAAAACGAAGAAATAATTATGAAAAATCCATTATCTATCTTAATTCTTACATTCTTAGCGTCAATTACAAGTTACGCTCAAATATCAAGCAATGGAACAGGCGGTGGAGCTTGGAATAATACAGATACATGGGCAGGCGGTACAATTCCAACCACTGAAGATGTTACCATTCAAGCTACCGACATAGTTACAATTAGCACAACACAAACTTGTAAGGAACTTACTATCGGTTCTACTGCTACTTTAGAAGTTAAAACAAGTGCTTCGCTCACTACCAGCCAATCATTAACAGCTAATGGTATTTTAATTGTTGAGGCAGGAACTCTAAGTGTCGGAGATTCGAAGTCTGATAAGCTACTAATTCCAGGAGGTACTTTTAACTTTAGCGGAGGGACAATAAATGTAGCCGGATCCTATAAGCAGAATCTTTCAGGTGCAATTGCTAATCTATCAGGTTCAGGAATAATTAATATAAGTACAATTGAGGTGTTGACGGCATCAACTATAAATAACTTTTCTGTTACTGGTGCGTGTACATTTTCTGTAAGTAGTGGTTCAACTGTTCAAATTATAATAAAGAATGGTAATTCATCAACAAAAGAGGAAATCAATTATTCTCCCGGTACATCTAATTTTGATGGTGGATCGATTATAATTGAAAATGGTTCAAGTCTGACAGAGCTTTATATTGACAGCGATATGCCAATATATAAAATTGAGTCCAAAGCAGGAACAGGCAACACTCTTCACTTTGATCCCGACTGTGATTTTAGCTTGACCGATTTGACGATAACAAGTGGGAAAGTACAAGTAGATGTTGGTGCCAATATTAATATAACTGGAACTGCAACTCTTGGTGATGCAAATGCATTGGTAATACAATCAAACAGTACAGGAAATGGCTCCTTGATAGCAAGTGGTACAGTTACTGGAACAGCTACAGTTGAGCGATATATTGAGGCTTACTCAGCCGGCTCTGATGGTTGGCATCATATCAGTTCTCCGGTCGATAATATGGCAATTGATGGTAGCGATTTTGATCCTGGTACCAATGATGACTTATATGCCTGGAGTGAAAGTGATAATCAATGGTTGAACCATAAAATAGGGGCAAACAATATCACTAACTTCACTAATGGATATGGTTATCTTGTTGCTTACGAAAGCACTGCCACTAAAGATTTCACTGGATCTATGAATACTTCCGATGTAAGCTTTTCGAACCTGAGTGTTGGCGACGGTAGCGGTTGGCATCTACTTGGTAATCCTTTTACTTCAGCTTTGCAATGGAAAAACGGCGATTGGTCAATGACAGATATAGGGGGAGTTTGTAAAGTATGGAATGAGACTGCCGGGAATTATACCGATGTAAGCGCAGATGAATATATCCCATCCACAAATGGATTCTTTATACAAGCAGCAAATGCAACCAATGCGATTACTATACCGGCATCAGCATGTGTTCATAATTCACAGAACAATTACAAAAGTGGACGAGTAGATGTCTATACTGAAACTTTGATTGTAACTGTTTCAAATGATCAAAATGCTTACTACGATAAAAGTATAATTGGATTTAAAAATGATGTAACAGAAGAATGGGACATAGAATTTGATTCGAGAAAACTAACCGGAAATGAAGAGGCACCTCAAATATGGACAACTGTTTCAGGAGAGGGATACTCAACTAACCTACTGCCTCATGTTATTGATTCATATGTACTTCCATTACACTTTCAGGCAGGCAGTGATGGTAACTATGAGTTTTCCTTTGAAGGATTAGAAAGTTTCTATTTGAATAGTTATATATCTCTCGAAGATAAGTTTACAGGAAATATTACTGATTTAAATGTAACGCCGTTCTATTCCTTTTCTGCTATCACGACTGATGCTTCTGATAGGTTTTTATTACACTTTTTTGGTGTTACAAATCTTGATGAGACTAGTGTTGATATCAATACAATAAATATTTATTCCAATAATAATTGCTTGTATGTAAAAAGTTATTCTGATTATCTGATAACCGGTAAAATTTTGGTTTATGATATTCATGGTCAGAAAGTTTTCGAAGACCAGATGGAGAATACAAAACATTATTTCAAAACTCTTGAACTTCAGAGGGGACATTATGTAGTGCACTTAATTACAGATCATCAAGCCATTTCTAAAAAAGTTTATTTAACCCAACAAACACGATAAAGCTATGAACAAGATTCTCACTACATTCCTTCCAATTATCTTTTCCTTTTTATTTATTCTGTCTGCCCAATCACTGTTATCACAATCGCCACCCGATCCCCCAAGTGGGCATGGTAGTAGCAGCAATCAAAGTTCAGGGGCAGCCCCAATCGGAGGTGGATTATTTATACTTCTGGGACTTGCTGCAGCATACGGTGGAAAGAAATTGTATGATGCAAATAAAGAGAAACTGGAAGAGTAGTTTTTTTATCCTTACAGGTGGCCTTGCACTTGAAAGGTTTGCAATTGCTTAATCTACTAGTCAGAAAAACAATCACCTATTCATATTTCAGACTGTTGGATAATTACGCCTTAAGGATGAGTAATAGATCGTTTTGGATTAGAATAATACTCAAAAATTATTTTATTGTTTTATTTGGAGATATTAAAAAACCACTTATTTTTGCAATCCCTTTAACGGGGAGTTCATTATATGAATTTTGGTCTGGTAGTTCTCCCGATAGTTATCGGGATTGTTTAGAATACTTTATTGTAAAGTAACTATCACTACCAAAAAATTTGGTCTGGTAGTTCAGTTTGGTTAGAATACCTGCCTGTCACGCAGGGGGTCGCGGGTTCGAGTCCCGTCCAGACCGCAGAGGGTAATTGATTATAAATCAGTTACCCTTTTTTATTATCTATTTGCAACCACTCACGCATCCACTTTGTTGGAAATTCACTCATTTCAGAACATTTTCCTAGATTCCCCGACTAATTAGTTTTCATTAGATTAACATCATCAGGATATTGATAATCAAGACGGATTTTGCTGTTTATACAGCGAAGCCAATATTTCAAATCTGGTATATCTTTTCTTTTATCGATCATAAATTGTAAGATATTGTCACTCCTGGTAATGATATTTTCTTCGGTTGTTATTCTTTTATTATTAAAGTGTTTTTATCCAATTCTTTATATTCAATAGTTAGTCTTGTGCCCTCAATGCACTAAAACTTTTACACATCGGCCTATTATGACGTCTTATTATTCTGATTGTCAATATCCTTGTTATCATCTTTTCTAAAAGGCCTCGAAATCACATCTCCTACATCCTTCCCAAACCCCTTAATCACACCAGTTGTTTTCTGAATAACATTTTCCTCAACTATTACTTTATACTCCTTTGCCTGATTTTCAATGTCTTCTATATCAATCTCAATATCTAACTTCGATGCAACATCCATCAAGAACTCCTTCTCTTCAATTGAAAACTCTCCATCATATATAGCCATTAATGCAAGGACTTTAACAAAGTTTTCTCGCATAAGGCCGTCCTCAATCATTTGTATAGCTTCCAATATATTATCTCTACTACTAAGCAGCAGCCCAAATTCATCTTTATCATACTCTTCTAGCTTAAGGCGTGATAATACTGCTTTATAAAACTCAGACTCTATACTTGTCATCTTACCATCTACCTGAGCCATAAACATCACAGCAGCTGGAAATACGATATGATATGTGTTCTTCTTGGAGATCAGCTTTCGGAGTTCTTCAGATACTTTACCTCTGTTCTTTAAATGTGTTTTAGCTACTCTTCCAACTGTTTTAGTAGTAAAATAATTATAACTACTCCCAATACCGGCAGACACGATTGGGACTGCATATTTAATTATACTTCGTTGTAATATCTTTACGCCTATTCGCCTGCCAAATGCCTGTACTGCTTCCAATGTAGCCTTGCTTACATATTTCTTAACAGCATACTGAGTGCCAGCACTAGCTGCTTTTTGCATACCTTTACCCAATAACTCAGCAGGAACAATACCTGTTTGACTTCAAACCCTCTTGGACAAATTTAGCTTTTTTATTTATAGACACTTTTACTTTTTTTGAT
>PVBE011187920.1_pt1 | contig 43872 bp, 37 predicted proteins | sample 1631181 | NCBI WGS metagenome assembly PVBE01 (sample SAMN08397723, study PRJNA350692) | Marine metagenome, whole genome shotgun sequencing project. | isolation source: water | place: Pacific Ocean | collected 2012-04
CTGATTACAAATCAGGTGCTCTACCAACTGAGCTAAAGCGGCTCTATCTATAGTAGCGTCGGGCCAGCAGACGAGAATGTCAAGCCTCGTGCGCCCCGCTGCGCGCCTCCTGAAGCGCGAGCGCGGCGTCACCACGTGACACCGGCCCCACCGGCATCACGCCTGATCCCGCGCTCTCCGTCAACCGCACACGATCCCCATCCTCCAATGCCCCATCCGGCCGAAACAGCAGATCCTCACCCCCTCCCTGCCACGTCCCATCCACTGCCAACTGCTGCGTCGCCATGAACGCCGCATGACCGATCGGCACGTCCGTGAACCAGTAGAGTGGAATCCCCGCCGCGAGAAGACTCGCCTGGAACCGCCGCAACCGCCCCTCCTGCTCGTGCACCGCAGCGGCGCTGCAACTCTCCCCCAGACAGAACGCCGCCAGCGCCCCGGCGGATTCACCGATGTTCCACTCCACCGGGTGCAGGCGATAGCAGCCGTTCGTCATGTGTGTGGTGCCGATGTTCTTGCAGGCCGCCAGCAGATTCACCGGTCCATCTCGCGGAAACAGCGCACCCAGGGGGATCTGGAAGGGCTTCGTCGGACCCGTGGCCGCCACATCTCCGGGCATGCCGTGGATGTCGATCGGGTACCAACCAACGCCGACACTATCGGTGAAATCCGCTGCCCGTGAGCCCTGTTGATGCGTCGCGGCCACATCCTGCTGGCGTACCGTCGTGCGCGCCAGCAAACGACGCGACTCGCGGATATAGGGCATCATGGAAAGCCCGTCCTCCGTGCCGAGAACATCGGTCCGCAGTCGCAGTTCCGGGTACCCGTGTCCCGAGCCATCGTCCCTTGGCACCTCGGTCTGCAGCCAGTAGAGCAGACCACGGCTGAGATCTTTCGCCCGGCGAATGAGCTCTTCCCGTTCGTCGGGAGTGGCCGCGATGAGGTCACCGCCCTTGAAGTCGTTCCCCGGCCAGTTGATCATGGCCAGATCGCTGGCCACCTCGTCGGGCTCGAAGCAGGCCGCCGACAGAATCCGGCGATAGGTCCAGAACGCCCCCGGGAGATCCTCCACTCTTTCGAAGACCTTGTAGGTGAGGTCCCGAGACCCATAGGTGTGGGTCAGCGTGAAGGGCTGCTCATCGCGCATCTGCTCGTAGCCGTCGGGCCGGGGGATCGTGTGATCCTGTCCCGGACAGATGTCGACGACGAATGGCATCGTCCAGGTCTGTGTCAGATGCGGCGCCGGTCCGTCCGATCTGGCATCCGGCTCCCCCGTCTGTTCCCGTGACTCGGCCCCGGTGACCCAACCGGCATCGGCAAGGGGCAGCAGGTCTCCCAGTTCGGTGGCGTCGAGAAACCAGGAAGCGTGGATCTCACTTTGCTCCGCGTCCTCTCCCTCGACCGTTACCGAGGTGATCCTGTCGCCATCACGGGTCACGGCCACCGGTCGCGCCCGGTAGAGGATCTGCAGGCGACCGGCCTGGACCTCGGGCAGCATCATGCCCACCAGGGCGAGGGCACAGACGGCGGGCTCGAAACAGAGGCGGCTCACCCAGCCATCCCCGGGGTTGAAGAAGGGGGCGGTCTTCGCCGCCTCGCTCAGCCTGTACAGCGTACGGTACTGCCCTCGGATCGCTTCCCGCAGCTCGTAGTAACTGGCCGTGCCGCCGAAGGTCTCGATATGGTCCTGCTCGTCCATGGCCGACACGCCCTGCGAGGTCGCCTGGCCACCGAGCCAGGTTGTCTCCTCCGTCAGGCATACCCGGACGCCGGACCGACAAGCACGCAGAGCGGCAGCAACACCACCGAGCCCTCCCCCGATGACGGCAACATCACACTCGATCATCATGCGGCTGGACCCACTCCCCTCTCAGAACAAAAAAACGGCGCCCCGGTATCCATCTAGCACCGAGCCGCCGCGATCCATCACCGGTCTGTTCGTCTCAGGGTGTCGGAGAATCCGGTGCTTCCTGCTCGCCAACGCCGCTCTCGACCTCGCCTTCGGCCTCAGCCATTGTGTCTCCGGCGGCCGCCACTGATTCTTCCGCGAGCATCGCCGGATCACCGGTGGGCCCGTCCTCGGCATCCGTCTCGCCAACGCTCGAGTCTCCCCTCTCCTCCCCAATCGCCTCCGGGGCAGGCTCAGACTCCATGTCGGACTCGGCCTCAGCAGCTTCCTCGCCCTCGGTCTCCCACCCATCGTCGTCTGCCCCGAACTGATCTACGTAATTCTCCAGATCGCGAGACGCATCCTGCACCCGTTGGGAGATCTCGGTTCGCCGACGTTCCCAAAACTCGAGTGTTCCTTTGGCCGAGGTCGTCTTCAGCTGCACCTCTTTCAGACGGCTGACGATCTCCCGGCGACGGACATCGAGCTTGGCGAAGACACGCTTCGACCGCGTCACCAAGTTGGCGGTGACGAGCTTGGAGATGATCGCCAGCAAGGTCAGGAGGGCGCTGACTAGGACCGCAGTATCGGCGGCGGCTTCAGGATTCATCGCTCTTTACCGGAAATCGATGGAAGCAGAAGCCTCAATATAGTGGGTTGCAGGCAGTTGCGCCCGCGGCTGAGGGACACGACTGCAAGCGATGGGACCACAACACCTCGAGGGCTTGATGGTGCCGTAACGCCTTGCGACAGAGGGAAATTGACAGTTTTTCAGGGTCCCGTATCTTCTCGATTGACCATCATTCTCACGGGTTTACTACCCAACTTCACATTCGCGAGACCGTCAATGCCTGCAAAGAGCACGAAGAAAAGAGCCAACTTCCAGCTGGTCGCACCCGGCGCCAGCCAGGTCTGCGTCGCCGGATCGTTCAACGACTGGGATCCTGCGGCCCGGGCCCTGAAGCGCGGCAAGGATGATTCCTTCCGAACCTGGATGAATCTGCCCGTCGGAACCTATGAGTACCGTTTCGTCGTCGATGGCGAGTGGCGCGAGGATCCGGCCTGCGACCAGCACAGCCCCACCCCGTACGGCGGCAGCAATTCGGTCCTGGTAGTGTAGCTACAGCTGGAGCCAACTACTGCTGGCGGCGCTCCCACGTCTGGGTGCTGCCGTCTGTGGCAGTGAGGATCAGCAGGTCCCCGGTCAACTCACAGCGCACTGCCACTTCGCCGTCCGGTTGGAACCAGGCGCCGTGCAGTCTCAGCATGTCGTCCGTCACGGTCCAGCTTCCAGGAAAGGTCAGGCTCGCTCCTCCGGGTTGGGTCACCGTCACCCGCAGGACTCCCGATTCCTGCAGGTCGAGACGCACGTCCACCTGTTCACCCAGGTCGGGATCGTCTCCCCGTGTGTGCCAGGCGCCAACAAGGGATTCGGCTTTCCCGGGAGGAGGCGGTTCCGTGGGACTGTCACTTCCGCAGGCCAGCAGCATGAGCACCAGCGGGAGGGCGAGGATCGGCAATGCGCTTCAGTTGCTGATCTGTGAAGCGCCCATGGCATCGGCGCGGACCACGAAGGCAAGCAGTTCCTCCCGCAGGTCGTCGGGGACCTCGTCCAGAGCGACGCTCGCCGCCGGCTGCGGCAGCTGTGTGGGCTCTGACATCCAGCGCCCGGCGTCACGATACCAGCGCAGACAGGGCGTGGTGCCGGCGCCGATCAGGTAGAAATTCTCTGCGATCTGGTAGAGACGGACAGCCACGGATGCTTTCCTTCGATTTCACGCCTGGACGGCGCGTGCAGTGCGGTTGGCGCTCAAGATACAGGCCCCCACGAGGGGGTTCAACTATCACCAACTGGAGGGGTTCCATGTCGCTGACACTCTCACTGGCCGACCTCGGCCCGTTGCAGTCCGAACTGGCCAGGACCCGGAGTTCCTTGAGTGAGAACCGGATTGCCGCCCGAATCGTCGAACGGGATCACACGGTCTGGAAACCCGACCCCACCGAGATCAGCAACCGACTCGGTTGGCTGGACAGTCCTGCGACCCTGCTGTCCCAGCTGCCAGGCATCGAAACCTTTGTCGATGCCGCCCGGTCCGACGGACTGACCCATGCGCTGCTGCTGGGGATGGGTGGTTCGTCGCTGGCGCCCGAGGTCTTTCGCCGGCTCTTCGGAGTTTCCGCGGGGTATCTGGATCTCGCCGTCCTCGACAGCACCGACCCGGTGGCCATCGCCAACGCCACACGTGATCTCGACCCGGCCCGCACGCTGTTCATCGCCGCCACCAAGTCCGGCGGTACCGTCGAGACCCTGTCCCTTACGAAGTACTGCTACGGGCTGGCCGTCGCCGCCGTCGGCCGGGAGCAGGCGGGACAGCAGTTCGTCGCCATCACCGATCCCGGCAGTGGTCTGGCCGATCTGGCAGCGGAGCTCGGTTTCCGGCACACCTTCCTCAACGACCCCGACATCGGCGGTCGTTACGCCGCCCTGTCCTGTTTCGGCATGGTTCCCGCGCGGCTCTGTGGGATCGACGTCGAGCGACTGCTCACCCTCAGCGTCGAAGCGGTCAAGGACATCGTCGACGATGGTGTCGGCCTCAGCCTTGGTGCGGTCATGGGAGCGGCCGCCCTCGCCGGGCGCAACAAGCTGACCTTCGTCACCTCACCGACCCTGTCTCCCGTGGGCGTCTGGATTGAGCAACTCATCGCCGAGAGCACGGGCAAGGAGGGGAAAGGTATCCTGCCCGTCGACGGCGAACCGCTCACCAGCCCCGACGCCTACGGTTCGGATCGTCTCTTCGTCCGGATGCGGATGTCCGGCGAACAGCACGAGGATGCTGCCGTACGCGCTCTCGTCGATGCCGCACAGCCGGTCGCCGACCTGCAGTTCGATGATGTGCACGACGTGGGAGCAGCCATGTTCACCTGGGAGGTGGCCACCATCGTCGCCTCCCACCTGCTTCTGATAAATCCTTTCGATCAGCCCGACGTCGAAGCAGCCAAGATTCTGGCCCGGTCGATGATGGAAGCCTACCGTGCACAAGGACAGCTTCCGGAACAGACGCCCGTCCTCGAGACCGAGGGCATCGCGGTCTATGGTGATGTTGAGGCCGACTCTCTCGCCGGTGTTCTGCGCCGGTTCCTGGCGGACGCGGATGACGGCGCCTACCTGTCATTGCAGGCCTACGTGCCCTCCGCCGCTGAGACGGATGCCGCGTTGACCGCCATCCGCCAGCAGATTCGGTCCGGTTGGCGACTGGCCACATCCGCTGGTTATGGTCCACGGTACCTGCACTCGACGGGACAGCTGCACAAGGGCGACGATGGCGCCGGGCTGTTCCTGCAGATCACCTGTGATCATACCACCGACCTCGACATCCCCGACGAGCCGGGCGGGGACACGTCGGCGGTCAGCTTCGGCACACTGATCGCGGCCCAGGCCCTCGGCGACCAGCAGGCACTGCTCGAAGGTGGTCGACAGGTGCTGCGGCTGCATCTCGGAACTGACATCGTCGCCGGCCTGAAGACGATCACAGACGCCCTCGGCGTTGCCCACCAAACCTGAGACGAAAGAACGTGACCATCATGCAATTGGGAATGATCGGCCTGGGGCGCATGGGCGCCAACATGACAACCCGCCTGCTGCAGGGCGGCCACGAGATCGTCGTCTATGACCGGGACACCGAGGCTGTGAAGAAGGCCGGTGCCGGGGGCGCTGTGGGAGCCGTATCCCTGGCCGATGTCGTCGACCGGCTCACCGCCCCAAGAGCAGTGTGGGTCATGGTGCCGGCAGGCGCACCGACCCAAGAGACGATAACGGAGCTGGCCGGACTGCTGTCCCCGGGCGACACCATCGTCGACGGCGGCAACAGCAACTACAAGGACACCGTACGGCGCGGCCGGGAACTTGCCGACGCCGGACTCCACCTCGTCGACTCCGGTACCAGCGGCGGCGTCTGGGGACTCAAAGAGGGCTACAGCCTGATGATCGGCGGTGACATCGATGCTGTGGGCCGTCTCGATCCCATCTTCGAAAGCCTCGCACCTTCGGCCGAACTGGGCTGGGGGCGCGTCGGCCCCACCGGGTCCGGCCACTTCACGAAGATGATCCACAACGGCATCGAGTACGGCATGATGCAGGCTTTCGCCGAGGGCTTCGCCATCCTCAAGAAGAAATCGGAGTTCGACCTCGACCTGCACCAGATCTCCGAGATCTGGCGCCACGGGTCTGTGGTCCGCTCCTGGCTCCTGGACTTGACGGCGGCCGCGCTGAAGGAAGATCAGGAACTGGAAGCCATCGCCCCGTACGTCTCAGACAGCGGCGAGGGCCGCTGGACCGTAGCTGAGGCCATCGAGCTCGACGTTCCCGCCCCCGTCATCACCCACTCCCTCATCAGCCGCCTGCGCTCCCGCGACGAGGAGAGCTACGCCGACCGCATGCTCTCCGCCATGAGAAACCAGTTCGGCGGGCATGCGATCAAGAAATCCTAGGCTCACCGCTTCAGTGGAGTCCGCGCTGACCTGACAGGCCCCGGTTCGGGCCGGGTGCAGTCTCTTCGTCGGGCATACCCACCAGAGCGCCGTCGCTGACCCACTCCAGGTCACCGCCGTAGAGCTCGGCCATCAGGGCCGTCTCCAGCCGTCGACGGAGTTCGACGTGCGACTCCGAGTCCGACAGATCCGTGAACTCCTCCGGGTCCGTTTCCAGGTCGAACAGCTGGACACGGTTGCCTACCGGATAGTAGATCAGCTTGTACCGCCCGTCGTGCAGCATCCGTGTCGCGTTGCGCCCCTCTCCCACCTCACCATACAGCGCCTCCCGACAGGATTTCTCACTCACCATCGAGCTTCCTTCTACGGTTTCCGGCGTGTCCACACCCGCCAGGCCCAGCAGCGTGGGCATCACGTCCTGCCAGCCCACGAGCCGGTCATCCAGCGTGTCGGGAGCTACCGTGCCGTCCCGGCCCTGGGACTCCGTACCGACCAGTATCATCGGCACCTGCGCTGATTCCTCATAGAACAGCCGTTTCGCCCACAGCCCGTGCTTGCCGAGCATGTCCCCGTGATCGGAAGTGAAGAGGATGATCGTATCCTCGAGCAGCCCCTCTTCGCGCAGCGTGCCGATGGCGACACGCAGCTGATGGTCGATATGCGTGCACAGCGCATAGAAGGCCCGCTTCGCCGTGCGCATGTCCTGATCCGACATCATGTCTCCCCGGGCACGGTTCTGTCGCAGGTACTGCGGCAGAGCCGCCGGGTCGTCGGCCCAGGCGCCCAGGCTCGGCGTGTCGATGGGCCGCTCCCGGTACATGTCGACATAGTCCCGCAGCGGCGCCAACGGTGGATGCGGATGGCAGTAGGACAGGTACCAGAATCCGGGACGAGTCGGATCCCGGCGTTTGATGAGACGTACCATCTCCCGGGTCGTCCAGTTCGTCACGTGGTGCTCTTCGTCGAGGTGCCAGGGCCGGTTGACGTACTCGTTGTTCCCCATGCCGTGGAGAAACTGTCGGCCCGCCAAGCCCTGCTCCGTGAGGTAGGCCTCGTAGTCATCGGTCACCCCCCACTGCGTCCGCCCCTCCTCGGCGAGAATCACGTCGTCGAAACCGATCCGTGCCCGTTGCGGGTGGACGTGCAGCTTGCCCACGGCGTAAGCCTGATACCCGGCATCACGGAAGGTCTGGGCCATGGTCGGCAGGGCAGGCATCTCCATGTCGGTGAACACGCGGTCGCCGTGGGTCCTCGGCGGGCAGCCCGTCATCAGCGTACGTCGCGCCGGCACGCACACCGGCGTCTCCGCATACGCCCGCGGGAAACGCACGCCGTTGCGCGCCAGTTGATCGAGCGTCGGTGTGCGCACACAGGCATGGCCGCAGACGCCGAGCAGGGAACCGGGCCAGTGATCGGTGGTCACCAGCAAGACATGCGGTCGCTTCGAAGATTGTGTCATCTCTCACCATTCACAGCTGACATCGGGGTTGAAGAATTTCAAGGTCGCTGTAGTTTATGTGTATGGTTTTTGCACGTTTTCAGGTGCTCGATCCCGTGAAAGGACTACTGAAGCATGCCAAATATGGCACAGGCATTCAAGGAGGAAATCACTCGCCTCTCGCGCAAGGAGATCCGCAATGTCTGCGATCCCCTGCGCAAGCAGGTGCAGACACTGCGCCGCACCGTGCGCGACCAGCAGACGACGATCAACAGACTCGAACGGTCCCTTGCCAAGATGGTTGCCCAGACGGCCACCGACACCGGCACCGCGCTCTATGCGCCTCCCGGAGGCGAAGAGGAAGGCACTCGGGCTCGAGTGACGCCGGCGTCGATCAAGCGGCACCGGTTGCGCCTCAACCTGTCTCAGGCAGAGCTTGGCGAGATCCTCAGCGTCAACACCAATACCATCGTCCGCTGGGAGAAGGGTATGTCTTCGCCACGCGCCCACCACCGTACCGCGCTGCTACGCGTGCGCGAGATGGGGCGGCGGGATGTGAACCGAATCCTGGAAGAGTAGTCAGCCGGTTTTTTTCTGATCATCTCGGCCTGGTCCAGGTACTCGAGCACGATTCCCGTTGTGATCACCTCGGGAAGAACCAGGGGCTGTTCCGGTCTGCCGCCGGGGAAGATGACGTAGAGCGGCACACCCGAACGCCCGAAGGCCCGCAGCATCTGTGTGATCTCGGTGTTACGGCTCGTCCAGTCGGCCCGCACCAGGACGACGTCCATCTTCTTGAGACGATCGCGCACGTCGGCGTCGGCCAGGACGGTGCGCTCGTTGACCTTGCAGGTCCAGCACCACTCCGCCGTGAAATCGAGGAACACCGTTCGTCCCGCACCGATATGCGCCTCGACACGGTCCACGTCGAAGTCCTCCCACTCGGAGTCCGTGATCGGGGTCGTGCTGCCGGCAGAGACCGGCTGGACGAGCAGTGGGCGCAGGAACACGACATAGCCACCGAGGGCGATGGCCAGGGCGGCCACCCAGGCGACGGCCCTCTGCCGCGCACTGCTGCGCAGGTCCACCCAGGAGCCCAGAAACCAGGCCCCCAACGCCAGGCAGAGCAGGAACGCGCCCGTCCACACCACCGCTTCCATACCCAGTTGCTTACCCAGCACCCAGAGTAACCAGAGCACCGTGGCCATCAACAGAAAGCCCATGCTCTGCTTGAAGTGCTCCATCCAGGCGCCCGGCTTTGGCAAGTAGCGGATCCAGCCGGGATGCCAGGCAAGTACCAGATAGGGCAGAGCCATGCCGATGCCGGCGGCGGCGAAGATGGCGAAGATGATGCCGGCTGACTGACTGAAAGCGAAACCGAGAGCGGCCCCGAGAAATGGCGCCGTGCAGGGCGTGGCCAGAATTGTCGCCAGCACGCCATTGGCGAAGCTGGCTCCGGGTCCTTCGCCCTGTCCCACGCCACCGAAACAGGCGCCTGGAAGGCGGATGGTGACCACGCCGAACAGGCTCAATCCGAGGAGGAACACCAGCCCGGTCAGAAACAGTACGAAGCCGGGAGACTGGAACTGAAAACCCCAGCCGATCTGCTCGCCTCCCGCTTGCAGCGCGACCACGGTGGCTGCCAGCGCCAGGAAGGTGACGACGATGCCGGCGACGAAGGCCAGACCCAGCTGGCGTACACGGGCTGCCGATTCCCCCGCCTGCCCTACCAGAGACATGACCTTCAGAGAGATCACCGGCAGTACGCAGGGCATCAGATTGAGGATGAGGCCCCCCACCATGGCCATCAGCAGGTAGATCCACAGACTGCCGGTGCGAGCGGTATCCTGCGCATACGACGTGCCGAGAAGGTCGAAGGAGGCTGCCTGCGTCGTTGTCAGATCGATGCTGACGCTGCGGTAGCGGGGTATGCCATCACCCCCTTCGTAGCCGATCACCCCTGTCAGCACCCGGGCGGGTGCCTCCCCGGCGTAGGGTACGATCTCCTGATGTACCCTGACTCTTCCCCGTCCCTGAATCTGCCGCGGTCCCGCCTCGATGTAGGCGCTCTCGCCTACACTACGGGGGTAGAAATCCGGCAAGCCCTGGCCATCCCCCTGGGCGGTCAAACTCACCTCGACTCGACGTACGCCATCGCCGATGTCGCGAATGGTGTGGGACCAGTTGACCGGGTCGGCTGCCGTCAGCGGCGTGGACAGGAGAGGACGATAGCGCGCCAGGATTCCTCTGTCCGGGATCGATGTACCGGGCACGTGAGCCCACGTCAGCGTCGTATCCCCCGGAATACAGATGTCGGCACAAACGAGCCAGGACACCTCGGCGCCGATATGAAGGGTGTCAGGCAGTGCATCTGGCGTCTGCACGTGGGTGAACAGCGCCACCTGGTCGGCATAGCCGAAGACGGTCAGGTCGCCGGCCTCGGTGTAACGATGTGGTCCGGGCCACCGCAGTTCATCAGCCTGGAAGCCATCAGGCAGACGCCAGTCGACTCGCGACGGCAGACCGGCATCGCCACTAAAAGCCCAGTAGGTGTGCCAGGCGGGCGCCATATCCAGCACCACGGCGAGTTCGAACTCGGAATCCGGCTGAATCTGTGTCGCCTCGACGACGATCCGTGCCTGCACGGGATGGGCACCCCCCCCGAGAGACTGCGCCAGGCAGGATCCGGAGACCAGCGCCACGCAGGTGGTCAGGAGCAGGCGCAACAGCTACCTCGATTCAGCGTAGCGCGTGGCCACCGCTGCCGCCGTCCGCCCCGCACAGGCGACACCGAAAGAGACCAGCGTGCCGAAGACGATAAACCAGGGCCAACTGATGTCCGTCGTCTGTTTGACGAGCAGGACGACGAGGATGCTGGCCACGGCACCGGCGGCGTTCGACACCGAATTGCCCCGCGCGCGGGTCATGAAGCCGATGAGAAAGATTCCGAGGAGGGCGCCATAGAAGAATGTCATCACACCGAGGGCGATGGACAGCAGGTCAGTCTCCGGGTTGGCTTCGTAGTAGTGGACGACGAGAAGGGCGACACCGACGAGCAGGGCACCGATGACGGCAGTCGACCAGCGCCCCACGAACAGATAGTGACTCTGGCTGCCCTGCCGATGGAAGTGTGGCCGGTAGATGTCGGAGACGAAGGTGGCCGACATGGCGCTCATGGCCGAGTCGAGGCTCGACATGGCGGCGGCGAACACGGCGGCCAGCACCAGACCTGTGACACCGGCCGGCAAGACCGTGACGATGTAGTGCAGGAAGAAATGCCCGTTCTTGCCCGAATCGGCCAGCATCTCGGCGGCGATCCCCATGGGATCACCTGCCGGCAGATGCCGGACGTAGACGAACAGCATCTGTCCCACGGCGAGAAACAGCGTGGTGACGAAGAGGCCGACCAGACCGCTCACCCACAATGATCGCTGCCCCTCGCGGCTCTCGCGGCAGGTCAGCAGGCGCTGCACCATGTCGTGATCGGTGCCATGGGTCGCCATGGTCAGAAAGAAGCCGCCGATGACGGCCGGTACGATATGGTACGGGTTCGAAAGGACCTCCCGGATGCCGCCACCGTCGCCGAAGTCGAAGACGCGAAACTTGTCGTGGGTGGAGAGAAAATCGACGGTCTCACCGAAAGACAGCGGCACCTTGCCCAGCAGGCTGCACAGGGCGATCAGCCCGCCACCGACGAGGACGATGGCCTGCAGAACGTCGGTCCAGATCACCGCCTTGATGCCTCCGAACCAGGTGTAGATCACGGCCACGACGCCGAGCACGACGATACTCCATTGCAGACTCAGCCCCGTGGCCACCTGAATGGCGATGGCGGCGATGAACAGCCGGGCGCCGCTGGCGAACAGTCGCCCCAGCAGGAAGACGGCAGCCGTCGTCGTTTGAGTCGGTGTACCGAAACGTTCCGTCAGAAAACCGTACACGGTGAACACACGCAGGCGGTAGAAGGCGGCGATGAAGACCGACGCCAGCACGAAGCGTGCCGCGATCGTGCCCACCGAAAACTGCAGGTACGTCATGTCGCGGACGTAGCCCTGCTCCGGCGCCCCCAGGAAGGTGGCGGCGCTCACCTCCGTAGCCACCATCGACAGCAGGGCCGCCCACCAGGGGATGTTGCGGCCACCCAGGAAATAGTCGTCGAGATCCTCCTGCCGACGGCTCAGCCACAGGCCGATGCCAATCGTGGCTGCCAGATACAGCAGGATGGCCAGCCAGTCGTAGAGTGTCATGCGTCCAGTTTCGCGTGAGCGGCGGCTACGGCCTCATCCAGTTCGATGCCGAGGCCTGGCCCTTCGGGTACGGCGATGAAACCGTCCTCGACGATCTCTGCCGGTCGAACCAGGTCGCCGCGCCAGGGGACCTCGCCGAAAGCCCACTCGAGAATGAGGAAGTTGCGGATCGTCGCTGCCGCGTGGACGCCGGCCAGGGTCGACACGGGACCGGCCGGGTTGTGCGGAGCTACGGGGATCTGCGCCAGTTCTGCCACGTGCGCGATACGGCGCAGCTCCGTGATGCCACCGGCGTGCTTCACGTCGGGCATGATAATGTGGACGGCACGATGTCGGAGATAGTCGCGGAAACCGGCGCGCCCGAAGAACGACTCCCCTCCCGCCGTCGTGATGCCGCCGTGAGCGGTGATGTGTGCCATGGCCTCGACCTCGTCGCGAGGAATCGGTTCTTCGAGCCAGTAGAGGTCCAGAGGCTTCACCTTGTCGATCAGCTTCCGCGTCAGCGCCAGGTCGAACCGACAGTGACAGTCGACGAGCAGCTCGATGTCGCCGCCGATGGCCTCCCGGGCCGCCTGCAGACGCGCCACACCCTTGTCGAGGTCGCTCTCCACACCATCGCGATCGGCCAGACCGCCACGGACCTCGTCGAAGGGAGTGCACTTTACGGCGCGGAAGCCCGCCGTTACGGCCGCTGCCGCCTGGCGGGCGAACCCTTCCGGCGAGCGGTCCTGTGTACCCCTGTTCAAGTTGGCATAACAGCGAATGCGCTGCCGACGGCGACCACCCAACAGACGCCAGACCGGTACATCGAGAGCCTTGCCGGCGATATCCCACAGCGCCTGGTCGATGGCGCTGACCGCGGTGGCGCCAACCCGGCCGGACTTGCCTGAGAACACATCACCGCCACCCCCGGCCATCCGCTCCCAGACGACCTCGGGCTGCGTCGGATCCTGCCCCTCGATCTGCTCGCCCAGCTGCCGCAGAGCGGCCTGTGTAAGGAGATCGTTGCCACTCTGGCTCGCCTCCCCTACACCGGTGATGCCAGAGTCGGTGTCGATGAGGACGAAGAGCCAGTGGCCGCGAGAGCTCGCAGCCACGTCGATGATGCGAAGATCGGTGATCTTCATCTCAGGCAGACTCCAGGTCGATGGCGGCGCCAAGGCTGTTCAGATCGTTGAAGAATTCCGGATACGACTTACCCACGGTCTCGGCGTCGAGGACGACGACACCGTCGCGGCTGCGCAGACCCATCAGGGCCTGCATCTGTGCCACGCGATGGTCGTGATGGGTTTCGGCTTCGTGGCCGCCGGCATACCCCTCGGTCCGGCCGCGAACGACGATGGCCTCTTCTTCCTCGTGGCAATCGACACCGAAGCGGCGCAGTTCCTCCACAGGTACCGTGATGCGGTCACACTCTTTCTGCCGCAGATTCCCGATACCATAGAAGCGGCTCGTGCCCTCGGCGTGAGCGGCTACGGCCAACATGGCGAGAACCGCATCGGTGGCCTTGTCGCCGTCGAAGTCGACACCCCGCAGGCCGTCATGGCCGCGCAACTCCACACGCTGACCATCCCAGGACACATCGACTCCCATCTCACGCAACAGTTCGAGTACCGCGCGCTCACCCTGGCGGTCTTCGAACAGACGCTCGACGATGATACCACTGCTGGTCAGGGCGCCGGCGGCCAGAATCGCCGCCGAGGAAGGCCAGTCGCCATTCACCGAGTATTCCCCGGAGTTGTAGGACTGACCGGCGGCGATCTGGAAGGAGCGCAGATCGTCGGCGACCTCGACTTCGATGCCAGCCTGGCGCAGGACTTCCAGCGTGGTATGTACGAGAGGCTGTGAGTTGAGCTCGCCGGTGATCTCGAGACGCACATCCTCACCGATCAGAGGCGAGAGGATGAGCAATGAGCTGAGGAACTGGGAGGACCAGCCCTTGATCTGCACCGTGCCGCCATGAAGCGCACCGCCGCGGATCGTAGCCGGCAGGCGCCCGTCCGCCGAGTCCACGGAAGCCCCCAGTTGCTCGAGGCCGGAGAACAGCTCGTCGTGAGGCCGCTTGCCCAGTGAGTCGACGAAGGGTGTCTCGAAGCGCACCTCGGGAAGTAACGCGCCCACCGCCATCAACATGCGGGCCACGGCCCCGGCATTGCCGACATCGAGTACGCCGGGGCTGGCCGGCTTGCCGCCGAATCCACGCACGTGCAGGTGTCGCCCCCCGGCGTCATCGATCTCCTCCCGAATGACGGCTCCGAAATCGGACAGACACCGCAGCAGGGCATCGGCATCCTGCGATCGTGCCGGATGGTGCACGATACTGTCGCCCTCGGCCAGTGCCGCAGCCAGCAGGTAGCGAGTTGTGTAGTTCTTTGACGACGGCGGATTCAGTGTACCCCGCAGTTCGTCGGTGTGGCGGATTCGTGCTTTCATCTAGAAGTCACCCGTTCTCGACTCGTATTTGGTCGGCTTGCCATAGCTCGTACCCCCTGCCTGAACCCAGTGTGCCATCCAGTCGATCACGTCGTCGATCGACGTTTCCGGAGGGCCAAGCTCGTCCACCAGGGCAGACGTGTCACCGAGCAACGCCGTCTCGGCCTCGACTCCCACGAACACCGGCTCACGACCCATGGCGGCGCCCAGCCTCACGGCGGTGGCCCGCACCGACAGCACCCGCTCTCCGGTCATGTTCAGTGTCGTGGGTGGGTTCGTGCACAACGGAAAGGAACGCGCCAGGTAGGCATTGGCGTCCCCCTGCCAGATCTGATTCACGTGGCCCATGGAGACATCGATCGGTTCCCCGGTCCATACGCGCCAGGCGATATCGTGAATGATACCGTAACGCAGCTCCGTGGCGTAGAACAGTCGCAAGGTACAAAGCCGGGCACCCGTGGACCGGGCGGCGAACTCGGCGAGACGCTCGCCGCCGAGGCGGGACTGGGCGTACTCCCCCACCGGTTCGGTAACGTCACTCTCCCCTGCACCGCCGCCTGCCACCGCCGTGTACGCATAGACATTCCCGGAACTGACATAGGAAATCTGTGCCTCACGGTACCGCTCGACGGCCCGCGCCGGCAGCAGGCTGTTCATCGCCCACGTCATCGACGGGTTTCCTGTGGCGCCGAACTTGAACCCGGCCAGCAGGAAGACATGTGGCGCATCGGGCAGGTCGCGCAACGCCTGGTCTTCGAGCAGATCAGCCTGGATTGTCGTCACGCCGATCTCTTCGAGGTGATCACGTCCCCGGGGGTCGCTGAAACGGGCGACGCCGATGACGCGCCGGCCGCCGTCTCCCCCACCGGCACGCAGGAGCAGTTCCGCCAGCGTCGGGCCCATCTTGCCGCCGACGCCGAGGATGATGACGTCCCCCTCGTACTGCGCCACCGCCTCGCACACCGCCGCCGACGGGGTCGTCATACACTCGATCAGCTCATCGTCGGTGCCCGGTGGTTTGCGGTCTGTCGCCATTCGCCTTCCCCGTTGCCGCGCGTCGCGTTGTGAGTCGTTGGAGAGCCTTCTATCTTACGCTCCGTCGGGTTCTGGGTCGAGGCCAACTCCGGTCCGCTGACCTGCCTCCCGTCATCCCTGGAGCACTCTCTCGCCGATGACAGACGCCTCCCGAAAGGGTACATCGCGCCAGTCTCTCGACCTCTTCGAGGCGGGCAGACGCGATGCCGGCGATCAGCCGCTGGCCGCCCGCCTGCGCCCGCGCGTACTCGATGAGTTCGTCGGCCAGGATCACATTCTCGGCCAGGGCCGCCTGCTGCGCCGGGCCATTCAGGCCGACCAGCTGTCCTCGCTGATATTCTACGGCCCACCCGGCACCGGCAAGACGACGCTGGCCCTCGTTATCGCCAACACGACAAAGTCCCACTTCATCACCATCAACGCCGTGCTTGCCGGTATCGCCGACATCCGCACCGCCGTGAAGGAGGCCAAGGAACGGCACGACCTCTACGGCCATCGAACCATCCTCTTCATCGATGAGGTCCACCGCTTCAACAAGGCGCAGCAGGATGCGCTGCTGCCCTGGGTCGAGAACGGCACGGTGATCCTCATCGGCGCCACCACGGAGAATCCCTTTTTCTCCGTCAATCGACCGCTCGTTTCGCGCAGTCGCATCTTCCAGCTGCGCGACCTCGAGACCAAGGACCTGCGCCGTATCGTCGAACAGGCTCTGACCGACCCCCGCGGCTACGGCGAGCGCACGGTCCGGCTCGACGATGACGCCCTCGAACACCTCGTCGAAGTCTGCAACGGCGATGCCCGCGCCCTGCTCAACGCCATCGAGCTGGCCGTCGAGACGACGCCGGCGGAGGCGGGTGTCATCAGGGTCACCCTGGGCGTGGCCGAAGAATCGATTCAGCAGCGGGCCGTGCTCTATGACAAGGAGGGAGACTACCACTTTGACACCATCTCCGCCTTCATCAAGTCATTGCGAGGCTCCGACCCTGACGCCACCGTCTACTGGCTGGCCCGGATGGTCTATGCCGGCGAGGATCCGCAGTTCCTGCTCCGGCGGATGATCATCTTCGCCGGCGAGGATGTGGGTCTGGCCGACCCGAACGCCCTCGCCGTCGTCAGCGCCGCGGCCAGCGCTTTCGACCGCGTCGGTCTGCCGGAGGGCCGCTTCCACCTGGCTGAGGCGGCGCTGTACCTGGCGACGGCGCCGAAAAGCAACTCCACCTTCGCCTTCTTCGACGCCCTGGCGACCGTGGAGGCAGAGGGCGACGGTGAGGTCCCCAACCATCTGAAGGATGCCAGTCGCGACGGCGAAGGTCTGGGCCACGGGGCCAACTACCTGTATCCCCATGCCTACCGCGACCACTGGGTCGCGCAGCAGTACCTGCCGGACAGCCTGCATGGACGGGTGTTCTACGAACCTTCCAGCCAGGGCCACGAGCGTGACATCGCCGACGAGGTGCGCCGACGGCGCGAATTGCAGCTTGCCGCAGTCGTGGAGGGAGATCAGGGCCATGCCGAAGCCCTGACACGCTCACCGGAGGATCGCCAACGCGATCAGTGGCTGGTCCGCGCTGCCGGGGAGCTGTCGGCGCAGCTCGACCACGTACGCACCCGGATCTTCGGGGCCCTCGAGCTGGCCCGTCATCACGTCGTCCTTGATGTCGATGCCGGCTCGGGGCTGCTGACCTGGGAGGCGATTCGAAGGGTCCCCGAGGGCTCGGTGTGGGCTCTGTGCACCGACCGCACGGCAGCGGTGGGCGTCCGCGAAATGGCCAGTCAGCACCTGAACGAACTGGACCGTCCCATCATCCTGGAGGGTCCCATCCCACGCCTGGGCACGCTGGTGGGTCTGCAGCAGGAGGACGGGATTCACTTCGACGCCATCGTCGCCCGCAACGCCTTTGGTGACATCGACGAGCGGCAAGAGGCGATGCGGGCTGCCGCCGGACTCCTGGCCCCGGAGGGCCGCATCAGCTGCGCCGAGACGGTGCCGGGTCTCAGTCAGCGGCTGACGGACCTGGTAAAGCTGGAAGCTCTTGGCGAGGACCTGTCGGCACGGGTGCTCCAGGCCGAGCGGGACATCTATGCCGATGCCGGCAATCCGCGAGTCAACTGGGAACCTCAGGACCTGGCAGCCATGTGGGCGGCAGCCGGGATTGGTGAGGTGGAGGTGGAAACCGAGACGCTGAGGGCAACCCGACGCCTGTCGAGCCAGCACCTGGGCAACTGGTTCAACCCGGGGGGCGAGAAACACCGCACCTTCGCCAGCTACCTGCGCCGGCATCTCGAGGCGGACGAACTGAAGAAGGTGAGGCACCTGTTCGAGGATGTACTGCTGAACCAGGATGTTCAGTGGTCGACGACGTACGCCTACCTGCGCGGCCAGGCGCCCGACTCAGGACCGTGACTCGGATCAGCTTGCGGCGCGAACCTCGTCGAGCAGTTCCTCACCCTCACGGCGCAAGTCGTCCAGAGGCTCCAGCCACTCACCAGGCGAACCCCCGTGCTGCTCGAAGAACTCGAGGAAGTGATCGGGCAACACGGGCAGGACGAAGTCGATCACGCCCGACAGCAGGTTCGCCGTCCGGGTCGTCTCCAGCCAGGCCAGACCATCGGGCAGATACCGACCGACGAGCAGAACGCTCAACATCAGCAGCAGCACACCTGCCAGGACTCCGAGGACGGCTCCCAGCAGTCGGTCCACCAGGCCGAGAAACAGCGCATCCACCGCTGTCTTCAACGCCCGCGCCAGGAAATTGACGCTCAGCGCCACAACGACGAACACGACGGTGAATCCAGCCACCAGTTTGAGCACCGGATGCCCTATGTCCGGCAGCATGGCAGCCGCGGCGCTGTGCAGGTAGAGCCCACCCAACAGACCCAGACCGACGGCCACGACTGCCGACAACTGCAGGATGAGACCGCGGGTGTAGCCGCGCACGCCGAGAGCGACAAGAATCAGCGCCGCCAGCCAGTCGAACCAGTTCATGCCGCCAAGTATACCATGGAAGGCCCCCCCTTGGGAACCGTAGAAGCTGTTGCCCACCCTGCCCGGGGGATCGTAGATTAGTCGCCCCCGAGAGTCATCCGACTTTCGAGTGTCAGTGACAAGAGACCACAACGAGGTAGCTGCCTGGTGCCAGTCGACGTACCCGCCATCGCGAGATCCTTCGCACCCACCATCTGCTGCCTGGTTCTCGGCACCCTCGCCGTGGGCTGCTCGACCACCGAGGAACAGGTTCGTAGCCAGATCGAGATCCTCGCCGCCAACGATGTCGGCTCAGAGCGCTGGAACGACGCCGCCGGAGCCCTGACCACCATCGGCCGGCCGGCGGCGCGCCAACTCGTCGCCTTGCTCAATCCGGCCCTCTACCGCGGCGCCGACTACCGCGACTTCCGCGATGAGATCGAGAAGACGACGGCCGGCGCCGCTACGGTCCTCGGCAACATCGGCCACAAGGCCGCCTCTGCCAGCATGAAGGATCGCATCACCAAAGTCTACCGGTGGACGGAGCGCTTCGCCGCGTTGCGCGCTGTAGGCAACCTGGGTTTCAACGAGGCCGCCGTCACCGCGATCGAGAAACAACTCGTCGACTCGACCCGGGTGGTTCGCCTGCTGGCCTCGGTAGCCCTGGTCAAGCTTGGTGAGAACACGGCACGCGACACCATCGTCAACGCCGTCGTGCACGGCGATGAAGAACTCGCGGAGATGGCGATCGGCGAACTGGAGCAAGCCAACTACCACGGCGTTCCAACCCTCGTCGCCCTGCAGAATCGCGGCATCCGCGAAGAACGCCTGGGCCGAGCCCTGCACCACGTCCGCGACCAGTTGATCGACCAACTGCAGGACGACGATCCCGAGATGCGGCGGCCGTCAGCGGCCGCTCTCGGTGCCGTCGGCGACGCCATCGCCGTCGGGCCCCTCCTCGACCTGCTGGAGGATCCAAGCAACCTCGTCCGCTTCCATGCGGCCTCATCACTGGTGCGGCTCGGCGATGACCGGGGCTCCGAGTTTCTCTTCCAGGCCCTCGCCGACAGCGACCCGATCCTGCGACTGAACGCGATCAAGTCATTGGTGCGCGTTCAACTGCTGTCCGGTGGTGTCGAGGATCGACTTCTGGGTTGTCTGCGGGACGACAACGCTGCTCTGCGGTCGGGAGCGGCCCAGATTCTTGGTCAGGCACGGGTACACGGCGCTCTGCAGGCTTTGCTGTCCATCACCGGCGACACCGAAGCCGAGGTCCGCTGGAATGCGGCCATCGCCCTGGGACACCTGGGGGCCGCGACCAGCCGGGAGGCGCTGCAGCAACTGACGAATGACGGAGATGAAACCGTCTCCTACTACGCCCATTGGGCGCTGCAGCAGCTGGGGGCGGGATGATCCTCCTCTCATTCCTCGTCATCCTCCTACTCTCCCCACTCGACAGGGCGGGAGCCGCCGAGACCGCAGAGACAATTCTCATCCGCCAGAGCCTGGAGAAGGACCGCTCGGGGCGACGCCGCGGCGACGCTGAACTCGTGCTGTCAGCCTACGACGAGGATCGTTTCGTCGTCTGGGATGCCGGCGGTTCCATCGATGGCCGTGCCTGGTCGGTGCTTCACGGCAGCCGCGACGAGGTCGCCGATGCTCTCGAGACTGACCTGGCGGTCCGGCACTATGACCTCAAGCGCGAGGTGGTGCTCATCAACGTGTGGAAGGACAAGGCCTTCGTCACGACGGTGGACTCGGGCATGGTCATCGACAGCGCCACCGGGAACCGTTCACCCTATGCGCAGAACCAGTTGTGGACTTTCCGCAAACGGGACGAGGAATGGCTGGCCACCGGCGTCATCGTCGCCCTGGGCGACTCGACATCAGGTCCCGTCGTCGGCAAGGTGGAAGCCGATGATGTTGCCGAGGCGCTGCAGGACCATGCCGCCGAGTGGAGTGACGGCAGTGCCTCAGGCATCTCGAGCGGCCTGACCGAAGAGGCCGTCCTCGTCGATCTGTACTTCAGTGCCAACCCTGCCAAGTGGCTCATCGTGTTCGCTGACCGCGAAGAGATCGACGACTGGCTCGAAGAGCGACTTGCCGTGGTCGACTACTCGATTGAATGCTCGGTGGAACACGCGATGGCCCAGGGCGACGAAGCGGTGGCGGTCACGCAGGAACAGATCTCTGCCACCTATGCCGGCGGCGAAGCCCGCATCGCCGAGACGCAGCTCCGGATCTGGCTGCTGACACGCTCCGGCGGCACCTGGCAGGTAGACTGGGTGTTCAGGAAGGCCAAACCCTTCTCTCCCATCGACGGATCCACCGCCCTTCACTGACCCATCTGCAGACCTGCTTATTCCTTCCCACCTCACGCACCGAGGGTAGCCGTGGCTGAGCGTATCAACAATTACGAGAACACGAATCGGCTGTTCGATCGGGCGGCGGATGCGATCGAGCTCCCGGAAGATCAGCGTCTCCTGCTCAAGACGCCTTTCCGCGAGGTCCAGGTCGAGGTGCCAGTGCGCATGTCGGGTGGCGATATCGAGGTCTTCCTCGGATATCGGGTCCAGCACAATACAGCCCGCGGCCCCATGAAGGGAGGCCTGCGTTTCCATCCCCATGTCGACATCGATGAAGCCCGATCGCTGGCGTCACTGATGACGTGGAAGACCGCCCTCGTCGACGTGCCCTTCGGGGGCGCCAAGGGCGGCATCACCTGCGATCCGAGTCTGTTGAACGAGAAGGAACTGGAGCACCTGACGCGGCGTTTCACGACACGCATCGGACTCGCCTGGGGACTACATACGGACATTCCCGCTCCGGACGTGAATACCAATGCCCAGGTCATGGCCTGGATCATGGATGAATACAGCCAGCGTTACGGATACACACCGGGAATCGTGACGGGTAAACCTCTCGCCCTGGGAGGCTCTCCGGGCCGTGAGGCGGCTACGGGCCGGGGCGTCAGCATCATCACCCGCGAAGCTGCCCGCGACTGTGACATAGACCTGAAGGGAGCGCGGATCGCCATTCAGGGCTTCGGTAATGTCGGTTCGTGGACGGGTCGGCTGCTGGGTGCAATGGGGGGCCGGATCGTGGCCGTCAGCGACGCCTCCGGAGGCCTGTTCGCCGGTGACGGACTCCCGGTCGAGGATCTCTTCGAGCACGCCTACGAGCGCCGTACGATCGAGGGCTTCGGGACCGGCGAGTCGATCTCCAACGAGGATCTGCTCACCCTCGACTGCGATATCCTGATCCCCGCCGCCCTCGGCGGCTCCGTCACCAAGGACAACGCCAACGATATCAAGGCGAAGATGATCGTCGAGGCGGCCAACTCGCCGGTGACGACCATCGCCGACGCTATTCTCGAGGAACGGGGGATCACCATCGTGCCCGACATTCTGGCCAATGCCGGGGGTGTCACGGTGTCCTACTTCGAATGGGTGCAGAATATCCAGGCGCTGACCTGGGACGAACCCGACGTCAATGACCAGCTGGAGAAGATCATGTCGCGTGCCTACCACAACGTGGTCAGCGTCATGAAGGAGAAGGGCGTTCCCATGCGAACGGCGGCTTTCTCCATCGCCATAGAGCGGGTGGCCGAAGCCGAGCGGATGCGCGGAGGTTTCTAGGGTTTGGAGAAGCTCGTCTGGCTGGTTCTGTTCACCGCCGGGTACTGGTCCTACTGCATCTACTGGGGGATAAAGGGGGCCCGGCGGGCGCGCACGCCCAGTGACTACTTCATCGCCGGGCGGACCATCGGCCTCTGGGTGTTCGTGCTGGCCGCCACGGCCACCTCTTTTTCGGGCTGGACCTTCGTCGGCCATCCGGGCACGATCTTCAACGTCGGCCTGCCCTACGCCTTCGCCTCGTTCTACGCCATCACCATCCCTTTCACCGGTGTCATGTTTCTCAAGCGTCAGTGGATGCTCGGCAAGCGCTACGGCTATATCACGCCGGGGGAGATGTTCGCCGACTACTACAAGACCGACACCATGCGACTTCTTACGGCGCTGGTGGCGATGATCTTTTCCGTCCCCTATCTCGGCATCCAGTTGCGAGCATCGGGACTGCTGTTCAGCCGCCTGGTGGAGGGAACACCTTTCCAACAGACCTTCCTCGGCTCCATCGAGGGTGGCGCCATCCTGCTCTCCGTCGTCGTCTTCATCTACGTCGCCTCCGGTGGCTTGCGCTCGGTTGCCTACGTCGACTGCGCCCAGTGTGTCCTTCTGGCCGTGGGTATCATCATCCTCGGCTTCGTCGCCCTCGATCTGGTGGGTGGCTGGTCGGCCTTCAAGGAGGGTCTCGCCGGCCTGGCACGGGTCAAGCCGGACATGGTCGCCATCCCCACCCGGCCGGAGTCGTCCTCCTTCCTGGAACGGGCCGGGACCATGTTCTTCGACAGCTCCGGCGGCGCCTGGACGGGATTGATGATCCTCACCTACATGTTCGCCCTCATGGGTATCCAGTCGGCGCCGGCCTTCAGCATGTGGGCTTTCGCCAACAAGGATCCAAAGCCCTTCCCCTGGCAGCAGGTGTTTGCCTCCGCCCTGGCCATCGGCGGCATCATGTTCGTCTTCACCGCCATCCAGGGGCTCAGCGGTTCGATCCTGTTCCATGAGATCCTCCCCGATACGGACAAGCTGGGATTGCCGACGAACGAGGCGGGCAAACCGATTACCGACTACCTCGTTCCCTATCTGATCAGTTCCCTCGAGCAGAACTATCCGTGGCTGCTGGGATTGTTGTGTGTTTGCGCTCTGGCGGCGATGCAGTCCACCGGCGCCGCCTACATGTCCACCGCCAGCGGCATCATCACCCGCGACATCTATCGCCATTTCTTCGCCAGGGATGTGTCGCACGGTGCCCAGGTTCTCGTCGGCCGCCTGACGGTGTTCGTCATCGTCGCCCTGGCCCTGATGGTGGGCCTGGCCTCGGGTGACCTGCTCGTGCTGCTCGGTGGCGCCGCCGTATCCTACGGCTTTCAGATGTGGCCGGCCCTGCTCGGCATCTGTTTCTTCCGCTGGTTCACGCCACAGGGTGTCGTCGCCGGGCTGATCGCCGGCATTCTCGCAGTCACCTTCACCTACGTCACCCAGCTGGGCGGCCTGATCGGTATCGGCCGCTACCCGCTGACCATCCACAGTGCCGGCTGGGGCATCCTGTTCAACCTCGGCACCTGCGTCCTCGTCAGCGCCTTCACCCAGACGCGGGACGATGAGAAAGCCCGCCATCGCCACGAGTCGCACGATTTCCTGCGGGAGCACACACGCCTCGAGCCGGCGGCAGAACGCTGGAAGAAACCGGTCTGGGCCTTCGTCATCATCTGGTTCCTCTGCGCCATCGGGCCCTTTGCCGTACTCGGCAACGAATCCGACCCGGCTGCCTGGTCCTTCGGCATTCCGACCCTGTGGGTCTGGCAGATCGTGTGGTGGGTGATCGGCGTCATCATGATGTACCTGCTCGCCTTCAAGCTCGAGATGTCCACAGTACCCCGATCTGAGGTCAAGGCCCTCGTCGACACGGACTGACGACATCGTTGAACACCCCTGCCCGCTACGCCGTCGCTCTCCTGCTCAGCGCCGCAGTCAGTGGCGCCCTGCTGCCGACCTTCGGTGACCACAGCGGTTGGAGCCTGTTTCCCCCCGTCTGCGCCATCTCGGTAGCGATCCTCACCGGCCGGCTCATCCTCGGCCTCTGCACAGCCCTGGTGGGCGCCGCCATCATCGCCCTGCCTGCAGACCTCGGGTTCATAGGCAGCGTCCTCGAAGTCCTTCGGGCCACCACCCTCGGATTCGTGTGGACACCCCTGAGTGACTCCTTCCAACTCTACATCCTCGCCTTCACCGTCTCCCTCATCGGCATGGTGCGCATCGTCTCCGTCGCCGGGGGCACGCGGGGCATAGCCGAAAGACTGGCCCGCAGTGCCGAGGGCAAACGGGCGGCGCGGCTGTCCACCTGGTTGCTCGGCATGGCCATCTTCTTCGATGACTACGCCAATACCCTCGTCGTCGGTACGACGATGCGCCCCGTCTTTGACCGCTTCCGCATATCCCGCGAAAAACTCGCCTACGTGGTGGACTCCACCGCCGCGCCGGTGGCCGGGATCGCGCTGATCAGCACCTGGATCGGCTATGAAGTCGGGCTCTTCGAGGACGCCATGGAGTCGGTGGGTACGGGCATCTCCGGATACGAGCTGTTCTTCCGCGCCCTGCCGAGCCGGTTCTACTGCCTCCTGGCCCTCTTCTTCGTCGGCGCCAGTATCTTCCTGCGTCGGGACTTCGGCCCCATGCTGGGTGCCGAGCGACGGGCCACCGCCACGGGGCAGGTCCAGCGCCCCGGGGCCCAGGCCATGGCCGGCAACGAGGATCGGGGTCTCGACGTACCGGAAGGTATCGACGCGGACTGGCGTGTTGCTGCTGGCCCCGTGGCACTTGTCATCTTCGGGGTGCTGGCGGGAATGCAGCTGGACGCCTGGAGTGTGGCCGATGTGATCGAATCGAGAGGGCGGAACGGCTTTTTCAGCCAGGGGTACTGGACGACGGTCTTCTCCAACGCCGACGGTGCCCGCGTCATGTTCCAGGCGGCCATCGCCGGCTCTGTACTCGCCTTCGGTCTGGCCATCAGTCGTCGCGATGGGGCAGGCCACTTCCCCATCAGCCCCGCCCGTGCCGGCCGCGCCTGGGCCGGCGGCGTCACCGGCTTCAGCCGGGCCCTCCTCATCCTGGTGCTCGCCTGGGCCATCAAGGAAGCCTGCGGTGCCGTTGGCACGAGCGCCTACCTCGTCGCCCTCCTCGGCGACAGCCTGCCCGCCGGGTTGCTTCCCGTTCTCGTGTTCCTCCTCGCTTCCGCCGTCGCCTTCTCCATCGGCACCTCGTGGACGACGATGGCCATCCTGCTGCCGACGACGATTCCCCTTGCCCACAGCCTCGGCGGCATGCCCATCGCCGTCCTTGTCGCCGCCGCCGTCCTCGACGGCGCCATCTTCGGCGACCACTGCTCTCCCATCAGCGACACCACCGTGTTGTCGAGCGTCGCCTCCGGCTGTGACCACCTCGACCACGTCAAGACCCAGTCGCCCTACGCCCTGGCGACCATGGCGGTAGCTGCGCTGATCGGCTATGTGGGCACGGCGATGATCTGGCCGGCCTGGGTCGGACTGCTTCTGGGCGCTGCCGTCATCTGTGCCATGCTGTGGTTGTTCGGCAGCGATCCCGACCGCCAGGACTGACCCTGGCATGGACTCCCGAGAAAGGACATTCCTCGCCCTCAACTTCGAAGAGCCAGACCGCGTCCCCAGCGACCTGTGGACGTCGTCGGGTTTCGAACGCAAGCTGGCCGCCGAACTTCGTCTGACCAAGCAGCAGCTTCTCGACCGCTACGACATCGATCTGCGCTATATCCCCGGTCCCACCTTCATCGGCCCCCCGCTGGCGACCTTTGCCGATGGCGACGATGAGGATATCTGGGGTGTTCGCCGACAACCGGTTCACATCGAGACGGGTGGCGGCTCCGAAGACTACCGCGAGGTGGCTTGCTCGCCGCTGGCCGGGGCCACAAGCGTCGACGCCATCGAGGCCTACGACCACTGGCCGTGTGCCGACTGGTTCGACTACTCGGACATCGAGTCGCAGTGCGACGCGATCCGCGACGATGGCCGCGTCGTCGTGTTCATGGGGGACCGGCTGAACCGACTGGCCCAGCTCAAACCGGCCATGTATATGCGGGGCGTGGAGCAGATCTTCGTCGACATGGTCGACAGCCCCGAAATCGTCCACGCCATCTTCCGCCGCATCCGGTCCTTCTACCTGGAATACGCTCGGCGTATCTTCGAAGCCGCGGCGGGCAAACTCGACATCGTCCTGACGGGCGACGACTTCGGATCACAGAATGGCCCCCTTCTGTCGCCAGCCATGTGGATCGAGTACCTGCAGGAGGGGTTCTCGGCCTACACCGGCCTTGCCAGAAGCTCTGGTTGCCGTGTCATGCATCACACGTGCGGTTCGGTGCGCCCCCTCATCCCGCTCATGGTCGAAGGCGGTCTCGACGTGCTCCAGTCACTGCAGCCCGAGGCTGCCGATATGGCGCCGGCAACGCTCAAGGCCGAGTTCGGCGATCGAGAACGCTCTGGCCCTGCTCGAGGCCTACGGCGAATTCGGCGGCTATCCGCCCGGCAGATCGTAGAGTTCGGTTTGCGGCGCTACCAGGAAGCTGTGGTGCGATCCACCATCTCTTCGATCATCATGTCCATGGCTGCTGCCACCGCCGGCTCCCGCCCATCTTCCTCGGGCAGCGCCGCGTCGTAGGTCCCCCAGCCGACGAGACGCTCTAGCTCCAGCAGTTCGCTGCCATCTCCGGTGCGCTCGAGCATGGCGCTGGCGAACAGACGGAATCGGTACTGCTCCGTGACTTCGTCGGCGGTGAAGGTGAACGGTTCGTCTTCCAGACGCTCGACACGCAGCAGGAGCAGGGCATCGGCGGATTCTTCGTCGACGACGCGCAGCCGGCCGTCGGCGAGAAATGCGTCCGTGGCGCGATCCGCCAGCCGTTGGCCCACGTCCACCTCCGAGGTCTCGTTCTCGGCGGTAGGGATGGCCACCGTTTTAATCCCGCCCACGAGTCCGGCACTCGTCGAATAACGAGCGCAACCTGTCAGGGCCAGTACGGTCGCCAGGCCGACGATGACCTGTCGCAGGCTACCCGGCATCGTCCGTCTCCGCAGGGGGCGGGCTGGTGGCATAGCTCTCCGACGGCAGGTCAGGCGTGCCCCCCTGCGCGTCCGCCGCCTCGGCCAGCGCCTCGAGCGAAATCGACCGTACCGCGTCCCCTACTTCGATCGGCTGCATCCTCGGGCGTCCGCTGACCACGGCGGGATGCACCTCCAGCCGCTCCCGCTCCCGTTCCCGCTCCCCGTACAGACCGAAGGAATGGCGCACCATCATGGCGCTCAAGGTTCCGGTGCTCTGCCCGGAATCCTCGAGCAGAGGGGAACGGACGGTGGCCATACGTTCCTGTACGTGTGTCACCACGACCCGTCCCTTCACCGCCTCCCATTGGCCCAGGCTGTCCCCGGTATCCGGGTCGGAGACCTCGCCCTGGACGGAGATGATGGCGAACAGCTGCGCCTCGCGCACACCATCCAGACTGCCCACGTTGAGTACGAGAGTCGTGTCGTCGATGATGGCTGCTACTTTGCCCGTGATCGGATCCGGAGTTCCCATGTCGTGATCTCCCCTTCGGTGTCACCGGAAATGTAAAGAGCCGGCCCGCTCGTAGCAGGCCGGCTCGAATGCCGATAGGACGGTACGCCCGGGGACTACTCGTCGGCGGATGCCACCCACGCCGAGGCCCGGTCTCCATTGTTCTTGTCGAGCAGGAAGCCTTTGGGATCGATGTAGCCTCGCACGCCACCGCGACGACGATCCTGGTAGCGTACGGCGTAGTGCAGATGCGGACCTGTGGACCGTCCGGTGCTGCCCATCAACCCGACGGCCTGGTTGCGCCGCACGAGATCGCCCTTCTTGACAAGGATCTTGTCCAGATGGCCGTACTCCGTGCGCAGAATTCCGGGACGATTCGTGACGTTGCCATCTTCGTCAGTGATCTCGGGATTGTGATTGATGACCACCACGTTCCCGAGATGTTTGTCCTCATAGGCAAAGGCGACGACGCCATCGGCCGTGGCCCACACCTTCAGCCCCGTGCGGCCCGCGATGTCGACACCTGCATGGTGCGTGACGCGGCCAGTGAAGGGGTCGGTTCGTTTGCCGAACTTGGATGATGGAAAGGTCTTGTTGATATCCACTGGCCAGATGGCGGGAATGAAGCGCAGATTGGACTCGTTGTTGCGGAAGGTATCCTCCAGAGCAGCGAAACTGGAGCGCTGGTAGAGCGTCTCGCGCCGCAGTGCATCGATCCGCATCGACAGGTCGGACAACAGTTCTTGTTTGTGCGCCGGCAGATTGGTGTAGTCCTCGGGAAGGTCACCCGGATCTGCCGGACCCCCGACGCCGAGATCCCCGTCTACCCCCCGTACCGGGGCCATCTCATGAAAATCACGCAGGCGCTGATCTTGCAACGCCAACTCGTCCATTTGCTTTTCGAGTTGCTCAAGATCGTGACGAGCTCCGTCAAAACTGCGCAAGAGCTGGTCGTTCTGCTCTGACAGATCGACGATTTCGCGAGTCTGGTCGATGCGGGTGTGAAACTGAAGGGAGTAGTAGCCGAGAGCGCTGACAAAGGCCAGTGCCATCAGGCCGACGAGCCATGGCAGATGCGAGGCAAACTTGTATTCCTGCACCTGCCCGTCGTTCGGCGGGATGATGATAAAGGTGATGCGTTTTCTGGGCATAGATCCGGCGATCGTCGACTTGGTAGGGGTCCGTGGAAACGACGGTCGGACTGGTCTGGGTGGTCAGCGTCCGGTCTTCAGATGGTGCAGGAACCACAGCGGTCCCCGGCGCGTCGAGCCCGGTAGACAATCACGCCAGCAGGGCCTCAAGGTCGCTGCCTGCATAGGTCCGGGTAGTATAGGACGGCCTTTGTTAAATGTCAATAATCACTGACACTTCGCGCAGACCAATTGGTCTGGCCAACCATCCAGTTCATCGGCAGAGAAGCGATTTTCTCCAGCTCTGCCACGGCGACGATGACAGCCCCTGGCTGAGGTTGCCACTGGCCAGGGCGCTGAGTATCTTGACGAACCGCTGTCTATCGCCTGTACATCGAACGTTTTCCCAGACCTACCAGCCATCAACAACCCCCCTCCGACCCCGGAGATCGTCCATGATCCACAGGCTCGGCACACGGCATCGCCTCTTCTTTCTGGCGCTGCTTCTGGCTACCGGCCCCCTGGGCACCACAGCCGCCCGGGGAATGACGATGACGGAAGAGATCAAGTCCTCTCTCATCCCCATCGTCACTTATGTACGCCAGTATTATATGTATGAGGTGTCCCCCGACACACTGATACGTGCCGGTCTGCGAGGCATCTTCCACGGCCTCGATCCGGCCTCCGACTTCACCATCACCGACGATCCCATCGACTGCGCCCCTGAAGACGACGCGTGTCGCTGGAACGGACACTTCAGCATCTTCGAACGGGTGGCCCGTACGATCGACAAGAAGGCATTCTACGCCGTCGGTTCCGACACCCTCATCCGCTATGGCATCCACGGTATGATGTCGGTCCTCGACCCGGACACCGTGTTCATGGAGAAGCTGAACCTCGACAACTTCCGCATCAATACTCGCGGTGAGTACGGCGGTCTCGGTTTCCGCATCCAGGTGGTGCGTCCAGACAGCGCCATCGCTGTCTGGTCTCTGCTGCACGATGCCACGCCGGCCGCCCTGGCGGGAGTCAGGTCCGGTGATCTGATACTCGCCATCGACGATTCCACCACAAAAAACATGAATGCCGCCGATGCCGCTTCGCTGATGCGGGGCGAGGCCGGCACCGATGTCGTTCTCACTCTCGACCGCCCCGGGGTCGACGAGCCCATCGACATCAAGGTCACTCGCCAGGTGGTGCACATCAACTCAGTGCCCTATCACGTGATGTTCGCCGACTCCACAGGCTACATCAAACTGCAGGGCTTTCAGCACAAGTCCAGTCAGGAGGTGCGTCAGGCCCTGGCCGAGCTCCTCGATCAAGGGATGAAGCGCCTGATCTTCGACCTGCGTGGAAATGGCGGCGGATACCTGACCGAAGCCGTGCAGATCGCCGATCTGTTCCTGCCGAAGAATCGCCTCGTCGTCTACACCGCGGGTCGAGCTTTCGCCGACACGACCAAGTACACGACCCAGGAAGATCCGATGTTCGGTGACGGTCCCCTGGTGATTCTCGTCGATGGTGGCTCCGCGAGCGCCTCCGAAATCGTCTCCGGCGCCATTCAGGACTGGGATCGTGGTCTCGTCCTCGGCACACCCACCGTGGGCAAGGGCTCCGTGCAACAGACGGTCAGCATCGGCGATCGCGCCGAGCTCAAGTTGACGATGGCCGCCTATTTCATCCCCAGCGGCAGATCGATCGACAAGCGCATGCGCAAAGACTCGACTCTGGTTGCCATGGCTGAGAAGGAGTTCCACACCCAGGTGCTGGGACGCCTCGTGCGCGGTGCCGGCGGCATCACTCCCGACGTCGACATGGAGCGTCGCCGGTCGACCTCCCTCTACCGACAACTGGAGGGCTGGCGCACCTACAACAGCCGCTTCTTCCGCTTCGCCCGTGAATACGCCGTCAACCATCCTGACGTACAGCCAGACTTTATCGCCGACCAGGAAACACTGGACGAGTTTCGCCGCTTCGTCGACAAGGATGAGTTCGAGTATACCAGTGATCTCGATGTACGCCTGGGTCAGCTGCGCAGCGAGTTCGAAGAGGAGCAGGAGGGGGAGCTCGACGAGATCGTTGTCAAAGCGCACGACGATGACGCCCGGGCAGGCGTTCTGGCCACATCTCTCGAACACGTAGCCGACGAGATCGAAGAGATCGAGGAGGACCACTGGCTGGACAACGACGAACTGATCGCCTGGAAACTGACCTTCGACATCCGCGAGAAGGCCTTCGGGATCGTGCAGGCCTACGCCTACGATGTCACCGTCAACCCGCAGGTCCTGCGAGCTCGAGAGATCCTGCGCGATGAATCCGAATACCTGACGTGGTTCCAGCGATCCGAAATCGGTGATCCCGGCCAACCCATGGCGTCGGCCGGGGACACCGTTGCGGTGGAGGTGGAAGGCATTGTAAGAGTAGAAGCCGACGAGGGCGGGCCGGACACGGAAGAGTAATAGCCGCTCGGCGAACACACGCCAGATGCGGGGGGCCGACGATAAGTCGCGCGCCCGTCTCTTTTTTGCGACAGCAAGAAACGAGCATAACCGGCGTAGAATCAACAACTTGCCCTGCTTCTCGCGGTCCGGATTTGTCATGCCGATCGGGCAGCGTATATTCTATAGGTTGTCCCTGACTGCGACCGAGGCTCTGTTAACCCGTTGTTCTTCTGTCATTTATGAGTGATTCACCCACTCTCAGACGTCTGCCGCGCTGGTTGAAAGCCCAAGCCCCGGGCAGTCCCGAGTATCTCGAGTTGAAGCGACTCGTCAAGGGGCTCGAGCTCAATTCGGTGTGTGAGAGCGCCCACTGCCCCAACATCGGTGAATGCTGGTCGAGTGGCACCGCGACCTTCATGATCCTCGGCGATGTGTGCACCCGTAGTTGCGGCTTCTGTGCCATCAGGACGGGGCGTCCCACATGGCTGGATGAAGGGGAGCCAGAGCGTGTCGCCGAGGCGATCTCGAAGCTCAACCTGCGCCATGCGGTCATCACTTCCGTCAATCGTGACGAACTGCCGGACGGCGGTGCTGACGTCTTCGCCCGCACGATCCGGGCGATCCACTCCCGTTGCCGCGAAACGACCGTCGAAGTCCTCATACCCGACTTCCAGGGAAACTGGACAGCCCTCGAACAGGTGGTGGCCGCTGGACCTGAAATCCTCAACCACAACCTGGAAACGGTGCCTCGACTCTATGGCATCATGCGGCCTCAGGCGCGCTATGCGCGTTCCCTTGAACTGCTTGAAAGGGCGCGGATTATCGGACCGGCTCCGACCAAGTCGGGCATGATGCTCGGCGCCGGCGAAACCCGGCCGGAGACGGAACAGTCCATCCGTGACCTGGCTGATGTGGGCTGCAGCATCCTGACCCTTGGGCAGTACCTGTCACCTTCGGCAGAGCACGTACCGGTGGACCGCTTCGTCCATCCCGATGAATTCGTCGAACTGCGCGATTACGCCCTTGGCCTGGGTTTGCACCACGTAGAATCCGGCCCCCTGGTGCGCAGTTCCTACCACGCGGACCGCCAGGTGGACGACATGATCGCTGCCGGCCCTCCCCTCCATCGCTTCACAACGGAAACCGAATGAACCTCAACAAGAACTCCCTGGTCGGATACCTGCGGCGCAAGAAGATCATCGGCAAGAATGAGGTCGTGCTCGACATGCGTCAGATCGGCGACAGCCTGAAGAACCAGATCTATCTTGCCACTACCGCACAGCAGCGCCTGCTCGTAAAGCAGGCCCACGCCAAGACGCAGATCAAGGAGCGCTGGTGGCTCGATCGCAAGCGCATTTTCGCCGAAAAGAACTGCATTGAGATCCTGGCCAACATACTCCCCCCGGACGTCATTCCCGATGCCCTGCTCGAGGATCGCACCGACTTCATCCTCGTCACGACAGCGCCGGCCCGCGAGGCCGTGTTGTGGGAGAATGATCTGTCCATGGGACGGATCGATCTGCAGATTGCCGCACAGGCCGGAGAGCTTCTGGCCGCGGTGCACAACCAGACGCACAACGTGCGCGAGCTCAAGGCGATGTTCAAGGACGTCAAGCCTTTCGAGCAGCTCCGGTTGCAGCCGCTCTATGAATACGTCGCCGCCGCCTTCCCCGAAATCCAGAAGGCCGTCCAGCATCAGGCCAAGGAACTGCTCAGACCGGGTCGCTGCCTGGTACTGGCCGACTTGCGCCCGCGCAACGTCTACATCAACAGCGGTCAACTCTACCTGGTCGACTTCGCCGCCGCCCACTTCGGACAACCCTCCTTCGATCTGGCCTTCTACGCCGCCGACATGTGCCTCAAGGCGATGCTCAACCATCCCCAGAAAGCCGCCTACCTGGAGGCTATCAACGTCTTCTGGCTGGCTTACTTCCGCATCGCTGAATACGCCAGGACGGCCGAGGTCGAAAGGTCTGCAGTGCGCGACTTCGGCTGCCTGCTGCTGGCTCAGGTGGCCGGACGTATGCCTGTCTACGAAGCCGATGAGGAATTCCGCGATCTGACCTACCGCGTCGCCCAGAGCCTGCTGTTCACGGAACTGGAGAAGATCGAGGACATCACCGAGTTCATCAATCGAACTCTGATCGATGGATGACCAGAGCTGCGCGGTGTAAGTACGGCGGACCAAGATGGGCGGCGAGGCGCCCGGGTCGCAAGGCGCGCGAGTGATGCGTATCGGTGGGATACACAGGGCGAGCGCAACGCCGCGAGCCGGGATGCATCGGCGCCCATATTCCGCCGGACTTGTGCCGCGCGGCTCTAGGACCGCCGTTGCGGCCATCGCCCTGGCGGTGGGTTTTTCCGCCATCGGCTGTGCTCCCCGGGACCTCGACAGCCCTGATCCCAGGGCCGGGGTTCCGGCGCCGGACCGGGAATTCCGCGCCGTCTGGGTGGCTACAGTCGACAACATCGACTGGCCGTCGCGCCCTGGCCTGCCCGCAGACAGCCAGCGCGTCGAGGCCCTCACCATCCTCGATCGCAGTGCGGCTCTGGGTCTCAACGCTGTGGTTCTCCAGGTGCGCCCGCAGTGTGACGCCCTCTACGCGTCCGACATCGAACCCTGGTCCTACTACCTGACGGGAGAGCAGGGGCGGGCACCCAACCCGTTGTATGATCCCCTGGAGTTCTGGGTTGACGAAGCACACAGCCGGGGACTCGAGCTACACGCCTGGTTCAACCCCTACCGGGTCAAACATCCCAGGCAGCTGGGCCCCATGGCGGCCTCTTCGATCGCCCGGCAGCGCCCCGATCTGGTGCGCGCCCTCGGGACCGGCGGTTTTCTCTGGCTGGATCCGGGCCACCCCGAGGTCCGCGACCTGACCCTGTCCGTCATCCTCGACGTCGTCGCCCGCTACGAAATAGACGGTGTCCACATGGACGACTACTTCTACCCGTACCCGTCATATAATGACGGCGCCGATTTCCCTGATGGGGCGACCTGGCAGACCTACCAGGACGGTGGTGGCAAGCTGACCCGGTCGGACTGGCGGCGGGACAACGTCGATCGTTTCGTCGAGGCCCTGCACGACCGTCTGCGCCGTCAGCCACGCCAGGTAAAATTCGGCATCAGCCCCTTCGGTATCTGGCAACCCCGCCATCCACCATCCATCGAGGCCGGCCTCGACCAGTATGGCATGCTCTACGCCGATGCTCGCCGCTGGCTCCGCGAGGGCTGGGTGGACTATTTCTCCCCCCAGCTCTATTGGCCCATCTCTCAGGTGCCCCAGAGCTTTCCCGTGTTGCTGGGCTGGTGGTCGCGGAACAACCCGCACGAGAGGCACCTCTGGCCGGGGTTGTACACGTCCCGCGTGCGGCGAGATACGGGGTGGCCCGCAGAGGAGGTGACAGACCAGATCATGGTGGCCCGTGCCATGACCCCCGACGCCCCCGGACACATCCACTTCAGCGCCCGGGTTCTGCTCGACTCAACCGCTGTAGGCCGAGATGGCGATTCACTCATGGCGACGCTGGCGCGCGGCCCCTACCGCCGCCGGGCCCTGACGCCGGCGACGCCGTGGCTTGACGATGAACCGCCAGCGGCTCCCGCCATCACGGTGCAGACCGGTGTCGACAGCGCCCTGGTATCCTGGCGAGTTACCGGGGACGAGGCCCCCTTTCTCTACGTGGTCTACACGGAACGCGCCGGGACGGGCTGGAGCCATCGAGTGCTGCCCGCGACGCGCCTGGGTCAGCGGATCGTCCTTGGCTCGGGAGATGAAGAGGGCCCGCTTCCCCTGACGGCGGTGGCCGTCACAGCCGTCGACCGCATGGGCAACGAGAGCACGCCACAGGTGCGACACCTGTGATCGTCGCGTTGCCCTCATGCGGGGCAACGGGCATATTTCAACTCCGACATGGCCATCATTTCCAATATCGGAACACGCGTCGAACTGGTGCCCATGGACGGGCATTTTCACAACATCAGCGTCGCTCTGTACCGGCAGGCTGACACCGATGGAGCCGCCCTGCTCGTACACACCTACAGCGCGCGCGACGGCGCCGGCGAGCGGATCGACAGCATCGCCGAGACCATGGTCACTCTTGGTGGCCTCGAGCGCCGCCCCGGGAACCGTTTGCGCTTTCCCTGCGGGTCCGAGCATGCTCTGGCGGTACGCAGGACCTTCCTGGAGGCGGTCAAACTCGACCTGTCAGCCCCTCGCAGCGCGCATCCCCTGACCACTGTCGACCGCAAGTCAGGCCTGACGATCGAGGTCGACCCTCTCGGCGATGGCCAGTATCGCGTACGGAGCGCCGGCGATGATCCGGACTCTCAAGGCCCTCGTCGCGTGGGTGTGATCGTCAACGGCCTGCTGAAGCTCGGGGACATGCGCCGTGTTGTGTCTGATGAAGACACGGAGGACTGCGTTGCCTTCGAGTGCGGCTGCAGCCATGATGCGCTCGTGGGCCTGCTCCTTGTGCGGGCGCCGAATGTCCGCGCCATCGTGCGGGAGCAGGAGGCCATGTCGGCTCGTGGAACCCTGTCGGCCCCGAGCGCCCAAGCGGACTGAGGCCAGACCGATGAAAGTGATGACCTCCCGCGAACGTGTACTGGCCGCACTCCGCCGCCAGCCTGTGGACCGCACGCCGGTGTGCAACCCGACATCTGTCGCCACAGTGGAATTGATGGATCTGGTGGACGCACCATTCCCTCAGGCCAACCGTGATCCGGAACTGATGGCCCGTCTGGCGGCGACGGGCTACACCGAACTGGGCTTCGACAGCATCATGCCGGTCTTCTCCATCATCCAGGAGTCGTCCGCCCTCGGCTGTCGCATGCAGTGGGAACAGAAGGACAACTGGCCTACGGTGAAGATGGCACAGCCCATCTGGCAGTCCTTCGATGACATCGTCATCCCCGCCGATCTGCTCACCCATCAGGATACGAGCTGCGTTTTGGAGGCGATCAGCATCCTGCGGCGGGAGTATGGTGACGAGGTGGCCATCATCGGCAAGACGATGGGCCCCTGGTCGCTGGCCTATCACTGCTTTGGCGTGGAGGCCTTCCTGCTGATGTCTCTCGACGATCCCGATCAGACGAAACGGATCCTCGACAAGCTCAAGTCGGTCACCGTCGACTTCGGTCTGGCCCAGATCGAGGCCGGCGCCGATGCCGTGACCTTGCCCGATCATGCCACCGGCGACCTGGTGAGCGGCGAATACTACCAGAGGTACCTGCGGGATCTGCACATCGAGTTCGCCGAGCGCATCACCTGCCCGATCATCCTGCATATCTGTGGCCGCACCGTGGACCGCATGGAATACATCGCCCAGACCGGAATGGCCGCCTTCCACTTCGACTCGAAGAACGACCCGGGAGAGTCGATGGACATTGTCGGCGAGCGCATCAGTCTGGTGGGCAATATCAACAATCCCGAGACTCTGTTCGCCAAAGGCGAAGAAGTGGTGGCCTCCGAGGTCATGCAGAACCTCGATGCGGGAGTGCAGCTCATCGGTCCCGAGTGCGCCATCCCCCTGCAGACATCGATCGAAAACCTCAAAGCCATACCCCAGGCCGTTCGGGATTGGCACAAGACGAGAGAGATCAGTGGCTGAGCTGTCCGACATCCAGAACGAGAGCATTCGCCGAGAGATCGAGGAGTATGTCGAACAGGAGACCGAGATCGAACGTCTCATCGGCATCTTCGCAGCGGCGAAACCCCTGCACCAGGACATGGCCGCCGCCCTCATCGAAGGGGAGCACCACAGGGTGGATGAGCTTGCGGCGCAGGCCATCGCTGCCGGGACCGAGGCTCTGGAGGTGATGGATGAGGGCCTCATCGCCGCCATGGGTATCGTCGGTATCAAGTTCCGCGAGAACTTCATCTTTGTCCCCGAGGTGCTCGCCTGTGCCCGGGCCATGAAGGCGGGTATGGCACACATCGAGCCTGTCCTGTCGGCATCCGGCATCGAGAAGGCCGGCACCGTAGTCATGGGCACCGTCAAAGGCGATCTGCACGACATCGGCAAGAACCTTTGTATCATGATGCTCAATGGCGCCGGTTTCGATGTCGTCGATCTGGGTGTGGACACGTCGGCGGACGAGTTCATCGACGCGGTGGAGGAGTCGGGGGCGAAACTGATGGGCATGTCCGCCCTGTTGACGACGACGATGCCCAGTATGGGCCGGACGATCGAGGCATTCATCGATGCGGATCTGCGCGAAGACGTCCAGATCATCGTCGGTGGCGCCCCGGTGACACAGGAGTTTGCCGATGACATGGGAGCCGACGGCTACGGCAAGGACGCCCTCGAGTGTGTCTCTCTGGCGCAGCGGCTGATCGGCAGTCCTGCCCGGTGAGAGAGACAACACCGCAAGAGGTACAGGAGCGCTTCGATCGTCTCACGGAAATCCTCTCCGGGATCGTCACGCAAGCCGATGCGCAGGCTTCAACGCGGTGTCCCTACCGCGATCGGCACGATCACTGTACGGCGAAGTTTCGCTGCCGGAACCAGTCAGACTGTGAGGACCACAAAGACTCCATGTGTGGCCACGACGGTGTCTTCGATTATCGTAGCGCCTGGGAATCCGATCCTCGCACCTTGAACGCAGCTCGAGAGCGTCTCGAGCGTCAGAACCGTCAGACCTGATCCACGCCCACCTCCACTGAGAGTTACATCCCAACACATGGCCTTCATCAAGTCCTCCAGCGGCACGCCTCGACCTCTCGAAGTGGGTCGCTCACTGTTCGACTACGCCGACGACGAACGCTTGCCGGTCCCCACTTCCTGCCTGCGCAACGCCTACTGCCATGAATGTGTCGTCGATGTATCATCCGGCATGAGTTCACTGAATGCGCGCACCGACGCGGAGGCCTTCCTGCGCGATCCCTATCGTCTGGCCTGCCAGGCTCTTGTGGAGCGCACCGACGAAGACATCGAATTCGAACCCCTGAGGCGCTCACCCAAAATCCTTTCAGAAGGGCGCGAGCGCAGCGTCAAGCTGGATCCTGTTGTCACCCGGCAAGGCGATGACATCCTCTACGATGGTGAGGTGGTCGACCGTTTTCGCGGCCATGTCCTGGGACTTGCCATCGATCTCGGCACGACGACGGTGGCTATGGATCTTGTCGACCTGGAGTCCGGTGAGAGCCTCTCCGTCTCTGCCTTCGAGAACCCGCAGCGCTTTGGCGGGTCCGATGTGATGAACCGCATCTCCTACGACGGCGGCCCCCACCAGGGGGAGCTGCAGAAGTCGGTGGTCACCGCCCTGAACCGGCACATCGCCTCTCTCGGGGAGCGCTTCGGCTTTGCCCGCCAGGAGATCTACGAGATCACCATCGCCGGCAACTCGACGATGCGTGATCTGCTGTTCCGACTCGACGTCCAGCCCATCGGCACCCGACCCTACAAGTCGACGATCGAGCAGGCCTTTCTCGACGGCGAGCGTGAGCACACCGCCCACACCGACAGATCCCGACGTCTCGGGATTCGCTGCAACATCAACACTCGCGTGTACGGGCTGCCTCTCATCGCCAGCCATGTGGGCGCCGATACCGCCGCCGACCTGGTCGCCTGCGACATGATGAGTGGCGATCGCGACGATGTTGTCATGCTCGTCGACGTCGGCACCAATACGGAGGTCGTCATCGCCGGTCGCGGCCGTATGCTCACCGCCTCCTCACCTGCGGGACCGGCCTTCGAGGGGGGTCTCGTACGCTACGGAATCCCCGGATATGAGGGGGCCATCGAAACCGTACGGATCGATGCCGACGGCGTCTTCCAGAATTCGACCATCGGCGATGCGGATCCGGTAGGCATCTGCGGCTCCGGACTCATCGATCTGCTCGCCGAACTGCGTCGCACCGGTATGATGTCGGAACGGGGCACTCTGCAGGAAGCAGGTGAAGACGCGGCTCGGACCGCACACATCAGCGTAGCGCCGGATCAGGGCATCACTTTCTCCGGCGAGGACGCCAGTCACCTGGCCCAAGCGAAAGCGGCCAACTACTGCGGCCAGTACCTGCTGATGAAGGAGTTTGGTATCGACCCGGCGGATGTCTCGACGCTCTACCTGGCCGGCGGCTTCGCCAATTACATCGACGTCGCCAGCGCCGTGGCCATCGGGTTCCTGGCGCCGGTACCGGCCGAACGTATCGTCAAGGTGGGCAACGCCGCCATGCAGGGCGCTCGCGAGGCCCTGCTGGATCGCACACGACGGGCCGAGCTCGAGCGCGTCTGTCAGCAGGTCGAGCACGTCGAACTGGAGACGAATCCGGAGTTCTTCAACGCCTTCGTCGACGGCTGCATGTACAATCCCATGCCCGACCGCTTCACCACCTGAAAGGCCCCCCTGTGCAGACCTTTTCCGCCAGACTCAGCGACCCGACGCCCGTCCTCTTCGACGGTGGCTTCGGCACACAGCTCTTTGAGCGTGGCGTCGAACTACCCAACAGTGCCATGGCGAACAAGTCACACGGCGCCGCTGTCGTCGACGTGCACAGCGCCTACATCGCCGCCGGCTCGGAGATGATCGAGACGAACACCTTCGTCGCCTCCGATCTGCATCTGGAGATGGCCAACGCCGGGGATACCACCTCGGCCGAACTGGCCCGACTGGGCGGTCAATTGGCTCGCCGGGCGGCCGACGAGAGCGAGCGCGACGTTTTCGTTGCCGGCTCTCTGGGCCCCTCACCGGGGGCCATCGAGGCCGACGCCGGCGACACCGAATTCGGCATCGCCGACAGCCGCGTCCGGGAGGCTCACCTGCGGGTGGCGGAGGCCTTGGCTGAGACGGGTGTCGACCTGTTCCTTGCCGAGACCATGTTCTCCGCCCGCGAGGCGGCCATTGCCGTCGACGTGGCCCGCCAGTTCGGTCTGCCCATCGGCGTCAGTCTGACCTACAAGTTCACCCAGGATCGCAAGACGGGTGACGTTGTTTACCGGACCGACTGGGGTCACTCCCCCGCCGATGCCGTCGACATTCTGGCCTCGGGACAGCACTCCGAGGGCGTCGACCTGCTGCCTTTCGTGCAGATGATCGGCCTCAACTGCGGCGCCGAATCGTCGCGTGAGGATCACTCCGGCATGGCCTACGCCATCGAAGGCACGCGGCAGATGAAGGCGGTGCTCGAGGCACGAGGGTACGCCGGACTCCGTCTGACGGCCTTCCCGAATGCCGGCCTGCCGAAGATGGACCGCGAGACGCAGCAGACCTACTACCTGCAGGATCCGGAGGAGATGGCTGCCGGCCTGGAGGATCTGAACGGCGCCGGCGCCTGGCTCATCGGTGGCTGTTGCGGCACGAGTCCGGATCATATCCGCTCCTTCCGGACGCAGCTGTCCCACCTGCAGTCCTGATCACACACCCCCCGATGTCCACGACCCAGCCGAAATCCTACGACGTCATCGTCGTGGGTGGCGGGCATGCGGGCACCGAGGCGGCCCTCGCCGCGGCCCGCATGGGCTCCCATGTCCTGCTGCTGACGATGAACCTGGACACGATCGGCCAGATGTCGTGTAATCCCGCCATCGGCGGCATCGGCAAGGGCCACCTGGTGAAGGAGATCGACGCTCTCGGCGGTGAGATGGCACTCAACACCGACCACGCCGGGATCCAGTTTCGTCGACTCAACATGAAGCGGGGCCCGGCGGTGCGCGCCTGCCGCGCCCAGTGCGACAAGAAGGTCTACCAGTTCGAACTGAAATACACCTGCGAAAACCAGGCCGGGCTCGACGTCCGTCAGGGTGTGATGGAGAGCCTCATCGTCGATGGCGACAGGGTGCGGGGCATCGGCGTGCAGGGCGGTATGCTCTACGAAGGGCGCACCGTCGTGCTGACAGCCGGCACCTTTCTGCGTGGCAAGATTCACGTGGGCGACTTCAGCTGTGCCGCGGGCAGGTCGGGAGAATCCTCAGCCGATCGCGCCGCACAAGATCTGGTGGCAATGGGCTTCACCATGGGGCGCCTGAAGACGGGTACGCCGCCACGCGTCAACGGTCGCAGTATCGACTTCGAGGCTCTGGAGCAGCAGCCTGGAGATGACCCGCCGCGCACCTTCTCCTATGCCTGCGATCGTCCTCCCCTGCCGCAGCGGCCCTGCCACATCACCTATACCAACCACGACACCCACGCCCTGATCCGCGACAATCTCGAACGGTCGGCCATGTACTCCGGCCGCATCGAGGGGGTGGGGCCCCGCTACTGCCCCTCGATCGAAGACAAGATCGTGCGCTTCGCCGACAAGGAGCGGCACCAGATCTTCATCGAACCCGAAGGGCTGCGGACCCGGGAATACTACATCAACGGTCTGTCGATGAGCCTGCCGGAGGACGTGCAGCTGCCCATCCTGCGCACGCTCCCCGGTCTGGAACGCGCTGAGATCATGCGCCCTGCCTACGCTGTCGAATACGACTATGCCGACCCGACGCAGCTGCACGCCTGGCTGGAGACAAAGCGTGTGGGCGGGTTGTTTTTTGCCGGCCAGATCAACGGCACCACAGGATACGAGGAGGCCGGAGCTCAGGGACTGATGGCAGGGGTGAATGCGGTCCTTAAATCCCGCGGCGAGGAGCCCTTTGTCCTCGACCGTTCGCAGGCCTACATCGGCGTCCTGATCGACGACCTGGTCACCAAGGGGACGAGTGAGCCCTACCGCATCTTCACGTCTCGCGCCGAGTACCGCTTGCTGCTGCGCGAGGACAACGCCGATGAACGGCTTATGGACTTCGGTCGGAGCTTCGGCATGGTGGCAGATGACATCTGGGCGAAGTTCGCCGCCAAGAAAGCACAGGTGGCTGCCGAACTGGAACGACTGGGTGTCCAGCGTCTGGCCGTGTCAGATCGTGTGAATGACCTGTTGGCGGAGCGAGGCACGACACCCCTCCGAGAGCCGGCACCGCTGCTCGATCTGCTGCGACGGCCGGAGATCGATTACGCCGACATCGTCGCCCTGGCGCCACCGGCCGAGCCGCTGACGGCACACGCTGCCGAGCGGGTCGAAGCCGAAACCAAGTACGCTGGCTACATCGACCGCCAGTCCGTCGAGGTGGAGCGACTCAAGCGCATGGAGTCTCACCTCATTCCGGTGGACTTCGACTACTCGACAGAGGCAACGCCCCTGTCGATGGAAGCTCGGCATAAGTTGGCGCGTCTGACCCCCCGCACCCTGGGCCAGGCTTCACGCATCTCGGGCGTCTCCCCGGCGGATATCTCCGCCCTGATGGTCCTGCTGCACGCCCGCGGCAGACGACCCCTGTCCGGAGCTATCGAGGACAGTCCTTGAGCCCACGCTCGGTGGCCGTGCGCCTGTCGGCCATGTATTTCCTGCAGTTTTCGGTGTTCGGTGCCCAGACGATCCTGCTGGGTGGACACATGCGGGAGTTGGGATTCAGCGGCACGCAGATCTCATGGGTCTACGGCACCGGTGCCTTGGCTGCCCTGGTCTCCCCCGTCATCGCCGGCTGGCTGGCCGACCACTTCCTGCCGACGCAGCGCATCATGGGACTGTGCTACCTGAGCTGTGCGCCACTTCTGTGGTGGGGATATCAGCAGGCCTCTTTTGAATCGCTGTGGCTGACCATGCTGCTGTTCCAGATCGTCCACGTACCAACCATGGGGTTGAGCAATGTCGTCGCCCTCTATCACCAACCGGACTCGCGACGGATCGGTTTTGTGCGGGCCTGGGGCACCGTGGGCTGGGTTGCCATCAGCTGGGCTCTCAGCCTGCACCTGCATTTCTGGGATACGTGGCAGGCGGGACGCAATCACGCACGCCACCGGGACAGACCACGCGAAGACCGCTGGCCTGGCTCGACGGTTTCCGTCTGCTGCTGGAGTCCCGCCCCTTCCTGATACTTTTTTCCGTGTCCCTGCTTGTCTCCGTGATGCGCCCCTTCTTCTACAACCTGGGATTCCTGTTCTTCTCTGACCCCTACGGCATCGGCCTGACATCGAGCCTGTCGACGGCGGCGATGAGCCTCGGCCAGGTCGTCGAGATCGGCGCCATGCTGATTCTGGCAGCCAGCCTGCGCGTCCTCGGCTCGAGATGGACGATCTGTCTCGGCGCCGCCGCCCTCGGCGTGCGCTTCGGCGTCTTCTCCCTTGGCGAACCGGTCTGGTTCGTCGTCACTGCCCAGACCCTCCATGGCATCGGTTTCACCTTCTTCAGCATGGGGAGTGTTGTCGCCATCGAGGCCCTGGCGCCGCGTCAGCGACGGGCCAGTGCCCAGTCCCTGCTCGTGTTCGTCAACTCCGGGCTCGGGGCCCTGGCCGGCCACTGGCTCACCGGTATGGCCTACGATTACCACGAACGGGCCGCAGGGGGCCACGACTGGAGCGCCATCTTCCTGATTCCCACCCTCGGCTGCTTCCTCGGTTGTGCTCTTCTCCTCCTCCTGCTGCGGGGCAGCCGGTGAGACCGACCTTTTCCCGTTATACTACTCAACGGGTTACACATCCTGTCTAGACCTTATGTATTGACCGGTTAGACAGCGGACCTCCTCCGATCTCGAAGTTTCGCGGATTAACTTGGGCCATCGAGATTACAACACCCAAGACAGAGCACGCCGCGAGAAGGAGGAGGCCCATGCGGAAAACTACGAA
>PVBE010338695.1_pt1 | contig 43860 bp, 29 predicted proteins | sample 1631181 | NCBI WGS metagenome assembly PVBE01 (sample SAMN08397723, study PRJNA350692) | Marine metagenome, whole genome shotgun sequencing project. | isolation source: water | place: Pacific Ocean | collected 2012-04
CTGGATTTGCGGCGGCTCATGACGGACAAAATGATCGGCCATGGTCCGGGGGCCCGTCAAGGAGCGGTCGACGTTGTCGCGGGGCTCCGCGCGGGGTAAGGTTTGAGCATTCCATCCAGGAGGTGAACAGTGAACGCCAAGGACGTGGCCCGGGCCCTGTCGGAGATCGCGCTGCTGCGGGAGCTCAAGGGAGAGGGCGCATTCAAGGTGCGCGCCTACACCAACGCCGCGCGCACCATCGAGTCGCTGGAGGAGGACCTCGACGAGCTGGTGGAGCAGAAGAAGGTGGCCAAGCTGCGCGGCATCGGCAAGAGCATCGCGCAGAAGATCACCGAGCTGGTCACCACCGGCGAGCTGCCCTACCTCCAGGAGCTGCGGGACAAGACCCCGGGTGACCTGCCGCAGTGGGTCCGCATCCCGTCGCTGGGCCCGAAGAAGATCAAGGCGATCCACGACAACCTCGGCATCAGCACCATGGACGAGCTGGCCGAGGCCTGCCGTGAAGGGAAGCTCTCGCCCCTGGACGGCTTCGGCGCCAAGACCGAGGAGAAGATCCTCAAGGGCATCGAGCAGGTGCGCCGCCACTCGGGCCGCTTCCTCCAGAGCGTCGTGCGGCCCGAGGCGGACCGCCTGCTGGCGCTGGTCCAGGCTCAGCCACAGGTGATCCGCGCCGAGGTCTGCGGCTCGGTGCGCCGGGGCTGCGAGACCTCCAAGGACGTGGACATCCTCGCTTCGACCACGGGCAAGGTGGCCGAGCTGATGGACGCCTTCACCGGTGACGCGCAGGTGGTGGACGTCATCGCCCGCGGTCCGACCAAGTGCAGCGTCCAGCTCCACTCGGGGCTCAACGTGGACCTGCGCGTGGTGGCCGACGACTCCTACCCCTTCGCCCTGCAGTACTTCACCGGCAGCAAGGACCACAACGTGGCCCTGCGCCAGCGCACCCAGCAGCTGGGCTACAAGCTCAACGAGTACGCCCTGGTGCAGGTGGACGAGGAGGTGGAGGTGCCGTGCGCCGACGAGGCCGCGATCTACGAGGCCCTCGGGCTGCGCTGGATCCCGCCCGAGATGCGGGAGGACAGCGGCGAGCTGGAGCTGGCGCAGGAAGGCGAGCTGCCGCGCCTGGTGGAGCTGTCGGATCTGCAGGGCGCGGTGCACTGCCACACCACCTACTCCGACGGCGCAAACACCGTGGAGCAGATGGCCCGGGGCGCCATGGCCCAGGGGCTGAGCTACATCGTCATCTCGGACCACTCCCGCTCGGCGGCCTACGCCCGGGGCATGAGCATCGAGCAGATCCAGCAGCAGCAGGAGGAGATCGAACGCGTCAACGAGACCCTCGGCGACGGCTTCCGCGTGCTCAAGGCCATCGAGTCGGACATCCTGCCCGACGGCGGCCTGGACTACCCCGACGAGGTGCTGGCCACCTTCGATCTGGTCATCGCTGCGGTGCACAGCCGCTTCGGCCTCTCGGAGCAAGAGCAGACCGAGCGTATGCTGCGGGCGGTGGCGCACCCGGAGGTGGACATCCTGGCCCACCCAACAGGGCGCCTGGTGCTGAGCCGCGACCCCTACCCGCTCAAGCTGCGCAAGGTGCTGGACGCCTGCATCGAGCACAACGTCGCCGTGGAGGTCAACGCCCAGCCCGAACGCCTGGACCTCGACTGGCACGGGCTGCGCTTCGGCCTCGGCCGCGGCCTGAAGGTGGTGCTGGCGGTGGACGCCCACAGCGTGCCCCAGCTGGAGCTGGCGATGTACGGCGTGCGCATGGCGCGCAAGGGCTGGTGCACGGTCGACGACGTGCTCAACTGCCGGTCGGCCCAGGAGCTGCTGGACCACTTCGCGGTGTGACCCGCTACTCCTTGTCCTTGCTGCCCAGGGCGTCGGCCATCTCTGGCCAACCGCTCACCTGCATCTCGCCGTCCGCCACGCGCACGTGCACGCTCTGAGTGTGGTCCTCCGTGATGTCGGCGTTGTCGCGGTAGCGGTCGGTGAGGAAGTGCATGCGCTGGTTGTCCGAACCGATCCAGCGTCGTCGCGACGAGGCGCACTCGCGGTCGTAGGGGCCGTCCACCAAAAGATCGGTGACCGCCAGCAGCGCCAGCGTGCCCGGCACCGCCGACGCCTTCAGCTCCTCCAACAGGTACCCGGTGAAGACCACCACGCCCAGGCCGCGGGCGCGGGCGCGCTCCGCCAGCGGGGCGAGGGCCGCGGCCTGCAAAAACGGCTCGCCCCCCAGCAGCGAGATGCCCTCCACCCGGTGGACCGCCCGCTCCAGCCGCTCCATCACCTCCTGCAGCGGCATCTCGAAGCCGCCCTCGGTGTCGAACATCTCCGGGTTGCAGCATCCCTCGCAGCATCGCAGGCACCCCTGGGCCCACACGGCGAAGCGGGAGCCCGGCCCCTCGCTGGGGGTGCTGTCCACGATCTCGGCCAAATGTAAGGTGGTCATGGCCCCCATGGTACTACGAACGCCGACGCGATATCCTCATCGAAAACCAGCCACGGGAGGAGACCATGAGCGAAGAGAAACTCAGGCGAGCCGCGGCGGCGGTGCGCGACGCCGGCGCGCTGTTGGTCTGCGCCGGCGCGGGTATGGGCGTCGACTCTGGTTTGCCGGATTTCCGCGGCGACAAGGGGTTCTGGAAGGCCTACCCGCCCTACCAGCGGCTGGGGCTCGGCTTCATCAACATGGCCAACCCGGCGTGGTTCGCCCAGGACCCGGCCATGGGCTGGGGCTTCTACGGCCACCGCCTGCAGCTCTACCGCGACACCGTGCCCCACCGGGGCTTCGAGATCCTGCGCGCCTGGGGCGAGCAGATGTCGGGCGGCTGCTTCGTCTTCACCTCCAACGTGGACGGGCAGTTCCAGAAGGCAGGCTTCGCCCGGGACAACATCGAAGAGTGCCACGGCTCCATCCACCACCTGCAGTGCGCCCGGCCCTGCTGCGACGACATCTGGTCCGCCGACGGCACGACGGTGGAGGTGGAGATGGAGACCATGTGCGCCGCCGAGCCCCACCCCGCCTGTCCCTCCTGCGGCGCCCTGGCCCGCCCCAACATCCTGATGTTCGGCGACGGCGGCTGGCTGGACGAGCGCACCGGCGCCCAGGGCCGGCGCCAGCGCCAGTGGCTGGACGACCGCGCCCAGGACGGCCTGGTCATCGTGGAGTGCGGGGCCGGCACGGGGGTGCCCACGGTGCGCTACGAGTCGGAGTTCGTGGTCAACCGCCACGACGCCACCCTGATCCGGATCAACGTGCGCGAGCCCGAGGTGCCGGCCGGTCAGATCGGCATCTCCATGGGCGCCCGGGAGGCCCTGGAACGCATCGACGCGTTGATCGAGTAGCCGGCCGCCGAGCCGGGCTCAGTCCCTGCCCGCCCCGTAGAGCGCGGCCAGCACGCCGCCTTTCTGCTGCAGCTCGTCCAGCGAACCCTGCTCCACCAGGCGGCCGCCGGCGAAGACCAGCACGCGGTCCACCATCTCCAGCAGGGCGTAGCGGTGGGCCACCAGCAGGGCGGTGCGCCCCTCCAGGTGCTTGCGCAGGCCGTGGAGCACCTGCTCCTCGGTGCGCGGATCCAGGGCCGCGGTGGCCTCGTCCAGCAACAGCAGTCCGGCGTCCCGGGTCAGGGCGCGGGCCAGGGCCAGGCGCTGGCGCTGGCCGCCGGAGAGGTTGCTGCCCTGCTCATGCACCGGCGTCTCCAGGCCCTGGTCCAGGTCGTCCACCAGCCGGTCCGCCGCCGACAGGCGCAGGGCTTCGCGCAGGCGGGCCTCGTCCACGTCGCGGCCGAGCAGCAGGTTCTGGCGGATGGTGCTGGAGAAGAGGAACACCTCCTGGCAGAGGTAGGCCACGCCCCGGCGCAGGCTGCTCAATGTGTAGTCGGTGGCCGGGCGGCCGTTGACCAGCACTCTCCCTTCGGTGGGATCGTGAAAGCGCAGCAGCAGGTGCAGCACCGAGGTCTTGCCCGCGCCGCTGGGCCCCACCAGCGCGAGCTTTTCGCCTCGCCGCACCGAAAACGACACGTCGTCCAGCGCGGTCACCTCGGCGCCGCCCTCGCCCTCGAAGCGCAGGGTGACGTGCTCCAGCGCCAGGTCGCGGATCGGCCCCTCCAGCGCCACGGCGCCGGGTTCGTCGGCCACGTCGGGCTCGGTGTCCATGACCTCGTGGATGCGGTCCAGGGCGGCGTAGCCCGCCTGCAGGTTCATGTTGAACTGGAAGAAGCGCGTCACCGGGGTGACCAGGCCGAGCAGGTACTGGGTGTAGGCCAACAGCTCGCCCAGGGTCAGGCGCTCCTCGATGACCATCTGGCCGCCGATACCCCAGAGGATGCAGAGCACCGGCACGTAGGAGAGCACAGTGGTCAGCAGGTTGCCGGTGACGCCCACCATCTCTCGCCGGATGCCCACACGCTCCAGCTCCCGCGAGGCGACCAGGGTCTCCTGGCGGGCGCGCTCCTCGGCCACCTCGGCCTGGATCAGCTTCATGCCGGCGAAGTTTTGCTGCACCTGCCCCGACAGCCGGGCCTGGGTCTCCTGCAGCTCCCGGTTCCGTTGGTAGACGCGCTTTTTGAACAGCAGGAACACCACGGCGAGCACCGGCAGCACCAGGACACAGTAGAGGGTCAGCTCGGGGCTGATGGCCAGCAGCAGCCCCAGCACCACCAGCACCTTCACCGCCGAGCTGACCACCTCGAACAGCTCGTCGTTGAGCAGGTTCTGCACGTAGCCCACGTCGTTGGTCAGCCGCGACAGCAGCGAGCCCGAGGGGTTTTTGGCGAAGAACGACAGCGACATGCGCTGCAGGTGAGCGTACATCTCCATGCGCACGGCGGTGAGCACCTTCTGGCGCAGGCGCACGCTGAGGTAGCCCCGGACAAAGAGCAGCGCGCGGTAGCCGAGGAAGAGCCCGGCGATGAGGGCGACCAGCGGCAGCAGCAGATCCGCGCGCCCCTTGCCGATGGCCTCGTCGATGATCAGCTTTTCGCACCACGGCGTGGGCAGGTTGATCAGGATCGCCCCGAGGATGGTGCAAAAGAGCAGCACGACGCTGCGGGAGAACGGCCGCAGGTGCGCGACGAAGCGTCGCAGCCGGCCTCGAGGGCTCGCGCCCTCAGGCACGATCCGGCTCCTCGGCCAGCCGCCGTTGCAGCCGGTCCCAGTAGATCCACTGCTCGGGGTAGGCGGCGATCCAGCCCTCGAGCAGTCCCCGCAGGCGCTGGCACAGGGCGTCCAGCTCCGGGTCGTCGTCGGCGATCTGCGGCCCCAGCTCCGGCAGCGGACCGAAGGGGCGCTCCAGGCGCACGGTGAACCCGGCGTCGGTGCGCACGTTGACGAAGGGCAGCACGGTGGCGCCGGTGCGCAGGCCGATCTTGGCCGCGCCGACCAGGGAAGGTAAGAACACGCGCCGGCCCAGCAGCTCGAAGACCCGGGCGCTGGTGCCGCCGTGGACCACGTCCAGGTTGGTGGTCACCAGCCCCCGCAGCCGCAGGGTCTCCAGCATCTGGGTCGCCACGGTGCCGCGCCCGTCGCCGGCGAGGATGAACTGCACGTCGCCGCCGAAGTCGCGCATGGCCGCCTCCACGTGCTCCAGCACGGTGGGGAAGCGCTCCACCTCGGGCTCGGCGCAGAGGCGCACCACCGGCCACTGCTCCCGGGGGATGTCCAAAAAGAGGCGCAGCAGGGCGTTGGTGCAGAAGCTGATGGAGCCCACGTGGCAGCCGACGACGAGGACGCCGGCGCCCCAGTCCAGGGCCTCGCGCAGGTGCTCGGCGCCCTCGAAGGTGACGTGCTGCTCCACCCAGCGCTTGAAGCGCTCGAGGCCGTCGATGTTCACCGCGATGCAGTCCTCGGCGAACTTGTTGGTCCAGTGCTCCAGAAACGAGGCCACGCGGGCGGCGCGCTCCTGGTCGCTCCAGGCGGGGAAGGAGCGGGCGAAGTGTCCGTCGACCCGGGCCGCCAGCTCCCGCCGCCGTGCCCGGGGGAAGGCCAGGGGCACCACGGTGCGGCGGATGGTGCTGCGGGCCAGCATGAACCCGCCGCGGTTGACCAGGGCGCGGAAGGCGGCGTTGTTGATCAGCTGCTCGGGGTTCATGGGCTCCTCACCGATGATACCCGATCACTCCGGCGTGAGGACGAACAACCTGACGGTGAAGGCCGAGGCGTCGGCAAAGCGCCCCACCAGGCGGCGGCTCCGACCGGGCGTCGCCTCGGGGGTCCAGTGCACCGAGCCGAGGTTCCAGGTGCGGTCGGGGTAGGCCGCGGGGCCGTCCACCTGGATCAGGCTGACGGACTCGCCGCGGCCCAGGCGGTGTCGCGCCGCCGCGCGGCCGACCATCTCCACGCCGCCCCGGGGCACCAGCGACAGGCGGGTCCACTGGCCGTTGACCCAGGCCTGTGCCGGCGCGGCGTTGGCCACGATGAGCAGCGGGCGCCCCAGCCGCCGCGCCCGGGTCAGGGCGCGGGCCAGGGAGCCGTGGTCGCGCTGGTCGGGCTGCAGGATCCCCGACGCCTCGGCCACGCCGTAGGACTCCCGCGGGCGCTGGAGGTTGACCGCCGCCGAGGCCACGGCCATCGCCGCCAGCAGCAGGCCGGGGGCGACGCGGGCGGGCACCAGCGCCAGGGCGCGGGCCAGGGCCAACCCCGCCAGCAGGCAGGCCACCGGGATCAACGGCAGGATGTAGCGCTCCCACGGATCGAACAGCCCGAGCAGCAGGGCCAGGGCCGGCAGGTAGGCCGTCAGGAGCAGCCACGCCGCGTGTCTGCTCGTCACCCCACGCCCCGCCGAGACCAGCGCCGCGCCGGCAAGCGACGCCGCCACCAGCGCCAGGTTGCCCGGCGGCTGGACGAGGTAGTACCAGAGCCGCGCGTCCAGCGGCAGGTCGGTGGAGGTGCTGCTGGCCATGTTCTTGCCGATGGCGGGCAGGTGCCCGGCGTACCACCAGCCGCAGACCAGGGACGCCACGCCGAAGAGCACGAGCGCGTTGAGCAGCGTGACCCGGCCGCGCACGCGGGCGGCGAGGAAGCAGGCCGCCGGGGGCAGGATCACCAGCCAGAAGCTGAGCTTGCACAGCGCGCCGAGCCCCACCAGCAGGCCCAGCTTCGCCGCGGCGCCGGTGCGCGTGAGATCGGTGGACAGGCCCTGGCGCAGGGTCATGACCACCAGCAGGGTGGTCAGCGACTCTGGGTAGTCCACCCGGAACCAGGCCGCCAGCGCAGGGGCGGCGGCCCCCAGCGCGGCCGCCGTAAGCGGCGCCAGCCGGTCGCGGGCGCAGGCGCGGGTCAAGCGGTAGAGCTCCACCACAACCAGGGCGTGCAGCACCACCGACGAGACCTGCACCGCCTCGTAGCAAAACCCCGCCAGCCAGCAAAACAGCGCCCCGTACAGCGCGGGCAGGGGCGGGTGCGTCGGCGCGGCGTTGAGCCAGCCCCAGATCCACGCCGCGTCGAACATCGGGTCCTGCAGCAGGAAGAACAGGCCCTTGGTCTGGGGGAAGAAGGTGTCGGTGGAGGTGACGCGGTTGTCGAGGTATACGGCGCGCAGACCCCAGGCCACCACCCACAACGCGCAGGCCAACACGCCGAGCTGTTGCTGTCTGCGGGTGAGCAGCGGGGCCCGGGCAGGCCTGCGCTCCCCTGCCTTCACCGCTGGCGTTTTCGCCCGCGGTCCAGCCGTCGCAGGATCTCGTCGGCGCGGTCGGCCAGGCGGTCCTCGTCGGCCTCGTCCAGGCGGGAGAACAGCGCGGCGACCGACGACGTGATGCCGGCCACGCCGTAGGTCTTCATCAGGTAGCCGTCCACGTAGCGGCGGTAGGCCGGCAGCTGTTGTACGCGGCGCTCCAGGTGGTCGAGCACCCGCTGTTCGGCGGCCCACAACGCGCAGAGGCGGCTGTCCATGGTGTGGATCTCGCCGCACAGCGCGTGGTTCAGCGCCGGGCAGACGTTGTAGCAGGACTCGGCCGACGCGCAGGTCTCGCAGGGCTGGTCGATCCGGCCCATTCGCGCCTGGTCCAGGGTCATGGCCCGGCGCCGCGCGTCGTCGTCGGGCAGGCCGTCGCGCACCGAGCCGAGGGCCATGCCCCGGGACGCCTTGTCATAGAAGACGAAGCGATGGCAGGGGTAGATCTCGCCGTGGATGTCCACGGCCACCATGGCGGTGCCCGCGCCGCAGGTGACCTGGCGCGTGCGGGCGGCCACCTCGCCCCGGCGCAGCAGCTCCCGGCGCGCCAGGGCCTTGTCCCAGGCGGTGAAGCTCAGGGGAGCGGCGCCTTGCTCCAGGCGCTCGGCCCACTGGTCGGCCAGGGCTCGCTGCTGCGCCTCGTAGCGCGCCAGGTCGTCGTCGCTCCAGGCCGCCTCGGCCACCGGCGCGAAGTAGACCTGGCGTACGCCGCGCTGCAAAAAGAAGCGCACGTTGTCGCACAGGTCGCCCGCGGTGTCGGGGGAGACGGTCATGCGTACCGGCGGCATGTCGTCGCCGAAGCGCCGCCGCACCATCTCCAGCTTGTGCTCCACCATGGCCGACGAGCCCTCGCCGCTGTGTAGCCGGCGCAGATCCTGGGCCGCGGGGGCGCCGTCCAGGCTCATGGAGAGATGCACCCGGTGCGCCACGAGAAAGTCGAGCATCTCCTCGGACAGCAACGTGAGGTTGGTCGGCACGGCCAGCAGCAGGCGCTTGCCGCTGGCCTGCGCCAGCTCCTCGGCGTACAGCACCAGCTCCTGCAACAGCTCGAAGCGCAGCAGCGGCTCGCCGCCCCAGAAGGTGATGCCCACCTGCATCGCCGCGTTGTCCGCGGACAGCAAAAGCTCCACGGCGCGCCGGGCCGTCTGCCGGTCCATGAACCGGCCCTCCATGTTGGCGGCGAAGCAGTAGGGGCAGGCCAGGTTGCAACTCTCGGTGAGGAACAGGCCAAGCTGGCGCAGAGTGCTCATGGATCAACGGTAGCACGGCCGCAGCCGTGTATTAAGATGATACAATGCTGACCCATGGGGACCACAAAGCATGTTGGAATGGGGGCTCTGGCGCTGATCCTCGCCCTCGGTTGTAGCTCGGAGCCATCCACCACGCCGGACAGCGCAACCGCCGACCTGGCGCCAAAAGACCTGGTCGCCGCGGACGCAACGTCGCCGGACCGCGCCGCGCCCGATTCGACCGCCCTCGACGCTGCCACGCCGGACCAGGTGGCGTGCCCACCGATGAAGGCCAAGCTGCCGCCCTACAGCTTCAAGGACAGCGCCGTGGCCACCAGGGACCAAGGCTTTCTCGACGCCCTCGCCACGGCGTACGCCTGCGCGCAGAAGGCCAAGGGCAAGCCGGTGGACGCCGACTATTTCTTCTACAGCCACGCGCCGATCACGCTGTTCAACCGGATCATCAAGGGCGACACCAAGGAGATAAAGAAGATGCGCTGGGTGTTCCACGTCTCGGGGCACTTCGGCGCGGTCTGGCTGCGCAACGGGTTGAACAAGGGCGCCACGCCGCCCGACGGAGGCGCGCCCCCGCCCCAGCCCGACGCCGGCCCTGGCCCGGGCAGCAAGCTGGGCGACATGACGGCCGTGGCCAAGCAGGCGGCCGACGCGGCCGCGGGGCCGCCGGCCAAGCTGTACAAGTACAACAAGGACAGCCTGCTGGCCTTCATCTACCCCGGCCTCGGCATCGCCAGCAACTTCGGCTACAACAAGGGCTACCTGCTGGAGATTTACAACAAGCCGCCCAAGTCGGTTAAGGCGCCCAAGAGCTTCGTCTTCTGCTCCGGGGTGCTGTGGTGCGACTACGCCAAACAGCGGGTGCCCGTGCTCAAGACCCTCAAGCAGATGTCCAAGGCCATCGAGATCAAGACCGGCAAGTACAAGGACCTGGTCTGGGCCCAGACCTCCCAGGCCGTGGCCGAGGCGCTGGGCCACATGGTCTGGGGCTCCTTCATGAAAAAGGAGGGCATGAGCCAGAAGTTCTACGACGGGCTGCTGGATATCAGCGCCGCGTTCCTCGAGGTGGTGCAGGCCGCGGGCCTGCTGTCGGCCAAGGGCTACGCCGAGCAGAACCTCAAGGCCGCAAAGGCCGGCGCCCTGGTGCAGAGCGGCCTGGCGATGTGGCTCGGCGCGTACATGGGGGGCTTTTCAGGCGGCGGCGCAGGGGGAAAGCCGCTGCCGCAGATCGTGCCGAAGTGAACCGCTACTTTTTGGCGGGCTTGCCCTTTTTGGCCGGCGCAAGCTTGATGCCGTGGCGCTGGCACTCGGCGCGGAGGCCGGCCTTGTAGGACCTGGGCAGCTTGCCGTAGGCCCAGAGGGCGTTCTTGGCGCGCTTGAGCTTGCAGGCCGCGGTGCCGAAGGTGTTGATGGCGGGGATGTTGCCCGGCAGCACGCTGAGCGCCTGCTGGGCCGTCTTGAACGCGGCGCGCTTTTTGCCTTTCAACAGCAGGGCCTTGGCCTTCGTGGCCAGGGCGATGGACTTCTTCATCTCCTTGGCCCGCCGCTCGTCCGCCTTGTCGTCCGCCGTCTCGTCGGCCAGGGGCACCTGATCCTCGTCCTCGTCGTCCATGTCGTCGGGGAAGGTGTCGCCGCGCTCGGTGGCAAAGGCCGCGTTGTTGAAGCGGGCCACGCGGATCACCGCGTTCTCCACCAGGATGAAGAGGTTCTCCTGGGAGCAGTCACCCACCTCTTCCACGGTGCGCTCGCTCTTTTTCTTGTCCACGTTGAACACCGTGCACTGGACCACGCACTTTTTGCCCCGGCGGGTCAGCCGGGTCTGGATCACCTGGTTGGCCTTGAGCTGTTTGCCCATCGCCGCCATGCACGGGCCGTTGTCGCAACGGGTGAAGGCCGCATTCTTCTGGAAGAATCCGGCGTTGAGGATGCGGTGGGTGCCGGCGACGGAGCGCAGCTTGTAGCTGAAGTAGCCCTGGAGGTTTTTCTTTTCCGCCTCCTGCAGGCCCGACTTTTGGTAGACGATCTGACCGATGATGGTGGGCGCGTCGACCGGCGCCTGGGCCATGGCCGGTGCGGCCACGAGGCACAACGTCAAGGTACAGAGAAGACCGAGAATTCCAAGATTGCCACGCATCGTCACGACCCCATCGCCTATTGGATCACCAAGTTTAGCACTTTTTGGAGCCACCGCTCAACTTACGGCCACTCCACCTACTTTAGCTCTAGTCCCATCCCATGGTCGCACAGTCAACTCTTTTCACCCTGTGACCGGGATCACATGGGCCCCCACCACTGTTGGAAAGCGTCCCCAACGCCAGTATCATTCCAGGGTGTCCGCCGCCAAACAGCAGCTCGCGATCCTGGCCCTGCTGGCCGCCGCCCTGAGCGCCTGCGGCGGGTGCATGCTCGGCACCATCGAGCGCCCCGTGCTGCGGGAGTACCGACTGGTGGTGCCCAGGGGGCAGGTGGCCGAGGCGGTGTGGCTGGCCTCCTTCACCACCGACGAGCTGGCCGGGCGCCTGTCCCCCGACGGCAAGCGCCTGCTCTACGCCGGCAACCAGAAGGGCAACCTCGACATCTGGATCAAGGACCTGACCACCGGCGTCCCCCGGCGGGTCACGACCCACGTGGCAACCGACACCCAGCCCGCCTGGTCCCCCGACGGCAAGAGCCTGGTCTTTGTCAGCATGCGCCACGACGTCAAGGGCGACCTCTATCTGTGGCGCAAGGACAAGCTCCGACGGCTCACCGACCGCCTCACCGCCGAGGCCTACCCCGTGTTCTCCCCCGACGGCAAGGCGATTTATTACGCCAGCGGCCCCGAGCACCGCAGCCGCATCGTGCGCCTCGACCTGGCCGGCGGCGACCCCCGCCCGGTGAGCGGCTGGTCCGCCACGCACCCGGCGGTCTCCCCCGACGGGCGGCACCTGGCCTACACCCGCTTCGACACCAGCGGCCAGGGCATCGTCGCGGTCAAGCGCCTGGGCCAGGACAAGGCCACGGACGTCACCGCGCCCGAGTACCACGCCGGCTTCCCCGCGTTCTCCCCCGACGGCCAGCGCCTGGTCTACTCGCGCTTTTATACCGGCCCGCCCGACCGCCCTCTGGACCAGGACGTGCCGGCGTCCCTCTGGGAGGTGAGCCTCTTTCGAGCCATGGGCGCGGCCTCTCCCCGGGCGGCCCAGGACCTGGCGCGCCCCCTGACCAGCGGCCGCGACACGGCGCTGTTCCCCCAGGTGACCGCCGCCGGCATCGTCCACACCACCCGCCGCGCGGGCAGCCTGGACATCGGCCTGATCCCGGCCCGCGGGCCGGTGCCGGTGCTCGGCTCGCCGGCCAAGCAGCTGGCCCTGGCCCAGGCCCAGGACAACCCGCGGGACCGCCTGCTCTGCCTGCAGTACCTGGTGGCCGGCGGCAAGAGTCCACAGCGGTCCCGGGGCCTGTACCTGCTGGCCACCCTCTACATGGAGCTGCGGGAGCGCGACAAGGCGAGTGAGGCGCTGGGGCGGCTGCGGCGCGAGTCGGCCCTGACCCACGGCGACTTTGCCTACCTGGCCCAGATCGACGACTCCGTGCTCGGGCTGCTGTTGGCGCAGCGCGAGCCGCCGTCCGCCCGGGTCGACGCCGCCCTGGCGCGGCTCGCGGCGCTCAGGCTGCCCGCCAGCCCGTCCCCTCGAGTGGCGGCCCACCTGTTGCTGCGGCGGGGCGACGTGCTCCGCGTCGGCGGCCGGGACCAGCAGGCCATCCGCGACTACGAGGCCCTGCTGCGCGGCCACCCGGGCCAGCGGGAGCAGGCCGTGGCGGCCAAGCTCCACCTCGGCGCGCTCTTCTCCCGCCTGCGCGATCCGTCCCTGCTCACGGCCTACTACCTGAGCCTCTTTGCAGACTTTCCCAACCAGCGCCGCTGGCTGCGCCGCGCCGCCGAGGCGGTGCTCGCGCTGCACCGCAAGCCCCGCGGCCCGATGCTGGAGGTGGAGCGGCTGCGGGCGCTCATGGGCAAGCATCGGGACAAGGCCCTCTTCGTGGCCCTGGCCCAGATGCGCGTGGCCCGCATCTACGAGGCCCGGGGGCAGCTGCCCCTGGCGATCCTGGCCATGCACCAGGTCACGCGGCTCAAGGGCGTGGCGCGGGAGCAGACCGAGGCCGCCTTCCAGCTCGGGCGCATGTCCCTGCGCTACTCCGAGTTTTTGCAAAAGCGCCGGCGGCTGTCCGAGGCGCTGGACTTTTACGACAAGGCGCTGGGGGCCTACGAGACCATCGTGCGCAAGTACGAGCCGGGCCACGAGTACCACACCCGCGCCCGCACGATGTACCTGCGCCTCTCCCTGCTCGACGGCGCCCAGCGGGAGCGCGAGGGCGAAAAAGCCCTGGCCGAAAAACGCTACCGCAAGATCCTCGCTTTGGACCCGACCATGGTCCAGGCCCACCGCAAGGTGATCCAGTTCGGCGTGGCCCGTGGCCGGCGCGCGGCGCTGGTCAAGGAGTACGAGGCGCGGGTCAGCCGCGACGCCGGCGACTTCATCGGCCACTACGGCCTCGGCTACCTGCAGACCCTGGAGCGGCCCCTGGCCGCAAAACACCTGGACCGCGCCGAGGAGCACCTCCGCCGCGCGGTGGGCCTCAACCCCCAGAGCCCCTTCGGGCACATGACCCTCGGCTGGATCCACGAGATGCGCGAGCGCTACCTGGGCCAGGCCTACCGGGGATGGCTGGAGGAGTCGATCCTGCTCTACGACCGGGCGCACAACCTCAACGACGGCAAGCTGGATCCGCAGACCGAGGCGGACCTGCTGGTCAACCTGTGCAACGCCTTCGCCAACATGGGTAACGGCTGGAAACAGGCCCACGGCTTCTGCCGCCAGCGCTGGGCCTTGAAGATCCCGTTCCTCTCCCGGGCCCGGGAGGCCCTGTTCCACCTTACATATGGCCGCGCGGCCACGGCCACGGGCGCCGCCAAGGTGGCCACCCGTCACCTGGAGCTGGCCCTGGACCAGGCGCGGCTGCTGAAGAACAAGGACCTGGAGGCGGAGGTGCTCACGCGGGTGGCGCTCACGGCGCACCTCACCGGGGACCACGCGCGCTCCAACCGCTACTTCGCCCGGGCGGCGAAACACTACGCCGCCCACGGGCAGGGCGAGCGCCTGGCCGGCATCCGCCGCTCCATGGCCTACAACCTGGCGCTGGCCGGCAAGGCCCATGAGGCTCTGGAGATGCTGCAGCGCTCCCGCCAGGCCCTGGACAAGCACGGCACGCCGACCCACTCGAAGCCCACGCGCATCGGCCCGCCCGGGCGCACGGTGGCGCCGTTCGGCCTCGACGCTCTGGACGAGATCTACGTGGCCCTGGCCATCCGCGGCCGGGTCTACGGCGGCGCCGGGGCCTGGCCCGAGGTGCTGCCCACCCTGGAGAAGCGCATCACCAACCGCGCCGAGGCGCTCAAGGTCCGCAAGGACCAGGAGCTGGACCGCGAGCTGGTGCTGCTGCACAACAGCGCCGCCATGGTGCACCACACCCTGGGCCGTCGGCCGGGGTTTCGCCGCGAGATGGCGGCCGCGCTGAAGCGGGCGCGGGCCCTGCAGACCGACAAGGACAAGGGCTACCAGCCCACCGCCGAGACCTTCCCCCTGGAGGTGGCCCTGGCCCTCAACAGCGCCGAGGAGGTGCTGCTGGCGCAGGCGACCGGCGACCGGCGTCAGCGCCTGACCGCCGCGCTGACCCGGCTGCGGACCCTGGACCGGCAGCGCGCGGCGCAAAAGAAGAAGGACCAAAAGGAGCCCCTCAGCTCGCGCCTGCGCCTGGCGCTGTGGACCGACCTGGCGCTGCTCAACCATCAGGCCGGGCGTCTGGGGCTGGACACCGAGGCCGGCGCCGCGCTGCCGGGGGCGGGCAACAGCAGGGCCGGCCGCGCCCTGCAGGCCGTCTGGCGCAGGGGCGCGGCGCAGACCCGGGCGGTGCGCCTGCTGCGGCGGGTGGAGCGGGCCACGGATCCTGCGCGCCCGGCCCCCGAGGACGAGCCCACCGAGCAGGACGCCAGGGAGCAGGGCGTGCTGGCGCCGCTGTACCTGCCGCTGTCGCCGCCCCAGCGCCTACGCTGGCACGTCCTGGCGGGCATCGGCGCCGCCCAGATCAGCACCGCGCTGACCCCGGCGGCGCGCCTGGCCGCCCACCCCTCCACCGAGCGGCTCAAGGCCCTGGGGCTCCTGTGCACCCTGCACGACCTCGGCGCCCTGCGCTACGTCGTGGCCGCCGAGCTGGCCCTGCGGCGCAACAGCGCCAGGGCCATGGACGCCGCGGTCAAAGGCTTTCTGCAGCGCTCGCCGCTGCTTTTGGGCGATGATTACGTCTCCCGCGCGCCGCGGGTCAGGCGCCTGGTCTTCGGCGCGGCCGTGGCCCTGGCCCTGCGCCAGGGGAACATCAAATTGGCCCTCGCCCTGGCCGAGCAGCGGGAGCGCCGGGCCTTCGTCGACGCCCTGGCCGCCCTGCCGCCCGCGGCCACCGGCAGCAGCGCCGCCGTGGTCAAGGCGCTCATGGCGCGGGTGGCGGCGCACCGGCGACTGCTGGCGCTCCAGGATCCGAGCAAGGACGAGGCGGCCCGCGAGGCCTGGCGGGCCCGGCTGGACCTGGCATCCCGCAAGGTGACGCGGGCGCTCGAGGTGCTGGGCAAGGTCGACCCCAGGGTGGCCGGCCTGTTGGCCGTACCGAAGTTCCCCCATGAGGCGCTGCAGAAGGCCCTGGCCCCCGGCGACGTGGCGGTGACCGCGCTGATCAACGGACCCCGGGACGTGCGCCTGGTGGCCCTGGCCCCGGGCAAGGCACCCGCTGCCCGGCGCCTGAAGCAGGGGCGGCAGGAGCTGCGGCGGCTGGCCAGGGATCCGCGCGCCCTGGCCCGGGCGCTCGGCCCGCCGCTGGGCCGCCTCACCGCGGGCGCCAAGCGGGTCTACGTCGACCTGGGGCGGATCCACCCCGACCTGAACCCCGAACCGTTGCTGGGCGGCCGGCCGGTGATCCGCCTGGCCACCCTCTGGGAGCTGGTGGACGCCGTCGCCGTGCGGAACCTGGCCTTCGCCAACGGTCTGGTGGCCGACCCGCGGCGCGCGGTGTCGGTGCGGCTGGCCAAGGCGCTGAAGATGGCCTCGCTCACCGGCAGCCAGCTGAGCCTGGAGCGCGCGCCCCGGGCCTTCGAGAAGGCGGGCCTGCTGATCTGGAGCGGCGGCCTGCGCTTCGACGGCGAGAGCGCAGCCAACGCGCGCCTGCTGCTGTACGACCGGCACAGCCGGCGGCAGGGAGACCTGCGGCTGGGCCGCAACCTGGGCATGCCGCTGCGCGGACACCTGTTGGTGGTCACGAGCCCGCGCCACACCCCCGGGCGAGAGCGCGCCGAGCGCGTGGCGCTGGCCCGCCTGGTCCACGCCATGGGCGTCCCTTCGCTGCTGGTGCTCAGGGCGCCCGCCGGGGGGGCCTTCCCGCTGGAGCTGGTCAAGCGCGTGCGCGCCCGCCTCGGCAAGGAGAGCCTGGCCCAGGCCGTGGCCAGCGCCGGCGGCCGACCCGGCGAGGCCGCGCTCTACGGCCACGGGGGCATGTCCGCGGCGACCGCAAAGGCCTTCGCCGCCAGGCGGCTGGGCCGGACGGTGCAGGACGGCGCCAAGGCCTACAAGGCGAGGCCGCGACGGCTCACCGCGGTGGTCGAGAACCTTGAGGCGGCGATCCGCCTGATGGAGTACCTGGGCCAGTTCAAGTACCTCGACGGCGCGCTTAGCTTTCTGGCCAACGCCCACGCCCTGCTCAAGGACCACGACCGCGCGCTGCCCCACATGGAGCGGCTGGTGACCCTGCGCGCCAAGGCCATCGAAAAGGCCCGCAAGCGGAAGAAGGGCCTGCTGCGGGCGCAGGCCCGCTGGGTTCAGTCCCTGCGCATGATGAGCGGCATGCTGGCCCGGGCCAAAAAATACGACCGGGCCCTGGTGTACAACCAGCAGGCCATCGCCCTGTACAAGCTGGTCAAGCGGCCGCTGCTGGCCCAGTCGGAGTATGCTCAGCGCAGCAGCATCAACGAAAAGAAGGGGGACCTCAAGGAGGCGCTGAAGTTTGCTCGCCTCTCCCTCAGCACGGCGCAGCAGCGGCTGGCGCGCGCAAAAAAGGGTCGGCGGGCCGGCCCCACCGCCGCCGTGGTCGCGGCGGCCCTGCAGCTCTCCCGGCTGCAGCGGCTGCGCTTCTCCAACTACGGCGAGGCCATGGCCGCGGCGCGGCTGGCCCTGTCGTTGCTGCCGCCGATCAAGCCCGAGCAGCTCGGTGAAGCCGCCGCGCGAGCGGCAGCCGCGAAGAAGAAGGCGTCGGCGGCCACGAACAAGAAGGCGAAGAGGGCCCTCGGTAAGCGGTACAGGCTGCTCAAGCGACAGCAGCTCCAGCTGCGCAGCGCCGCCAAGAAGCGCCTGGACGTGCTGCTGGCCCTCGCCCGGGTGGAGAGCGCCCGGGGCGACTACCGCAAGGCGGTCGCCGTGGCCGAGCAGGTGATGACCGAGGCCAAGGAGCGCGGGCTCGACAGCAAGGGGGCGCTGCTGGAGGTGGTCAACAACCTGTTTTACCTCGGCGACCATGAGACCTCGCTGCGCCGAGCCGCCGAGGGCCTGGCCCTGGCCCGCAAGATGCCGCGCCACCGGCGCAAGTGGTCACGGCTGCGGCAGATCCAGTTCCACAACGCCATGGGCACCATCCACGCCCAGCAGGGCAGGACCGCCGAGGCCATCGCCGCCCTGAAGAAGGCGCTGGCCCTGGCCCGCTCGCTGAAGATCCAGGTGGAGGTGGCGGTCTCCCACAACAACCTCGGCAACGCCTACCGCCTGGCTGGCAAGTACGACCGCGCGCGGGAGCACTTCAAGACGGCCCTGGCCATCGACGTCAAGCGCGCCGACAAGCTGGGCCAGGCCTTCGACCAGGCCAACCTCGGGCTGGTGGAAAAGCTGCGCAAGCGCCCGGACGCGGCCCGCGCCGCCCTGTCGCGGGCCTTGGCTCTGGGCCGTGAGATCGGGTCGCCGCTGACCGAGCTCAAGTCCCTGGCCGGGCTGGGGCGGCTGGCCCTTGCCGGGCGCGCTCCGGCCAAGTCCCTGGCCCGGGCCAGGGCCGGGCTGACCATCACCCGGCGCCTCGGAATGCGCAACTGGTCCTGGCGTTTCCACCTGCTGGCGGCGCGGGCGCACCGGGCGCAGAAGCAGCGGGCCCGGGCGGAGAAGGCGCTGCGCCGCGGCATCGCGGTGGTGGAGGGGCGGCCGCCGCGCCCACCGCGGCGGCCTGGCACCGCGCGCGTCGAGGAGCGGCCGGAGGACCTCTACGACGAGCTGATCGATCTGCTGGCCGTGCAGGGCAAGGCCGAGCAGGCGCTGAACCTGAGCGAGCGCCTGCGGGCCCGGTCGCTGGTGGACATGGTCAGCCGCAACGTGGCGCGCATGCCGGGCGGCGCGGCCAGGCTGCTGGCCGACATCGGCGCCCTGCAGACGGAGCTGGAGGCGGCCCGGGCGGCGGCCATGCGCGCGTCGCGCAAGGACCGGGCGGCGGCCCACAAGAAGGTGGACCAGCTCGAGGGCAAGCTGCGCAAGGCCCGCGCCTCTTTGGCCGCCGTCAACCCCCGGCTGCCCGCCCTGGTCACCGTGGCCCCCTGGCCCGTGGCCCGGCTTCGGCCCCTGCTTCAGCGGCTGGGCCAGGCCACCGTGGTGAGCTACCACCCCACGGCCAGGCGGCTGGTGATCTGGATCCTCCGCGGCAAGGCGCTGACCATGAAGGTGGTGGCGGTGGATCGCAAAACCCTGGTCACCGCCGTGCGCGTCTTCCGCCGGTCGCTGACCCGCTACCACGCGGTGAAGCACCAGGCCATCCGCCTCCACGGTTGGCTGCTGCGCCCCGTGGCCAGGGCACTCGGTGCGCTCCCCGCCCGGCTGGTGGTGGTGCCGGCCGGCCCGCTGCACGTGCTGCCCATGGCGGCGCTGCACGACGGCAAGGACTACGTGGTCGCCCGCACCACCATCTCTCACCTCTCCAGCCTCAACGACCTTCGCCGCCCGGCGCAGAAGGCGGGGGAGCCCCGGGCGCCGCGCCGGGTGTCATTCGGCTGGGCTGGATCGGGCCAGCGCCCCCTGCGCTTCGCCGTCCGCGAGGCCGGCGCGCTGCAGCGCACCTTCCCCGACGCCGTGGTGGCAGAGGGCGCGGCCGCCACCAGGGAGCGCTTCCGCACCGAGGCTGCCACCGCCGACCTGCTCCACGTGGCGACCCACGCCCGCTACGATCAGCTGGCCCCCCTGCGCTCCAGCCTGGCCCTGGCCGACGGTGAGCTGGAGCTGCTGGCCGTGCTCGGGCTGGAGCTCAGGGCGTCGCTGGTGATCCTCTCCGCCTGCGAGACCGGCGGCGGCCACATGGACGGCGCCGCGGGGGTGGTCGGCTTCCACCGCGCGTTTTTGGCGGCCGGGGCGCAGCGGGTGGTCTCCAGCCTCTGGCGCGTGAGCGACCTCGGCGCGGCGCTGTTGATCAAGCGCCTCTTCCGCCAGCTGCGGCGCCACGGCCCGGCCGAGGCCCTGCGCCAGGCCCAGCAGCAGCTCCGCCGCCGCTACCCGCACCCCGCCTTCTGGGCCGGCTTCCGCATGGACGGCGCCCTGTAAGCTGTATCAAAACGATAATCGTCAGGGCTTGAACGGCTCGCCGCTGAAGGCCAGCTCCAGCATGTGGTTGATGGTCGTGGGCTCCAGGAAAACAGTCTGTCCGGGCCGGGGCAGGGGGAAGCGACGGTAGCCGTCGTGGTGCCAGGCGGTCCAGGTGTAACCCAGCCGGTCGAGGTCGCCGGTGAAGCGGCAGGTCAGTTCACGGGGCCGCCCCCGGGCGTTGAGCGGGCCCAGGGTGATGGTCACGTCGCTGAGCCGGTGCTGCTGGCCCGCGGTAAAGGGCGCCTCCGCGGCGTACATCAGGCTGTCCATCATGCCGCTGCCGAACCCCCCGCCCTCCAGGGCTCGTAGACGCAGCGTCCTCCGATCCGGACGGGTCACCTCGACCCGTCCCAGGGTGCTGCCGAGCACGCGCACCTTGTTCGGCGCGGCCAGGCCGAGCTGAGCCCGGATCAGCGGGCACCAGGCGGACTGGAAGAAGCCCGGCGCGTTGACGTAGATCAGGTTGACCTCGGCCCGGGGCTCCACGCGGTCCAGCGAGCGCGCGGCCTGTTCGAAGGCCTTGCCGATGAACAGAGGGGCCAGGCTCTTGATCGGCATCTGCAGCGGCGCCAGCACCAGGTGAAACAGGATCCAGCAGCCGGCCAGGGCGCGCACGGGCAGCCTGCGCCAGTAGCTCTCGGGCAGGCCCGCCGGCGCCTCGGACGGCCCGGCCAGCCACTGGGCCATGAGGCCGAAGGCGCCGATGCCCACCGGAAAGAGCAGTCGGTCGTGGGCGAAGGTGGCGCAGGACGGCAGCACAGACAGCACCATGCCGCAGAGCCAGAACTGCGCCGTCGGGTTGCCTCGCAGCCAGCGCCACAAGACGAACAAGGCCAGGCCGTTGGTGGCGGCGGCCACCAGGGCGAAGGCGGTCCACGGGCGGCCCAGCGCCATGGAGTATATCTCGGAGGTCAAGGGCGTCAGCTGCCCCTGCAGCAGCACCGCCACGCGCGCGGGAGCTGCCTGCAAAAACGCCAGCGGCTCCGACGTCGGATCGATGTAGAGGCTGGAGCCGCCGAAGCTGTGGCCCAGGCTGACGTAGACCACCCGCCACGCCACGCAGGCCAGGGCGCAGGGCACCAGCGAGGCCAGCCGGCGCACCAGCGGCCCGCGCTGCATAAAGACCGCGTGGGCGAACATGTAGGCCGTCACCGCCAGGGCCGCCTCGCCGCAGAGCAACCCGACCACCAGCAGCGCCGGCGCCTGCAGCGCGCGCCACCACGGTCCGTCCTCCTGCCGCCAGCGCACGTAGCAGAGCAGGGAGAGCGCGCCGAAGGTCATGGCCATGACGGCGTTGCGGTTGGCGATCCACCCCACGGGGAAGCCGTGGGCCTCGTCCACCGCGTAGAGCAGGGCGGCCAGGGCCGCCACCCACGGCGTGGCGATGAGCCGCCGGAAGAGCAGGCCCACCGCCAGCGCCAGGGCCGCGTACCACAGCACGCTCTGCAGGTGGGCCAGCGGCACCACGTGGCGCCAGAGGTGGTAGTCCATGGTGATGGACAGCGAGGCCAGCGGGCGCCAGAGCGAGGCCCGCAGCTTTCTGTCGGCGTACCACGGCAGGCCGCCCATCTCCCGACCCATCCGCCGGAACTGCTCGTCGTCGGGCATGAAGGCGTACAGGTCGTGGGGCGCCCGAGCGAAGGGGCCGCCGTCGAGCATGGTGCGGTGCATGTGGTCGTCGAGGGTCAGGCCGGCGCCGAGGCTGGGCAGGGTGAGCAGCGCGGCCAGGGCCACGATCCAGTGCAACGCCCGGGGGCGCGATAACAGCTCCTGCAGCCGCCGCTTCACCGCCGCCACAGACGGCTGGCCCAAACCCGGGTGCTGGCGGCCATGGCCGCGGGCGCCGCCTTCAGCGCCTTGACCGCCCAGCTGCTGTTGGGCGGGCTGGCGCCGGGCACCGGCTCCAGGGTCAGGGCGTCGCGGTTGCACTTGACCACGCAGAGCCCGCAGCCGATACAGCGCACGCGCTGGAAGATCAGCTCCTCGCCCGACACGGCCCAGGCCGCCATGGGGCAGGCCTTGACGCAGAGCTTGCAGCTGTCGCACTTTTCGACGTCCCGGGCCGGCATGAAGTGCGGCTGGCTGATCATGCCCGGCGCGTTGAACTCGCTGATGGTGCGCAGGCCGTGACAGCAGCAGCCGCAGCAGGAGCAGCTGATGTTGCCCCAGCTGTCGCCGGGTTTGACGTTGCACATCCAGGAGACCAGGCCGGACTGCTCAGCCTCCCGCTTGATGCCGAGGGCGTCCTGCAGGTCGATCTGTCGCATGGAGCCGCTGTCGATGAGGAACTGCGACAGGGGGCCCATGGCGAGGCAGTTCTCCAGTGGGCGTTGGCAGCCCTTGCCCACCAGGTGCATGGCGGACCGGCACTGGCAGTTGCCCACGGCGAACAGTTCGTAGCGGGAGAGCTGCTCCTCCAGCTTGTCCGCGGGCCAGGCCATGTTCACCGACCGCACCGCCTGCTCCACCGGCAGGTAGCGCACGAGGGGCTGGACGCCGGTGTTGTAGTCCGTGAGGAAGCCAGACTCGTAGATGCGCTCGAAGAGCTCGGCGAAGGTGCGGTGCCAGCTGTTGAAGTTGGCCGGGCCGTTGGTCATCAGCGCGGCCTCGAAGGTGCCGGGCACCACCGGCATGATGGCGTACTTGCGCGCCTCCTCGGCGCCAAAGGCCAGCAGCACGCGCTTGTGGTTGGCCACGTGCTCCAGCGTGCGCGCGACCTCGGCGGGGTCCAAACCGCTGCGCCGGGCCACCTTGGCAGCGGTGCGGGGCCGCAGCGGCGGCAGGTGCTGCACCACCGCGGCCTCGTCGTCGGTGTAGATGTGCATCACCAGCGCCAGCAGGTCATCGGACGCCGGCGGGCCGAGGAGCATCGGCGAGGCGTAGTGGCGGACCAGGCGGTGGTGAGCCTCGGAGGGGGCCCTGGCCGAGCCGAAGCCGCTGAGGTCGGCGTCGAGGTCCACGTTGACCTGGACCCTCTTCCTCCCCCGGCGTGCGGCGGGTCTGGTCATCCGGACTTGGTCTTCTTGGCCTCCGGGTCGCCGGTGGTCTTCTTTTTCTTCCACTGGCCCTTCATGGAGCAGCGCCCCTTGACGCAGGCAGCCTTGACCCCGGTGAACTCCGCCGCCGTGCAGGCCTTACACTTCTTGGACCCACAGCGCTCGGACTGGTAGCTGGACAGCCCGGCCTTGCTCAGGGCCACGGGCGGTCCCGCGCAGGCACAGCACGGGGCGGCGCGCAGCACGCAGTCGGCGTCGGAGGAGCACTTGGCGTGGGCCGACTTGCGGAAGTCGCGCACCACGCACTTGAATTTTTCGCAGAGCACCACGAAGTTGGCGTTGAAGCCCGGGTTGCGGCACTTCTTGCACTCCACCTTCTTGGCCTTGCACGCCTGCTGGTAGCGTTTCCACTGGGGCTTGTTCATGGCCTGCATCTGGTCCACCGAGATGTCGAGGCATGCCGGACAGCAGGTGCGGTTCTCCAGGATGCAGTTGCCAGCCACGGTGCACTGGTACTTGCTGGCGGTCGCGGCCTTGCGGGCCTTGGGCGGCGGCGAGGCCGGGCGCTTGCGCGTACCGGACTTGGGCGCCGTGGTCTTGGTGCCGGCGGCGGACGGCTTGCTGGAGGTCGAGCCGCTCGTGGCGGGCCCGCTGGCGGGCGCCGTCTTCTCGCGGACCTTGCGTTTCTGGGGACAGCCCGTCAACGCCAGGCAGATGAGGGGAAGCAGGGCGAGCATCCGTTTTGCGGTCATGGTCTCCTCTCAGGGGCCGGACGGGCCGGCCAAGATTTCCATATAAGACTATGCGCTGTTGGGGGCCTTGAAAAGGCGCATGTTGCGCCGGCCGCAGCCCGGAGGGTATAAGCCAGCCATGACCCGGACAAAAATAACCCTGCTGGCCCTGGCGGCGCTGGCCTGCGCCGCCTGCTCTGACGACGACACTCTGCCGGGAAAGGACGCGGCCCCGGCCGTGGCCGACATGCCGACCAAGGTCACCTTCGGCGGCAAGCGCCCGGTGAACCTGGAGGTGCCCGCCGACTACGATCACGCCAAACGGTACCCCCTGGTGATGGTGCTCCACGGCTACAGCGCCAACGGCTGGGTCCAGGAGCGCCTCTTCGGCTACCAGAAGCTGGTCAAGCAGGGGGTGCTGGTTGCGGCGCCCGACGGCACCACCGACAAGGGCGGCAACCAGTTCTGGAACGCCACCGACGCCTGCTGCGACCGCGACGGCACCAAGGTGGACGACGTGGCGTACCTCACCGGCCTGATCAAGGAGATCAAGGCCGAGTACAACGTGGATCCCGGCAAGGTGTTCCTCATCGGCCACTCCAACGGCGGGTTCATGTCCTTCCGCATGGCCTGCGACGCGGCGGACCACGTGGCGGCCATCATCAGCCTGGCCGGCGCCACCTGGTCGGACAAGGCCCGCTGCAAGCCGTCGCGGCCGGTGAGCGTGCTGGCGATGCACGGCGACCAGGACAAGTCGGTGGACATCAACGGCGGCACCAAGCAGCTCCTCGGCAAGACGGTGACCTACCCCGGCGCCGAGGGCAGCCTCGCGCTGTGGGCCGGCTACGACAAGTGCACCGGCAAGCTCGGGCCGGTGGTCAAGAAGATGGACCTCGACGGCGCCACCAAGGGCGACGAGACCGAGGTGCGGCGCCACGTTGGCTGCCCCGCTGGCGTGGACGTGGAGCTGTGGGCCATGAAAGGGGCGGGCCACCTGCCGGTACCCAAGGAAGCGTTCACCACCGAGACCTGGAAGTGGTTCCTGGCCCACGCCAGGAAGTAGGCGTTACTTACCGACCTTGTCCTGCATGCGCTCCTTGCCGAGGCAGGCGGTGGCCACGTTGTCCTTGCAGCCGACCTCGTAGTACTTCAGCGCCATGGCGAAGTCCTTGCGGACGCCCTGGCCGGTCTCGTACATGAAGCCGAGGTGGGAGCAGCCGAGGGTGTCCTCGTTGTCGCAGGCCAGGCGGTAGTGAGCGACGGCCTTGCCCTCGTTGAGCTCCACGCCGCCCATGCCGTGGGCGTAGAGCACGCCGAGGCTGCGGCAGCTGTTGACGTACTCCTCACGGCAGTTCTCGCGGCAGCTGCCCTGCTTGCACGCGGGCTTGCACTCCTTGACCATCTGACAGCGGCCCTTGCAGTTGAGGATGTCGTCGCCGCAGACAGTGGAGGGGCAGCCGCTCAGCAGGGGGAGGCAGAGCAGCAGCGGCGTGAGGAACATCCAGCCAGGCCGGGCGGAAACGATGGACATCGGGCACTCCTGTTACGGGTTCAGGTGCCAAAAAGGGTATGGGGATTATCCGAATCCGTCAAGATATGCACGTGTTTTGCGAACCGGCCGGGTGGGGTATGATCTCACCATGATGCTCGCTGGACGTTCCACCTCACCGCTGCTGTGGGCGGCGCTCTGCCTGTCGCTGGCGGGGTGCCTGCGGGGCGGGTTCCCGGGGACCGGCGGCTCGTCGGACGGCGCGCCGGCCGACCACGCCAGACCCGACAGGACGAGGCCGGACGCGGCGCCGCCCACCGACGGGCCCACCAAACCCGACAAGGCGAAGCCGGACAAGCCGAAGCCGGACGCGGCGTTGCCCCCGGGGAGCTGGGTCACCATCAAGCCGGGCAAGTTCACCATGGGCTCGCCGTCCACCGAGCCGTGCCGCAACTGGGACGAGTCGGCCCACGCCGTGACCCTCACCCGCGGCTTCGAGATCTACAACACCGAGGTGACCCAGGGAGAGTACCAGGCGCTCATGGGCCACAACCCCTCATTCCTCAAGGCCTGCGGCGCCAGCTGCCCCGTGGACAAGTGCGCGTGGGCCGACGCCGCGGCCTACTGCAACGCGCTGTCCCAAAAAAAGGGGCTGACCAAGTGCTACCAGTGCTCCAGCACCGGCGACCCGACCTGCGTCGAGGCGCCGGCCTACACCAACGGCAAGATCTACGACTGCCCCGGCTACCGCCTGCCCACCGAGGCCGAGTGGGAGTACGCGTATCGCGCCGGCACCAGCACCTCGGTCTACGCCGGCCCGGTGACCGGCTGCACCAGCGACGCCACCGTGGACAAGATCGCCTGGTACCTGCACAACTCCGGCGACAAGACCCGCCCCGTGGGCCAGAAGCAGCCCAACCCCTGGGGCCTGTACGACATGGGCGGCAACGTCAGCGAGCTGACCAACGACTGGAAGAGCGGGGCCCACGACACCAAGCCGGCGACCGATCCCTGGGGCGCGGCCAGTGGCCAGTACCGCGTGCGCAAGGGGGGCAGCACGACCCACGACTCGGCCAAGATCCGCGCGGCCAGCCGCCTGGTCTGCAGCGGCGCGGTGTGCAAGCGCACGGGGTTCCGCTGCGTGCGGACAACAAAGAAACCGTGATTGAGCGCTCGACTCAGGCCCGCCGCCGCCTCACTCTGGCTCCTCGTCGGGGGCCGTGGACGGACCGAGCACCAGCAGCTTGATGTCCTCCAGGATGAGGTAGAGCACCGGGATTAAGATCAGGGTGATGAAGGTGGCGAAGAGCACGCCGAAGCCGAGGCTGATGGCCATGGGCACCAAAAATCGCGCCTGCACCGAGGTCTCGGCCAGCATCGGCGCCAGGGCGAAAAAAGTGGTCATCGTGGTGAGGGTGATGGGGCGGAAGCGCCGCTTGCCGCCCTCGATGATGGCGTCCAGCAGGCTGTTGCCCTCGCGCCGGTAGCGGTTGACGAAGTCCACCAGCACCAACGAGTCGTTGACCACCACGCCGGTGAGCGCCACCACCCCCATCATGCTGATCAGGCTCATGTTGTAGCCCATGATCATGTGCCCCAGCACGGCTCCGATGATGCCGAAGGGGATGGCCGACATGATGATCAGCGGCTGGCTGTAGCTGCGGAAGGGGATGGCCAGCAGGGCGAAGATCACGCCGAGGGCCACGATGAAGCCCCACTTCATCGATTCCATGGACTCCCGCCGCTCCCGCCGCTGTCCCTCGAGGTCGTAGGTCAGGCCCTGATAGTCGGCCATCAGCTGGGGCAGCAGGGTGGTCTTCAGCTCGTCGAGGATCTCGTCGGGGTTGGCGATCTTGAAGTTGACCCGGGCCATGACGTCGATGACCCGCTTGCGGTTGGCGCGGTTGATCTGGGTGTAGCCGCGTCCCTCGGTGACCGTGGCCGCCTGGGCGAAGGGCACCTCGCCGCCCTTGCTGGTGCGGATGCGCATGGAGTCGACGCTGGCCAGGCTGCGCCGCTCGGCCAGGGGGTAGCGCACCATGACCCGCACCTCGTTGCGCCCCCGCTGCAGGCGCAAGGCCTCGGCGCCGTAGAACGCGCCGCGCACCTGGCTGGCCAGGTCCTGAGGTGTGATGCCCAGGGCCCGGGCCCCGGGGCGCAGCTTGAGCTTCAGCTCCCGCTTGCCCGCCTCGTGGGAGTCCATGATGTCGAACACGCCGGGGTACTCGGCCAGGGCCTCCTTGACCCGCTCCGCCGCCTCCTCCAGCACCTTGAAGTCCTGGTGCGCCAGCTGCACGTCGATGGCGTTGCCCATGTGCATCAGCCGCGCGTCGAACTCCAGGGACTCGGCGCCGGCGATCTCGCCGATGGCCTTGCGCCAGCGCCGGGCGAACTGCTGGGAGGTGACGTTGCGTTTGCCGCTGTCGACCAAAAAGACCGCCACCTCGCCGAGGTGTGAGCCCGAGGCGCCGCTGGAGCGCCGGCGCAGCTGCCCGCCCTCCACCATGAACAGGTTGCGCAGGACGGTGCGGTTCGGCTCCCTGGCGTCGTACTCCGCCACCACCTTCTTGGCCACGGCGAGCATGCGCTGCAGGTGCACGCGGGTCTGCTCCACCGGCGTGCCGAAGGGCATGGCCAGCTTGCCTCGCACCACGTCCCCCTCGATGGTCGGCATGAAGATGAACTTGATGTGCTTGCCGGCGAACAGCCCCCCCACCAGCATCACCATGGCCACGCCCAGGGCCAGGGTGGCGTAGCGGTTGCGCAGCGCCACCCGCAGGATGAAGCTGTACGGCCCCTCGATCAGCCACCTCATCAAGCGGCCGAACACGGCGTGGAAGCGGCGGAAGAGCCCCGGCCTGCCGCCGTCGTCGGCGGGCGGCTTGCTGTGGGCCAGGTGGGCCGGCAGGATGAACAGCGACTCCAGCAGCGAGATGAACAGCACGGCGATGATGATCACCGGCATGTTGCGCATGAACTTGCCCATGAGCCCGGAGACGAACAGCAGCGGGGCCACGGCGGCGATGGTGGTGAGGATGGAGAAGGTCACCGGCCGCGACACCTCCCTGGCGCCGTCCACCGAGGCCTGCAGCGGGGACTTGCCCAGGCCGCGGTGGTAGAAGGCGTTTTCGCCAACCACGATGGCGTCGTCGACCACGATGCCGAGCACGACGATGAAGGCGAAGAGCGAGATCATGTTGATCGTCACGTCGGCGTGGGGCACGAAGATCATCGCCCCCAACATCGACAGCGGGATGCCGAGGGTGACCCAGAAGGCCAGGCGCACCTGCAAGAACAGCCCGAGGACCACGATGACCAGCGCCAGGCCGAGGCCGGCGTTGCGCAGCAGCAGGTTGAGCCGGGCCTGCAGCACCTCCGAGCGGTCGAACCAGACCGAGAGCTTGACGCCGGCGGGCAGGCTGGCCTGCCGCTCCTCGAAGTGGGCCTTGACCGCCTCGGAGATGCCGAGCGGCGTCTCGTCGCCCACGCGGTAGATCTCCACCAGCGCGGCGGGCTGGCCGTCGAAGAAGGCCCGCTGGTCGGTCTCCTGGAAGGTCTCGCGCACCCTGGCGATGTCGCCCAGGCGCACCAGGGCGCCGTTGCCCTTGCTGAGCACCACCACGTCCTCGTACTGGCGGGCGGTGTAGCGCCGCTCCTTGGTCCGCAGCAGGATCTCGCCGCCCCGGTCCTTGACCGCGCCGGCGGGCAGGTCCAGAGACGAGGCGCGGATGGCCGCGGCCACGCGGGCCAGGGTCAGGCCGTGGCTGCGCAGGGTGGCCTCCTTGACCTCGATTGAGATCTCGTAGGGCGGCACGCCGCCCAGGTCGGCCTGGGTCACGCCATCCAGGGCGAGGATGCCGTCGCGCAGGGCCTCGCCCTGCTGCCGCAGGGTGTGCAGGTCCATCTCGCCGTGCACCACCACGGTCATCACGCTGCGGCTGCGGACCACCTTGCGGATCACCGGCCGCTCGATGAGCTTGGGGAAGGTGGTGATGCGGTCCACGGCCGACTTGACGTCCTGGACCACGTTGTCCACGTCGTAGCCGTCGATGACGAAGATGGAGACGCTGCCGCCGCCCTCGCGGGCGAAGGAGAGCACGCGCTTGACCCCCTCGATGGCGTGCACCGCCTCCTCGATGGGCTGGCAGATCCCCTCCTCCACCTCCTCGGGGCCGGCGCCGGGGTAGGCCACCGACACGGTGGCGATGTCCATGTCGGTCTCGGGGAAGACCTCAACCGTGATGGTGTACAGCGCGATGATGCCGCCCACGATGAGCACCATCATGAAGATGTTGGCCGCGACGCTGTTGCGGGCCATGTAGCGAATCGGGCCCATCAGTGGGGGCCACCTCGCCCGCGGCTGAAGCGCTTCTCGCGCCTCTTCTTCTTCTTCTTCTTCTTCTTGCGGGGCTTGTCGCTCTTGACGCGCAGCTTCATCCCCGCCACCGCGCCGGTGATGTTGGTCAGCACCACGCGGTCGCCGTCGGCCAGGCCCGCGGTGACCAGGGCCTCGGTGGCGGTGCGGCGGGCGACGGTAACCTTGCGCACCTCCAGGGTGTCGTCCTTGACCGCGGCGATCCACACCTTGCTGCCCAGGCGCAGGGCCTCGGCCGGGATGGCGTGGACCCCCTTCAGCGTCTTGCCCTGGATCAGCACCTCGACGAAGGCGCCCATCTCCAGATCGGGCAGCTTACTGCCCTCCTCGGACGCTCGCAGGTTGTAGGGGTCGGTGATGGCGACCACCACCCGGGACATGCGGCCGGTGGCGTCGATCTCACCCACCGAGCGCATCAGGCGCCCCTTGCGCTCGTGCACCACGGCGCCGCTCTTTTGGCGGACGAGCACCTCGGCCCCGGGCTTGGCGTCGCGCCCCCGGGGCACGTCGAGCCACCCAAGGTCGGCCACGGGCAGGGGCACCACCACCTCGGCCGTGTCGGTGCCGTAGACCTGGGCCACGGCCTTGCCGGTCATGACGTACTGCCCCACCTCCACCGTTTCGCTGCGCACGCGCAGTGAGAATGGCGCCCGCACGGTGGTACGGGAGAGGTTGAGCCGGGCCAGCTTGAGGTCTGCCTTGGCGCTGGCCAGGCCGGCCCGCGCCGCTCGCAGCTGGGGCTCGCGCAGGGCCAGCGGGCTGGGCTTTTTGGCCCCCACCGAGGGGGCCACCAGCTTCCACTCCCGGCGCGCCACCCGGGCGCTCGACTCCTCCATGGCCAGGGCCTGCTCGGCCTTGGCCACAATGGCCTGGGCCCTCTCCACGCCGAGCCGGTAGTCGGCCGCGTCCACGGCCAGCAACACCTGCCCCTTCTGGATCATGCCGCCCACCACCAGGTTCGGGTGCACCCGCTTCACCCGGCCCGAGACCTGGGGCGCCAGGGCGACCTCGCGCCGCGGCTGCACCTGGCCGTGGCCCAGCACGGCCACCCGCCGGGCGACCGCCTTGACCACGAGCACCTCCACCAGCAGGCCGGCTTTGACCTTCGGCTTGCGGCGCGGCTTCTTGCGCATCTTGACCAGCACAAAGGCTGCCCCCGCCCCCACGGCGAGGATGATCACCGTGAGGATGACCCGGCGATACCAGGGAGACCTGAGCGCCTCATCCTGCATTTGGTCCTCCTGTTTTGGCCGCCGACTTTTTGTTCGGCGACCAGCCGCCGCCCAGTGCGCGGGCCAGCTGGATGCGGCTGGAGATGAGCTCGCGCCGGGCCGAGATGAGCTCGGAGCGCGCGGTGTAGGTGGAGTTTTCGGTGTTGAGCGCCAACAGGTATGAGACCAGCCCCTGGCGGTACTGGTGTGTGGCCAGCCTCAGGGCTCGCCGGGACGCCTCCACCCGGCGCTCGAGGAAGACCACCCGGCGGCGGAGGCTCTGGCCGTTGGACAGGGCGTCCTCAACCTCGCGCACCGCCTTGAGCAGGGTGCCGCGGTAGGTGGCGGCCTGCACCGCCAGGGCTGCCTTGCGCTGGTTCACCTGGGCCTTGACCCGCATGCCCTCGAAGATGGGCGCGGTGAGCCCCGCCAGCAGGTTCCACAGCAGGCTGGTGGGATCGAACGAAGCGCCCACAGACGCGCTCAGCGTCAGGCTCGGGTAGTGGCCGGCCACGGCCTGGCCCACCCGGGCGTCGGCCGCAGTGAGCCGGGCGTGGGCCGCGCGCAGGTCGGGGCGCCGCAGCAGCAGCTGGGCCGGCAGCCCGGCAGGCACGTCCTTGACCGGCCGCGGCAGGCTGTCCAGGGTGCCGGTGACGCCCAGCTTGGGGAACCGGCCCGCCAGCACCGCCACGGCGTGCTCGGTGGTGCGCAGCCGCTTGACGAAGGTGGTGCGCTGGGCCCGGGCCCGGGCCAGAAGCTCCTGGGCCTGGTAGACGTCCAGGGCCGTGACCATGCCCTCGCCGTAGCGCTGCTTGACCAGCTCGAGCTGGGACTCGCGGTTTTTGATCGTGCGGTCCAGCAGCTTGATCTGTGCGCGCAGCTCAACGGCGAGAAAGTAGGCGTCGGCCAGCTGGGCCGCGATGCTGATGCGGGCCGCGGCCAGGTCGTCCTTGGAGGCGGCCAGGTCGGCCCTGGCCGCCTTGTGGCCGTAGCGAACCTTGCCCCACAGGTCGACCTCGTAGCTCACGCCCAGCGACAGGCTGTAGGTCTCGCGGGTGACGTCTTTTTTGGTGGACTCCATGCCGGGCACCACCGCGGGGATCTGCATCGAGCTCTGGGAGTAGCCGACCTCCCCCTTGGCCGTGACCCTCGGGTACCAGCCGGCGCCGGCCAGCATCAGGCTGGCCCGGGACTGCTGCACCCTGGCCCGGGCTGCGGCAAGGTCGGTGTTGTGCTTCAGCGCCCGGGTGACCAGGCGATCGAGCTGAGGCGTGGCGAACAGCCGCCACCACCGCGAGGGATCCGGCGCCTCGCCCTGGCCCGGCGCGCCGTGAAAGCTCTTCGGCGGCTCCACCGGCACCTTCTTTACCTGGGAGGTGTAGATGCAGCCGGAGAGCAGGGACAGCGCGGCCATCGAAAGAAGTAGCGCGGGGGCAAGTCGCTGCATCAGGACTCCCCCTCCGGCGCCAGGCCCTGCCAGAGCGTCTCCACCAGCTGCTCGGCGAAGCGGTCGGCCTCCACCGGCGCGAAGATCTGGGAGTCGATGGCCTCATGGAAGGCGTAGTTCCAGCACGACGCGCTGAGGATGCGCGCCACCAGCTCGGCGTCGGCGCAGCGCACGTGCCCGCTGCTGTGCTCCCCCTGCAGGTACTCGATAATGCGGCCCAGGTTGCGCCGCACGGGAGAGTCCGGGCCGTGGAAGAAGGCCGCCGGCGGCCGCTGCATGCCGCTCTGGTGCATCACCATCACCCGCGGCACCAGCTCGCGGAAGAACTCGATCATGGCCACCACCATGCGCACCATGTTGGGCCGCACCTCGCCCGTGCCCACCAGCTCGGGGAAGCCCTCGCTCCAGTCCTCCTCGCCCGTGGCCCCGATGGCCTCCATGAAGAGCGCCTGCTTGGTGCTGAAGCGGCGGAAGATGATCCCCTCGGAGATGCCGGCGCGCCGGGCGATCTCGGCCGTGGTGGCAGAAGGGCCCTTCTCCAGGAACACCTCCCGGGCGGTCTGCAGGATCTCCTCGTCGCTGATGGTCCGCGGGCGCGTCATAAGTGAGCACTCACTTACTAATGATGGTTTCCAAGTGATGACCCACGCACGTGAGGCTGTCAAGGGCATCAGCCCGTCGGTTACAATCGCTTAATACAAGTTCATCAAGGCGAAAAGGAGGGAACCATGACCCGAAGGTGTCTGATGGCGGCCGCGGCGATGATGATGCTGGCCGGCTGCGGCGAGGATCGCGTCTGCGATCCGGGGGCCACGCAAAAGTGTCTGTGCGCGGGCGGGGCCTCGGGGAGCCAGATCTGCGACACGTCCGGCGGCGGCTGGGGCGCCTGCACCTGCGCGGCCAAACCCGACAGCGGCGCGGACCAGGGGCAGGGGGATCTGTCCGGACCGGACGCGGCCCCCGCCGACGGCGGCGTGGACGCCGTCACCTGTCAGAAGGGGCTGACCAGCTGCTACGGCGCCTGCGTCAACCTCGCCACGGACATCCACAACTGCGGCGCCTGCAGCAGCAAGTGCAAGGCCGGTGAGGTCTGCGACAAGGGCAAGTGCGCGGTCTCCTGCCAGCAGGGCCTGACCAACTGCGGCGGCGCCTGCGTCAACACGCAGACCGACCTGCAAAACTGCGGCACCTGCAAATCGGCCTGCAAGGCCGGCGAGGTCTGCTCGGCCGGCGCGTGCAAGCTCACCTGCCAGCAGGGCCTGTCCAACTGCAACGGCACCTGCGTCAACATGAAGACCGACCTGCAAAACTGCGGCGCCTGCGGCAGCACTTGCAAGGCGGGGCAGGTCTGCAAGGCGGGCCAGTGCACCCTCACCTGCCAGCAGGGATGGACCGCCTGCAGCGGCGCCTGCGTCAACCTGCAAAACGACGTGGGCAGCTGCGGCGCATGCGGCAGCGCCTGCAAGGCGGGCGAGGTCTGCGTCAAGGGCAAGTGCGCGGTGATCTGCGCCTCGGGGCTCACCGCCTGCAGCGGCGTCTGCTTCAACCTGACGACCAACAACAACAACTGCGGCGCCTGCGGCAGCAAGTGCAAGGCCGGCGACGCCTGCGTCAACAGCAAGTGCGTGCTCTCCTGCCAGCAGGGGCTCACGGACTGCAGCGGCACCTGCGTCAACATGCAGACCGATCTGTTCAGCTGCGGCTCCTGCGGTAACGCCTGCAAGGCGGGGTACGTCTGCTCCAAGGGCAGCTGCGCGCTGTCCTGCCAGGCCGGGCTGACCACGTGCAGCGGCACCTGCGTCAACCTGCAGACCGACTTTCACAATTGCGGCGCCTGCGGCAGCGCCTGCAAGGCGGGGTTCGCCTGCTCGGCGGGCAAGTGCGCGCTGAGCTGCCAGGCCGGGCTGACCAACTGCAGCGGCACCTGCGTCAACCTGCAGACCGACTTGTCCCACTGCGGGGCCTGCGACACCAAGTGCAAGGCCGGCGCGTTCTGCAACAAGGGCAAGTGCACGCCCTACTGCGGCAGCGGGTCGACCAACTGCAGCGGCACCTGCGTCAACGTGCAGTCCGATCCGAAAAACTGTGGCGCCTGCGGCAAGAAGTGCCTGGCCACGGCCAAGTGCATCAGCGGCAGCTGCCAGACCCTGTCGTCGTGCAAGGCGATCAAGGCGGCGGACAGCTCGTCAAAAAGCGGCACCTACACCATCACCGCCGGCGGCAAGACCTATGCGGTCTATTGCGACATGACCACCGACGGCGGCGGCTGGACCCTGGCGATCAAGGGCACCCTGGACAAGGGATACAACAACAGCCTGAACAAGGCGCTGTCCGCGTCCAGGGGCTTCATGCTGAGCTACAACAGCGTGAGCTTCTCCGACGTGCTGGTGAAGATGGGCAACGTGCAGACCACGCCGCACTGGGTGTCGTTCCACAAGGTGGGCAACGGCAGCCAGACCCTGGCCCACAAGATCGAGAACTGCTGCAGCGGCACATACAGCGTGGACTACAACATCGACGCGCGCTACTCGGCCACCAAGCGCAGCGCCAGCCTGGCCAACGTCTCGGAGGCGGAGGGGCTCTCGCTGAGGGCGTCGAGGACCGCGGGGCCCAACGACGCCCTGTTCTTCGTCGTCATGCGAAAGTCGTACTCTGCCTGCAGCGGCAGCAGCACCCGCTACGTCAGCAGCAGCTGCATCTCCGCCATGCTCGGCTTCGGGCTGAGCAACTACTCGTGGAGCAGCTGGAAGACCCGCACCGACTGGCAGACCGGCTGCAGCCGCTCCGGATACTGGAACGGCTCAACCAGCAGCTGCCAGCAGACCGGCGGGGTGTTCATCCGATGAAGCCCGGGACCTACAAGGGGCTCGAGGGCAAGGACTTCACCGTCACCTCCCTGGGCAGCTGGAAGAGCCCGCACACCTCCATCAAGTATCCCCAGGGCTGGGCGATCAAGGTGCCGTCCATCGGCCTGGACGCCAAGGTCAGCGCGGTGCTGGCCGACCAGGAGTTTTACAAGAGCTTCGGCACGCCGATCTACTGGGAGGGGCTGTGCGACCTTGGCGGCACCCGCCAGGGCAAGGCGGTCACGGGCCACGCCTACGTGGAGCTCACGGGCTACAAGAAGTAGGCGGCTTTGGCGCCGGCGCCCCTACCACCTCGGGCGAGAGCACCTTGGAAGACCCAATGGGGATGCCCTCGAGATCGAGGATCTCCTCCACCAGCACGGTACAGACCTCGTCGGCCTGCGCCCGCACCTTCACTGCGTCCTCCTCGTCCACCGCCAGGGGCAAGGCGCCGCGGCTGATGTTGGCCGTCAACGCGTCCTTGTCGGCGCGGTCCACGTAGGGGGTTGGGCTGACCCGCCAGTAGGAGGGCATGTGGGTGAAGCTGAGCGACTCGCCGTCGGAGATGATCATCATGATGTGGCGGATGCAGCCGATGTGCTGCACGCCGTCGCCGCCGGTCAGCAGCCGCGAGGTGACGTACTCCTGCAGCAGGTTGGCGTGGCCCAGCTCCACCTCGCCCCTGGCGCGGATGAATTCCCGCCGGTCGAAGACGAGGATCCCTTCGCCGCAGCAGCCACGGAACGGCTTGGCCAGGATGTAGTCTGACTCCAGCTCCTCCAGCCAGCGCTCCGCCTTGGCGGTCCAGCCGCGGTAGACCCGGCTGCGGGGCTGGAAGCGCGAGAAAAGCTCGTAGGTGGTGTACTTGTTGGAGCAGATCTCCCGCACGCCCTCGATGATCTCCATGCTCTTGCCGTACTCCCGCCGCAGCTGCCAGTAGCTGCGCCGGTACTCCCGCGACACATCGGGGAACAGCGAGATCAGCCCCCGCCGGCCGAAGCCGTGGTTCAGCTCCACGAGCACCACCCGGCCGGACTGCGTGACGATGAAGTCCAGGCCGATGGGCTTGAAGAAGCTGGGCAGGGTGTCCGGCTCGTGGTGCGGGCCGAACTCTCCGCGCGCCGACGCGGCGCGGAAGGCGGAGAAGTGACGCTTACGGGTTACCACGCGCATGGAGCAGTTTCTGTACTGCCTCGCCCCACGCGGCGCAAGGATAAGCCCGGGACGGAACGCAGAAACCCAAGGCGCCGTCAGCGCTACAGCAGCCCTGAGGTCGGGATGCTGAGGTAGGCGGAGAGCAGGGCCATGCCTGCGCCCAGGATCAGGGCGACGGCGCGGTCGAGGTGAAGGCGGTTTGCTCCTTGCTGTTGGCGGGTCATGTCTGCTCTCCATTGTTGGCTGATTAAGGTTTCAACGCACCAGTCCGCCATAGGTTTCATATCAATTTGAGGTTATTCTGATCCGCGGAGAGTGGGCCATGACAGGAACGGGGAGCGGAGAAAAAGTAGCCGTGATCACAGGCGCTTCTGCTGGCATCGGCGTCTCGGTGGCCGGGCTGTTTTGCCAGGCCGGCTACCGTGTCGTGCTGGCGGCGCGGCGGGCCGAGCGCCTGGTCGAGCTGCAGGACGAGCTGCTGGAGGCCGGCGGTGAGGCCCGGGCCGTGCCCGTTGATCTGGCCGACGCCGGCGGGGCCGAGACCCTCGTCAGCAGCACCCTGGACGCCTACGGGCGCCTCGACGTTCTGGTAAACAACGCCGGCTTCGGCACCCAGCGCCGGTTCGTCGAGACCGACCCCGAGACCATGATCTCGATGTTCAACGTCAACGTCATCTCGGCCATGGTGCTGGCCCGGGCGGCGGCCAGGATCATGCTGGAGCAGGGCTCGGGCAGCATCGTCAACGTCGCCTCGGTGGGCGGCGTGGTGGCCCACCCGCTCAACGTGGTCTACTGCGCCAGCAAGCACGCGCTGGTGGGCTTCTCCAGGTCCCTGCGTCTGGAGCTCAAGGGCAGCGGCGTCTCGGTCACCGCGGTCTGCCCCGGGGCCACCCGCACCGAGTTCTTCGACGTGGCCCGGGCCGACATCCCCTTCGACAGCATGATCGATCGATTCGCCGCGCCGCCCGAGACCGTGGCCCGCGCGATCCTCGCCGCCACGCGGGGCAACCGGGCGTTGATCTTCCCCACCTGGTCGGCCTCGTTCCTCCACTGGGCCGACCGCTGGCTGCCCTGGCTGAGCCAGGCCGGCAACCTGCGCTACCGTGACAAGGTGCTGCAGCTGGCCGCCACACAGGACAGCGAGGAGCGCGGCTGAGGTGAGGGCCCGCTTCAAGAAGCTGGGGCTGCTGGCCGCGGCCGGCGCCCTGGGTTTCGTGGCAGCCGAGGCCGGCTACCGGTCCCACCTGCGGCGCCAGCACGACGGCGCCCTGCGCGAGCTCGCCGACAAGGGCGGGCCCTGGGCGCTGCAGCCCCACAGCCCGTGCGTCTACGGCCTGCGCCCGGGGTTTTCCCACGAGGGCGACGGCTGGCGCTTTTCGGTCAACGCCCGCGGCTTCCGCGGCCGCGTCCCGGCCAGCACCGGCGCGGGGGTGAGGCGGGTCCTGGCCCTGGGCGACTCCTTCACCTTCGGCTGGGGAGTGTCCGGGGGCGAGGCCTACCCCGTCCGGCTGGAGGCGCGGCTCGCCGCCGCCGGCCACAGGGCCGCGGTGTTCAACGCCGGCGTGCCGGGCTACAACACGGCCCAGGAGGCCTGCCTGCTGGAGCGGCTGATGGAGGAGGCGAGCCCCGACGTGGTGCTCCTCGGCTACGTGGTCAACGACGCCGAACCACAGCACACGGTGCCCACCCACCCCGACGCGGAGCACCGCCACGTGAGCCTCTGGCTGCTGGAGCGGGCCAAGGAGGTCGCCAACCGCCTCGGCTCCGCAAAGGATCCGATCTTCCGCCTCGGCTACAGCCGCCACAGCCTGAGCTACGCCGACGGCTTCCGCGAGGAGAGCCCCAAGTGGCGCCGCAGCCGCGCCGCGCTGGCGCGCATGGCCCGCCTCTGTCGCCAGCGCAAGGTGCCCCTGCTGGTCTTCATGCTGCCCGACTTCGACGAGCACTTCGACGAGTCCTATCGGCCCGCACCGATCCATGCCCGGGTCCGGGGCTGGTGCAAGGAGCTCGGCCTGCCGTTCCACGACCTGTTGGAGCGCCTGCGCGGCAAAAAGCACAAGCGGTATCGCCTGCGGGAGGGGCACCCCAACGCCCGGGGCCACGAGGCCATCGCCGGGTACATGGCAGAGGTGCTGGGCCGCGCCTGGGCCGGCAGCGGCAGCGATCGTGGCAGATAGACGACGCGCGCTGGTCGCCTGGTCCCGCCGGCTGCTGCTGGTCCTGGTCGCCACCAGCCTGGCCCTGGCCGCGGTGGAGGGTGGCCTGCGCTTGCTCCACGACAACCTGCCGAGCACCGCCGCCCTGATCCCCAACGGCATGGAGGTCAAGGGTAGCCGCGGCGCGTTCCTCGTGGGCAGCAGCCAGGAGGCGCCCCTGTGCGGCCGGGTGGTCATCGTGGACCGCGCCGGCGGGTTCAGGGTGTCGCGGCACGGCCCGGCCCACGGCCGCCGCCTGCGCCTGTGGGTCGTGGGCGACTCGGTCACCGCGGGCATGGGCGTGTCTCGGAGGGACAGCTACCCCAGGGTGCTGGCGCGGTCCCTGGCGGCCAGGCTCGGCCAGCAAGTGGAGCTGACCGTCATCGCCTCTCCGGGGGGCGATTACTGTACCTCCCTGGTGCGCCTCCACTCGGCCCTGGACCGGGACCGCCCCGACCTGGTGCTGTGGCAGCTGTTCGCCGACGATCTGGTGCGCTGGCCCGCGCTGAAGACCGAGCGCGGACTGGTGCGCCCCCCGGAGTACGCCGAGCACCCCTGGATCCGGGCCCTGGTCAGCCGCTCCTACCTGGCTAACCTGGCGTGGTTCGCGCTCAGCCCGCCGCCGCCGCTGTCCCGCGCCGCCCGACCCCAGTTCGTGGCTGGCGCCCGCGCCCTGGAGCGCCGCGTGCGCGCCGCGGGCGCCGCCCTGGTGGTGCAGCTGCTGTCACCCACGGGCATGCCCCACTGCCTGGACGATCCCCCGCCCGAGACCACCTGCGCCTGGATGCGGCGCGACATGGCCACCATGAAGCGCTGGCTCACCGCGGCTGGCCTGCCACCCATCGACCACCGCACCTTCTGGCACGGCTAGCCCGGCATGATCCTGTCCAAGGAGCGGGGAGCGCTCAAAATCGGCGGCCTGCCGATCCACCCCGGCCCCGCCGGACACCAGGCGCTGGGCCAGGCGCTGTTACCTCACGTGCTCGGTGTCCTGGCCGCTCGAAAAAAATAGCTACAACGAGCGGGCGCAGCGGATACCGCCGGTCTTGTAAGAACTCGGCGGCTTGATCAGCCCGCGCTGGGCCGCTAATAGCTTTCAGCATTCAGCAATCAGCTTTCAGCTTTTATGGCGGTCGCTCGTCGCTCGTTGCTGCAGCCGGCTACTGGAGTTCGTGTGGGGCGGAGGAGTCCACCATTGCTCGTATCATTGATCAGCCACAGGCGGGCGAATCATCGACCAGCAGGCTGACCGCTGACCGCTGATAGCTTGTCGCAAGTGGGCTGGGACGCGCCATGGTCGAAATCGAATCGACCTTGTGGGGCAGCGTCGTAGCGCTCTAGCCGCAGGTCCCCCCCGCTTTGCACTTTTTGCCCGAGCCGCAGGTCTGGCCGAGGCAGTCGCTGTCCTTGCAGTCGGCCCCTCCGTCGGCGTCGTTGTCGATGCCGTCGTAGCAGATGGTCTCCTTCTTCTTGGTGCCGTCGCAGTAGCACCCCGAGCCGCAGGACTGGAGGTTGCAGTCGGTGTCGGCGCAGTCGGTCTTGCTGTCGCCGTCGTTGTCCGCGCCGTCGTAGCAGGTGGTCTCGTGCTTGGCCAGGGCCTTGCACTGGCAGCCGCTGCCGCAGGAGTAGTAGTTGCAGTCGGGGTCGGCGCAGTCGGTCTTGCTGTCGCCGTCGTTGTCCTTGCCGTCCGAGCAGTAGTACTCGGCCTTGTTACCCACCTTGCAGGTGCAGCCGTAGCCGCAGGACTTGCCGTTGCAGTCGCCGTCGCCGCAGTCAATCTTCGTGTCGCCGTCGTTGTCCAGGTTGTCGTTGCAGGTGGTCTCCTGCTTGGCGCCGCCCTGGCAGTAGCAGCCCGCGCCGCAGTAGGCGCCGTTGCAGTTGGCGTCGGCGCAGTCGGCCTTGCCGTCGCCGTCGTTGTCCAGGCCGTCGTAGCAATGGGTTTCGGCCTTGGCCCCGCTTTTACAGGTGCAGCCGTAGCCGCAGCTCAGCGCGTTGCAGTCGAGGTCCTTGCAGTCGACCTTGGTGTCGCCGTCGTTGTCCTTGTTGTCGTTGCAGTAGGTCTCTGACTTGGCCCCCGCCTTACAGTAGCAGCCGTAGCCACAGTACTTGGCGTTGCAGTCGGGGTCGGCGCAGTCGGCCAGCTTGTCGCCGTCGTTGTCGCTGCCGTCGTAGCACTGGGTCTCGTGCTTGGCGCCCGCCTGGCAGACGCAGCCGGTGCCGCAGGACGCGGCGTTGCAGTCGGAGTCGGCGCAGTCGGCCTTGTTGTCGCCGTCGTTGTCCTTGTTGTCGTAGCAGTAGATCTCGGCCTTGGCGCCGGACTTACAGCTGCAGCCGTAGCCGCACGACTTGGCGTTGCAGTCGAGGTCCTTGCAGTCGGCCTTGCCGTCACCGTCGTTGTCCTTGGCGTCGGTGCAGTAGGTCTCCTGCTTGGCCAGCCCCTGGCAGGTGCAGCCGTAGCCGCAGCTGCGCCCGTTGCAGTCGGGGTCCTTGCAGTCGATGAGCTTGTCGCTGTCGTTGTCGGTGCCGTCGTTGCACTGGGTCTCCTGGTTGGCGCCGGAGCCGCAGTAGCAGCCCGGCCCGCAGTAGGCGCCGTTGCAGTCGGGGTCCTTGCAGTCGGTGAGCTTGTCGCCGTCGTTGTCCTTGTTGTCATAGCACTGCGTCTCGGCCCTGGCGCCAGCCTTGCAAACGCAGCCGGTGCCGCAGGAGTGGGCGTTGCAGTCGGGGTCGGCGCAGTCGGTGAGCTTGTCGCCGTCGTTGTCCTTGGAGTCGGTGCAGTAGGTCTCGGCCTTGGCCCCCGACTTACAGCTGCAGCCGTAGCCGCAGTACTTGCCGTTGCAGTCGGGATCGTTGCAGTCGGTCTTGCCGTCGCCGTCGTTGTCGCTGCCGTCGTAGCACTGCGACTCCATTTTGGCCCCGCCCTGGCAGACGCAGCCGGCGCCGCAGGAGTAGGCGTTGCAGTCGGGGTCGTCGCAGTCGGTCTTGCCGTCGCCGTCGTTGTCCTTGCCGTCCTTACAGTAGGTCTCGGCCTTGCCCCCGGACTTGCAACTGCAGCCGTAACCGCACGACGCCCCGTTGCAGTCCGAGTCGGCGCAGTCGACCTTCTTGTCGCTGTCGTTGTCCTGGCCGTCGATGCAGTAGGTCTCCTGCTTGACGCCGCCCTGACACTTGCAACCGTAGCCGCACGACTTGCCGTTGCAGTCGGAGTCGGCGCAATCGACCTTCTTGTCGCCGTCGTTGTCGAAGCCGTCGTAGCACTGGGTCTCCTGCTTGACGCCGCTGGCGCAGACGCAGCCGCTGCCGCAGTAGGCGCCGTTACAGTTGGAGTCGGCGCAGTCGACCTTGCTGTCGCCGTCGTTGTCCTTGCCGTCGTAGCAGTAGTACTCGGCCTTTACGCCACCCTTGCACTGGCAGCCGTAGCCGCACGACTTGGCGTTGCAGTCGGAGTCGGCGCAGTCGATCTTGCCGTCGCTGTCGTTGTCCTTGTTGTCGGTGCAGTAGGTCTCCTGCTTGGCCCCGCCCTGGCAGGTGCAGCCGTAGCCGCAGGAGTAGCCGTTGCAGTCGGGATCGCTGCAGTCGACCTTGCCGTCGCCGTCGTTGTCGAAGCCGTCGGTGCACTTGGTCTCCTGCTTGGCTCCGCCCTGGCAGACGCAGCCGTTACCGCAGTAGGCGCCGTTGCAGTCGGAGTCGGCGCAGTCGATCTTGTTGTCGCTGTCGTTGTCCTTGCCGTCGTAGCAGTAGTACTCGGCCTTGACGCCGCCCTTGCACTGGCAGCCGTAGCCGCACGACTTGGCGTTGCAGTCGGGGTCGGCGCAGTCGGTCTTGCCGTCGCTGTCGTTGTCGTTGCTGTCGGTGCAGTAGATCTCCTGCTTGGCCCCGCCGAGGCACGTGCAGCCGTAGCCGCAGCTGCGCCCGTTGCAGTCGGAGTCGGCGCAGTCGGCCTTGCCGTCGCCGTCGTTGTCCAGCTTGTCGTTGCAGTGATACTCGCTCTTGGCGCCGCCCTGGCAGACGCAGCCGGTGCCGCAGGACTTGCCGTTGCAGTCCGAGTCGGCGCAGTCGATCTTGTTGTCTGCGTCGTTGTCCAGGCCGTCGCTGCAGGCCTGCTCGTAGACCGCCGTGCCGGAGCACTTGCAGCCGGTGCCGCAGGACTTGCCGTTGCAGTCGGAGTCGGCGCAGTCGATCTTCTTGTCGCCGTCGTTGTCCAGCTTGTCGAAGCAGGTCACCTCGGTCTGGGTGCCGCCGAGGCACTGGCAGCCGTTACCGCAGGACTGGGCGTTGCAGTCGGTGTCGGCGCAGTCGATCTTGCCGTCGCCGTCGTTGTCCGTGGCGTCGGTGCAGGAGCTCTCGAACTTGGCGCCGCCCTGGCAGAGGCAGCCCGCGCCGCACGACTTGGTGTTGCAGTCGCTGTCGCCGCAGTCGGTGAGGTTGTCGCCGTCGTTGTCCTTGCCGTCCTGGCAGAACAGCTCCACCTTGTCCCCCGAGGAGCAGAGGCAGCCCACGCCGCAGGCCAGCCCGTTGCAGTCGGAGTCCTTGCAGTCGGTGAAGTTGTCCTTGTCGTTGTCCACCCCGTCGCCGCACTGGGTCTCCTGCTTGACGCCCGAGCCGCAGATGCAGTTGGGGCCGCAGGAGGAGCCGTTGCAGTCCTTGTCCTTGCAGTCGGTGAGGCCGTCGTCGTCGTTGTCGAGGCCGTCACCGCAGAGGGTCTCCGACGCCGCCCCGGCCTGGCAGACGCAGCCCTTGCCGCAGGCCTGGGCGTTGCACGCCAGCTTCTTGCAGTCCTCGGGCTTTTTGCAGACCAGCGCGTCGGTGGAGGGCCCGTCCACGCCGGCGTCCCCCGTCGTCGTCGGCCTGTCCGGCGAGCCGTCGGCGGGCTTGAGCGGCCCGTCCTTGCCTGCGCCGGTCTCATGCACCGACGAATCGTAAGTCGGAGGCGGCACCCGATCACTGCACGCCGTGAGGACCGCCGCGACGGTCAGCAGACAACAGAACCCGAGCCATGAGCGCTTCATGCTCCTCCTCCTCGACAGCCACGCGCTGGTAGCTGTGCTCCCGCCGCGCCGTCACCTCGTTGTAGTTGAGGCCTCAATTGTGCCCACCGCGCGCCTCTGTGGTCAAGGTCGCCGTGGGCGCCGGTGCCCGCTATAATGACGACAATGGTTGAAGACGCCGAGACGAGATGACCGCAGCCCGCGCCCACATACGCCACGCCCTCTGCATGATGGCGGCCGCGCTCTGCCTGGCCGGGCCGGCGCCGGTCGGCGCCTCGCCCAAGGAGCAGGCGCGCAAATTGTTCAAGGAGGGCAACAGGCTCAACGCCGACGGGGACCACAAGGGCGCGCTGGACCGCTACATCCGAGCCAGGGCGCTGTACCCCAGCTACAAGATCGACCTCAACATCGCGGCCACGCTCTACTCTCTGGGCCGGCTGACCCAGGCGGTGGTCTACTACGAGCGGTTCCTGGAGCGGGCCGGCGCCAGCGCGGATCGTCAGGCCGTCAGACGGGCAAGGGGGCGCCTGCGCGAGCTGCGCGGCAAGCTGGCGAGCCTCACGCTGAGCTGCTCCGAGGCCGGTGCCCGCGTGACGGTGGACGGCAAGCTGGTGGGGCACACGCCCCTGCCGCGGCGGGTCTACCTCGAGCCCGGCCGGCGACGGGTGCTGGTGGAGACCGCGGCGCGGGTGCTGCTGCGGCGCGAGCTGCGGCTGGCCGCCGGGGCCCACGAGGACCTGGTGATCACCAGCCGGGGCCGGGTCAAGCGACCCATGGACGACAACACGGACGTGCCGCCGGGCGAGATCCGCACCCCCTTCGAGGA
>PVBE011268468.1_pt1 | contig 43854 bp, 42 predicted proteins | sample 1631181 | NCBI WGS metagenome assembly PVBE01 (sample SAMN08397723, study PRJNA350692) | Marine metagenome, whole genome shotgun sequencing project. | isolation source: water | place: Pacific Ocean | collected 2012-04
CCAGGATGCGGAGTCTCGGCGACGCGACGTGGCCCGGCAATTCGGAGTAGGCGTTCCACATGCACATCCGCGCTCCCGAGTCAGACGAGGTGCTTGCCGAGGTCGCCCTGCCGGAGGGCGGCGACCCCTCGTTCGCGCGTTTCCGATACGCGGTCGACGACCGCGTCTGTGCGGGGGTCGTCGTGCGGCGCGGGGAGAGCCTCTACGCGTACGAATCTCAGTGTCCGCACTGGAACCTGCCTTTGGACCACGCGTCGGACGACATCCTGTCGAACGACGGGGAGCATCTCGTCTGTACGGTGCACGGCGCCCTCTTCGAGATCGCCACGGGACGCTGCGTCGGGGGCCCGTGCCAGGGCGCGGGGCTCTACCCGCTGCGATGTGAGCCGTCGCCCGAGGGCGTACAGATCTTCAAGTGGTCGTCGACCCGGATCGGCGGCGGGGGTGCGGTGTGAGAGCAACGTCGTGGCTCACGCCGATCGTCTTCGTCATCTGGGCGTGCCAGTCGTCGCCACCGAGCGATGTGCCTGCGCCGGGTAGCGGGACGGCAGCCGAAGAACCCACCCACTCAGCCGGGTCGGGCACGCCGACGCCGGTCTCGACCGCCGAGGCCGACGCTGGTGGCGCCGCCGTGGCCCCCGCGCCGATGGCGGCGGGTTCGGACGTGCAGGACCCACCGTCGTTACCGGTCATGATGCGTCAGATCGGCTTCGACGATGCGTCCGAGGCCGACCTCGCCGAGTTCGTTCATCTCCCCCCGGGGGCGGAGGGGACGGCAGGAGCCTTCGGTGGGGGCGCCGCGCAGGTTCGGGTGGCGGTCGTGGGTTACCCCAACCCTCGCTACGCGGCGCCGCACGTCTCGGACATCCGCGAGCGTGTCCGCGTGATCCCGAGCGCGCGAGAAGCCGTGGCCACGCACGGACGATGGGTGATCCACGTCCTGGCCGTCGATCGGGCGACCGCGGAAGACGTCCGCGACCGCCTGGTCGAGTTCCTCGGCTGGCCCGTGTCGCGGCCGCTCGACGTCCCATCCGACGACGCCGGGGGTTGATCCCTGCCGTCGTGGTGGCGCATCGGGGACGAGTTTGACACCCTTCGAAACGCGTCCGTATACTACGCCAACCTCAGAGACACCCGTCCGGGCACCGCCAATGCGCGATCAGCGACGTCATCATCGGTTGACGATCAACAAGGAGTTCGCGAGCATCGACGACTTCATCGCGGAGTACGTCACGGACATCAGCCGTGGTGGCGTGTTCATCCGGTCGAAGTCGCCGCTGCCCGTGGGGACGAAGGTGACGTTGAAGTTCTCGGTGATCCTCGACGACTTCGAGACGATCGAGGGCGAGGGCGAGGTCGTCCGGGTGGTGGTGGACGACGGCGACAACCAGGGCATGGGTGTCGTGTTCACCGAGATCACCGACGCGTCCCAGTCGATCATCGATCAACTCGTCACGCGATTCGAGGCCGATCGCGCCGAGTAACCCGGCGGGGCGGACGGCAACTCAGGCGCCGACCTGTTCGACGCCGGCCACACCAGCGATGTCGTAGTCGTCGACATCGACCGTGGTGTCCGCGACAAGTGCGACCTTCTTGTTGAAGCGCAGCTCGAGCTCGCGCACCGCGGACTTTTCGACCCCGCCGAGTAGCGCCGTGACCGACGGGTGCGCGATCACGCGCACGTCGTACTCGCCGATACCGGAGAGCCGGCGCCGGAGCTCGCGCAGGATCTCGTAGACGACGGTCTCTGCGGTGCTGACGAGCCCGCTGCCATCGCAATGGGGGCAGGAGTCGGTCAGCATCTGGGTGAGGCTCTCTCCGGTGCGCTTTCGGGTCATCTCCATGATCCCGAACTCGCTGATCCGTCCGATCTTTACCCGGCCGCGGTCGCCGGCGAGGGCTTGCTGCATCGCCTGCTCGACCCGGGCGCGATTCTCCAACTCCTCCATGTCGATGAAGTCGATGATGATCAGGCCGCCGATGCGTCGGAGCTTGAGTTGGTAGGCGATCTCTCTCGCGGCCTCGATATTGGTCTGGACGATCGTCTCTTCGAGACTCGATCTTCCGACGAAGCGCCCGGTGTTGACGTCGATCGACGTCAGCGCCTCGGTGCGCTCGATGATCAGGTAGCCGCCGCTGGGGAGATCGGCGCGCCGGGAGAGGGCGGCGGCAAGCTCGGCCTCGATGCCGAACGCGTCGAAGATCGGGTCCTTGCCGACGTAGAGCTCCACCTGGCTCGCGAAGCGCGGCATGAACTTGCCGATGAACCCCATGATCCGGTCGTAGGCCTGGCGGGTGTCGACGACCAGGGCGTCGAGGTCGGCGGTCGCCAGATCGCGGGTCGCGCGCAAGATGACGTCGAAGTCCTCGTGCAGCAGGGCGGGCGCCTTCTTCTTCTTCTTCTTCTGCAGGACGTCGTTCCAGAGATCGATCAAGATCCCCATGTCTTGCCGGAGCTGGTCGCTGGGCACGCCTTCGCCGGCGGTGCGGACGATGAACCCGCCGCCGCGCGGCCGCATCTCGTTGGCGATCGCCCGCAATCGCTTTCGTTCCTTGTCGGACGCGATCTGCCGCGAGATGCCGAGGTGTTCGACCGTCGGCATGAAGACGAGCGATCGGCCCGGCAGGGAGATATGGCAGGTGACGCGGGCGCCCTTGGTGCCGATCGGCTCCTTGACGACCTGGACGAGGATCTCCTGCCCCTGCTTGAGCTGCTCCTCGATCGGGGGGACGTTGCGACGTCGCCGCCGGTCGGAGTTCGGGGCGTCGTCGTCGTCGCTCATCTCCAGGGGGGTGTGATCCTGGTAGACGTCGGCGACGTAGAGGAACGCGGCCTTCTCGAGACCGATGTCGACGAACGCGGCCTGCATCCCGGGCAGCACGCGCAGGACTCGTCCCTTGTAGACGTTGCCGACGACGCCTCGGCTGCGACGTCGCTCGATCAAGAAGTTCCGAATCGCGCCAGACTCCAGCGCTGCTACGCGGGTCTCGCGGGTCGCCGCATTGACGACGATCACGTTGGCCATAGATCACTCGCGGGGCGCAATCGCCACCGGGGTCGTTCGTCGGGCGCCACACCAGCTGAGCCGGTCGGTCCTCGCGGTTGGTTCTCGACCGGCTCCCCTGCTGCCGGTGGTCCGCCGACGAACTGTTTCGAACTGATGGCCCGCCGCAGGCAACAGGCCGGATCTGGTTAAACTGGCGGATCGGGAATTATGCGTCCCACTCCTATCTCGGCCCTCTATCAGCCATTGAGCCGCACGGCAAGCCCGGGTCGCCGGGTCGGGTATGACATCGGTGTCGCGATCTCCGTGTCCGAGGCGGCGTGGATCCGGCACGTGATGTTGGCGTTGCGCGCTGTGTTCTTTATGCAAATCAGTCAGTTGATGGCGGCGCGCTCGTGGGTTGATGCTCGCTGGCACCCATCTTGAAGGATTGGGTTGCGAGGGCGGATTCAGTGCTTCCCCAAGTTACTCGGCCTTCTTTTCGGAATGGGCGCCACGTTCGACTACGGACGTGGCGCCCGCCGCGTTCGTGGACCGACTTCGACGGCCGCGATCGCTGCGTGTCGCAGGCGAAAGGGGCTTCGGGCCGGGGGCTTCGGGCCGGGGGCTTCGGGCCTTGCAACATCGAGGTCTACACGGCATATTCCGTGAACCCCCCGCCGATCATCTCCCCGCCCCCGTCGCGCTCCTGCGACACCCGCACGCGCCGCCGTCCAGGCCGGTCCCGCCCCCACCGTCCCACCATGACCGATAATGTCGCCGCCGCCCGGTCCGCCGGGTTGCTCCGAGAACACGAGGGAGCCCTACAGCTCCACATGCGGGATATCCGCGCCCAGACCCCCCAGGCTCTCGCCGGACTCGCGACGTCGTTCGGACTGGACGGGGCCCACGCCATGCGGCGTTCGGACCTCATCCTGGCCATCGCCAAGGCCCTCGACTCCGACCGTCTCAGTCAGCTCGGCGAGGGATGTCTGGAGGTGCACGATGACGGGTTCGGCTTCTTGCGCGCGCCGGAGCACAACTACCTGCCCTGTCCCTACGACATCTATGTCTCGCCGTCGCAGATCCGGCGCTTCGGGCTCCGCAAGGGGGACACGATCGCCGGTCGCGTGCGCCCGCCGAAAGAGCAGGAGCGGTACTATGCGCTGCTCGAGGTCTCGACGATCAACGGCGAGCCACCGGAGCGGGCCGCGGAGAAACCGCTCTTCGACAACCTGACGCCGCTCTACCCGACGTCGCGTCTGGAGCTGGAGTACGACCCGTCGGATCTCCCGACCCGGGTACTCGATCTCTTCTGCCCCCTCGGCAAGGGACAGCGAGCGCTGATCGTGGCGCCGCCCCGGACGGGCAAGACCATCATGCTCCAGGCGATCGCGCACGCGATCACGTCGAACCACCCCGAGGTCGCGCTCATGGTTCTCCTGATCGACGAGCGACCCGAGGAAGTGACGGACATGGAGCGGAACGTCGACGGGCTGGTGGTGTCGTCGACGTTCGACGAGCCGGCGGAGCAGCACGTCGCGGTGGCCGAGATGGTGATCGAGCGCGCGAAGCGACTCGTGGAGCACGGTCAAGACGTCGTGATCCTGCTCGACTCCATCACCCGTCTGGCGCGGGCGTACAACACGATCGTGCCGCCCTCGGGGAAGATCCTCTCCGGCGGCGTCGACTCGAATGCGCTGCACAAGCCGAAGCGCTTCTTCGGTGCGGCGCGGAACATCGAGAACGGCGGCTCACTCACGATCGTCGCCACGGCGCTGGTCGACACGGGAAGCCGCATGGACGAGGTGATCTTCGAGGAGTTCAAGGGCACCGGCAACGCCGAGCTCCACCTGGATCGAAAGCTGATGGAGAAGCGGATCTTCCCCTCGCTCGACCTGCACAAGTCGGGCACCCGGAAAGAGGAGCTGCTGCTGCCCGATACGGTGCTGCAGCGCATCTACCTGCTCCGACAGCACTTCCTCGCGCCGCTGAACACGGTCGACGCGATGACTTTCGTGCACGACCAGCTCAAGAAGACCAAGACCAACGGCGAGTTCCTCGAGTCGATGAACTCCTGAGCGGTCGGGACTTCCGGCTACGGAAGGGGCCACGAGCGGCTCGGACGAACTCCTTGCGAGCGCATTGCAGGTGTCAGGGGTGCGACGGCCCGCGGCCGGTGCGAGGTTGCTCGTCGTCCGCCGCTCCCGGCGAATTACTGATCGATGGCGTCGAACGACCCCAGCGCCGCGGGGATCGGCAGGTCGTCGGGAGCGATGTCTCGTCGGTTCCGTTCGACCACAACCCCCTCGAACGCAGCTTCGATGTCGAATCCCGGGACCTGGACATTCACGCCGATCAGGTTCTCGACGATCGCACTGTCTTCGGCCGACACAGCGCCGTCGCTGACGATCTGCAGGCCGACGAGCGCGCTGTCGCGGATGGTCGTCCGGAGGATGTGCAGCTCGGCCTGTCGGTAGACCCCGGCCCCGATCCCCCCGCCGACCCCCTCACACCAGCCGCTGTCGAGCGCGCACGCCATCTCGAGGGTCTCCTCGATGGCGACGTCGCGCAGCTCGAGACTGGCGCCCGATTCGGCGGAGACCCCGACGTGGCGGTTGCGCGCCAGGGCCGCGCCCTCGACTGCCACTGTGGCCCCTTCTGACGCGACGATCGCCCACCCGAATCTGCCGTCGCTCGCTTGTCCGAGCGTGTCATCGATCACGATGTTGCGTGGACGAGCGTCGGTGCGACGCTCGTCGACCGATCGCGGCGCGCGCTGGCGTAGGCCCCGATGAGCGCTATACTGCTCTCATGAACTGGCGCGAGCACATCACAGTTGATCCGAACGTCTGCCACGGGAAGCCCTGTTTCCGGGGCACGCGGATCCTGGTGTCTGTGATCTTGGACAACCTCGCCGCCGGGGTCCCTGACGCGGAGATTGCGCAGGACTACCCGGGAATCGAGCAGGAGCAGCTGGCGGCCGCTTTGGCCTACGCCGAGCTCGCCCGTGAGCGCGTCGTCTCGCTGATGGGATGACCCAACGTTCTCTCAAGCTCGACCAGAACGTCCCCGAACGCGTGGCCGCTCTTCTCCGGTCCTACCGGTTTGATGCTGCGACGATCCGCGACCAGGGGATGGAGGGCGCCGCTGACCCGGCCGTATTCCAAGTCTGCCAAGTCGATCTCCGTGGCAGGGAGGTCGTCCATTGCCCTCGTCGCTCCATCGCCGCCGCAGCCAAGCACGAGTGCGAATGCGGCTCCGAACACGCAAGCGACGGAGCTTCGGCTATGCGCGTGGCTCTTCCTCGTCATCCGTTCCGGGGCCCAGCGTGCCAGATGGTACGGCACACCCACGCACTCGCAAACAGGACGTGCGTGCGGTCGGGTGGCACCCGGCCGCGAGAACGGAGCCGCGACCGGTGAAGACGCACGTCCGACGCGTTCGCCGTCGCCCTGGATGCGAACCGGTCCGCGCTCGACCCCCTTCACCTCTTTCGAGCGCGGAGCTCCTCGAGGACCGCGACGGGGTCGAACGCCTCGAGTTGCGGCGCGAGCTCGGGTGGGAGCGCCGGATCGAGGCCAACGATGGAGCGCAGCCACCCGATGGCGATGCGCGCGTACTCGACATCGACACAGAGGTCGCGATCGGCGCACGACTCGACCGGGAATGCGGTCTGCGCGTACTCGAGCATCGGGAGGCCGGTCAGGTACCACCCCCACACCAGTTGCTCGAACGCGATATCGATGCCGCTCACGCCAGTGCACTCCTCGTACTGGCGCGCCTCCGCGGGAGAGGGCGGCGCCGTCACGCGCTCGGACTCCCCGGTCATCACGTGCTCGATGCGCGCGGAGATCAGACGGGCGAGGTAGAGGTAGCCGTGCGGGAAGAGGTGCACCCGGTCCGCGAAGTACTCCTCCGCGAGGATCTCGCCCGGGGAAGCCTGGCGAAGGAGCTCCCCGAACTCGATGACCTCGGCCCCCTCTTCCTCGGCGGCGTGTCTCCACGCTACCGCGCGGTACGCGAGGTACTCCTCGTGGATGTCCAGCGCGGTCACCTCGGTCGTCGACCGCCACCTGCGGCAAAGAGACGCACGGCGAGCGGTGGCCGGGTCGGCATCCACCTCGGTGACCTGGTCGCACCAGTCCGATCCGAGGTCGCGGACGTCGCTGAACCTGTCCGCGGCCAACGCCGTGTCCATGATTGGACCCAGATCGCAGTCGTCTTCCAGCGCGCAAGCCAACAACTCACGGTATTGTGGGTCCAGCTCCCGTGGCTCCCGGAACCGACTGCCGCCGGTGTTCGGCTCGAACACGACCGCTGCGCTGATCACGGGCGTGGCGATGATCACGGTGGCACCTGCGCGCCGCGCCTCTGCTACGAGAATGCGCGTCCACAGGTGGAACGACCGGGAGGGGCACCTCCGGTCGGAGTACCAACGGTCGCGCTCAGTCGCCGCCCACAGCAGATGAACGCCGAACGCGCGTACCACCCAGAGGGCCTCGGATCGGCGCACCGCGGCGCGCCACAGCGCGTGAATATAGGGGTGCTTCACGGGCGCGCACTGCTCCCCCATCATCTCGGGGGCGTCGTTGGTCCCCATGTAGTAGACGATGAAGTCCGGGTCGTACCGGCTGATGAAGCGGGTGTAGTAGAAGGCGTTTGCGGACACGGAGCCCGGGCGACCCATGTTGACGACCGAGATCGTCCGGTCGGGGAAGCGCGCCTGCAGGTCGTCAGCGAGCATCGCCGGTGGCGACGCGCGGACATCCAGTGGACTCCCGGCTACGCTCGATTCCCCGACAACGAAGATCCGCACCTCGTTCGGCCGCTTGGCCTCGGGCATCCGGTTGCCGACCGGGAGATTCTCGAACGCGATTCCCGGGCCAGCGTGGCCCGTGAGCAGGGGGAGCGGATTGTCGTAGAGCGACTCATCGACTCGCACCGGCGCGATGGACGGCAACCACTGCCGCGCGGCGATCTCGAGCGCGAGAAACGGGATCGCGAGCGAGCAAAACGCCAGCAGCAGTTTCCACCGCATCCGGTAGCGACGTCAGGCAGGCTGGCCGGGAGGGGACGCCGACGGGGGCTCGGCCGCCTGCTCGGACGCGTCGGTGATCTCGTCCGTCTTCGATGGAGACGCCTCTCCGCCGCTCTCGGGTGCTGTGACCGGAGTGTCTTCGCTCATAGGTCGTTTGTCACCGAACGACTCGTCGGCCCGGGCGCCTCGCCTCGCCGCGGGGCGTATGCTCGCACCATCCCCTTGTGCACGGCAAGGGCGGTCCGGCACCGGCGCTCCCCAGCCGCGACACTCGGGCAGCGATGAGCCGATCGTCGACGATCCCATCTCCGTGGTTGGAGCGCTTCGCCGGGTTGATTCCGGAGGGCGGAACGACCCTGGATCTCGCCTGCGGACGCGGGCGGCATACCCGCTACCTTGTAGGTCTGGGATATCGACTGGTCGCCGTCGATGTCGACGTCACGGGGGTGGAGGATCTGAGAGGCGACGTCAGGGTCGAGATCATCGAAGCCGACCTGGAAGCGGACGGGTGGCCCTTCGCCGAGCGTCGCTTCGACGGGATCGTGGTGACCAACTACCTGCATCGCCCGCTCCTGCCGCGTCTCGCGGATGCGCTCGCTCCGGAGGGCGTGCTGATCTACGAGACGTTCGGCGCGGGCAACGAGGAGTTCGGGCGCCCGCGCAACCCGGCGTTTCTGCTCGAGCCGGGGGAGCTGCTCGAGGTCTTCGCGCTGCGCCTGATGATCGTCGCGTACGAGCATGTCTTCATCGAGACGCCGAGGCCGGGGGTTCGGCAGAGGATCTGCGCGATTGACGCGCCTGCCGGCCTTCGATGATCGCCACGGCTCCGCGTGGGCGCGCGAAGCTGTCGCATGCCTCAGAGACCTCGGGACGCCACCGCGAGTGCATGGACCAGGAGACCCAGGATCGTGCCGCCCTCCGGTCCGGAACCGTCGCGGTCGTCGTCCGGCGCGCGTGACTGCCGGACGGCGACGATCCGCGGGCGGGCGGAATCCGCTGTGTCGTCGTCGCTGACCAGGTCCACGTGAACCTCGACGTGCCGCGGCGCTCCCGCACCATCGTCCTCGAGCACGACGACGACCGGCGCTCCGGGCCGAGCGGAGATCGCTTGGACAGCGATGCCCGCCCACCGGGAGCGCCCGGGAACGAGGAGCGTCGCGAGCCGGGTCGCGAGGTGAGCGCTGGATCCCTCTCCCCCCGGCCACCCCACCGCGAGCCTCGCGACGTGGGCGCGTACCGCGGCGACGGGTTCGGCGAGCGAGCGGGAGAGCGCCTCGGCGAACGCTGGATCGGTTTCGTGGGAGATCCCGGCGTCCGACCAACGCAGTCTCTCCCGTTCTCCGCGTCGCTCGACGGTCAGGATCAGGGTACCGTCCGTCTTCGGCGCGATCTGTCGGAGCTGCCAATCTGGACCCCGCGACCCTGCCGGGAGCCGCCTGAGGAGATCGTCGAACGTCGGCGTGTCGCCGTGGGGAGCAGGGGTCGGCGCGTGGGCAGGTATCTCGTCGAGGGCCCGGTGCTCGAGCGCGGCGGCGCCGGATTCGAGAGGCACGACCACGGGGCTGGTCGCCGGCACCCACGCTCCCTGGAGGCCGCCGCTCGGCTTCGAATGCTGTGGTTCGGATCGCGAGAACGCGGCGGCACCGGGCGCACTGGCTCCGTCGCGGTCGCGCCAGTGGGAGATCACGGCATCGACCTCGGCCTCCGAGCCGAGCTCGCCGACGGCCTCGATGATCGCCTCGACCGCGCGCCGGTAGTCGGCGGCGGCAGGCGCGGCAACCGTGGAGCGCAGTCGCCTCAATTCGAGGCGAAGCGGGTCGTTGTCGTCGATCGATGCCTGCGCCGGTATGGGCTCCAGGCGCACGAGCAGACGATGGATGGTCTCGGTGCGCGGATCGGCGAATCGCCACGGATGCTCCCGCTGATCGGGATCGGAGACGCAGCTGGCGAGTACGGACGAGATACTCCCGAACTCGTCCGTGACGAGGCCGTCGTGCCGCGCGAGCTCGGTGACCGGCACGCCGCCCCAGAGCTGCAGTCGTGTGCCGATCAGCTTGTTCAGCCAATCGTTGCCGAGCCTACCCGCCGCGTCGACGTTGGCGAGCAGGTCCCGGGGTTCGGTCCAGGGGGTGAAGAGGATTCCGGCGAAGCCGTCGTCGGCGAGGGAGAACCCATTGGGGAATCGTCTCTCCAGGTCTTCGATCAGGTCGAGGCAGTCCCAGAGCTGTTGGGCCGTCAGGTTCTTGTTGAGGCGCTCGTTCTCCCGATCCGAGAAGTTCTCGGCGCCGATGGAGACGAGATGCAGGCTGTGCCCGGCGCTCGTCATCGCCGGTAGCAGGAGCTCGAGTTTCCGGGCTCGGCCGAGGAGCACGTCGGCGCGCAGCATGGTCACGAATCCGGACGGGCGGAGATCGGAAGCCACGACCGCATCGAGAAGCTCGACTACGCGCTCGCTCAGTCGGCTCTCCTCGACGAGATAGGTCACCCGGCCGTCCCCTTCCTTCAGCGTGGCCTGATGCGCCAGAACCTGGGCGAGTGCGTGTTCGACCGGGGGCGTGTCCAGATCGCGATCGGCTCCGTCCGTCGCGCACAAGAGCGGTGTGCCGCAGAAGGAGCAGCCGAGGTAGTCGTTGACGCCAGGCGAGTCGAGGTCGCGAAAGTAGGGATTGGAACGGACCGGGCGGCGGTAGTGGCAGCCTATCTGGACGGCGAGCCGCACGACCTCCTCGGGCGCCGCCGGGGATCGACCGCCTTGCCCGGATCGTTCGTCGAGCGGCGCGCGGTCGAACACGGGCTCGACGGCGTCGAGCAGGAGCGTATCGTCGGCCCGCGGTTCGGCGCCAAGCCAAGCGCTGGCGGTCGTCACCGTCGTACGTACCGCCCAGGTCGGCATCAACTCGCGGCTGAGGTCGACGATCGAGAGCGCCTCCCGTCCGCTCTCGATCGCGCCCAGGAGCTCGGCGACCGGGCGATCGTGAAAGACCACGACATCGGCGTGCGCATCGTCGATCGCCTGGAGCAAACGGGCTCGCATCGACGGCGGTAGGTCGACGCAATAGCGCCCCCCCGCGTGCATGTACGGTTCGGGGACGTCGACGAAGAGCCACTTGACGACACGACCGAGGCGGGCACCCAACGCGGCGAGGTAGGGGAAGATCTCGGCACGGTGGTGCCGGTATCGGTCGGTCGGTCGCGTCTCGAAGAGGATGACTCGAGACATGGGCGTCGTGGGTTTCGGGGGACTCCGTAGGACGTCGGAGGTCGAGCACGCGGTCGGACGCGGGGAGCCCGCGCCGGCCGCTCGGCATCGGCGCCGGTGCGGGGCAATGGGCGCGATCGAGCATGGCTCCGGCGGCGGCCGCCATCGAATCGACAGGCGCTGGACGGGGCAAGCGTAGACCTCGCCTCCTTGGGCGGTCAAGACGGCATCAGCGCCGCAGCATGTTTCGATCGCGTTCCGGTAGTGCTCAATCATGGCAGTGTCCTCCGACCGCCGCCGGGTGTTCCGGCGTGGGTGAATCGCACGGTGGACACTGCCGTTCTTTTTTCTGGAGGATCACCCCCTCCTACCGAGATCGACCACACACCCGCCCGTCATCTCGACTTGACAGCGGCTGGGGCATCTCGTAGGGGATTCCGTCCCTCCGAGGGTCCACGAGTCAGCCGGAACCACGAGCAGAGCCATGAAGGCAGAAATCCACCCCGAGTACCACCCGGTGGTCTTCGTCGATGGCGAGTACGAGATCGTCACCAAGTCGACGCTCACCAGCGGCAAGACCCGCGACATCGACGGTGTGAATCACTACGTGATCGACATCGCGATCAGCTCGTATACGCACCCCTTCTGGACTGGCACGCAGCGCATCGTCGATGCCGCCGGACGCGTCGAGCGGTTCAACCGGAAGTACGGCCGGGCGAACCCGACGAGCTGAAGCCCGCCCCCGTCCCTCCCGTCGAGAGGATCGCGATGAGCATGACGGTCGGAGGGCAGGCGGTCATCGAGGGGGTCATGATGCGGACCCCGCACAGCATGGCGATCGCCGTGCGCCGTGCGGACGGTTCGATCGAGGTGCGTGACGAGGCCTGGTATTCCGTCGGCAAACGCTGGCGCTTTCTCAAGTGGCCCTTCGCGCGCGGGGGCGTCACGCTCTGGGAGTCCCTCCACAACGGGATGAGCGCGTTGAGCTGGAGCGCCGAGCGCGCGACGCTGGACGACGAACGAATGGCCGCCGCGGCGGCGATCGAGGACGCTCGGACTCCGGATGGGTCCGCGCCCGTCGAGGTCGCGAATCCCGGCCCCGCCGAGGTCGATGATCGGCAGGACGAGGAGTCGACGGCTCCGATGGCCGGCTCATTGGCGATCTCGGGGACGATCGCACTCAGTCTCCTCTTCGCGTTTGCCCTGTTCATCGCGCTCCCGCACGGGATCGCGCTTCTGGGCGGGCGGGTCTTCGACGTGGAGAGCCTCGACGGCACGTCGATGCCCTTCCATGTGGTGGCCGGCCTGTTCAAGGTGCTGATATTCCTCGCCTATCTCTGGGCGATCAGCCGCCTCGAGGACATCCGGCGGGTGTTCCAGTACCACGGCGCCGAGCACAAATCGATCTTCGCCTGGGAAGCCCAGGAGCCCCTCGACATCGCGCACGCGTCGGCCCACGGACGGCTGCATCCGCGCTGCGGGACCAGCTTCCTCTTCATCGTGATCCTCACCAGCATCGTGGTGTTCGCGGTGGTGTTCGGGACCGTCGAGGTGCCGGTCGCCAACAAGATCCTCAAGCAGCTCACGTTGATCGCGATGAAGCTGCCCCTGCTCTTCCCGATCGCCGGTATCGCCTACGAAATTCAACGTCTCTCGGCCCGCCACCCGAATGCCGCCTGGCTGCGTCCGCTGATCTGGCCCGGGCTGATGTTGCAGCGCATCACCACCCAGGAGCCGGACGCCGGCCAGATCGAGGTCGCGATCGCGTCGCTCCGCTCCGCGTTGGCGCGGGAGCAGGACGTGCTGGCCGGCCAACCGGACCCCGGTCGCCGGGAGACCCGGTACGAGGCCGCCGAGGAGATCGCCTGGTCGCCCTCTCTCGCTGCGGCCGAGTGATGTTCGAGGGCCTCCGAGAGGTCGAGCGACGTTTCGACGAGCTGCAGCACAAGCTCGCCGACCCGGTCGTCGCCGGCGACCACACGGCATAATCCCGGGTTCACAAGGAGATCACCCAGCTCGAGCCCATCGTCGAGACCTACCGCGCTTGGGTCGTCACGTCGGCGCAGATCGCCGAGACCCGCGAGATGCTGCGCGACGACGACCCGGATATCCGTGAGCTGGCCAAGGGGGAGCTCGCCGAGCTCGAGCCGCGATTGCCCGAGCTGGAGCAGGCGCTGCGGCTCCTGATGCTCCCCACGGATCCGCTCGACGAGAAGAACATCATCCTGGAGATCCGCGCCGGAGCCGGCGGCGACGAGTCATCGCTCTTCTCCGGCGACCTGCTCAACATGTACACCCGGTTCGCGACCGGCCGCCGGTGGACCGTCGAGATCCTGTCCCGGAGCCAGGGAACGGTCGGCGGCTTCAAGGAGGTCATCGCCATGATCTCCGGGGCCGACGTGTACTCCGCCCTGAAGTGGGAATCCGGCGTGCACCGCGTCCAGCGCGTGCCGGAGACCGAGGCGCAGGGGCGCATCCACACCTCGACGTGTACCGTCGCCGTGCTGCCGGAAGCGGAGGACGTCGAGCTCGAGATAGACCCCGGGGACCTGCGCATCGACACGTTCCGCGCATCGGGCGCCGGCGGTCAGCACGTCAACCGCACCGAGTCCGCCATTCGGATCACCCACCTGCCCAGCGGGCTCGTGGTCTCCTGCCAGGACGAGAAATCGCAGCACAAGAACCGTGATCGGGCGATGAAGGTCCTCAAGTCGCGGCTTTTCGACCGCGAAGTCCAGCGCGCGCACGCCGAGCGCGCGGATGCGCGCCGCAGCCAGGTGGGGACCGGCGACCGCTCGGAGCGGATCCGGACGTACAACTTCCCGCAGAACCGGGTCACCGACCATCGGATCGGCCTGACCCTCTACAAATTGGACCGCTTCGTGATGGGCGAGATGGACGACTTGCTCGACGCCCTCACCGCCCACCACCAGGCCGAACTTCTCAAAGCGCAGGGAGGTTTCTGACGTGGTCGGCGAAGAATCTGGTGCCGTCCGCCGTCCATGTTGGAGACTCTATCGTCGCCGGAGTGCATCGATGCATCGAATCCCCGCCATCTTCGCCAGCGCCGTCGTGGTCGCCCTATTCGGGTTGGCCTGCGGCGGCTCGTTCCGTACCCCGGAGGCCGTGCTCGACGAGCAGGTCCGGGCGTTTCACGCACACCTGCGCTGGGGTCGTGTCGACGAGGCATCGACCTTCGTCGCGCCGGACCACCGGCAGATCTTCCTCGGCATGCACGACGAGCTCGGCGATGACTACCAGGTCACCGAGTACGAGATCGAGAGCGTGCAGGTCGACCGGGACACCGATACGGCCGTCGTGACCGTATGGATGCAATGGTTCCGGCTTCCGAGCACCCGTGTCGACGAGGAGACCTACGTGGAGACGTGGAGCTACGACGACAACGACCGGGTGTGGCGCCTGACCGACCGCCAGGTCCAGGAATAGCGGGCGCCCGATGGTGTGCCGGATAGGAACGATCGTCGTCGACCCGCCCATCGTCCTCGCGCCGATGGCGGCGGTGACCAACCCGCCCTACCGCAAGCTCTGTCGCGAGCAGGGCGCCGGGCTCGTCGTCACCGAAATGGCGAGCGCCCGCGGGATCGTCGACGGAGACCGGAAGACCTGGTCGCTCGTCGACATCCAGCCCGACGAACATCCGATCGCCGTGCAGCTGTTCGGGGCCGATCCCGAAGAGCTCGCCCGAGCGGCCGTGCAGGTCGTCGACGTCGGCGCAGACGTGGTCGACGTCAACATGGGATGCCCGATGAAGAAGGTCGTGCGGACCGGTCGCGGCGCGGCGCTCCTGCGGGACCCGGCGCGCGTCGAGGCGATCGTCTCCGCGATGACCGAGGCCGTCTCGGTGCCGGTGACCGCCAAGATTCGCGCCGGCTGGGATGACGCGAACGCCGTCGAAGTCGCCCGTGCTCTCGAGTCCGGCGGGGCCTCTGCCGTCACCATTCATGGGCGGACCCGCAGCGACCTCTACGCGCATCACGCCGACCTCGACGTGATCGCCGACGTGAAGCGGAGCGTCGGCATCACCGTCATCGGCAATGGCGACGTGTGCGACGTGGCGAGCTGTGATCGGATGTTCGAGCGCACCGGCTGCGACGCCGTCATGGTCGCCCGCGGTTGCCTGGGCAACCCCTGGCTCTTCGCCGAGCTCCGTGCCCACCTCGCGGGGACGCGCGCCGATGTCGACCGATCTCCCCACGGCGTCCGTCAGATGGTCTTGCGCCACCTGGCGCTCTACGCGGAATCCCTCGGCCCTCAGCGCGCCGCGCTCGAGTTCCGCAAGCACGCCCTCTGGTATTTCAAGGGGAGCCCGGCGGAACCCGCCTTCCGGGCATTGCTCCCCACCCTCACCACGCTCGAACACCTCTACGAGGCCGTCGACACCGCCTGCGCAGCGCTGCGTCCGGCGTCGCTCTCTACGGACGCCCGCGAATGTAGCGGTTGACGTTTCGCCGGTGGGTGCGGAGGTCGTTCGCGAAAGCGTGGCGTCCGGATCCGTCGCCGATGGCGACGAAGTAGAGGACGTCGGGGTCGTCGGTGGGCTCGAGGGCGGCGCGGATCGCGCTGCGACCGGGATTCGAGATGGGGGTGGGTGGCAAGCCGTCGATGACGTAGGTGGACCAGCGGTTGTCGGGGGCACGGCAGAGGGCGCGGGTCGGGGTCTCGGACCAGGTGTCCGGTCCGTAGATGCAGGTAGCGTCGCATTGGAGCGGCATTCCCCGGGCGAGTCGGTTGTAGATGACCCGGGCGATTCGCGGCTGTTCGTCGGCGACCCGGGCCTCTTCTTCGACGACGCTGGCGATGGTGAGGAGCTCGTGCACGGAGTACTCGGCGGCCGGTCCGTCGGCCGGCGCGGCGAGCTCGGCTCGGGCTCGTTCGCCGGCGGCGAACAGGCGCCGGAGCAGGGCCTCGGCGTCGGTGTCGGGGTCGAGCTCGTAGGTGTCGGGCATCAGGTAGCCTTCGAGCGACGGCGCGGTCACGCCGAGGTCGGCGAGCAAGCCCGGGCCGGACGCGGCATCGAGCAGGTGCGCGGCCTGTTCCAGGTCGGTCTCGGAGACGAGGGCCTCGAGCTGGAAGAGATTTGTCCCTTCGGGGATGGTGAGCCGGACGGAGGGCCGATAGGTCGTCTGGCAGAGCACGTCGAAGAGCTCCCTCGCCGTCGCGTGTGCCGGCAGGGGGTGATGACCGGCTTGCAGACAGCCGCCGGGCCGGCGCCAGCGGACCCAGAGCTCCCAGGAGGGATCGTCGATCACGACGCCCTGGTCGATCAGTCGGCGGACGACCAGCCGGGCCGTCTCTCCGGGGCGGACCTCGACGCTGTCAGGGTGGTTCGGGGAGAGGACGTCGGCGTCCCGGAACGTCGACAACGTCGCGCCCGCCGCGCCCGCGAGAGTGACGGCGACCCCGAGGAGCACGACGGAGGCGAGGCATCCTCGTCGGCGGGGTCCGGTCTCGTCAGCGCTCATCGGGGCCCTCGCCCGGTGTGCGATCGAGGAAGGCCTGGAGGATCAGCATCGCGGCGACCTGGTCGACGACCTTCCGACGCTTCTCGCGGCGCACTCGCGCGTCGATCAGGCTGCGTTCGGCGTCGACGCTGGTCAGGCGCTCGTCCCACTCGTGCACGGTGAGACCGAGCCTCTCGCCGACCCGGCGGCCGAAGTCGCGGACCCGCCGCACGGCGAAACCCTCGCGTCCGTCGAGCTCCAGCGGCAGGCCGATGACGATGTCGTCGACGTTCTGCTCCTTGGCGACGCGTTCGATCTGGTCGACGGCCGCCTCGACCGGTCGGGCGTCGATCGTGGCGAAGGGGGTGGCGATCGTCCCCGATGGATCGCTGATCGCGAGCCCGATTCGCACGGTTCCGAAGTCGATGCCGAGAGTCCGCATGGCGGGAGCATGCCACCGCCGATCGTGGTGCGCCAGCCCGTCGCAGAACACACCAACCGACATGTGGCCCCATAAACGACATGTCGTGCAATGTAGGACAAAAACTTGCTGGCGGATCCAGGCCCTCCGATAATGGAGTCGGGATCCGAATAACACAGCCGCAAGTCGCCGATATCATTGGCGATTTTTTGTTTTAGGCGACTGCCGAACGTAGCCTCGGCCGGGATGAACGACCCCCGCGAGGCACTGATGGCGGCAACGACAGAGACTCTCGAGCGCGCAGCTTTCGCCCCCACCGTCGACCCGACGCCCTTCCTGAAGTGGGTCGGTGGCAAGACGCGGCTCCTCTCCCAGATGGAGGGACTCCTCCCCGAGGAGTTCGACGGCTACCACGAGCCCTTCGTCGGCGGCGGAGCGGTCTTCTTCCGCCTCTTGCCCGACCAGGCCCGACTGACCGACGTGAACGGTCGGCTGATCGACTGCTACACGGCGATCCGCGACGACGTCGAGAGCCTGGCCGACGAGTTGGCGCGCCACGCGAGGCGTCACGACAAGGCGTACTACTACCGGCAACGGGAGCGCTTCAACTCGGCCAGGCGCCTGTCGGGGACGCAGCGGGCGGGGCTGATGATGTACCTCAACAAGACCTGCTTCAACGGGTTGTACCGGGAGAACTCCCGCGGCGAGTTCAACGTGCCGATGGGGTCGTACAAGAAGCCCCGGGTGCTCGATCTGCCGAACCTGCTCGCGGTCCATGAGACCCTGCAAGGCGTCGACCTGGGCGTAGCGTCGTTCGAGCGGGTGCTCGATCACGCCGAGCCCGGCGACCTGGTCTACTTCGACCCGCCCTACGTCCCGGTCAGCGCGACCAGCTCGTTCACGAGCTACGCCAAGGGCGGATTCGGTTCCGACCTGCAGGTGCGCCTCGCCCAGGTATTCGCCGAGCTGGCGCAGCGCGGCTGCTACGTGATGCTGTCGAACAGCGACTGCGGTCTCGTCCGGGAGCTGTACGCCGGCTGGCGCATCGAACAGGTGTGGGCGCCCCGTTCCATCAACTCCCGCGCCGATCGCCGCGGTGCCGTCCCCGAAGTCGTGGTCTGCAGCTGGCCGTGAGCGAGCGAGGCCGTCGCTACCGGCAGCGGTTGGTGTCGGGGGCCATGCCGAGGAGGGGGGCGACGTCGATGCGTCGGCCACCGGGGATCTCGATGTCGATGTGGACGTGGGGGAGGGACTCCATGACGGCGGTTCCGCCCATGAGCCCGATCTCCTGGCCCGCTTCGACTTCGTCGCCGACGGCGAGCTGGGGATGCACGGCGCCAAGGTGCATGTAGCGCACCCGATGGCCGTCGATCGTGGTGCCGATGGCCTCGGTGGAGATCATGGCGCCGGTGTGCCCGGAGCCGTAGTCGCGGGTGAAGAAGGCGACGCGGCCGTAGCCGGCGATGTCGGCTGAGCGGGGTAGATCGACGCCGCTGCGTCGGGTCGTCCCGCCGCGATTGTCCGGGCGACCGTAGCGTGCGGGGTCATCTTCGGGCCGTCCGATGGCGGTGATCCTGGAGCGGACCATCGCCCGCACGGGGGTGCCGAGCCCGGCCGCTGGTCCAACTCCGCCGATGTCGAGCGCGGCGTGTTGGCGGCCGCCGGAGCGACAGTCGCCGAACATGCCGAAGATGTGGTCGAGCGGGTAGGGCACGGCGAGCCCCGGCTGGGGTCGATCGTCGACGAACACCGGCTCGCGCAGGAGCGCCCGGCTGTCGTGCTCGTCGGTGAAGGGGAGCCCGAAGTCGTCGGTCGTCGGTTGCCGGCGGTGCCCGCACCCGGGTGCCAGTCCGATCGTCAGGGCGACGAGCGCGCCGCCGAGAATGGTGGCATGTGGTGAGTGAGCCACGCCGCCACCGGCGGCACGGGCAAGCCGGAAGCCGATGGAATCGATGAGCCTTGGTGTCAGGGGGTCTCGCGGCTGTCGAGACCGAGTCGTCGTCGCAGACGATTGATGTCACCCATCACGTCGCGCTTCTCGCGGCGCAGGGTGACGAGCTGTTGTTCGAGCGCGTTGATCTGCTGCTCGACGCCGGCGCGGTTGCCTCCGGTGAGGGCGTTCGCGGCGATCTCCAGCGAGGAGATCTGGTTGAGGAGCCGCTGCTCTTCGAAGTCGAGGTTACCCCAACGGACGACGAGCGCGTTGTACTCGGGGTCGGAGTCGAGCTCGATCATGGCGTCGCGCACCTCTTCGTAGGTGTACTCGTAGTCTTCCATGATCGCGTCGATCTCGGACATGTCGGACCAGGCGACGTCGTGGGCGAGGCCGAGGCGCGGGTCACCGGCGAGGACGCCGCGGTCGATGATGGTCATCAGCGTGTCGGCGCAGAGCTGGTATTGCGGGTAGATGCCGACGAAGGACTCCCAGTCGTCGACATCGAACGCGTCGAGCAGGGCAACCCGGTTTTCGTTCATGCACGGCTCGTTGTCGTACCAGACGAGCAGGGCTTCGTCGGCTTCGCGTCGGCGCCTCTCCTCGGCGAGCGCGACCTCGGCGTGCTCGGTGCACCGGGCGGCGGCGCCGGCGAAGTAGGGGTCGGGAGAGTTGACGACATGTCCCGCGATCGCGACGGCGTTCGCGTGGTCGGCGGCGTATGCCCGCTCGTAGCACTGAAGGATCGCGAAGTAGTCCTGTCGCTGTTGGGGCACCCACGAATCGATGGGCCCGAAGCTGCCATTGAAGACCTCGCGCATCAGCTCCAGGCGTCCGAAGACGAGGTCGCAGTTCACGCCGAGCTGCTGGCACGTGGCGACGAGGGCATCGACGGGCAACGTGCCCTGGTAGTTCGGCTCGACGATGAAGAGGGTCCCGAAGTCGCGCTGTGCCGCGACGAAGTCGCCGGCCTGGAAAGCCTCATCGGCGTCGAGGAAGACCAGATCCGGGATCTCGTCCCCCCGCGGCATCGGCGTGAAGGGAGAATCCTGGCCTCCGGAGCCGATATTCGAGCCGGTCGTCAGGCCGGTGCAGCCGCTCAGCACGGCCGCGACCACGAGCGAAACCAGTGTGCATCGGAGGAAGGTCATCATTTCGACGAGTGAGAGGGTGAGCGGCGCGGGTATAGCGCGCGCGCAATCACCTTTCAACCGGCCGTTCCGGGTGTGGGGTCGCGTCGCGCGATCAGCGCGTCGATCGCGGCTTCGGCTTCGTCCGCGACCTCTTCTTCTTCTTCACGCCGCCAGCGGGCGATGCGGTCTCGCAAGCGGTCGAGCAGGGCGTCGCTGTCCTCGACCTCGGCAGCCGCGAGCAGGTGGCGCCAGGCGTCGGGCGTCGAGGCGAGGGAGTGTGGGCCGGCCGCTCGGACGATCGCGTCGTTGTCCCGGTCGAAGAGCAGGTAGCGGAACCCGTCTTCGGTCACCGGCAGGCGATCGAGGACCTCGGGCGCGTCGGTTTCGAGTGCGGCGAGCAGTCGCCCGGTGAGCTCGCGGACGAGCGCCAGCAGCGAGGTCTCCGCCCCGCCCTCGGCGACGAGCGCCCGGTCGGCACCCGTCAGCCCGTGGACGTCGACGCGAAGTGTTCGGTCGTCGGGGGCCACGCGGACTCGACCGGTGACCACGACATCGGCCTGCGCGCGGCTCTGCTCGCCGGATACCACGCTGTCAGGCAGGGGACCTTCGACGAGCACGTGGGTCAGGCGACCGGCCCGTTCGGCGAACCATGGAACATAGAGCGCGTCGAGTCCGGCATCGACGAGGAGATCGGCCAGCAGGGCGGGGATCTGGCGGCCGAACACGCCCTGTGCGCGGTCGATTCGACTCGCTTCGAAGGGCAGCAGCGCGATCTTCACGTCGCCTCGTCGGCCGCATCGCCCACGATCTCGTCGATCGACCGGGCTCCGCTCTCGTCGAGTCTCTCGCCGAGCCGACGGAGGATCCCGCGGACGCACGAGGGTCCTCCGTAGACGAATCCGGTGTAGAGCTGAACCAGGTCGGCGCCGGCCCGGATCATCTCCCAGGCATCGTCGCCGTTCAAGATCCCTCCGACACCGATGATCGGCAGCCGCCCGCCGGAGAGGCGCCGGATCTGTCGGACGAACTCGCGACTCCGCACGGTGAGCGGAGCTCCGGAGAGGCCCCCCGCGCCCACCGCCTCGACGCGAGCGGCGGGCGTCCGCAGGCCATCACGGGCGATGGTCGTGTTGGTCGCGATGATCCCGTCGATGGCGACGTCCTCGGCGATGCCGACGATCTCCTCCAGCTGGGCCTCGTCGAGGTCGGGGGCGATCTTGACCAATGTCGGGCGCCAGCGTCGGTCTCGTCCGCAGAGCGCGGCGTTCTTCTCGGCGACCGCCCGCAGGAGCGCGGTGAGCGCGTCGCGCTCCTGCAGCGCGCGAAGGCCGGCGGTGTTGGGGGAGCTGACGTTGACCGCGAAATACGCCGCGTACGGGTGGAGCAGCTCGAGGCTCCGCAGGTAGTCGCCGGCGGCCTCTTCGTTGGGGGTGATCTTCGACTTGCCGATGTTGATGCCCAACACGGGGCGGATCGTGGCGCCCTGGAGTCTGTGTGCCGCGTTCTCTGCGCCGCGGTTGTTGAAGCCGAAGCGATTGATCAGCGCGTGGTCGGCGGGAAGGCGGAAGAGTCGGGGTCGGGGGTTGCCGGGCTGGGCGTGCGCGGTGAGTGTGCCGACCTCGACGAAACCGAATCCGAGGGCGTGCAGCTGGTTGAACCAGCGAGCGTCCTTGTCGAAACCCGCGGCGAGGCCGACGGGGTTGGGGAACGAGAGCCCGAAGCGCTCCACGGCGAGGCGCTCGTCTTCATGGTCGAGCAGGCGCTTCGTGGTCCAGCCGAGCGGGGGGACGCGGACGGCGGCCGAGTAGAGCGCCATCGCGACGTGGTGGGCGCGCTCCGGACCCAGGGCAAAGAGCAGGGGCCTGAATAGCCGTGTCCAGATCACGGAGTCGTCCGTGGCGCGCCTTCGTGGTTTCCGAAGGAGTTGTCGATCACGGGTCGCAATCGTCGATCGGCGATCTGCACGTCGAGCTGTCTGCCGAACACCCGCTCGAAATGGGGGGCGACGAATCGCGTCGCCTGGATCTCGACCGACGGGTCGTCGTGCGGTTCGATCAGGACGTTGATTCGCCGCTCGTCGACGGTACATTCGAGCCCGCGGATGTTCCCGCAGTGACCGCGATCGAGCGAGTTCGCCAGTCGGAGCATGGTGGAGAGCTTCTTGACCAGCTCGCGATCGTCCGAGGCGAGCGCCATGTAGGCTTCGTGCCGGGACTTCGGCGCCGAGCGCCGATGGTAGCGGGCGACGTTGGCGATGATCGCCTGCTCGCGTTCCGAGAAGCCGGCCAGGTCGGCGTGTTGGACCAGGTAGAGGGTGTGACGATGGTGGGCCGATCGGTTGACGACGAGCCCGACGTCGTGCAGGAGCGCGGCGAACTCGAGCAGGTGGCGATGTGTTTCGCGGAGGCCGTGCAGCGAGCGGAGGTCTTCGAAGACCCGTTCGGAGAGGACGGCCACTTGCCGGGCGTGGGCGATCGAGGAATACATGCGCCGCGCGAAGAGCACGACGCTTCGTCGCCTCGGGTCGGGCTCCTCGGTAATGAGCCGGAGCCCGGGTCGATTGCGCTCCAGGTAGTCGATGATCAGGCCTTCGCGCAGGGCGGCGTCGCAATAGGTGAATCCGTCGGCTCCAAAGGTCTCGACCAGGGTGAGCATGAGGACGCCACCCTCGAGGATCGCATCGCGTCGGCGGTCGTCGAGCCCGGGTAGCTCGGCGCGCTCGGCGTCGGTGGCGGTGGCGAGGCAGCGGACGGTCTCGGCGAGGTCGGCGCGGGAGACGTACTCCGGAGAGTTTCCTGTTCGCGCGGCCGTGATGCGGGCGAGTGCCCGGGCGGTGCCGCTCGACGCGAGGGCGATATCGAACCCGCGTGCCCGGACCGGTTCGACGACGAAATCGACTCGCCGGCGGATATGTGTGCGCAGGGTCTCGAGCTCCTCGCGGGTCGGTGGGTCCGAGTGCAGGAACGTGTCCTTCAGCCGTCGGACACCGAGCTTCAGCGACTTGACGAGGTAGTCCCGTCGCTGGTCGGCGAGGATGAACTCGACCGATCCGCCACCGATGTCGATGATCAGCGCGCGCCGGGCACCGAAGTCGAAGACCTCGCGGGTGCCGAGGTAGATGAGGTGTCCCTCCTCGACGCCTTCGACCATGCGGGCCGCGATCCCGCACTCGTCGGCGACGCGGGCGATGAAGTCGGCGCCATTGCGCGCTTCGCGGACGGCGGACGTGGCGACGGCGATCACGTCGGCGACCTCGTAGCCGTCGGCCATTCGTTTGAAGGTACGCAGGGCTTCGAGCCCGCGCTCCTGGGCATCTTCGCCGAGGTAACCGTCGACGAGCGAGCGCTCGCCGAGATGGACCATCTCCTTTTGTCGGTCGATGACGGTGACGCTGCCGTCTCCATCGATCTCGGCGACGATCATGTGAATGGAGTTCGAGCCGATGTCGATGGCGGCGAGCTTCATGGCGTTGGCTGCAGGAGTCGCCCCGATTCTTCGCGGCGATGGCGGCGCCGTCAACGCCGGTGGTTCGCGGGGTGCCGGGTTGGTGGTCGACCCGTGGTCGCGGGGGGTCTGGACTTCACTTGACGGTCTGCGTGGGCTAAGACGGAGAGGCGGGCAAGGAGCGCCCACACCCCCAGACCTGATGGTCCTGTACGACGTCATCCTCGTGGGGTTCCCGACCGGTCCGACTGTCGGGGATTCGGCAGCTGCGGCAATCGCGGAGGTGTTCGGCGTGTCCGCGGATGCGGCCGAGCGGATGGTGGCGCGCATGCCGACGGTCGTGAAGTCCGGGGTTCCGGAGGCGATCGCGCGCAAATACTACAACGCGTTCGTCTACATGGGGGCCCAGTGCAATTTCCGGTTGAGCGGCGACCAGCCGGCGACGGCGGAGACCTCGCCGGGGCTGCCGCGCCCGCCGGCCACCGACGTGGGGATCGCCCCGGGTGAGCTGGATGATTCGGGCGAGCTCGCGCCGCTTCCACTGGATGTGCTGGACGGTGCGCAGGCCCTGGGCCGCCTGCGTCGTCGGCAAGACCGGTCCACCGTCGAGAATGTGCGGCCGGGCCAGGTTCAGACCGAGAAGATGCCGTTGGTCGGCGACGCTCGCCGGGCGCCCAAATCGGGTCCGACGCAGGCGTTGTCCGGCGTGGAGGACACGGTCCCGTCGACGACCCTGGAACAAAACATGCCGGCCGGTACCGAAGCGATGCCGGCGCTCGCCGGCTCGCTGGTCCACCCGGACGCCGCGGGCGGGAAGAGGCGGTTGGCGTTGGCTTCGACGGCGGCGCTTCCCGCTCAGCCGGACGGGCCGCCTCGACCCGGCGACGGCGCCGCCAGCCCCCGTCGCGAGGGCAGCGGCCGCGATTCGGAGTACTCTCCCACCGAAGCGCTACCCGCCGTGGCGGACGATGCGCGCGCGCTCGCGGCCTCGCGGGCCCAGGCGAAGGGCGGATTGCCGGCCGGCAGAACGCACCCGCGCACGATGGCGCTCGGCGGCGCACCACCGATGGTCGATTCGGCCGCGGATACGGCAGACCCCAGCTGGAACGCGCCCACCGACATCAGCGCGGCACTCGGTCAAGGTGCGGAGCCGCGAGTCGACGAGCGAGGCGCTCTGGAGCTGCCGGCCGAGGAAGCCGGCGCGGCGGAGATCGAGAGGGGCGGCCTCGGGTCAGCTGCAAGCGATGCAGCTGCGGGTGCCTCCGACGACATCGTGCTGGAGTTGCTGGACATTCCCGAGGCGCCCACCTCAGATGGACCGCAGCGCTCTGGATTGGCGTGGGGGCCGAGCGGTTCCGGCGCTTCGTCGATGGGCGAGGAGTCCAAATCGCCCGCTGCGTCGGTCGACCCACGTTCGGACACGGCGAGTGCCGCCCTAACATCGGCCGCCGAGGCGCCGAGGCCCGCGAAGCCGGCGAAGAAGCAGGTGTCGCGGATGCAGGGGCTGGAGAATACCGAGTCCGGCCTGTACGCCTCGGTGTTCCCCGGGCTGGACGAGGAGGCTTCGAGCGCGGCGGACGAGGCCCCGCAAGGGCGCCCCGCTGCTCCGGAGGCCGCCGTCGCGGAGCAGACCGCCGACCCGCTCCCTGTCGCCGCCATGGCGAGGGGCGGCAGCGGGACCGTCGACGCGACGGGCGACTATCCGGCCGCGGTGGCAGTTGCGCCCGACCCGGAGACGGCACGCGTGCGGGAAGCGTGGGAAGCGGGTCGAGACGCAGCGTTGCTACCGCGTATCGATACCAATGACGCGCGCGTCCCGGACGAAGTCGTCGCCGACGACTTCGATTATTGGGATCCCTGGAGCGACAGCAGCCTGGGCGCCGACGACTTCCTCTCGGCGCAGCCGATCGAGCCCGGCCCGACGGCCGTGCGCCACGATTCGGCGGACGGCACCCAGCTCGACGCGCCACGCCAGTCGGCGCTGTTGGCGGCGCTCGAACGCAACAACAAGTCGGACTCCCTCGGGGAGTGGAAAGACACGCCCGGTTCGGAATCGACCGACGCCCCGCCGGACCCGGCCCAAGCGGCCCCCACGGTCGAGGAGAACTACGACGAGCTCTTCGGCGCGCCGCTCGGCACGCGTGCCTCCGGGGCCGTCGCGATCCCGCAATCGTCCGAGGAGGTCGAGGCCCCCGAAGCGCCGTCCGAGGCCGCCGCCGATCAGCCGGCGGCCGAAGCGCCTCGGCCCAAGGTCGACCCCGTGCCGGCGGCTGCCATGAAGTTCGCGCGCCGCGTCCGCCCCGGCGCCGCCGCGCCGAAGCACACCCTGGTCGGCGTTCCGGCGCGCCCGGACAGCGCCGAGGCCCCCGAGGTCGTGAAACCACGCGACGAGGACGGCGGAGATGGCGACTGACGACTCCAAGGGTCGGATCGACCCGGAGGAGTTCGCCGCTGCTGCCGCAGCCCTCCCCACGGCGACGAAATGGGCGCAGCGCGACGCCGACACGCCGGACGGGACGCCGGACCGGGACTTCGGGGATGCGGCGGCGCTTCTGCCGAGAGACGATCGTGCCGCGTCGCGCTCGGCGCCGCCGGCCCAGGCGGAGGCGGAGGTCTACGATGACGACTCCGGCGAGAATCCGGCGCTCGCGAACCTGACCCCCGCCGAAACGCTGAGCGAGTGCCTGGCGCTGCCGCTGCGATGGCCGGGGCCGCTCTGGCTCGGGGTGATCGCGAGCACCGTGTGCATCGCCGGCACGCTGACCTTCTTCGTCGCGTTGACCTCGCCCGTACCGGGCATCGGCGTGAGCTTGGGACTGGCGTCGGCGGTGGCTCTGTCGGTGGCCCTCGACGTGCAGCTCAAGTTTTTTCACGCGACCCTGGTTTCCGCCCACCGGCTGCGGATGCGACCGCGGTTCGAGCCTTGGGACTGGATCGGGTGGACCTCCGCGTTCTCGCCGCTCTTCCTGCTCGTCGTCGCGTCTGCGCCGCTGGTCCTGACGTCGTCGTCGCCGTGGCTTCTGCGCGCGCTGGCGCAGATGTGGATGCTGGCCGTGGTCGCCTACTGGCCGGTCGCTGCGTTCCAGATGGCGACCCGCGACGTCTTTCACGCGGCTTGGGACATTCCCTCCGGCGTGCGCGCGATCCGGTCCGCTCCCCGTGCCTACGCGATGGTGGTCGCCGCCGGCGCCCTGGCATTCGTCGCCTCGGGCATCGTGTGGCGTCTCGGCCACATCTACGTCGGCAGCGCGCTGGGCCGATTCATGGTCGGTATTCTGCTCTTCGGTGCTCCCTTGGGTTACGTCCACGGCGTCGTCGGGGCGATGATGGGTCGGCTCGCGCGCGACCACCCGGAGTTCGCGGTCGCCGCGGGTGCCACGCTGGTCGCCGGACAGCCGTCTGACGATGCATCGTCCGGTTCGAGCTCTGCACCGGAGCCTCTTGCGGACGAGGAACAGCCGCCGGAGTCGCCGGGTTGACCGCTCCATCGCACGCCTTGCGAGAATGCCCGGTGGACACTAGACGTTGCACCGGTCGGACCCTGCGGAGCCCCGCACCGTGACTCGTCGAAACCCCCACCAGCCTCTGTTGCTCGCGTTCGCGCTCTGTGTCGCGTTCGTGGCGGCGGGCTCGGCTGCGTCCGCCCAGGAAACCCTGGAGGGCCACGGTCGACTGTTGGTGATCGCGAATCACGACAACACCGAGGTTCAGATCAACGGCGTCGCCTATCCGTACGAGTGGATCTACGGCGACATGGAGGGCGTGCTGCTTCCCGCGGGACGCCTGCTCGAGATCGTCGTGTCGACCGATCCCGAGCATCGGCGCACGTTCCGGTTCCGGCTGCAGGAAGACGAAACCCGCGTATTGGTCGTCGACATCGCGAACATGGGCTCGGCGCCGGCTCGGGCGCCCATCACTGCCACGTCTCGCACCGCGGACCGCGACGACGACGACGACGAGGAAGAAGACGACGATGTCGGTTATCTCGGCGTGTCGTCGTCCCCCCGTGGGATCGTGCACGTCGATGGGCAGGACACCGGTGAGCGCACACCCGCGCGCCGGATCCCGCTGGATCCCGGGCGCCACGAAGTGCAGATCTACTACGATGACGACGACATCATGTCGGAGACCAAGCACGTGCTGATCCGCACCGGCGTCAATACGAACGTCTTCTTCCGCCTGCGACGGGAACAGCTCGAAGCATCGGACGACGACTAGTGCTCCTGCCCGGACTCGTCGATTCGGCCCGGTTCATCGAGCGCCGTCACGAAACCCGCGGTCTGCAGCGCCATGAAGCTGCCTCGACTCTTTCGTCGACGTGGGGCATGACGGTGTTCGCGCGTCGGCAGTGGGTCCTCGAAACCCAGCGGCGGCACGGGTGAGCGATTCGTCCCGGCGGACCGGACTGCCACCGCGGTTGACGCGAACGCGGCCGCCGGGAGCTCGCATCGAAGACCGCCGATGGCAGCTGCAGAACATCCTGCTGCAGGCCGACCCGGCGACCGGAGTCGATCAGCGCGTGTTGGCGCTGCTCGGCGACAACTCGGCGTCGTCACACCGGGTGACGGCACCCGATGGCACGGTCATCAGCTACAAGCAGTTCGGCCAGGGGGACCGCGTCGTTGCGTTCTGCAACGGTCTCGGCGGCACCTATCGGACGTTCGCGGACGTGTTCGCGGGGCTGGTCCACGACCATCGGATCATCGTGTACGACTACCGGGGTCTGTTCGAGAGCGGACCGCCGCCAGAGGGGGATCCGCTCGCGGTCGACACCCACGCCGCGGATCTCTTCCTCGTGCTCGACGACGCGGGCATCGACCGGGCGACGGTCTTCGGCTGGAGCATGGGCGTGCAGGTCGCGTTGGAGGCCTGGCGTCGCGCGCCCGAGCGTGTAGAGGCGATGGTCTTCGCCTCGGGGGTGGACGGCCACCTGCTCGATGGGGTTCCGTTCTTCTTCGGGTCCTCCACCGTCGCCCTCACGCTGGCGCGCCTGATGCGCGACCGCGGTGCGGGGCTGACGGATTTCTTGGCCCGGACATGTCGGGCCCAGGCGGTGAAAAGGCTCGCGCGGACGCTCCGGCTGGTCGGCCGCAACGCCGACGTGACGCTCGAGCACGCGGCGCTGCTGCTCAGCTCCGACCCTCGGATCTACTGGGCGATCGTGGAGCGCTTGCAGGAGCACGACGCCTCTGAGGTCGTCGACACCATCACGATCCCGGTGCTCATTCTCCACGGCGACTCGGACGTCGTGACGCCGGTGGCCAAAGGGCGAGAGCTGCGCACGCGGATCGTTGGTTCGGAGATCTGGGTCTTCTCGGGGTGCACGCACGCCGTGATCCTCGAGTACCCCGAACGGGTGGTCCGCCACCTACGGGATTTTCTGCAGCGGCGAGTGTCCGCGCGCTGAGCTCCTACCAGCGGTTGCCGACGATCCGGCGGAGTTTCGCTTCGAGCATCGGGTGGTAGTACCAGCGACGCAGTCGGTAGGCGGCGTCGGCCAACGCCCGCGCCACGTGGCTGCGCTGCTCGATGTGGAACACGCGCCCGTCACGCCCCCGGATGCGCACCGACTGGTTGCTCGCTCGCGGGACGTAAGGCCGGTAGGGGACGTCACCGGCCTCGTCGGCGAAGAAGTACCAACGCTCGTTCGCAGCCAGCTCTTCGCGAACCCGGGCCACGAGCGTGAGCTCGTCGTCCCAATCGTCGACCTCGCGTTCCCGGCATGCGAACAGCCGGCGTCGCATCAGGTCGTCGCACAGGTCGGCGAGCACGTTGTCGGAGTCGTCCCGCCACGCAGCGATCAACGACCAGGCGTCGTAGTCGCCGACATCGGCGTAGTCGGATGGCGCGACGGTCTCGCGTCGCATCAGCGACCCCAACGTGCCGGGCGGTGCGAGCCCCATGTCCCCCTCCTCGATGCGCGTTCGCGCCCGCGAGAACGCGCACTCCAACATGGCCTCGGCGCTGCGAACCACGCGGTGGAAGTAGACGAGACGGTACATATGGTAGCGCGCGATCAGGTATCCCTCGACCGCCTCGTATCCGCCGATCTCGACCAACAGACCCTCGTCGTCGTGATCGAGCATCAAGAGGATCCGCTCCAGGTCGTATTGTCCGACCTTCACGCCGGTCATCAGCCCGTCGCGCAACAAGTAGTCGGCGCGATCCGCGTCGAGCTGGCTGGCGATGATGTCTCCCACCCACGAATCCGTTCGGCCGCCGATCAGCTCGGCCACCCGCGCGGGGAACGTCGGGTCGACGGCTCTCAGGACGCCGTGCACTTCGGTGTCGCCGTCGAGGACGATCGCCTCGGAGCGCTCCTCGTGGCGGAACTCGAACACCCGCTCCATCACGTGCGAGAAGGGGGCGTGGCCGAGGTCGTGGAGCAGCGCCGAACAGATGACCGCGAGGCGCTGATCCTCGTCGAGGTCGAGCCGGTCGGTCATTCGACGCGCGACGTGAGCGACCCCCAGAGAGTGGGCGAAACGCGAATGCTCGGCGCCGTGGAATACCAGGTGCGCGAGCCCGAGCTGGCGAACGAAGCGCAGCCGCTGCATCTCCCGCGTGTCGATCAGCGCGCAGACGATCGGCCCGAGGGTCGGATCCTCCTTGAAGCTGATGATGTCGTGGACGGGGTCGCGGAAGACCCGGGCCTTGCCGAACGGACTGCTCACGGCTCCTCAGGGAGAGCGGGTCTGGATCTGGGCTCGCCTGTAGACGATAAAGCACGCACGCGCCAACCAATCTGCCGATCTCGCCGCCGAGCGTTCGGCCCTCGTCCCAAGAAGCCATGTCCGCTCAACCCGTCCGTCTTTTGTGGCTCCCTCGACGGAGAGCGGACGACTCACGGGCGATGGGACTCTGCGAACGTCGCTTCGTGCGTCGACGGATTCGGCCGCTGCGAGCAGGACATCGAGACGTGCGCGTTTCACCGCCGTGCCCCCGTACGACGAGATGCGAAACCTGTGGCGGAACGGCAATCCGATGACTATCGAGCAGGGTGGCAATCTGCGCGAGCTGCAGGGGCCGATGGCCTACGTGCTCGGGTATTGGGCGCTCCGTTATTACGGAATGCTCGACGGGACGGAGTGACGCGAACGTGGACGGGGTCTACTACACCGACGAGGTCTACCGGGCGCACGACGGGATTCGTGATCGCTTCGACTGGGCGCGTTTCTCGAACCCGCGCTTCGTGACGACCGGCCTGATCCTCGTGCTCGCGCTGGTCGTCGTCGCGGGACAGGACAGGACAGCCAGGGTGCGGGGGCGGGCCGTGGAGGTCGGGGCGCACGTCGCGGCCGAGAGCGTCCGCACGGCCGCGGCCGTCGCCGGTGCGCCGGGGTCGACGACGGGGGTGTCAGCGGAGTGACTCTGCGGCGATGACCAGGGTCGTCGTCCCGGCGACGGGATCATCGACGGTCAGCCCGCCCGACGCGTAGCGGACGAACGCCGCGCTTCCCCACCGTTGCTCCGATGCGAGGCTGCCCGAGCCGCCGAGCGCGAGCCGACAGGCGCGCTCCGGCTCACCGCCCGCCCCGAGACGGTGCAGCAGCCAGGCCCCGTCGTTCGCGACGGTAGTGAGAAGTCGGTCCGGTCCGATCGGGATCACCGACCCCGAGGCGAACCCGGCGCTCCCGGGCCAGCAGTCTGCGATCGGCGCAGACGCGTCCGGTACGAAGGACGCGGCGTCTCCGTCGGTGGACACGCGCCAGGCGAGCTGGCGTGGGGACGCCCCGTCTCGTTCTCCGACGATCCACAGGTCGCCGCCCGGCGTGCCCGCCGCGTGGCGGATGCGTCCGAGGTCGAGATCGGCCGCCGGGCCGCCGTCACCGTCACCGCCGCCCGCCAGGTGAGCCAGGGCGCCTGGAGAAAGGCGCACGCCCGCGACGTCGCGCTCGAGACCGCCCAGGGGGAGCCCCCAGAGCGTGCCGCCGTCGGTGAGGAGTGCCACGTCTCCGACGGCGCCCACGTGTCGGGTCCCGGCCGGGAGCGCGTTGTCCGCGGAGCCCCACGGGCCGTGGACGAGCGCCGAACGAGTCCAAGTGTCGGCCCCGACGTCGTAGGCGAGACCGGCGGGATCGCCGAGATCGACGAAGAGGATGCGACCGTCGTCGTCGTCTCCGACCGGCCATCCATCGACGAAGCAATCGCTGCCCGGGCAGAGGTCGGCGGCGATCGCCCCGTCGAGGCCCCGGAGGGAGGCGGCGACCCCGTCGCTGACCACCCACGGGCGGTCCGGGTCGGCGTGCGGCGCCGACCGTCGGGCTCCGGCGCGAAAGGGGAGGCCGGTCGGCAGCTCCGTGGCGATGGCGCTCAGCTCGAGCTCGGAGACGCGCCACAGGGTCCCCTGTCCGGAGACGATGGCGGTCTCCCCGTCCGATTCTACACGCAGTCCGCCCCCGAGCGACTCGGCGAGGACAATGGTCGGACCGCCAAGTGGACCTGCCGCGCGGTCGTCGACGACCGCGATGGTCCCGTCACGGGTCAAGTAGACCGCGCCGATCGAGATCCGGGCAGAATCGACGACGGCGCTCGGGACGACGCCCTCGACCAAGGAGATTTCGCCGCGGAATGCTCCGGTGACGTCGCCGGAGACGACCTCGGCGGAGGAAGCCGAGCCGTGTATCCAGGCGCTCGCCGCGTCTCTCGGCCCGCCGTCGAGGCGGACGACGTCGGCGTCTTCGCCGAGGAAGGCGTCGCCGTCGAAGAGTCGAACCCGGTATCGGCCGCCGAAACTCCCCGCCGCGACGAGCCCATCGAGCGTCGGCGCGAGGGTGCGAGCGCCGACCAGTGTCCGGGAATGGAGAGCGACCGGCTCGTCGCCTTCGACCGATGCGTTCGGCCCGGCGGCCGCGGACAGTCGTCGCCACGCACCGTCGAGACCCAACACGGCCAGGACGCCGCCCGGGAGCAGCGCGAATGCGCCGCGCTCCCCCACGGTCAGGTCGACGATAGGCGCATCTCCACCGGGAAAGTCGGTGAGGGTCAGGTTGGTCCAGACGTCGTCGCCGATCGGGAGGCCGAAGACCTCACCACCGCCAGCGCGACGGGCCCAGAGGCCGGCGTCGCCAAAGGCGAGGAGCGCGCCGTCCCACTCGACGACTCCGCCATGGGCGGGGCGGACGACCGTGTCGTCGCCGGTGGGGCGATCGGCTCTCGGTGGTCGCTCGGCGCCGAGCGTCACCGGTCCGCGGCTCGCGACGAAGCTCAGCGGCTCGGATACGGCGCCGCCGATGCGCAGGGTCAGCTCTGCGAAGCCGTCTTCGTCGGGAGTGAGCGCGACGAGAGCCTCGTCGGGCGAGGCGGAGACGGTCTCCGCAGCGACCCCGTCCCACGTTGCGGCCGGGTTGTCGAAGCCCATGCCGCGAACGACGACGAGGTTCGATGCGCCGGTGGTCAGGAGCGTGCGACTGGCCCAGAGCAACTCGGGCACGAGGGGTAGGGGCCCCGCGGTCGCCTGGGCGGCGACGAGTCGGGGCGTCTCCGCGTCGAACGACACGGGGCCGTCGGCGCCGCTCGGTACCCGCACCGACGTTCGACCGTCGACCAGCTCGCCGGTGGCCGACCGATCACCCCAGCGAACCGTGATCGAGCCCGTCGCTGGCGGGGCGACCCGCACCGACACCGTATCGCCCGGTCTGTGCACCGTCGGTTCGACCTCCACGACGACCGGTCCGTGGTCGACCGTGGGGAATCCGCGCTGATCGTCCGCTGCCACCGCCCACGCGAGCGGCCCGGGCGCCGTGCGAATCGCGTGCCCTGAGAGGGTGACCTGGTCGGCGCCGGCTCGAAGCGGGCGCTCTCCCGCCGGATCGTCCAGGAAACGCTCGACGGTCACCGGTGTGCCGGCCGGGACCAGGGGCGTGACCACGATGGCGTCGCCGTCGTCGAGCGGCCGGGCTTCCGGCAACACGAGCAGCGGCGTCGGGACGACTCCGCGCAGCTCGCCGTCGATGTGGACCAGGAGCTCCTGCTGTCCGGGCGGCATGATGTCGAAGGTCGCGCGCAGGCGAGCGGCATTGACGACCTCGGTCTCCTCGGCGGGCGTCGCACCGACCGACACCGCTACATCACCCTCGAAACAGCACCCGAAGATCGAGACGTCTCCGCCGCCGGAGGGGATCCAGCCAGGCTCGGCGCGCAGGTCGCGCAGCGGCTCGAGCGCCACGATCTCCCACACGACATCGGCGACGCCGCCGCGGCCGTCGTCCAAGGAGAGCGTCGTCGCCCAGACGCCGGCGGCGTCCGGGGTCCCGACGAGCGCGTCGCCGTCCAGCGCCGCCCATGGAGGGCCGTCGACGAGGCGCAGGGTCACGGGGTCGTCATCGGGGTCTGCCGCGGCGGGCCGGTATGCGTAGGGCTCGCCGACGAGGGCGCCGGACGAGGGGGCGTTTCCGAACGCGGGGGCGTGGTTGACGGAGACCACGAACGCCTGCGAAGCGACGGTCACGTCACCGACGAGCGCGTCGATGACGAACGATGCCTCGAAGACGTCGTCGGTCGGGGTGATCCACTCGGCGACCCCGTCGGCGAGGGTCGCACTGTCGGGCGCATCGGTGAGGCGCAGCTCGACGGGCTCGGACGCGTCGGTCTCGGGGGCGTAGGACCAGCGCTCGCCCGCCTGGACCAGAACCTGCGGGGTGCTGGTGAAGCGCGCGTCACCCACGGTGGTATCCGGCGCATCGGCGTCGCCACCGTCGGCCGTCGTCGGTGTGTCGGGGGCTACGTCGGCGTCGCCGGGCGTGGCGGCATCGGCGTCGGCGACATCGGCATCGAGCGTGGGTTCCGGCCCTGGGCCGCCGCTGTCGCCGCACGATCCGGCGAGCCCGACGATCGCGAGGCAGGCGATCCGCATGCCGGTCAGAGTGAGGTGTCGAGACGGACGACGCATTGTGTACCTCGCGCGGGTCGGCGGTTGGCGGTAGGGCTCAGGTCGTAGCACGAAAGCTGCGCTACCGCCTACGCCGTCTGGGCTTGCGCAGCGTTGGACTTGATGTTTGACAACCCGGATTCCGTCATTTATCGCTTCGATATCGAATCGGATTGCACTGGCTGCGGGGCCGTGGCCATGTCTCCAGCAACAACATCCCCGGAACGGGTTCCAGATGACGATGTCGGTAGACGAGTTGATCGCGAAGCTCGACGCGGGTGAAGACCTCGAAGACGAGTCCTTCGCCGGCATGGACCTGACCGAAGTCGACCTCACGGGTCGCGACCTGGCGGGCCTCCACTTCGCGAAGGCGATCTTCATCTGCGCGGAGCTCGCCGGCGCGCGCTTCGCAGATTGCGACCTGACCGACGCACAGTTCATCGAAGCCAATATCGCCGACTGTGACTTCACCGAGGCGGAAGCTCCCGGCGCGGATTTCACCAACACCGCCGGTGACGCGGCGACCTTTGTCGGGGCGAACCTCCGGACCGCCGTGCTGGTGATGGCCTCACTGGTCGACTGCGAATTCACCGACGCCGACCTCAGTGGCGCCGACCTGACCACCGCTGCCCTCAACGGCGCGGAGTTCAGCTCTGCGGACCTGACGGGAGTCAACCTCATGGGTGCCGACCTGACCGACGCCACGATGGCAGACGCGGTGCTCGACGACGCCAACCTCGACTCGGTGATCGGGTACGAGGGCGACGACGACATCTGATCGGCGCCGGGGCCCCCAGACCGCGTTTCGCCGTTCTGATCTCGGGGCGGGGATCGAACCTGGCAGCGATTCTGGAGCGCCGAGATTCGATCGCGGGATCCCTCGTCGGGGTGTTCTCCAACAACCCCGAGGCCCCCGGGCTCGCATACGCGCGTGAGGCCGGCATCGACGCGCTGTCGCTGTCGCACCGCGGCTTCGCCGATCGCGCCGAGTTCGATGGCGCGGTCATCGACGTCCTCGATGATTGGGGCGTCGACTGGGTCGTCCTCGCCGGGTACATGCGCATCTTGTCCCCGGCGTTCATCCAGCGCTTCGACGGTCGGATCGTGAACATCCATCCGAGCCTGTTGCCGTCGTTCCCGGGACTGCATCCGCACGAGAAGGCCATCGCCCGCGGTGTGAGGGTGTCCGGTGTGACCGTGCACCTCGTTGCACCGGGTGCTGTCGACGACGGTCCGATCGTCGCGCAACAGGCCGTCCCGGTACTCCCGGACGACGATCCGGATCAGCTCGCGGCGCGCATTCTCGCCGTCGAGCACGAGATCTACGCTGCGTCGCTCCACCGCCTGTTCAGCGGCGAGCTCGTCTTGCGGGGCGATCGGGTCGAGAACGCCTGACGAGACACGGGGGCGGTCCCGTTGCCTTCCGGGTACCGAGATGGTACCCGGCCGACATGGTCTCAGACCCGCGGCAATCGCGGTCAACCACCGGCACTCCGGCCGTCGCGACACGCGATGGCGCAGCCCAGCCAATGGAGCACACATGCGTAACCGACTCTTTGCTTTCGGCCTCTTCGCCTCCCTCGCCGCAGCGTGCGGTGGTTCACAGACGACCGCCGAGCCCGCGCCGGCTCCGGTCGTGGAGGAAGAGGTCGTGGAGGAGGCTTCGCTCCTCTTTGTCGATGCCGCCACGACCGCCGCGGTGAACATCTCGTCGGGCGAGCTGGTACTGGCCGAGGGATTGGAGACCGGTCAGTGGACGACGGAGCGGTCGACCGTTCCCGCTGGTGACCACACGTTGACCTTCGCGGCCGCCAGTGGGGACACCCTGGCGACGTCCGACGTCGCGTTGGAGGTCGACGGTGCATATACGGTCGTCTTCGCCGGGCTCGGCGACTCCCGCATTCGGGCGCAGATGCCTCAGGCGATCGTCGTCACCGACGATCTTGCGGCGCCCGGCGACGGGGAGGCGCGCCTGCGCTTCGTGCACGCGGTTCCCGGCGACACGTCGCTCAGCTTCGGTGACGGTTCCGGGCGCGGTTACGCCGCCGGCATGCAGTACACCGGCGTCAGCGCCTGGTACGATCTCGTCCCGGGCAACGACACCGTGGAGATCTCTGCCGGAGGTGAGGCGGTCGCGACGATCGCCGTTCCCCTGGCAGCCGGCCGTCTGTTCACGGTCGTGGTGGCCCCGGACGGCGACGGTGTCCGCGGCATCGTGATCAACGAGGTCGCGCCCTGATCCAGGGTCGGCATCTGGTGACCGCGGGGCGGGCCGATGCTCGCCCCGCGGTCGTTTTTGCGTCACCCCGACGTCGTCTCGGACTTGTCGCCGGCCAGACGAAGGGGTAAGCCAGCGCCGCTCCCGAAGACCCATCGAAGCACTCCGCATGGAGCTCAAGCTCACCTTCCTCGGCACCGGCTCCGGTCGGCCCACTCCGCGCCGGAACGTCGCGGGCCTGTTCCTGCAATACGGCTCCGACGCGCTTCAGTTCGACTGCGGAGAGGGATCGCAGATGCAGGTCCTGCGGGCCGGCCTCAAGACCAGCCGGCTGCGGGCGATCTGCATCACGCACTTTCACGGCGACCACATCAACGGGCTGCCGGGATACCTCGGCACGATGGGGCTCAACGGCCACGAGGAGCCGCTGACGATCGCCGGGCCGCGGGGCCTCGACCGGTACCTGCACACCCTGCGCGAGCTGGCGATTCTCCGGCCGGCATTCCCGCTCGATGTCGTCGACAACAATGCGGGCGTCGTGTTCGAGGGAGAGGGCTACACCATCGATGCCGTGCGCGTCCGGCACCGGATCAAGACCCACGCATTCCGATTCCGGGAGCACGACCTGGTCGGCCGCTTCGATGTCGAGGCGGCCCGCTCGCTCGGCGTCACCCCCGGTCCCGACTTCGGGAAGCTGCAACGGGGGCTGTCCGTGGAGACGCCCGACGGCACGGTGGTGCGGCCGGAGCAGGTACTCGGGAAGCCGCGCCGCGGCCGCGTCGTCTGCTACGCGACCGACACCCGCCCGTGCGACGCGGTCATCGAGTTCGCGGCCGACGCGGACATCCTGATCCACGAGGCGACCTACCTCGGTGCGTTGGCCGACCAGGCGCACGCCCGGGGCCACTCGACCGTGCGTGAGGCCGCCGAAGTCGCCCGCGAGGCAGGGGTGGGCCGCCTGATCCTGACGCACGTGTCGCCGAAGCACACGAGCAGGCGTGAAATCGTCGACGAAGCGCGGGCCATATTCCCGGAGAGCGTTCTCGCCGAGGACCTCGACAGCTTCGATGTCGACGTGCCGGCCTGACCGGATCGGTGCGATTGCGCAGGTCGGACCTTGACTCGCGCGGTCTCAAAACTACTTTTGCGGCGGTTGACCCTCCGGACCGAGAAGAACCCGATGGCACTCTCCCTTACCGAACGCGCTGCCGAGCGCGTGCGACAGATCATGGCGACGAACGGTGTCGGCGACGACCACGGCGTCCGCCTCGGCGTGAAATCCGGCGGGTGCTCGGGCTTGTCGTACGTGTTGGAGATCGACGAACCGGCCGAGAAGGACCGCGTCTACGAGAGCCACGGACTCAAGGTCTTCTGCGATCCGAAGAGCTACCTCTACATCAACGGCACGGAGATCGACTTCTCCGCCGATATGCTCAACGGCGGGTTCCGCTTCGAGAACCCGAACGTGAAGCGCGACTGCGGCTGCGGCACGAGCTTCGCGGTCTGATCAGAAGTCGTCGTCGCTCAACGCGGCGAACTTCTTCGCCTTCGACTTGTTCATCAGGTGGAAGACGAAGCCGAGCAGGGCGAGCAGAAACGCGCCAAAGGGGATGCCGACGCGGTAGCCGTAGAAGGCGAGCGACAGCTCTCGTGACGCGGCCGAGATACGATCGGGATCGACCTCCTCGGCCTTCTCGAGGGCCTCGCGAGCGTCTTGGATCTCCGCGCCCCGCATCAATATGCCCTCGTAGTCGTACCGGCGCTCCGCGTAGAGGATCCAGACGGTGCGGATCGCGTCGGTCCGGCCGGTCGGGCTGACCTCTTCGGCCTCGCGTAAAGAGCCGGCAGCGGACTCGTGCCGGGGGGGCTCCTCTTCGAGCTGCCGGGTCGCGACCGCAGCCCACGCGGCCGAGATGTCCGCCTTGAACGCGTTGATCTCGCGCAGGGTGATCGGGTAGCGCTGCTGCGCCTCTTCGAGCATCAGGAACCCGCGCGCGGGCCCGGACTCGTCCGTCGGGTGCCGGGCGGTCTCCCGGCCCTCTTCGAGCGCGCCGAGGGCGCGGCAGTGGTTGATCCGATCGGCGTTGGCGTCCCAGGCTTCGATGCCGTCGAGCAGCCGCTCGCCGCGGATGAACCGGTTCCGCGCGTTCACGTATTCGCGTCGCTCGCAGTAGCCGATCCCTTCGGCGATCAGCGCGTCGGCGAACACCTCCGCGGCTCGCTCGACCTGTTCGAACCGAGACCACCGCGGCCGCAGCAGCTCCAGCGCCGCCTGGGCATTGTCGATGTCCCGCTCGATCGGACCGGACGCTCGCACGATCCAGGTCGCCGCGTTCGGGATCAGTGTGTTGGCGATCACTTGCATGGCCGCGTTCTCCGGATCGAGCTCCAGCACCTCGTTGAGCGCCAGGAGCGCGGGCCGGATGCTGGAGAACGCCTGCAGGTTGAGCTCGGCGGCGGTGCGGGCCAGGGCGAGGTTCGCTTCGATGAAGATCGGTCGCCACTCCTCCAGCAGGTTGCCGTCCTCGTCGACCTCCTTGAACAGGAGTGCGTCTTGCGGCCGGCTTCCGGCGAGCAACATCCGAGCCGCCGCGAGTTTCGCCGGGGAGTTGATGCAGTTGATGTGCATCCCTGCGGTCCGCATCCGCTCGGCGATCAGGTTGTACTCCTCCTGCTTGGTCTCCTGGCTGCCCCGCAGCGCGAGCACCTCGGTGGAGCCGATCTCGCAGATCGCGTTCTCGAGTCGGTCGCGGAAGCCGTCCATGCGCTCCAGGTCGAACCATTGCGCGGGGTCGACGCCGGAGATCGCGATCTGGTCGCCATGGAAACGCGCCGCCCGGGACACCGGGACGATCCGGCTCTTCACGAAGGCGAGCTGTTCGGCGATCGCGTCGAACTCCAGCGCCGAGATCGCTGCCTCGATCGCCGGGGCAAACGCGTTGATGTCGATGCCGGACGCGCTCGACAGGCGCTCGTAATTGCCCCAGTCGGTCGCGTCGTCCGGTCGCGTGCCGTCGGTGGTGGCGAACCGCAGCTCGCCTTCCCAGGTCTCGCCCGGCGCCAGATCCACGTTCAGGCCCCGGTCGCTGTAGTAGTGGATGTCGCTGCCGTCCGGCTCTTCGAACGTGACCCGCAGGTTCACGACCTTCACGTCGAAGTCGTACGTGTTCTCCAACTCCATCGTCGCCGAAGCCGCGTTTCCGTCGACCAGCGTGAGCGCGATGTCCTGGGCTGTGGCGAGAGCCGAGAGGAGCGAGAGCAGGGCGACGAGGCCCGTGACGAGCAGGGTGCGTCTCATGTTCGGTGGCCGGGGGTGCGAGGCGACGCCGTTATAGGATCAGGACTTCCCCCTTTGCAACGCGCCCGCACGCCCGCTATTGCGAGCCGGCCTGCCGACCTCTCCGGTCGCCACGGCATGTCGCGCTCGACGAGCCCCGACCTTCGAACACGGCGAATGGCCGTCCTCCATCATCCAGAGCCCGCCGGCTGGCCGGCCGACGCGACTCACGACCAGCTCGTGGGCACGTGGCGCCTCTGGCAGCGCAAAGGAGGCCACCGGACGAGCACCGACGACCTGCTGACCGCCTGGCTGGCCGTCCACCTCGCCCGGGACCACGGCGCCGATCCGCCGCTGCGCTACGCCGACATCGGCTGCGGCATCGGCTCCGTGATGCTGATGACGGCGCATGCGCTTCGCCCAGACCTCACCCGGGGATTCGAGGCGCAGCCGCAGAGCGTGACCATGGCGCGCCGCAGCGTCGCGGAGCTGCCCGACCGCCTGGATATCGAGGTCGTGGAATCCGACCTGCGGGAGCTGGACGCCGAGGCATTCGGCCCCTTCGACCTGATTACCGGGTCGCCCCCCTATCTGCCCGTCGGTACCGGCGTGATGTCGCCGGACCCGCAGCGGCGAGCTTGCCGATTCGAGCTGCGCGGAGGCGTAGAAGACTACTGTGCGACCGCCGCGCGTCTGCTGACGTCGGACGGTCGCTTCGTGCTCGTCTTTCAGACCGAGTGGGATGCACGGGTGCTCGCCGCCGCCGCGTCGGCCGGCCTGCGCCTCGAGGTGCGGGCCGATGTGCGGACCCGAGCCGGTGACGACCGCCCCTTCCTGTCGGTCTACGCCTTCCGAGCTGCCGCTTCCGGCGTGGATGGCGGAGCGCGGGTCATCGAGTTCGCCACGCGAGGGGCCGACGGCGCGATCACGCCCGAGTACCTCGCCGCCCGCCAGGAGCTCGGGTTCTCGCGCTGAACCGGGCGCGGCGCTGTATGGCTACTCCGCGCGATCAGCCTGTCCGGGTCGGGTCGTCGGTAGGCTGTTCGTCCGCTGTGCGGGACGCTAAGAGTCGCTTCGCAGGACCATGAGCGCACACACCGAGACCACATCCGAGTCGACGCCCTTCGGCGGAGACCCCGACCGTGACACCGACGGGCCTGGTCGCCGGCGCAACCCGGTCGGTTGGCTCGTGGTCTGCTGCCTCCCGGCGGTGCTCCTGGTCGCCGGAGCGTTCTGGCGCCGTTGGATGTCCGACGACGGGTATATCTACCTGCGCGTCGTCGACATGGTGCTCGCGGGAGAGGGGCCCGTGTTCAATCCCGGCCACCGTGTCGAGGCGTGCACGAGCACGGCGTGGTTGGCGCTGCTCACCGTGCTCCGGCAGCTCGGGTTCGCCCTCGAGTGGTCGGCGATCGTCGCCGGTCTCGGATCGGCGGCGGTAGCGATGGTGACCCCGGCCGTCGCCGGTTGGCGGTCGCAGGGCGGGTCCCCACCGATACCCTTGGGACTGGTCGCGTTCGCCGGTCTCACGGTCGCGTGGGACTTCACGACGAGCGGTCTCGAGACGCCGTTGGTCCTGGCCTGGCTGGCCGTGACGTATTCGGCCGTCGGCCGGGTGGCCGCCGGCGATGGCGACTGGCGTCGTCCCGCCTGGTTCGTCGCCGGGCTCGGCGTGCTCGTTCGGCCGGAGCTCGCGCTGTACACCGCCGGCTGGTTCACGGCGCTCGCCCTGGTCGACGACGCGGACTCGCGTCGGTGGTGGCGCCGGCTCCCGCCCTTGCTGGCGATCGGTGTCGCGCTGCCGGTCGCGTGGCAGGTGTTCCGAATGGGGTTCTACGGCGCGCTCGTGCCGAACACCGCGATCGCGAAGTCCGCGGCCGCCGTCGAGTGGGTCCGCGGCTGGGCCTATCTCGGCGACTTCGTCCGGCACTACCACGTGGCGCTGGCCTTGCCCGCGCTCGTGCTGTCGTGGTCGGTCTTTCGGTCGCGGGGGCGCGCTCGGCTGGTCGCAGTCGCGACCGTCGCCGCCGCGCTGGTGCACGGCCTCTACGTGGTTCGGGTCGGCGGCGACTACATGCACGGACGCATGTGGCTGCCCGTCTGGTTCGCGCTACTTCTTCCGGTCGCCGTCGTGCCCTGGCCCCGCAAGGCCGGTGCGCGCGCGCTGGTCGTCGCGGCCGTCGTCGCGGCGCTGGCGCCAGCGGTGTTCCCGATGGAGAACCGGTCGTCGGACGACACCGGGCTCGTGGTCAACGAGCGGCAGTACTGGCTGTCGGTTTACGACACCGATCACCCGATCGTCATCGACGAGCTGCGCGGGCCCCCGGTCGTCGCGATCGCTCGAGACGCGTCGCGCGTCGCCGCCGCTGCGTGCGCGGCGCGGCCGTGCACGACGGTCCTCTTCCACTGGGAGGAGGGTCGGCTGATCCCGGCGACGCGCAACACGCATCCCGACACGGGGGTCGTCTTCAACCTGCCCGCGATCGGCGCGGTGTCGCTCCTCGCGGGTCGCGAGGCGTTCGTGATCGACCGATTCGGCCTCGCTGACGCCGTGCTGGCCCGGACGGGGGTGCCGTTTCAGGAGCGCGCAGGGCACAGCCGACGGGCTTCGACCCTGTGGCGGGCGTCGTGGTATCTCGACGACGTGGGCCCGCTCGGCGTGAGCGACCGATGGAACGCGGCGCGTGACGCCCACGACTGCGGGCTGCTCCGCGAGCTCCACGCGGCGACCACGGATCCGCTCACACTGGCCCGGTTCTGGCGCAACATCGTGTGGTCGGGTCGGCTGACGCGCTTCCGATTTCCGCATCATCCCGTCGAGGCCCGCACTGCGCTCTGCGGAGACTCCTGAGATCGGCTTACGTCCCTGCGGTCCGGGATGACGCGCGACCGGCATGGGGATGGGCTCGGCCGAGCGTCGGCGGTAGTGTCTCCCGTCACGGCGACCCGGAGCGGGGTCGCGGCGACGGTCAATGCGTGCAGGAGGGCAGGTGATTCACGGACGGTTTGTCGGGGTAGGGTGGCTGGCGGGGCTCGTCATCGTGACGGCGTGCGCCGGTGTCGGCTGCGGGTCCGAGCCGGCGTTCCCGTTCATTGCCGTCGTAGACGCGTCTGGCGCGGGGCAGGACGCGCTCGACTCCGGTCCCGGCGACGTAGATGCCGGCGATGTCGCCGAGGACGACGTCGCCGAAGGAGACGTCGCCAACGCCGACATTGGCGCGGACTCGCCGACCGACGAGGCCGAACCCGACGCCGTGGATGCATTCGTCGACACTGCCCCGGGCGATGCGGACGGCCGCGACGCCGGTGGGGGTGAGGATACGCCGCCCGACTGGTGCGCCTCTGGTGTCTCGTGCATCCGTACTAGCGATTGCGCGGGCAGCGGCCTCGACTTCCCTCAATGCCTCGACGGCTGCTGCGTCGGCGGCGACGCGCCGACGCTCCCCTGCTCCGCGCCTCTGGACCGCTGTGTGAGCGACGCCCAGACCACCGAGGACTTCTTCTGCGATGTCGAAAGAGAGCAGTGCCTGGCGCGCTGCGACTTCGACGACGCCGACGACACCCGGTCGAGCGACTGTCCGCTCAACAGCTATTGCCTCATCGAATTGACCGGTGTTGGCGCCCGTGAGTTCAACGGCCTGTGCATTCCCGGGGACTGCGACTCGAACATCTTCGACGATGAGGCGTGCGACGGGACGGGCACCTGCTTCCCGGTCGGAAACGGCGCGAGCTAGTTCCCACCCCGGAATAGCCGGTTTCTGGGCGGCTGGATTCGGCGCCATGTGCTGACGAGGTCGTTTCGTCGCACCAAACACGGCGGCGGCGGCGAACAACTGAGGCGGCGACCCGTGTTTGCTGCCCCGGATGCTCCC